>Ga0181467_100543_pt1 | contig 19250 bp, 19 predicted proteins | sample InSIn5gowninarea_2_FD_119079 | JGI IMG/M metagenome (GOLD analysis project Ga0181467, IMG submission 119079) | Clean room microbial communities from NASA Spacecraft Assembly Facility at Jet Propulsion Laboratory, Pasadena, California, USA -... ... | reverse complement strand
AAACCGACAATGGGCCTGCTCAATTCCTCATCGGAAACATCTTTCGAAAACCGATTACCTCTGCTTGTCGCCAGCATAACTGAAGGCTACCACGTCTGTATCGCGCATATCCCTTAATCGACCACAATCTCAATTACTCGCGAAATTGATCGCTTTGCCATCGATAATAAATAATACTGTTGAAACACAAACAAAATTGTCGTGACACGGATTTCATGGACAAGTCCTGAAGCAAATGTATGTTGACTGTTACGAAAGATACTTCCACACCATGGTAGTAAGACTTTACAGCTAATGCAATCTCCAGTAAAATCTACATATAATGTCTGGTCACCCTCAACAAGGCGGTGGCTACGATGGCTACGGCCACGAACAGGGTGCTCACCCGAATGACGCCTACTATCAACAGGAAGGGCACTATGATGACCAATATTACGACGACCGTAATGGCGGCAATGGTGCCCAAGGATACTATGATGAATCGTAAGTCAGCCGTGAATCTTCTCACCATTCCAGACAGCTAACCCTGCTAGTGGCTACTATAATGCCGATGCCTCAAACCCTTATCAGCAAGATGGCGGATATTACGAAGGCCATCAAGGCTACCATGACGAATACTATGACAATCAGTACGAAGAACAGGGAGCTGCTGGCCAGCAACACTACCAAGGTCAAGGAAGACGTCGTGGTCATGATTCTGAAGAAGAGTCTGAGACATTTAGCGACTTCACTATGAGATCCGACATGGCTCGTGCAGCTGAAATGGACTACTACGGACGAGGTGACGAACGCTACCAAAGTGGTTACGGCAACCGACCACCCTCCTCACAAATCTCCTATGGTGGCAACCGTTCCTCTGGTGCCTCAACGCCCGTCTATGGTATGGACTACAATAATGCTCTTCCTGCTGGACAGCGATCTCGAGAACCATATCCAGCTTGGGCTTCTGACGCACAGATACCTCTGTCAAAAGAGGAGGTTGAAGATATCTTCCTCGACCTGACCGCCAAGTTTGGTTTCCAGCGAGACAGTATGCGCAACATGTACGACCACATGATGACCTTGCTCGACTCCCGAGCTTCACGCATGACTCCGAATCAAGCTCTCCTCTCCCTGCACGCTGACTATATTGGAGGCGACAATGCCAATTATCGTAAGTGGTATTTTGCTGCGCACCTGGACCTCGACGATGCTGTTGGCTTTGCAAACATGAAGCTCGGCAAAGCGAACCGTAGAACGCGCAAAGCTCGAAAGGCCGCGCAGAAGAAAGCTAAGGACAACTTGACCAACGAAGAGGCTACTCTCGAGGCTTTTGAAGGCGACAACTCGCTCGAAGCTGCGGAATACCGATGGAAGACTCGGATGAACAAAATGTCGCAGCACGATCGAGCAAGACAAATTGCCCTTTACCTACTCTGCTGGGGTGAGGCCAACCAGGTCCGTTTCATGCCTGAGACACTTTGCTTCATTTTCAAGTGTGCAGATGACTATTACCACTCTCCCGCATGTCAAAATAGGGTTGAACCTGTTGAAGAGTTTACCTATTTGAATGATATCATCACCCCTCTGTACACGTACTGCAGAGATCAGGGCTACGAAATTGTCGATGGCAAGTACGTGCGCCGGGAACGTGATCACAACCAGATCATAGGTTACGACGACATGAATCAGTTATTCTGGTATCCTGAAGGTATTGAACGGATCGTCATGGAGGATAAGAGCCGCATCGTCGATTTTCCTCCTGCCGAACGATACTTGAAATTGCGTGAGGTCCATTGGAAAAAGGTTTTCTTCAAGACATACAAGGAGACACGTTCCTGGTTTCATATGGTCTGCAATTTCAACCGAATCTGGGTTATTCACATTACAGCTTTCTGGTTCTACACAGCATTCAACTCGCCGACTCTCTACACTGCCAACTACCAACAGCAACTCAACAACCAGCCGAAACGAGCTGTTCAATGGTCGGTTGTTGCGCTTGGTGGTGTCGTTGCCTGTTTGATCCAAATCCTTGCCACTCTTTGTGAATGGATGTATGTACCTCGAAGATGGGCAGGTGCACAGCATTTGACCAAACGACTTCTTTTCCTCATTGGTATGTTGATCCTGAACGCCGCTCCTGCCGTTTATATTTTGGTCATTAAGAACACCGGCAAGATTGCCCTAATCTTGGGCGTGGTGCAATTTTTGATCGCATTGGGCTCTTTCTTGTTCTTCTCGATTATGCCGCTCGGTGGTCTGTTTGGAAGTTATCTCACAGGAAAGTCTCGACAATACGTTGCCAGCCAAACCTTTACAGCCTCATATCCTCGTCTGAGGGGCAACGACATGTGGATGTCATATGGTCTTTGGGTTTTGGTTTTCGCAGCCAAATTGTCCGAGTCCTACGTCTTCTTAACACTCTCTTTCCGAGATCCTATTCGAATTCTGTCATCCACCCATATTCGACATTGTGCTGGTGACAAGTACATCGGTGATGTGCTTTGCAAGTACCAGCCACAGATTCTACTTGGTATCATGTTCTTCACTGATCTGACATTGTTCTTCTTGGACACTTACCTTTGGTACATCATTTGGAACTGTGTGTTCTCGGTCGCAAGATCGTTCTACTTGGGTGTGTCGATCTGGACTCCTTGGAGAAACATCTTCTCTCGACTTCCAAAGCGTATATATTCGAAAATCCTGGCAACGACTGATATGGAAATCAAGTACAAGCCAAAAGTACTGATTTCACAAGTCTGGAACGCCATTGTTATCTCGATGTACCGCGAACATTTGCTCGCCATCGATCATGTACAGAAGTTGCTCTATCACCAGGTTCCTTCAGAGCAGGAAGGCAAGCGCACACTCAGAGCTCCCACATTCTTTGTCTCTCAGGAAGATCATTCCTTCAAGACAGAATTCTTCCCTGCTCAGAGCGAAGCTGAGCGACGTATCTCGTTCTTTGCTCAGTCTTTGTCTACGCCTATCCCCGAGCCCGTTCCGGTTGATAACATGCCGACTTTTACAGTTTTGATCCCTCACTACAGCGAGAAAATCCTACTCTCTCTCCGTGAGATTATCCGTGAGGACGAGCCTTACTCGCGTGTCACTCTGTTGGAGTATCTGAAGCAACTTCATCCTCATGAGTGGGACTGCTTTGTCAAGGATACCAAAATCCTCGCGGATGAAACTTCGCAGTTCAATGGAGATTACGAAAAGTTGGAGAAAGATACAGCCAAGAGCAAGATCGACGATCTTCCATTCTACTGCATTGGCTTCAAGTCTGCTGCCCCTGAATACACACTTCGCACTCGAATCTGGGCTTCCCTACGCGGACAGACACTCTACAGGACAATATCTGGTTTCATGAACTACAGCCGTGCGATCAAACTCCTCTATCGTGTCGAGAACCCCGAAGTTGTTCAAATGTTCGGCGGTAACTCTGACAAGCTAGAACGAGAACTTGAGCGAATGGCACGACGAAAGTTTAAGATTGTGGTTTCCATGCAGCGATACGCCAAGTTCAAGAAGGACGAACGTGAAAACACCGAATTCTTGCTTCGAGCCTACCCTGACCTGCAGATAGCCTATCTTGATGAAGAACCACCCGTCAACGAAGGTGAGGAGCCAAGATTGTACTCCGCTTTGATCGATGGTCACTCTGAAATCCTTGAGAATGGTACCCGTCGACCCAAATTCCGTGTCCAACTTTCTGGTAACCCTATCCTCGGTGACGGCAAATCCGACAACCAGAACCATGCTATCATTTTCTACCGTGGTGAATACATCCAGCTCATTGACGCCAACCAAGACAACTATCTCGAAGAATGCCTCAAGATTCGAAGCGTTCTTGCGGAATTCGAGGAAATGACTATCGAAAATGTTTCGCCTTACACACCTGGTGTCCAGCAGCCAAAGTCAAACCCTGTTGCAATTCTGGGTGCTCGTGAATACATCTTCTCGGAGAACATTGGTGTCCTTGGTGATGTCGCCGCTGGTAAAGAACAAACCTTTGGTACTCTTTTTGCTCGAACACTAGCTCAGATTGGTGGCAAGCTTCACTACGGCCATCCTGATTTCCTCAACGGTGTCTTCATGACCACTCGGGGTGGTGTGTCCAAGGCTCAAAAGGGTCTTCATTTGAACGAGGATATCTATGCTGGTATGAATGCTCTTATTCGTGGTGGTCGCATAAAGCACTGTGAATACTACCAATGTGGTAAAGGTCGTGATCTTGGTTTTGGTTCTATTCTCAACTTCACTACCAAGATCGGAACTGGTATGGGTGAGCAAATGTTGTCCCGAGAGTACTACTACCTTGGTACTCAGCTTCCTCTGGATCGATTCTTGTCATTCTACTATGCCCATCCTGGTTTCCACATCAACAACGTGTTCATTATGCTTTCGGTGCAAATGTTCATGATCTGCTTGATCAATCTGGGAGCCCTGAAGCACGAGACGATCCTTTGCCGATATGACCGCGATGTCCCTACCACCGATCCTCTTTACCCTACTGGTTGCGCCAACCTCCAGCCGATTCAGAACTGGATCGAACGATGCATATTGTCCATCTTCATCGTTTTCTTCATCTCTTTCCTGCCTCTAGTCGTTCAAGAACTTACTGAGCGTGGATTCTGGCGTGCGGCAACTCGTCTTGCCAAGCACTTCGCCTCTGCATCTCCAGTGTTTGAGGTATTCGTGTGCCAGATTTATGCCAGCTCTCTCCATCAGGATCTGGCTTATGGAGGTGCGCGATATATTGGAACTGGTCGTGGTTTCGCGACAGCTCGAATTCCGTTCGGAGTACTCTATTCCCGGTTCGCTGGTCCATCAATTTACCTTGGTGCTCGTTCACTCATGATGTTGCTGTTTGGCACTTTGACTGTCTGGTCAGGATGGCTTGTTTGGTTCTGGATCTCCTGCATGGGATTGTGCATTTCTCCATTCATCTTCAACCCGCATCAATTTGCATGGACCGACTTCTTCATCGATTATCGAGACTACCTACGCTGGCTTTCTCGAGGCAACTCCCGATCCCATGCTTCTTCCTGGATTGCCTTCTGTCGTCTTTCAAGAACGCGTATCACTGGATTCAAGCGTAAGGCTCTTGGCTCTCCATCAGAGAAATTGTCTGGTGATGCTCCACGAGCCCGTATTGGCAGCATTTTCTTCAGTGAAATTGTTGGACCTTTGGTCTTGGTCGCTGTCACGCTTATCCCGTACTTGTTTATCAACGCACAGACGGGTGTCACTGGTTCGGACCTACAAACACCAACGAATTCTCTCATCCGAGTTGGTGCCGTGGCCTTTGGTCCCATTGCCGTTAATGCTGGTGTTCTTGCCGCCTTCTTCGGTATGGCGTGCTGCATGGGACCATTGCTTAGTATGTGCTGCAAGAAGTTCGGATCAGTCCTTGCAGCTATTGCACATGGTATTTCGGTGTTTATGCTTCTCGCCTTCTGGGAAGTCATGTTCTTCTTGGAAGGCTGGGTGTTCGCCAAAGCTCTCTTGGGCATGATCGCAGTTGTCGCTCTCCAGAGATTCATCTTCAAGCTCATCATTTCACTTGCTCTCACTAGAGAGTTCAAGACGGACAATTCGAACATTGCTTGGTGGACAGGAAAATGGTACTCGCTCGGATGGCACACCATGACTCAGCCTGGACGAGAATTTCTTTGCAAGATCACCGAGCTGGGCTTCTTCGCCGCCGATTTTATCTTGGGTCATATGATTCTCTTTGTCATGCTACCAGCACTATGCGTGCCATACATTGACAAGTTCCACTCAGTCATGCTGTTCTGGCTCAGACCAAGGTATGTGTTTTGTCCATGTTGTTTTTAGAAAACTGCTAACTCTTATCCAGTCGTCAAATCCGACCACCCATCTACTCGATGAAGCAATCTCGACTCCGAAAGAGACGTGTCATTCGATTCGCGACTCTGTACTTCGTTCTGCTCGTTGTATTCATTCTTCTCTTCTTCGGACCAATCATCGTCAGCAAGTTTATCAATCTCAATTCCTTTGGATCCATCCCGTTGGATCTCCTGCAGCCTACAGGACAGAACAACAACGACACCTTCTCTTCCGTTACTGGCTCGGCGCTCAATGGTCTTGGTAATGGCGGTGCAGCAGCAACTGGAACAGGAGATAGTGGTAGTGGCAGTGCTGCTACGACCAGCGATAGCAGTGATCCTTTCAGTTTCGGTGGTCGTATGGCTGTTAGATGGGCAACCATTGCATAAGGGTATTAATTAACCGAAATGGTTCGGCATTGTGCTATAGTTGATTTGCATTTTTCGCAGTCTTTCAAGCATATTCATATAATGACTGGGATGCCCATAGACATTGAAAGGAGTATACATTTGGTCGGCAAGGGGATGTTGATATAGAACTGATGGTCACCGATCACTACATGTATTGGAAGCACTATATGGCTTCAGGGAATAAGGCGTTGAAAGTGGCGGGTATGCCACTTGAACAATCACTAAGATCATTGAAAGAAACTGTATAGGAATAACACAATATCTCTTGATACCTTTCTCAAAAGTTTCTCGCTCTGTGACAGTATTGAGCAGGCCCATTGTCGGTTTTGGTTAACTTGTACTGCCAACTTGAATATTGGCTTGAGCACCGTAAATAACGGGTTCCTTCAAACAGTCATCCCCTGGCACGTGACGAAAATTACTCCTCGCAATTAGTAGTTCGTAGGTCATTTTGTAAGTATACTGCGACAGATGCGCTCCCAGAGTATAGGTATTGAAGGAGTCGTTATACAGCTCCTTGTCTCCCTCTGCACGAACAACCGTCTGACCCGACCCATCGATCTCTATCTGCACCTGTTCTTGTTGTTATAGACATCTACGAACTGCGCCTGGGTAGGAGGCGGCAGGCGATCATGACATCCTCATCCAACTTAACCGCAGCGGCTGACCTGCTCTCTGCGCACACGCTCAACTTCTTACACACGGTGGCCGAACAATTTCACAAGATTCCCGGTTCACCAATTCTCCTCCGCTACATCCGCTCCTCGTATCAAAACGATCCCATCCGCAGTGTGGTGGAACTCCTCCTTGTCATTTTTGCGATCCGATACCTCCTTGCGCGCGAATACAGTACGAAACCGGGAAAGGTGAAATTGAGCGAAGAGGAGATTGACGACCTGATCGACGAATGGACGCCTGAGCCGCTTGTCGCGAAGACGACTGCATTTGAGGATGCTGATCTTGATAAACGCGCGGTGATTGTTGGACCGACTGGGCCGAAATCAAAGCTTGCGAATGGGAAAGTGGTCACCAACCTGGCGAGTTACAATTTTTACAACTTGGTTAGCAATGAGCAGTTGAAGGAGCGGGCGATACAGACACTACGCACGTACGGTGTTGGGCCATGCGGTCCACCTGGCTTCTATGGAACGCAGGACGTGCATATGAAAATTGAGGCGGATATTGCTGCTTTCTTGGGGACGACGGCGTGTATCATCTATGCGCAGGCATTCAGCACTGCGAGTTCAGTGATACCGGCGTTTAGCAAGAGGGGTGATATTATCGTGGCGGATAAAGCAGTGAATTACAGCATTCGAAAGGGAATTCAGATCTCGAGGAGCAGTGTGAGGTGGTATGAACATGGAGACTATGCTGATCTGGAGAGAGTATTGGCACGGGTGGAGAAAGAGCAGAGAGACAAGCGAGTTTTGTCAAGGAGGTTCATTGTTACGGAGGGGTTGTTTGAGAACACTGGCGATGTAGTGGACCTTCCCAAGATTATCGAACTCAAATTGAAGTACAAGTTCAGGTTGATTCTGGATGAATCGTGGAGTTTTGGAGTATTGGGCAGAAGTGGAAGGGGGGTGACCGAGCATCAGCATGTTGACGCGGCTGAAGTGGATATGATATTGGGCAGTATGGCTGGACCACTTTCTGCAGCAGGAGGGTTTTGTGCTGGAAGTGATGAGGTGGTTGAGCACCAGAGATTATCTGCTGCGGCGTATACATTCTCGGCTGCTTTGCCTGCCATGAGCGCGGTTACTGCTAGCGAGACGTTGATGATGTTGCAGACACAGCCGGATATTATCGGGACACTAAGAGACAACATCAAAATCATGTGGCAGCAGTTGGACCCTCGGAGTGATTGGATGGTTTGTACGAGTACTCCGGAAAACCCGATTATGATTCTGGTGTTTAAGCAGGAAGTGGTGAGTGCAAGGCGGCTGAACGTGGAGGATCAACTGGGCCTTTTGCAGGAGATTGTGGACGAAGTGAGTACTACTTTCCATGGAAGCAAACGACAGTGCTAATGATGTTTGTGCAGTGCTTAACTCAAGGAGTCCTCATCACTCGAATCAAGACATTGACCGCCGCGGCTTCAGGGGTGAAGACCGACATCTATGTCCATCGACCGGCAATCAAAGTTTGTATGACGAACGGACTGTCGAAGAAGGAGGTCGAGAAGGCTGGCACAACAATACGGCATGCAATCACAAAGATCATGACGAAAAAAAGATGAAAGCGTGTATAACATTCTTGTAATAATAAACATTAGGGACAACAGCCAGGTCGGGACGGCGATGGCGTACTCGGACATAAATACAGTAGATCTGCTACATTAATGCTAATACTTGAAAGTGATCACTTGGTCCCGAATTCGTAGTCAATACATATTGGCTGATGGTTATGCATGTTGAGATGGTCGTTGGCGGTGGTGATGGGATGAGAACAACCGTCAGGCTGATTCAGAGACTCGGAAACGCCAAGTCCGCAGCACGTCGACTTTTCGTCGTCCTCTTCTCTACCAACGACTGTACCATCTCCTTGATATTGGCCCGAAGCTCTTGTTGGTCTTTTGACGATGCTTCGACACTTTGCTCTTTAGTTTGCAACACTGGCAAAGCAATGGCATTTTGTGATCCCCTCCCCGAATTGACTGAAACGGTTCTGATTGCGTTGTCATGGATGACTTCCACCTCCCTTTGAAGCTTCACCAATAAGTAAGCAGAAGAGAACTTACCGACTAAATCATCGACAGCTGATCTCAGCTTGCTTGCCAACTACTACGTGATACCCTCCAGGCTGTATGAAATGGCAGGGCAGTTGCATCTCAAGACGTGGCTGCCTTTCCAGCCTGCTGCTTCATCCCATAAACAGGATGCAAGTCTTCACGATATCATCTTTTTTCATCACTCCCTTTTGTTTTGGAATCGCTCACCTCAAGCTTGACATTGACCTTGTCAGAGCGTCGATATCGTTATAAAGGCTACACTCGTTTATTCCTAGTTCACCTGATATACAGATATTGAGTCAACACTTTACTTCTCTTCTGTTATCACTATTTACTTTGTTGACATATTTTTCCTTGTAAAGCCGACCACAGCCTCGCTCTCCGTTTGTTGTTTTGCTGTCACTGCTCTCCCTGCGCTAGCCGCTAGCCAGTCTGGCAGACATATAAGACCAGCTTCGACAGCACCCTCGATACCCTACGTTCCCTCTTACCAAATTCACACTCTTTACCTACCTACCCTCACCTATTCGGCTTGCATACACACAATCATTCAGATATAAGGTACGAAGTTCCTTACAAGAAACGCTGCCCAGCTCGCATGCACGGACCCTTCACATTCCACGCACAAGCAGATCCCTTCACCCAGCCTCATACCTGGCAACCACAACTATCAACAAAGCGCAACACGAACATCATACATCTCTAAGTTGCCGTACTTCTCTTTGTGCCAGAATCGTCAATCCTTTCTTCCTACCTCGCGCTTCGCCATTTTGGGGAACGAGTCCTTTGTTTCTTCATGTCGTAAACTGACGTTTGCGGTCATCTTATCTTTCTTCTTGTCGCTCTTTTGCTGACCACATTATGCTTCTATAGCTGTCACTCATTACAAAGATAGTCACTCCTTTCAGATCCTTACGACACGACTAGACACAATTACCTAGATCGTAACACAATAGAACCTATCAATGAAGGTTTCAACACTCATTGCTACAGCTGGTCTAGCCTCGACTGGACTAGCTGGTCTCATTGGTGGTGATTGTATGTCCCTGGTTGTCTCAAATCAAGTTCTTTCACTGACATTTTGTAGCTGCGCACAAGAAACTACACAACGTCCGACGAGATGTAACCGAGACACTTACGACTACATTCTACCAAACCATAGTCTGGGTTGACAATAACGGCAAAGTGGTCAGCACCGAGATCAACACTCCTCTGACTTCTAGTCGTGTTGATATCGCATCTTCACCAACAGTAGCCAGCGCTTCGTCTCGGACTTCTGCCGCTACATCTGTTTCTTCGACCACACATACCAGCAAGATTGTTAACGTAGGAGCGGCAGTTCGACCGCACGGAGCTACCTCTCAATCTGGATTGACAACCTTACCACCATCGATCTCCAGTCCAACTGTTGCTGCATCATCCCAAGCATCCCAAACCACATCGGCTAGTTCTTCTGCCGCAAAATCCAGCACGACTGCAAACAATTCGAAGGCTCAAGCTGCAGCTCCTGCTGGTATGGGAATATGCTATGACATGATTGACAATTCAGCACAATGCAAGTCTCAAGCTACAGCCAGTACGGATTTTGCATTTCTCAAGAGCCAGGGCTATGGTATCGTCCATATCTATGGTATCGGCTGCCCTGTTGGTGATTTCATCTCCGCCGCATCTCAAAATGGTCTTCAGCTGCTGATCGGTATCAATCAGATTGCGAATATTGGTAGCGATCTTGGTAAGCTGATCAGCATGGTAAACGGTCAGTGGAGTGTGATTCACACAGTCTACATCGGAAACGAGCTCGTTAACAGCGGTACAACTTCGGCCGATGCAGTTGCCGGAGCTGTTACTCAAGCTCGTGGTACCCTTCAAGCAGCAGGCTACAGTGGTAATGTGGTCACCATTGATACTTTCAACGTGATTGAGAGCAATTCCGTCATCTGCTCTACTTCCGATTACTGTGCAGCAAATGCTCACGCATATTTCGACCCCAATACTGCTGCTGAGAATGCCGGTAACTTCGTCATGAACGCATACAATGCTGTCAAGTCAGCCAATAGTGGCAAGAATGTTATCATCACTGAATCCGGTTGGCCGTACCAAGGTGACTGTAACGGTCTGGCATGTCCATCTGTCGATAATCAGAAAGCTGCTATGAACAGTATCATGAACTCTTTTGGTGGAATGCCAGGAAATGTCTTCATGTTCCAAGCCTACGATGCAGGTTACAAGCAGCCTGGCTCTAAGGGAGTCGAACAATACTTCGGTATTTATGATTCCGATCATTATACTGGCGGCATTGGTCCGGCTTGAGCATGAAGTTGCGACATCATGCTTCAGATTCTACGAATGGAAACATGAAATTGCGAACAGGATTGCTTACTGATGAGTAGCATTTCCGGATTTTTCATTTGTCAGACAACCCTTTGCCAGGCCACATGAGCTTTGGTTAGAGAGCTTTGCGATCGAGAATGCATACATATAACGCGACTGCAACCAGCGTTTGAAACGCCAAAGTCAATTGCAGGACAAGGCAAGCACACAATGTACGAGCTATTACAATTATATGAGCCTGGGAAATGGTCGAGCCTGCAATGTAGCTTCATCACCGCGACAGAACGATGACATGGCAAACCCATCGAGAGATTGTGAAGCAGCGGCTACAGGTCAAGGTTGATGGGGACTTTCCTATACCATGAGATGACACACCTGACCTACGTAGCATGAGAATGCAATGATTACAATACCTTGAACCTTGAGTTTCGTAAATGACTGATTGACGTGTGGTCTGTCGATAAGCACAGTAGTACTTTGCTGATGTTCGAGCCTCATATATCTGTACACTTGTATACAACTTTGCAGTGTGCTTTATATAACAAGTCAGTGCAATTGCATAGTACAAGTCAAGCAAGACACTAGGTGCCTACACTGTACACATGCTAACATTGTGATTCCGAGGCACTTAATCAAGGTTCAGATTCCAGGACCTGATGCTTAAACATCAATTTTGTGTCGTCGTTGTATTGCGTATAGTCGCCAAGAGACTTAACAAGTTGGTTGGAAAGATAGTTGGAACTTGGAGTCCGAGGGTTGGGGCTTGTTGAGAAGATGAGATGGAAGATGGATCAATGAACGATTTGCTTCAACAACAGGCCTCAATTGATGTACTCTATCTGGGTAGTATCCCAGAAAGCTCTGTTGTTGAGAACTCCAGTGTTTATGAGATCACGAATTACAGTATTATGGTGGGTTGGGGATATTGTGTTTTTGATGTTGTATTGGATGACTATGTGTGTGTTGGTGTTTGGGTGTGTGTGTATGTATGTATGTATTTTAAGGACTATTGGAAGATTTGCTACTTGTGGTTGTTTTCTTTGGGGGACCATAGGAAGGGGATATGCATATGTATATGTCTTATGTACAGGAGATGACACAGTAGATACAATAGATACAAGAGATACAAATTGTGCTGCTTTGCGCGCCCGCTTCGCATTGAAAGGTCCGGTTTCATGGACAATTTCAGTGCTGTGCTGTGCTGTGCTGTTCGTGCCTCGCTGACTGATGGAGATGGAGAGCCTTTGAGTTGATTCATGGACATATTGACCTGAACTGGACCCGGATCATGGTCTAGCCAAGCTATCTAGCCAAGCTATCTAGCCATTTAGCGATCTAGAGCTTCGATTTCTCACCACTGCTGGAAGATCCCTTAGGTTGGTTATAAACCGGATCATCAGCAATAGGTTGCTTCACACTATCATCCTTCGAACTCGACCCTCCCTTCTTGTTGTCAAGTTGTTCCGGGTTCGCAAGACCATACGAATCATGGGGTTCTGCACCTGACGGGGATTGAGATTGGGCTTGGGGTTTCGTTTCGGTGCTCGATTGTGACTTTTGGGATGATTGTTCTGATTGGGGGGCTAGGCCGTAGGAGTTGTGGGGCTCGGCGCCGGAGGGGGATTGGGATTTGCTGTTGGAGTTGTCGGACATGGTGATGGATTGTGGTTGTAGTGGTTGTGGTGAGTTGTGAAGAGGGTATTGTACTGTATGGTGGTTTATGGGTTGCTTATGTAGGAGGTCATTTATGGGATGACGAGTGCTGTTCTGTGGTGGATCGTGTTAGTTGATGTTAGCTATTTGCGGGGTTTGGTGTGTGGAATGATGTTATGCCTGTGGCTCGGTGGCTTTGTCGAGTGGTCGGTCGGAGGTTGCGGGATAAACTTCCGTTGCTGAGAACCTCGGTAGAAACTTGACCATCACTGTGCTATGTGTGTAGGGGGTTTTGCAGCTGTTGAGCTCTGTTTTGTTCGCGTCTTCATAGTGCTTGAGAGTACGGTAATTCTAGTCTGCAGAATGGACCGACAACTGCACGTTGTGATCATGAAGGCGCAGGCATCAAATACCATGCGTGTCCCGCGACAAATTCGACCACAGCCAGAAGAGGTATAGTCTGGAAATACTGTCCACCTTCTTTCACGTCTGCTCAGCTCGATATTCAAGCAAACTCATGTACCAGCATCGCAGCGAAACGAACAACTTCCTGGCTGCTTCGGACCTGAGTGGAAGGCGTGCTTGGAGAAGCGTTGCTAGCTCTGATGTCCTTGATTGAACGAAGTTCGCTGCTTTGAGCCAAAATGATATCACATTGACTCCTGCCATGATTTACAGAACAGCCCTGTCTTCTTCGACTTATGTTGAGCATGTGTCAGTGAGTAAAATCTATACCTTTCAGTTGCGATCGAAATCAAACAGGAAGAGCTTTGCTAGGAATGCTTAGCTAGTTCAATTCGTTGGCGGAAACTATGCTCAATAAAACGGATAGCTACGCGTCTTCCGGCTGGACTTCTGCACACACGCAACTGAGCAAGCGTCAGCTTTGGTTTCCACCAAGGAAAGTTTCTGTTGCAATGATCTCTGATACCGGATGTATCTCAGGATTGGAGGGCTGAGAGGTGGAACTTGGATGCCGTGGGGTGTCAGCTGCTCCTGTTGAATTGATCAAGCCGGCAGCAAACACGGCGTGGAATTTTCAACGTGACTAGTCAGGCAAGTCCAACTTTCTATTGATGGTGACATGCAGCAAGCCACGTTTGGATCCGCCCCCACTGCCGCCATGAGATCATTGCCGTCAACATGGGTGAGTACATCGCAAGCGAGCAGGCTGCCGACAGGCAGGTTGATTGTTCCTTGTTGGTGTAGGATAGTACTAACAAGACTATAAATGACTCAACCCCTGCCGATGTTCATCCCACCATCGAACCACATACTCAGACTATGGATGCTACCAAATTGATCGAACACTCGAGCAGGGACGCAATTCAGGCAGGCAACTTCTGAAGAAGTCGATGATATCATACTCGAATTGAGCACTCGAACATAGATACCAGTCAGGCAGCCAAATCTTGAGGATGGCGCTGCCAAGCGAGAGCGAAACCTGGATGTAGTCGAAGTCCTCCGATTCCTACCTGTTGTCGAAGCAGTAGCTCCAACACATAGCAACAATTTCCACCAATGAGACAGGTACCTCGTCCCGAACGTGACCAGCTTAGAGATTGGGAGCGAGACAGAGGTTTGATCTTGATGGCGAGAATCAAACCTGTCGAGACGACGGACGAAGACGGTCGGACTTCACGAAGTAGAACAGCTACTGAAAGAACGGATATTAAGCTGAAACGGAACGACACCACCGTCGGAGTCTCCAACGGGAAGGTCAAAGAGCCGGCAGTTCAACGATCCAGTACGAGGGTAGAGTGGAGATTTACACGTTGCAAGAATCTTCACTCCCCGTGATGCCAGCCAGGACGATCTTAACAGCCAAACACTGCGGACTGCCCCCCACTGAACGAGCACGGTCTCTAATCAGTCGACGGTGACCTTACGACGTTGCTAGAAAAGAAATTTCGTGGATGAGGATGCACAAAAGGTCTTGGAGAGCATGAAGGACATGTTGGTTGATGGATATGACGAGGCCTCGCGAACTACTAGCACACGACACGACAGCCAGTCTCCGAGATCTCTGCGGATACTGCTGCATCGTCATCCCACCAGATTGCGTTCGCACACCGTGAATGCTACAACGGGTTCACAATGAACCCACAGCCCTACTCAACCATGTTCCTCCCACAGGTTGTGCCATCTACAAACCCTCTACTTCTCCAAACGTGCCGTGGATCAAGCATTGCAAGGTTGGCTTCAGAGAGATTTGAGAAGCAGCAATTGAGAGCCGCAAAGGCACCAGAAATTCAAGAAAAGACTGAAGTGTTCAAACATTTGCCGCAATCTTTCATGCCCTCAGCGCGTAGAAGCATTCTTGACGAAGTTGCTTCTTGGTTCGATACTGGTGCCAACGATGAACCCGTCATTACTGACAGCTCCGATGTCTCTCCTACTGGAGAACAAAAGTCGCCAGCAGATTCCTCAGACGAGTGTTACAAGACATGCTAACAAGGATTGGTCTGATGCGAAAGACAGAAACCCCACAGCCGAGTACACCCACAAAATCTGGAAAGACTCCGAAACTTCACCAACGCCGAGTCGGAGTTCGCTACGAGCAGCAGCAGACCACAATGGACTTTATCATTGGCGGGTCTCTTTGAACCCAACCATCGCGAGGTCGACGTCTGGCTTTTGATGGTTCCTATCTACCTCTTCCCTGATGCCGCTGGTTCGGTGTGATTGCCAAGACTACCGTGCAACAATACTACCAAGAGATTATAGACGAGGAAGGGATACTAGCGGTGCAGTACTGAATTGAGGTCCGGCTTTGTTGGATCACATTATATGTCAGCACTTTCGATGAAAGCGACCCCGCAAAGACAGCGGCGATGAATCAGACTATGCACCGCCACGCAAAAATACCCTGGTTAGGGAGACCATGCAGGATGTTCCGCCAACACCGACACCAAAGAAGCGAGGACGGCCCAAGAAGCCACGTACCGACGATGTTCTATCCCAGGATACACCTCAACCATACAGCACCACCATACACCACTACCGAGATGTCGTCGACGAAGACGATACCAGCTAGCAGTGTATCAGCGAATTGAGGCTCGGCCCTTGATAGATCACTTTATACATCATCCTTTACATAGCATAATACAAAACAAAAAACTTCACATGAATGACCGCATCTACAAATCTCTTCTCCCACCACACAAGCGTCATATCTCATCTCATCTCCCTAACCACTCCCTAAATCACACACCTTCATACCACACAGAGACATGGTCTGGCACCGAAGGTCCATAATCTACGTACAGACCTACACATCTCATATCATTCATCCATCCAAGTCCACCGAGGAACCTCGGTTCAACACTGTATATCCTCGTACTTCTTACTTATCCTAACAATGCGGACCACGCCGGCATTAGGCAGTGGGTACGAATACAATCTCCATTACACAGAGCACCTATTGTTCCGCAACCTACCTACCTACAACATACAACATCTTCAACATACATACATTGTAAGCACCACATCCCTAATCACACTTGTAACACACTCTCAATCGATCAATCGATCAATCATCCACATCCCATCCATCCACCCCCTTACATACAGTAGTATGTCCCCTCTCTCCGACCGCCGTATCTCCACATACGAGTACTTCAGCCTCGTTTGCTACCAAGTACTAGTACCTACGAAGTGTATGTTTTGTACATATACTAAACAATTAATCATTTCCTTCGCAATCGACCATAGGAGGCAGAAAATAGAGGTTCCCGTTCGATCACCTGTACTCAAGCCGCCTGCCGACTGGCTAGTAGTTGGGTGGGTGACCACCAGCGAATCCCAGCTGTTGATTGTTTTTGTTTTTCGCCATTTTTAGGTCTGCTTTTTAAGGAGGACAATGGTAGGTAGCGTGGACGAGGAAAGGAAGGTGGGGAGGTGAAGGACAGCTACTTTTTGGTTATTTTTGAAATCCTTGGGGGGTTTGTGGAGGGACTGAAGTCTTGACACCGTAAGCTGCAAGATACAAGACATACTTTCAATCGAATCAAATATATTGTGTTAATCACCAAAGTCCTCCCAGCTATCCCTCCTACCCACCACCGCAACCGCCTCATTCGCGTCACTCGGCTTCCGACTAGGATTCGTACTATCCCCTCCCCACGAAATCTCATCATCAGTCAAGAACGGACTTCTTTCAACTTCCAATCTCGGGCCAGGCACACTTCGAATCGGCGCTTGTCCAGGCGGTGCAAGTACTGTCCGTGGTACTGATGGTGATTCGACCGTGATATGCGGATTGGTGGGATGTGAGTGGACGGCGTACTGTGCTGCTGGACTGGAATTGTGAAAGTCTGTGAGATGTGTGTGTTCGAGACACTGCTCGACTTGTTGTTCTGCTTGGGCTTGGGCTTGGCTCATGGCTGTGCTGACTGAGCGTTTTTCTAATGGCCTGTTCAGTGGGGTGGTGGTCGTGGCGCTTTTTGTAAGTGGGTCGAGCGTTCTTTCGGGGACGGGCGAGAAGGGTGAATGATCTGGTAGTCCTTCGATGACTGGTGGGAGGGAAGTTGATTGCGTGCTGATGGAAGGCATCCTCGTTGAAAACCTACCGGGTTCTTTCTCTCTGTCTTATGCAGGAAGAAGACACGAATATTCTACGAATAGCGGTTACTTTCCTCCTTGCAGATGCACGAGAACATGAACAGACATTCGACCTTCTCAGTCGAGAAGCCGCCTTCCCTCGACTTGTGGAGCTTGTAGCCCATCCTAAAAAGCACGACGAATCTGAGTCTATGCACAGAGCATTGATGGAATTACTGTATGAGATGTCGAGAATACAAAAGATTACGAATGATGATTTGAGTACGTCAGCACGAGTACAAGCATTCGTTTGAGAAGTAACATGAGTGTAACTAATACCTGTGGTAGTGCGTATAAATGATGACTTTATTTGCGGGCTTTTCGACATTATCGAGGAGGTTTCTGACAATGTTAATGATCCCTACCATTATCCTGTTATTCGAGTTTTGGTGAGTTGTATCTGGTCTTCGGGGAAGATTTATGGCTGACAGTGTGAAAGCTTGTCTTGAACGAACAGTTCATGGTGGCTGCCCATGATCCGGAAGTGGTTGCGAAAAAGTCAATGCCTCTAACGAACAAAGTGGTGAAAGTGCTTTCAGCGCACGGGCACAGATACAAGACGTTTGGTGCCAACATAATATTATTGCTCAATCGAGAAGGTGAGTAGCGTGAACCGTTCGAGAGGTCATAGCTGATTCGAGCAGATGAGACGTCTCTACAACTACTGACGCTGAAATTGATGTATCTGCTTTTCACCACACCTCCTACTTACGAGTATTTCTACACCAATGATCTTCGAGTGTTGGTTGATATCTTGCTCCGAAACCTCCTAGACTTACCAGAGTACGCCAGTGCACTACGACATACCTACCTCCGAGTTCTCTATCCATTGCTCGAACATACTCAGCTACAGTACCCTCCATATTACAAACGTGAAGAAATACGGAAGTTGTTGTCATTGCTTTGTGGTGATCAGGTTGAGGTTGATGACGGAAGTTCAGCAGTCAATAGTGTATGGAATCATTTCGAAGACGTGGATGAGACAACCAAAAGATTGGTTCAACGATGTCGAGGTGTGAGTTGGTTGGGTGCTCCTGAATCGTCCGAGCTAGTTCAGGTTGAATCGCCTATAGAAGAACGATCACCAGATTCACCATTATCTCCATCAAAACCGAAACCTCCAGAATTGCCAGCACCTCGAAAATTAAGGAAGCGAGATTCATCAAAAGGCTCGACTCTAACTATTGGTCAATTCTTGACCCCACAAATTGAATCAGCAAGACATTCGAGTCTTAGCATGGTTGAAATGGCCGGACAGAAGGAGAAGCCTGGAGTCATTACCCCCAGCCGCAATCCAAGTCTGAAACTCGGCCTCAAACAGGCCATGTTTTCGAAGAAGGAAAAACCACCTCCACCAAAAGCCAGACGTTCAGGATTTATGCGACCGAAGGTTCAACCGGCACAAACTGAGTTGGAGGTTACACGAGTCGGTATACCTGAAAAGACTATTACACCTGAGGTGGATAAGAATGAAGCAGAAAAATATGAAGATGCACAGGAGTTTCAAGACCAATCTCAAGAAAGGACAGTAGAATCGGAAGAGATACCTTCAGAAGCAGAATCACAAACGGACGAGCAAAGTAAGACATTTAAGAAGCCACCACCAGCACCAAAAGCAAGAAGAGGTTGGCGGATGAGGAAGAGCCGGGATAGTAGCGAGGAGGACAGAGACAAAGACAGAGACAGAG
>Ga0181467_100542_pt1 | contig 19256 bp, 14 predicted proteins | sample InSIn5gowninarea_2_FD_119079 | JGI IMG/M metagenome (GOLD analysis project Ga0181467, IMG submission 119079) | Clean room microbial communities from NASA Spacecraft Assembly Facility at Jet Propulsion Laboratory, Pasadena, California, USA -... ... | reverse complement strand
TTGCTAAACTTCTAGCCACGATCCTTCCGAAAGTCCTGTAGGACACTCAATTCTAAGCATACATTTCCTCTCTTATCCTCAGGGACTTGAAGTCCATCAAAGGACCGTGTCCACAAACTACAACGAAGGGACGATCACGTTAATGTTTGTTGTCAAAGAACACACGACTTACATCTCGAACCTGCTGCTTCGAACCTCCATCTTTGGCCCAGGAGGATGGCTTTGTCAGGTGGAACCTGAAGCTAGGAGGTGTGGTCAGCAAGATGATGAAGCGACAAAGGTCGAAGAGTGGTGCTGTTCAGTGTGGAGAAGTGCCAAGGCTGCTTCGCTGAAACATCTCATGCAGCCAATCATCTCGCGTCTTGAAACATATGACACCAATACGTGAAACTGTCACTATTAGCCTGCTGACCACTTACTCTGAACTCAGCTATGCTCACATCCAATGATCCATATCAAACCGCAATTGCCTTTATCGTGGGTTTGCAGCATGCTCGGAGGAGTCCAAGCTGCATAAACGGCAACACAGACCTAGATACGCCACACGATTGGGGAAGACGCCGTTGCCAACGTTAACTCTTGCATGCACCTATCTTACCGAACATGGAGAACAAGGAAGAATTTATATTGGGTATCTCTGCAATGAAAACAGTTCGAACGAGTGCGCAAGTGAGACCATTCTCACGGATAGGGCGTGCTGGTGCTTGGGTTCGTCGCCTCACGTTTTCGGCACAGAAGGCGGTGGCATACCGGTGTTCTGTTTCTTCGGTGGCGGCAGACTTGGGACTTTGAAGCCTCCAGCCGTCTTGCCCGAACCGATTTGCGTGAATGTACCACCAGAGAAATATCCAGCATTCTCAGCTTCTCTTTTGCGCTTTAGCTCAGCCTGCACTTTTGGATCAACCAGTTCCAGGCCTTGAACTTGACCAAAACCTAGAGAACTTGCCGTTCCAGATGAAGCATTGACACCACTCGTCCTCAGTCCCTGAGCCCGCAATGTCGTGGCATTTCCTCCAAACCCAGATCCGAAGCCTTTCAAGGACGTGTTCATGCCAGTATTCAAACTGCTCTGTAGTCCTGACCCTCCCCAGCCAGGATTCTTTTTCGATAATTTGGCCATGGTTCTTCTGTCGATACCTGTGGCTCGGATTCGACCATCATTCTGTTGACCAATCATGCCTAGACCAACGGTTTCACCGGTGCCGTAGCCTACTTCTTTCTCTTCCTTTCCAAACGCCATGCGGTTTTGTTGTTGCCGTAAGTCGGTCATGGCAGTCGCTTCCTTAGCTTTCCGTGCTCGACGTCCACCACGTTTGCGAGCTGGCTTATCGTCTGGTACTGGTAAGGCTTTCGGGCCTCTATTGGGCGGTGGTTCACGTAGCTTGTCCAGTCTCCGTTCACAATCATCCAAAAGTTTCTCTCCTATTGAACCATCTGGCGCTTGGTGGACACTGTCAATTCGGGCTGCGAGAACTGTCTTGGCGCTTATGATTCGCATACCCTGAACTTTTAGGTCAGTCGGAATGTCCTCCATCAGAGGTGAATAATAGAGAAAGCCTTGCTTTCGTAGTCCAACGTTGGTCGCCAAACCTGTCTGCCTTTGTTTTCTTGACCCCATGGCTGGAATGTTTCGATCTGGAGTTTTCGCAAGGCCTTTTAGTCCGCCAGCAAAGTTCAAGAGCTGTGCGGCGGTCAAAGAACCGATGAGCACCGTTAAATTTGGCGCAAACACATTCATGCGAGACTGAACGTAGTCCGTTAGAGTGGCTTTCGCTTTGTCAAGCTGCAATATCAGCTCGCATGCGCGGAGTGTGGTCTGCAATTCTGCTGAACTCATCTCTTGTCCTTTTGTCTGAGTTCCTTCTACCGAGACAACCATAAGTGTCGGTCCGTCCAGTATGGATTGTAGTGGCGCACGCACTAGGTTATCATTCGATCCGGCTAAAGCTTTAATATTATTGAGAGGCCCATTCTTCAGGATGGCCACTGTCCTTGCATAATCGAGCGGATTCGATATCAGCGTTTCGAGCTCGGGGAATCTGGTAGAGTAATGGTCGCGTATGAACTTATGAACGAGGACGATCTCACTGTCAATTTGTGTAGACAGTGAATTGGAGAGGGTGAGAAGCTTATACTCTGGGTTGTCCTCGATAGAGCCTAAGTGGGTTGTTCGCTGATCAGACGGCTGATTCTGATAATATGATATTTGTTCTAGCACAGGCTGTAAGGTCTTCATCAACCCAGCGACGCTTCGAACATCACTTACTCCGCCTAGTTGCATTTTCTCGACCTTTGCTTTGTGCGCTATCTCATCATCCTCATCTGCGTCAAGACCTTCAAACCGTGCTTCTGCCTCCTCATCTGCTGGCTCTGACATAGCATCATCGTTCGCGTCGACTTCAAGTCCTTCATTAACATTTCTGTACACATCCTTGCCATTCTTGAGTTGTTCTTCCTCAGCATAACCATTTTCGTTCTCGCCATTTTCGTCGCCAGAATCCTCAAAGTCATTCAAAAGTTCGTCTGCAAGAGTCGCCATAGTTCTGGGAGCTCACCCCGTAGTCCTTAGTGTTTGAGAAACAATGCTTTGAGACCCAGTAGAGTTGTTAGAGTGATGTAGGGTGGGGGATGCAAACAGTCTTCGAGCTACAGGCTGGAAATCCAGAAGTTTGGGAATTTATTATTACGATTCCTAACGACGTGCATGTGGAGTCGAGGATGAGAGTCCTCCGCAGCGCAATCCATAAATTTATTCTAATACAAACAATTACCCACCTATACGCGGTCTCGCAGCCGGGCGCATCGCTCGCTTTTCATTTTCATACCATTTGCTCAATCCTCCCTTCTGTGACGTTCTAGCAGACAGTAGCTTCGGCATCGTAGTGAAACCAAAACTACCTACAGCAGCCTCATCAGCACCAACCCGCAAGTTGTAGGCAACAATCTCGTTCATCGGTGGTGCCTTCGACAGCAAGATGGACTCCTCTCGTGGCCCTCCGAGGGTGAAAAACAAGGCGGCGGCGCCTCAACAGATATCGGCGGAGCAACTGCTGCGCGAAGCCGTTGACAGACAAGAATCGTCGCTTCAAGCACCAACACAAAGGTTCGCCGACCTTGAGGAACTCCATGAATTCCAAGGCAGGAAGCGGAAAGAGTTTGAGGATTTTGTGCGAAGGAATCGGATGAATATGAACAATTGGATGCGCTATGCACAATGGGAATTAGAACAGAAGGAATATCGCAGGGCGCGATCTGTTTTTGAACGAGGTCTGGATGTAGACAGTACCAGCGTCGTACTTTGGATACGATATATCGAAGCGGAGATGAAAACTCGGAACATCAATCACGCACGGAACCTATTAGACAGGGCGGTCACAATCCTGCCTCGTATAGACAAGCTATGGTACAAATACGTCTACATGGAGGAGACTTTGGGCAATGTGCCAGGCACGAGGCAGGTCTTCGAGCGATGGATGTCTTGGGAGCCGGACGAGACTGCTTGGATGGCATACATCAAAATGGAGAAGCGGTATGGCGAGTATGACCGAGCTCGAGCAATTTTCGAAAGATTTACTGTCGTTCATCCTGAGCCACGCAATTGGATCAAGTGGACTAAATTTGAGGAAGAGAACGGTACGAGCCAGCTTGTTAGAGATGTGTTCGGTGTTGCGGTCGAAACATTAGGAGATGATTTCATGGACGAAAAGCTCTTCATTGCTTATGCACGGTATGAGGCTAAGCTCAAGGAATATGAGAGGGCACGCGCGATCTTCAAATACGCATTGGACCGCCTACCGCGATCACGCTCAGCAATCTTGCACAAATCATACACTCAATTTGAAAAGCAGTTTGGCAATCGTGAAGGAGTGGAAGATGTGGTCCTGGCAAAGCGAAGGGTACAATACGAGGATCAACTCAAATCCGAACCCAACAACTATGATATATGGATTGATTTGGCGAGACTTGAAGAGAGTGGTGGCGATATTGAAAAAATTCGTGATACTTATGAGCGGGCAATTGCACAAGTGCCGGCAAGTCAAGAGAAAAGGAACTGGCGAAGATATATTTATTTGTGGATTTTCTATGCTTTGTGGGAGGAGGTCACGACCAACGATACGGATCGAGTAAGGCAGATCTACCAAGAGTGTCTAAAACTTATACCACACAAGAAGTGGACGTTTGCGAAGATCTGGTTGATGAAAGCTCAATTTGAGGTTCGACAAATGGAGCTGACAGCTGCAAGAAAGACTATGGGACAAGCAATTGGTATGTGTGCTAAGGACAAGCTGTTTAAGGGTTATATAGAGCTTGAGAAACAGCTCTTCGAATTTGTGAGATGTCGAACATTATTTGAGAAATACCTCGAATGGAACTCATCGAATAGTGAGGCATGGATACAGTTCGCCGAGCTGGAACGTGGGCTGGACGATTTGGATCGAGCTCGAGCCATATATGAGCTTGGTATACAGCAGCCGACATTGGATATGCCTGAAATTGTCTGGAAAGCTTACATCGACTTTGAAGATTACGAAGGAGAATACGACCGGGCAAGAGCATTGTACGAACTTCTTTTAACAAAGACCGACCATGTCAAAGTATGGATCAACTATGCCCGGTTTGAGATCAATGTTCCTGATGAAGGGGCGCCGGAAGAAGAAGAGCCGATTGTGAGCGAAACGGCCAAAGCACGAGCTCGAAAGATCTTCAAGCGAGCGCATGAACTGTTTAAAGAGAAGGAGATGAAAGAGGAGCGAGTGGAGTTGCTGAATGCTTGGAAGTCTTTTGAACAAGCACACGGTAGTGCTGAGGACAACGAGAAGATCGAAAAACAGATGCCACGACGAGTCAAGAAGCGAAGGAGAGTGGAAGAAGATACATTTGAAGAGTATGTCGACTACGTCTTCCCGGCAGATGATGAGTCGACAGCCAAGATGGCTAGCCTGCTGCAGAGAGCTCGTGCATGGAAGCAACAACAGCAAGCCACAGATGGTGCTAACGGCACCAACGGCACTGTGCATACAAATGATGCCATTTAAAGTGTTTGAGCGCACGATGTGAGCAGTTGTAGCACGTCTGTGCAAGACGCTGAGAACATTCGAAAGTGGTGGCTACACTTCGCCAGCATTAGCGCGCGTACCGCAGGTGCGAGTGATGAGCAGAAACGAGATTTGCCACAGAGATTGCATTGACATAATCACAGCCTGTCACAGTCAGGAAGATTGACCAATACATTCTGCAGCGTCTAACGCCTTGGAATCGTGATCTTTTGACAGTACGATACTTCGACTTGATGCACTCTTGGGAGTTGACGTCGTCCTACAGTACATGTCTCTGTGACGTGCAACAAATGACCTTTCTTACAAGAAGTACCAGGTAAGTGACAGCACCAGTTACGGTCACGAGGATTGTTAGCTTGTTTCAGGTATCCATGCATGCATTGAAAAGCTTATTGTCACTGGTTCCTGCATTAGCTTTATTTCTAGTTCTGGTAAAGCGCCAAATACACTTTACCCCTGGCAGCTCGTGAAGCCAGCCCTCTGGAGGCGATGCTAGTGTTCTGTGTAGCGGGCCACTTGCATCGAGGAGAAGTCACATCTGATCTCTTTCGCTCGATGTTTCCACTCCCACGTTGCTGACTATGATACTGTAAATCATGCCTGCAAGTAGATTGAACGTGCATGAACAGGTCTCTACATCAATACTAGCAGTGGCAGTACACTGTACGCATCTCTCGCGACCAGACCATAGTCAGATGATACAGGTGTGCTACGGCACCAGGATTGGACCTCGGCTTCATCGATAGACTGTGCTGCAATAGCGAATGATGGTGATGAGTTGACAAAGATGTACTCCGTATTTTCCAATCGGCAGTATGTTGGAGTATCGACGACAATCATGAAGAACTGGAACTCGATCAGTATTATACCTCAACATTTTCGTGAATCTGACGACCTCAGCTTGGCGTCCCCAATTCTCAGAACAAATGCGAGACAAACTGCAAGCTGAAGGGAGCAGGACAAGTATTATCATGGCACCTTGCATTTTCAACCATTAGAATTCACTCCTTTGAGGAAAATCGGTTTCAATGTGGAGCTTTGTTAGTGCAGCTAACGAGACAAGACATCTGCCACTGGGTCGCAAAGATGGTCCACCAGACCAATGCACTGCACACGTTGCTCTCCCTTGCCCATCGTCTGGCGACTCTCTGTGCCTCTGCCGTCTCTCATTTTCGCGCCTACTGCCTCTCAAGCTGAGGCCTCGCCTTTCTAGTCTGCTGTTTCTGATACTTCGACTGCTACCACTACCGCTACCACTCGTGGCATTCACTCCCTCCATTGGTGGTCTGGAAATCATCTGTGTTCCTAAGCCGACCTTCATTCCGAAATCGAAGTCTTGTTAACTGTAGCATCTCCGTGCCGCGCACGAGACACTCCTTTACCGCTAGACGAACCAAATACCGCGTACCACCTATCTACCTCGAAGCCGCCTTGAAGTGCGACCATATCTGCTTCTTCGACGAGACCTAAATTTGTTCAAGTCCAATCTGCCATTGCATCACCGAGATCGTTGTCAAAGGTTGTGTGTTCATCTCTTCCACTCGATTCCCTCATTATCTGCAACAGCTTGAGCCCAACGAAGTAGCTGGGTTCCCAATTGACGGTCGTGCAACAACTACAACAAACACATATAACAACAGTGTTTTCAGTCGAAATTACACTACATTGGCATTCTTCAATCTCTTGTAGCTTCAGTTCATATCTCTAAATCTACACTTTCAATCTCAATTGACACACCCAAATCCACCAACAAGAAAATGAGACGAGAGGAGAAAGAGGAAAGATAACATTCTCTTGTGAAGGAATTGGCCCATGGCTTCACCCGAGCCACCGGTGGCTTTTAGGAACCAGTGTTCTGTCATATACGATAACACGTTATATGTGTATTCACCAGATGCATTCCAATCATTATCATTGACGAAAAATGCGACCTGGGTTCAACAAGACAATGGTGTGTCAGTTACTGGTGCTGTATGTGTCCAAGGTGGAATAGATGGTAACAACGACGATGCTGCTCTGTACATTGTTGGTGGTACAACAAACTCAACAAATTCAAGCTATTCAGGTTTACAGCGATACTCTTTTCAGAACAAGACATGGGAAACCATAACACCTATATCAGCTGTTACTGCGAATCGAGTCAACCACGGAGCCACCTATATCAACGCATCATCAGCGATTTTGACCTACGGCGGTTCGCAGAATGGTAACACTGGGCTTTCGACTGAAACCTTCCTCATGCTGATGTATCCTCCATATCGAGTACAAGCATATTCATCCATTGCTCCTCCTGTTACCAAACCTTTCGTTTTGCCTTGGACTACGGATAAGGCTGTCATGCTTGGTGGTAGTACTACCAATGAGAAAGTCTTTACCTTCCATCCAGATCCTGGCTGGGTCGACTTAGGCGTAACATTACCGAATGCGCTCCCTGACTCATCACTCGCGCAGTGCAATGTTCAAAGTCTTGGTGATGGTAGCAAGATCCTGCAAACTTATTACATGAACCAGTCACCGAACTTGGTTACAAGGAACGTGCTACTTGATGCAGGCATGATCCCTGCGCCAGATGGACAGACTATCGGTGATTCAACAATCAGCAAGAGTAGGAGAAGGCAGCGGCGGCAGCTCTATCAGCAAAACTATCCTAATTACAACAGCACGAATGCGCCATCTGAGCAAAGAACTGGTTTCTCACTTGCTACAGGCGACGGACTTGTCGCGATCGTCGGCGGAGATACCAACAGCTCAGTGGCCATCTTCAACTCATCAGCAAACAGCTGGGTGGACACCAAGGCCTTCTTTGGGGCCACCCAGACCGTTCTAACAGCATCAGCCAGTAGTACATCGTTCACCTCGTCAACGTCAACATCCACCCCACCCCTGACGGCAACTTCACCTGCTGTGTCCTCCCCTATTGCCACTACTGGTGGCAAAGGACAATCCAGTGGACTAGCCATTCTTGGCGGAGTTCTTGGAGGTATTTGCGGCTTAGCAGCCATTTTGATCATCGCCCTGCTGTGGCTACGATCAGTCAAAAGAAGAAAAGCAGCAGAAGTGGCAAAGAAGAACGATGCAGAATCGCCATATTCTGAGGACAAGCTTCGAGGCGGTCGTGGATTCGAAGAAACAGGAACCAAGCCGTTATCGAAACAAGCCCAGCCGATGGGACGCAGTCCTGTACCATCCGCTGTGATATCGGAGAGGGACTCACTGGCAGCGTTTGGCGGAAACAACAATAGTGAGAAAGGTACAGATCCACAATCACAGAGCCATTCTCATGGCGGCTCGAAACTCAATCCAGCACATGTTACCAATAACACCATGGGCGGCATCTTCAAGAGTAACAAGAATACACTGAACATATCGAGGCCGATGCATCCTAATCTGGGTGACTTCACGGATAGACCAAGTATTGACCTTGGCAAGGCAACACCCTCACAGGCGCCAGCTCTTCCTCCAGTAGCCCTCGTGTCGCAACAGAAAGTTGATCAGCGCAAGACCGATGAGGGCTGGGCCAAATACTTTACAACTGACAATGAGAAGGAAAACGATAGGTCGATTCAACCCAGGAATCGGGACACTTATGGCACTGACAGGACATCAATCTCCAGGCCGAGTATAGGCAAAAGTGGTGGTGGAGGCTTTTGGCCTGGCTCAGGAGTCCCATCAAGCTCGAGCAGGTCCACCAAACTACCCATGAGGGACAGCGCTGGTAATGTTTTGAATCAATATACAGTTGCCATGGCAAGCCCAAGTCTCGAACCCGCATCAAATCATGCATTTGCACGCAACATGGTGGCGGCACCAGCAAAAGCCAAGTTCTCGAGTGCGGACTCCATCAGTACCGACCATACCTCTGATGACGGGTACGAAGATGACGAGATAGACGCATATTCGGATTACAGAGGCAGCAAGCACCAGCACGATTCTTGGTCTCCAGTCGGAAATACATGGTCAGGACCCGACCAACAATCTTTACGACCACCAAGTGTCAAGGTCGATGCTCTTGCTCTTTCTCTACCATCAAACACTTCACAGCAGACCTTCAATACATCTACAAGTGGAGGATCATCAATACCTGCCTTCCCTTTGCCAAATGCAAAAATTAACAGAGCTGGGCCAGAGTCCGAGCATCAGTTTACTGGCACAACGACTATTGAACATCCAGCACCAATTCATTTTGCGACCACGATTGCGACCACGATCGGACACAATCGAAAATCTAGTAACACTTTACACCCAGGCCTGCCAGTCCAGGATTACTTCGGACTACCACCTAACGCTGCGTTATCCCGTGTATCAAATGGAAAAATACCAGATAATACCGACATGTCATGGCTCAATTTGGGCACACCAGCACATGTCCACAGCAGCCCCCGAAATGGTGACAAGCATGATGCTGCGTGACAATCAGGCCGATTTTCGAAAGTGCTTTATCAATTCCTTTTGGACGACGTAGCACGCAAACAAATCAAACCAGAGGTTCTCAGGAACTGCATGATTTGATGCGGGTATGTCGAGGGTCGGCAAGCTAATAGTAATAATCTAATTAAGAACAAGTCACAAATAATCCGAACATTGAGCTCGAAATCACCAGAGACGAGACATCCAAGCCTAGATCAACATGACAAGGAGTTGAGATCGTCGTTGAAGCCTCGATTCTCGCCAGTGTCTTTTGGGGCCACTGTCGAAAGAAATATCGAGCCATTGTCGGCTACCAGTACCGAAAGCAAGAGACATTCGTTCTAGAAGGACGACCTCTTTTGCCTCAATACTACTACATGATCAATCAATCGTTGCCAATATCAGTCATGGCATCACACATCACGTTATGCGCTCACGTATAATACACTTGCATTTACGACATCGATGATTGCCCAGGAGGGACGGCACGAAGCGAGTGGCAATACGACTGTACATACTAGTTCCTTTGTTGACTGTTTTATTGATTGAGCTGACTGCGAGATGAGACAAATCACTCTATCAGTTATGTGCTTGGATTTGAGCAATACAGTCATTGGCGTTCATGAATGAGCTTTACAACGCGTATACCTATTTATTGGCAATCTTGAAGGCAGCTCATAGGAAGCTGAGCTAGGAAAGCAAGCGGGCAGCCATCTCATGAAGCGTTGGGAAAGCGGCTGACAAGATTTAGTATGTCAAAGACGACATTGCTGTCAACAGAAAGCCAGTCTTTATGAAGACCTGAGATAGAGAATTGTATTTCTTGACAAGTTATTCTTTTCTCTTCTGACTGTTCTTACCATTCTAGAACATCCATGACTACTCGTACGTACTTACCCCGTCTCTCAGTCCTACGGCCGTTACATATGTCCACATTTCAAAGCAGTACGTAGCCTTCGTTAACTCAATTGTATTATTCGTGTATTTGACCCGTTGCGTGAATTCGGAGCAATAGAGCACGAGCTTTCGCACGTAAAAACACCTAGGTAAAGGACCGCCAACGTCAAGTCGACTGAGGACCTACCTACGGATGAATCTACCCGAAACTTGATTAATTGGCCCGCATAGGCATCTCCGTTGTTCTCTATTGGTAGCTAGGTTAGGTAGCTTTTCGGCCCCGAATTCGGGACTTTTAAAGACGCCAGATATGGAGCCGCAGGTACAACACACGGCAGGATGCGTGATTAGGTACTCCATAGGTCTTTAATGGTTGTCCCGTGCGATCGAATGGGTTACCTAGATAGGTGAGCTCTGATCGATGGTGTTGTTATAAGACTTTCTCTGGCTTACTTCTTTGTTTTACTCTGTCTTCACGAAATATAATGGTAAAGGTGTTCAGCTTATCGCTTCTCAAAATCAAAAACACAACAAAAGGTCAAGCAGATTAGTCCAGCAATTTCGATCAATTACAAGAAGCAGTCCGAGTCGCATATCTTATTTCTTAGTCGTTCAGCTCAGTCACACAGCTACAGTAACCTCAACACTACACAGCTCACAATTACAACACAAACCACGAATCTCGCACACACCTCTCTCACACTCACAACAATGAACAACACCCCCTCCCCCCTCCGCCTAGCAAGCGCCCTAGGCCTAACGACATCCCTCCTCCTCTCAGGAATCTACTTCGCCTCCTCGCACCTCGTAATCCACAACCTCTACCCTCTGCCAATATCAACATCAACAAAAATCTTCACAGACTTGTATTACAACGGCGCGAGCGTTATCGTGCCGCTGGCGTTTACGTCTGCTGCTGCTTGGGGGACGGCGGCGTATTTAGCGGGCTCCGCTGACGGTGCTGTGCGGAGTGGGAGTGGAAGTGATGGGAGGAGGATTTGGTATGGAATTGCGGTGGTGGGAGTGCTGGGGACGATGGGGTTTACTAGGTTGGCTATGATGGGGGTTATTGGACGGTTGTTGGAGATTAGTGAGATGGTGAATGTGGATGGTGGGAGTGCGGTGGGGGTTAGGGGGGAGGAGGTGGTTGAGTTGTTGGCGAGTTGGAAGGGGATGAATTTTGTTAGGAGTGCTTTGGCTTTTGGGGGTGGGGTGGCTGGGCTTTGGGCGATGATGGGATTTTAGGGAGGATTGTGGTGGTGGTGTTTAGTTCGAATAGGTGGGCAGGGTGTATGGGGTTTAAATTGAGGTAGAATGGGGAGTGTGGTGGTTGTTTGTAACATTTGGTGCTTGCTGTGGATGGTTTGGAACTGGGTGTGTGAAGCTGGTTATGTTTACTTCTGTCTGGCAGGAGCTGGAGGATGAATGACTCAGGTTCATATTAGCCAGCCTCGTTGGTGTTTGTCTGTTGGTGTATGCTCTGGTCGACTTATGAAGCGCGCATTAGTCATTGGTCAGTGACCACAAAGGGTATCTTCACGTTGTACATTGAGATGCTCAGCAATGGTAGAACGGAAGTTACACAAGAAATGCCGTACCTATTGCGCAATACCACTTTACTTGTCGGGTATTGACGGAAGATTAAAAACTACAATCAGCTGTGCGATACAGACATGAGCATGAATATCTTATCGGCTTGTGACCACTGGTGTGCATGCTCTCGGGTAGAAGAGCTTCCTTTACTATTCAACAACCCTCGAGCTGAACCTCGTTGCATGTGATTGTAGCACGAATCGGAAAGATTTACCACTGCCCGTGCAGTTTTGGTAGTAAATATGATATAATGTGCGAGACACATGTTAACAACACGCACACAAACGATTTGACATGAAACATCAGAGCAAATATTCAGATATTGAACCCTGAAAATGTGCGATGGGTCATGAGTTCTTAACAAGTAAGTGTGGGGGGCCACAAACGACATGAGGTCGATAAATGAGCGAATCATTATCTACACGTGGGAGAAAGGCAAGATGAGGAGAGCTCAAAAGATCCAAGATGGTTAAGCGATAAGTGGGGAGAAAAGCGAAGATTAAAATGGCGGTTGATGGTGGATGACTTGCTTGTGTATCGACATGGAGAAACCTTGAAGTTCTCGGGGCTGGACTCAATTCGATGGAGAGGATCAGCATCTACTTTTGGATAGCGCCCGTCTGTGGTGTTGGTTGGTGGGAGTGGTGGTGCTCGGAATCGCTGCCAGATAAGCAGTAGAGCTGAATGCTAGATTGTTTAGTTAAGGAGGTAGTCAGGAGTACTGAAAAGAAGGTGTAATTCAGGCCAGCGGTAGTGATGCAATTTCAAGCCAAAGTTGGCAGCCTATTAACCAGTGTGATGAATCATGAGACCATGACGACGCCTTCCAGGATACTAACGAGATGATGGCTGCCAGAGAAGGCACGGAAAAGGCACGAAAATGCACAGATGGAAAGCACCAGATCAAGCAAGACAATGAGACGGAAGCTAAACAATACCTAGGTAGCAACTTTCATCAGCCTGCATGAACTCCTCATCCTCAATGCTTTTGTCTTGAGCCAACAATTCATAGCACACCCTCCGCAAGTGACCAATCACCGGTCGAGCTGTCCCCGCCTGCGTTATCACCAACGGCCTGCCCAGTCACCGTGCCTTGCCGTGCCATCTCATCTTACATTGGCTTCTTGTCTCTGCTTTGTGTCTTCCCTCTTTCATTATCTTCCCAACAAAGAGGGAAGATATACCACTGCAGAGACCACCTTCATAGGTCGTCTCTTTTACCAACAAACTTCTTGACTCATCGCGAAACGCTCTGCTTCGGCAACTCTACACTTGCGACCGCTGCATTCATCCCAAGCCGATTAATAACCGAAGACGTTCAGGTGTGTATTGACTCATCGCATTCCTGTCGCAAATAGCAACGATGTCCGTGCGCATCGTTGTTTGCATTTTCATCGCTGAGTAGAGCATTAACTAATCACAATTCGTGTTCCAGTTACATCGTAACCGAACATCACAACGCAATGGCTGCAACACAACGAACTTCAGCTATCGGCATGGCCTTGAACAACAAATCCGCATTTGTCGAGATCCCCAAGTACAGAGGGAACTATATCAGTCGGGACAACTTCACTGTTGTAAAGACTGATCCCGCCAAACGTTCTGCGATGCTACCTACTCCTCCTAATTCCATCTCCCCAAACCTTCCGCCTCAACGATCCGATGACGCTGGTCATCAAGAGTCGGATGTGGACCTTCAAGATGCACCAGGCAATGCGCTTACCGCTGAGGCTTTAGATAGTCTTGGTGATTTGGACAATGCAGGTGCTATCACCCCTGTCATGCTAGCCAAGTGCCACTTGCCTGACATTCTCCTCAACCATGGCCCGCTCGCCATCAGACACATCATGAGTTATCTCAATGCAACTGTGCCTGGCTTCTCCCGCATCACCTCTGCCAAGGCGAGACGTTTGGTTGTTGCCGCCTTGGAAGGACGCGGTACCGGCTTGGATGCTGTCGGACACGAAGGAGATGTTATCTTCGAAAAGGTTGGCTGGGGTCGCTGGGATGCTCGTCGCAGAGGTCAACCTACCCGTGACGGTACCCCACCTGACAGCTATCCTTCCTACAGTGGCATGCAAGCTCATCTTGCAAATCGAGCTGCTCACTTTTCTGGTGCAAGCGGATCAGGCCACTACTCGGGTTCTGATGAAGATCATGATATGCTCGAGAATGAAGCCGATAAAATGTCTTTGGACGGTGACGATGATGGTTATCAGTCATCGGAAGCTCCTGCCCCTGATCCAATGCTTGATGACTTGGACGATGGCGAAGTCACCGATGAAGAAGACTGGAAGAGTATCGGCGCTGATGGTTTGCGTGCCCGATCAGTGCCTGCAGGCTCTTTACCAAATACCCTTGTTCCTTCGGGTGGAGGTCGGCTCTATCAGCCGATCTATTCGTACACAGACAAAGCCCGAATGCCACGACCATCTGCTCAAGTTACACGATCATTCTCAGCAAGACCAATGCCTACAAACACTTCTACTAATTTCAACAATATCAGTGTGAATGACTCCCAAGAACGAGCTGCAATTGAAGCACTTCTCAGTTTGGGATCCATGTAATAATAGCATTTTTGGCGTTTGGGTTGGAACAGTCGAACCGAAGAACGAATCGAGGGTAGAACGGGATGGTCGGACTTCAACATGGACATTCCTTTATCAGGATGAAACTTTGGGACATGCATTTTCCGGCGCATATTTGGGACATTGAACGATTGGACTCACAACGACTTTACGACCTCGAAGCCAGCATGACTTGGCTGGCTCGGTTACCATTGGAGCCAATGTTCTCGATTTTGTCTTATCAATAGGACATACCCTCCTTTATTGACCAGGGACCTCTCTGGTACCAGTCTCTTCCGACCACCTAACAACATTGGCCGGCCCAACAAGCTTCGCTTCTCAACAACAACTTTTTTGACTATACGACTTTGAAAACATCTAATACAACTAAATCAAGCACTATTCGTGCCACAGCTGAGCTTCGAATACGAGGCAGTTATTGCGAAATGAAGATTTTGCACAACAAAGCAACATGAACAACGAACGTAAAGTCTTTATTGCAAAGCACCAGTCTTCTTCATTGAATGTTACTGGACTATTAATTTTGCAAATCATCACTCCGTCATATTTATTTATCGTACGGAGAATGGGAGACCTCTTTCCAGTTTCACGATTGCTAGGAAGTTATATTGAGGGATAGTGGGGAGGAACAAGAAACACGTATGGAATTACTCGGACGAGATGGCTTGAGATAGCATCGAGGACAGAGAGTATGTACCATGAAGTGGGCAGTAGCACTACCATCAAACTTGGTAGATGCTTGTCACTCCGCAATAACAAGTGTTATTCCCCTCCTTTATCTTCCATATACTCACTATTCTCTACTCGTCTCGCCGTGCTCGCATTACCCACCATGCATTACCAAACTACCAAGCTCCTATGGCCACAAGATAACATTTTGCTCATCAACCTCATCACATATATCATATCCCTTACCCTATCATTCACCATCTTCCGCGTCACCAGTACACGTATTGAAAACAAACCACAACTCGCCCCAACGCTACGTATTTACTATTTACTACATCCACCACCACCACTACCGCCACCGTCCTCCCATTGACATTAATGTTAATATTGAATAGACATCGAAACGACCGTGCAAGATATATACCGCATCCTCACGGTTTTGTAACCAAGATGTGAAAGAGGGAGTGTGTAGCTGCACGGATTGTACTGTGCTTGTGCAAGTATACGGCTCTTCCGAGTCCGGCGTATATTGGATACAGGTGCCTTGTAGAGACGGGATTGTTGAGGTAGAGTAAGCACTGACTGGGTTGGGTCGGATCGGGGGTTGGAATAGGAATAGGAATAGGAGTGGGAATGGAGATAGAGAGTTGGGGTTGACTGTTGTCATGTCATGTCATGTCTTTTGCTTTGGTGTTTGGGTGCTTGGTAAGACACCTACTGTGTGGGATATATAGGGAATGAGTGGTTGTTGTGCGCGCGAGTGGAAGATGTTAGCCTGCTCGTTTTATAGTTTACCTTCACGACAGCCGTAGATAAGTCCTACACGATAGCCGCTAGGACCGTTATGCAACATGTAGATGGTGTTCTGTAGGCCGGATGGGGTGACTGTATTCAAGAATCAAATTTCTAGCCAATAAGTACCGTGTGTGGTCTGACCATTCATTTGTGGGTTGCTCGCCATTATTGAACTGCGAGGGTTTGTGAAGGAGATTTGGCAGGGCAAAGCCAGGTGTGCTAGTCACGTTTTCAAGTGAGCGGGTGATGAGAGTAGAACAGTAAAGGAAGAGGTTTGTGATAACTCGTGAGAGCTGATGCCCCAGAAGCCGTAATTTATGATTTTTTACAAGCTCTGTAGCTTTTTGCTTTAGGACAGCGGAGTACCTTTCCGCACCTTACTCGAGTCGTTCTTAGCAAACAATTACCGTTCACTCCCTCAGCGGGGATGTGACGGATCCGAGGTGTTTCACGATTCGGCCTTGCCCTGGCGCTCACTGCGTGGACATTTGCTGCCTGGTCATCTTTCTAGGGGAGGGGACACACTTTTGTAGTGACCGTACTTTTCACAGTTGTAGTATTGGATGTGGGACTTGTCTTTCTTGACGCCAGTAGTAGCTTGAACTGTCATGGGTCTGGTATCAGTTCTTCTTTCGAATTGGGTGGCCAGCTGGCGAGCCGTTCGTGGCTGGGATTGTGCTCTCGAGCCTGAGCGGTTCTGGCCACGTCCTTGCCCCGATCTGGTTCCTCTGTTAACAGCTGACTGCCGCGACAACCCTGTATCTAGTAGGTCAGGCCTAGTATCAGACAGTGATCGTAGCCTTATCCTAACCTTTTTTCAACATTTTCTATAAGTATTAGTATATGTAGAGTACAATAAAGTAGAATTTTAACAGATACCTCTAGTGTTTCCGCTCGAATCTTTAGATTTTCGTTCTCTTTCGTTAATTTCACGATTTTCCCCTTTTGAAGAGCAGCTGTTGCTGCGGTCGTTGATCCACGGACCGCTGCGGAGGACGCGAAGTTTTACTGTTTATCATGATATGGACTACCAAAATGAATGTGTGTCTAGTCCACGTATTTGTATATTGTCCGCTCTGCTATTTTCTTGAGTAGCCAGTCTGCGTACTCGACTCTGAGGTCTTGGACGTCTAAACTAGCGTATGGTTTAACTAATTGGACTCGACGGACGATCGGAAAGGGATGATCTGAGCCTCGGTGGTTTTTGCAATGGATTTCGCTGCGAGAGGTACCCTCTTGATACCCAAGACCTGCCAGGCCAACGCAATATAGGTCCTCATCAGTTTTAGGGTCTGGCCACAAGAGTCACTTTACAACTTCCGCTAAAGGCCCAGCCCAGTCAAACACACTATCTCTTAGCCCGAAGAATCTTGTCCGCCAATCTGCGGCGATGAACCTAAGGTGATCTCATATGCGGGCAAGTTGTGAGCCCGTGTGTATCTGAAATTGGGTCCAAACCTTGCCGATGGGATGATCTGATATCGATCGCGTCCGGCTTGGGAGTGATGTAGGAAACGTCGAGGTCATCTTGTCTTAATGGTTAGACCAAACCCTCTCGATGAATTCGTTAATGTCGTGAATGTATGGACACAATGTAGCGCGCACTCCGTGCTGCAAATACGGAGTTGGATACTGTACTTTCGTTCTTTCGTGTAGCCGCCTTTTCACCGGTAATTTGATAGATCTCATCCTCACGCAGAGCGACTGCTCTGCGCCTGACCTCGGCGAGCGGGTCCTCGTTAGTCGTATCGCCCCATATTATCTCAATGATTGCTATTTGCAAGATGCAATGGGAATCTCCCATCATCAGATTAGTGTTGCCGACGATTGATACTTCCGTGCACGAATATGGATAGTGGATCGTTCTAGGAGGCATAATCAGACTCCGGTTTGCCTCCAACAGAATGCACATTTTCTTGACGCTGCGAGGTGGTTCTTTGTGCTGTACAAGCTGTTCCGTACTACTCGTCAATTTTCGATGCTCCTTAAACAGTATTGGCGATTGGGAAAACAAAGGCCCAGGTCAGCTTCATGCTTTAGGCATAGCTTCAATTGTTTGAGGTAATCCACGCGAATTGAGCTAGGAGGAATCGACAGTTCTGCCTACTCAAGAGAAGCGGGACGTTGTGGTATATTTCGAACACTTCTGAGGCCAGAGCAGCTGGATGCACAAAGTTCTTGTCAATTATCCTCGTGATATCACCGTCTGCTAACATTAGCTGTGGAATCATGTGGGAAGATGATGCTAAGCCTACCAACAGCTTCGAGAGCTTCTTCGTCAAATGAAGCCGTCAATGCTCGCAAGAATCGTTTCTGGGCGCAAGCTGCACCGTAAAGTCTTTCAGCAGCAACACCAAGCCGGTGGTCGTTTTCAGCACGCCACTGCCAAAGATCAGTACCTCATTACCACAAGTCATGATTCTTGAACGATATACCCAATCTCGAAGGTGTCCAGTGATGCGACCACGTGTGAAAAGGTGCAAGGGCCTAAACGCCCCTTGCGGTGTCCGTGACGTTTGTTCACGCCACGGCTCTGTTAAACTCTGTTTTGCTGAGCGATTGATATATGTCAAGATAGCTGAGTGCACAAAACCTGAACGCGGACTGTTCTTGCACTCGGAGTATCGTTGACGCCCGACGAGGTTGCCGACAGTGCCTATTCAATTGGTAGACTGCTTGGGAATTGTGATGATGCAACCCATTGATTGATGGACATGTTGACTATTTATCGACGAATGATAGAGCCATTCGTTTGAACCTCGTCGAGATTGGTAGACTTGGTTTCACAGCGTTGTGAATACTGCTACTCACGCCTTGCACCGCGAGAAGGTGTCTACCAGGCAAGGCTTGAGAGGACTGTAAGATATGTAATTTCGGGACCGTTGAAGGTATGTCATGGGCGTGCTGTTATCTTGCGACAAGTATTGGTATCTAGTAGAACAACAAGATAAAGCGTAGTTGTTGCTTCCGCAGCAGGAGACGCCGTGACCATTGTCCAAATGCGAAGTTGCTTCCTGGTGTTGAATAGCCTTGTATTTATGCTTCCTGCCAGCATTCTTTGCCCATCACTCATCTCAAGGGGACGTTTTGGTGTCTTTTCCTGCATCTTTTCCTAAAACTTTTTCTCTCTGTGCATCCTCCTTCTTGTCAAAGACCAGACCGAGATTGTCCCACTCATCCTTCGCCATCAGACCCTTCTGCATGCGGCAATCAAGATAGCCCTTGGCCAACTGTCTACATTCCTCACTGT
>Ga0181467_100492_pt2 | contig 19264 bp, 15 predicted proteins | sample InSIn5gowninarea_2_FD_119079 | JGI IMG/M metagenome (GOLD analysis project Ga0181467, IMG submission 119079) | Clean room microbial communities from NASA Spacecraft Assembly Facility at Jet Propulsion Laboratory, Pasadena, California, USA -... ... | reverse complement strand
CCCCCCCACACGTTGCTACACTTATTTCCAAGGTCGCAAACATCAGTCCACGCCCGAGAATCCTCGGACCCGATTGTTTCCCCCGCCCAATCTAGGACTCTTGTTTTTAATCATTTTTGATTCCTGCATGCTCACATGCAGCATAAGACTTGCATCGGGGTTTTTTTTAGACTCTTAACACCGAGCGGCGCTCGCGCGCGTGTGCTGCAGAAATCGGGAGGTCCGGTTCATATGCAATCAAGCTGCGACGTTTTGCTGCTGTTCAGCTTGCAAGTATAGCGTCATGACTAGTCAGCGCTGTGCAGCTCGAGTAAAAAAAACCCCTCCCCGCTATGCTATGCTATGCATGCATGTACGTATGCATGCATGAATGCATGCGAGCCACAAGTCTACTACAATCTGCAGCCCGCCGTATTCCGTGCTTACGATTGGTTCAGTCTGCGTAGAGGATGATGTGTAACCACGCTTAGCTCTGAACGTAAGCATCTGTGTAGGATGATTGGAAGTGCAGAAGTGAAAGGTGAAGAAGAAAGGGGAGGGGTATCATTTTTGTCTTTCTCTCTTAATTCTAGAACGTGCAAACTGCCCAACGTAAACATTGCAAGTGGAATTTTGGATCTCAAAAGCCCATTTCTTTTGTGTAGCCATATTTTTTACCAAGCGTCAAAGTTGCCGAACCCACCAGTCTTTGCCTTCTTCTTTACAGGCGCCACGTCCTCCTCTTCATCAACATAGCCCACAATCTCATCTTCGTCTTTACTCGCCATTTCCTGCTTCGCAGCCTGGAGGTACTTGCCCACACCGAGGCCTTCCCCACTGCTACTCTCTACCGTGCCATCCGCGCGTATACGCTTACCAGTCCATGTCGTTTTGTCGTCGACCGTACCACCCTGTCTCTTAATCTCCTCAGCTTCTAGATCCTTGTTCTCCTTTTCTTTACGCTCCTTCTGCCACTCTTCAAAAGGATCGACAAAGACAGCTACGTTGAGGATTTCAATGTCGTCGACGGGCTTGTCTTTTTCGCCTACCTCTGCCGTCTCCATAGACCGCAGCGTGGTATCTAATCCCCCGACTACCCGCGCGAAAATGGTGTGTTTCCGGTCGAGATGCGGGGCCGCGCGGTAGGTAATGAAGAACTGGCTTGTGTTTGTGTTTTTGCCTTTGTTCGCCATGCTAAGGATACCTCTTGTACTGTGTCGTTCCGGGCCGTCGAATTCGTCTTCAAATGGTTTGCCCCATATGCTTTGGCCGCCTCTACCCGTACCGGTGGGATCGCCACCCTGAATCATGAAGCCCTTGATGTTGCGGTGGAAGATGGTGTGGTCGTAGTATCCCTTCTGGGCTAGTTTGACAAAGTTCCAGACGGCGCGCGGAGCGAATTCGGGAAGGAGCTCGATGTTGAGGTCGCCGAGGGAGGTGGATATTCTTGCATAACCTTTTTGCTTTACACGCTTGGGCTTGAGCATGTAGTCTTCGTCTGAGAGGAGGGCGCGCTCGCCCGATGTGTGTGGTGTGACGCCCGTCGATGTAAAGGATGCTGCGGCTTTTCCAGAAGTATAGACTGCGGCGTTGTAGGCTGGCTTCTTGGGTTCGGTGGTTGCTGCGGCGGCAGAGCCATTCCGAGGGAGGTTCGCAATGGCCTTGGATGTTGTTCCTCCTTGCTCCTTGATCTTCCGGTTTTCGCGCGCCCTCGCGACAGCTTCTTTCGCCTTGAGAATCTTGGCTGCGTTGCCCAGAGCGTCCTTGTTCACGCTGCTCTCGTTCTCTGCCACGACTGTGTCTCCATCCTTGACATGCTTGTACGAGCTAAAGTCTCTCGACTCGATGCTCTGTGGGTCTTGTAGAGTGATGATGTCCTTGCGCGTAAACTCTTCATCGCTGACCAGATCGCGCCAGTTCTTCGCTTTGATGTTCAACCGCTCCACCGTATCCCACGCAAACACATTGCCGCTCTTCCTCAGCGCCACAATATGCGTGTTGTCTGTAAAGACCTTATATGTGACTGGATCCACATATTCGCCATCCTCGTTCTTGGTGAAGTTGAGCGTAATGAGGTCCGCGCGCTTCAACGGGGTGCCATCGACGGGGTTTGTGTCTGGATGCCTCGACAGCCAGGTGAGGATGTGCGTGAGGTCGAATACGGTACCCGAAGGCGTGCACACGGGGTCGGTGAAGGGCTGGAGCGAAACGGCGCAGTAGTTGAACGGCAGGCGCTTGAATGTTGAAGCGAGGCCCGAAGCCGAGGCCCGGCTTGCGTTGTTCGCGCCGCGCGCGGTGCCAAACGAGTCGGCCGACGACCACTCGGAATGGGTAATGTAAAGCTTATCGGTTCCCTTGCCCATCCCGAGATTTAATCCACGCGGAGATGCGAAATTCGAGGGTTGTTGAGGAGGCAGGCGCAAAACAGTAGAAACGTCACAAGAGGCGACGCGCCGCTAACTTTTGGCCGCACCCCCAGCATCTTTAGCGCGACTCCACTTCAGCTGCCTTGCTGACTTGTCGCCCTACAATCTCCGCTCCTCTTCTAGCCCTCGGCCCTGAATTCGCATCGTCCGTACATCTGAGTTCGCCTTGAAAATTGCTTAATGTTGGGCGTGTCGTAGATTTGTTGGGACCATGACGTTCCGCTGTGCAGAAGCAAGCACGCAGTAAAGATCATAGCTTGGCTTCTGGTCTGCGCTACAAAGTGGTGAATGCCCTCTGACTCTTAGGTTATTCGATCCCATCGGAACACTAATGACGTAAATGTTCTACACCCCCTTATTCTGTCTGTATGGGGACGTGTAGACGTGATCAACATGAAGGAGAGAATATAGCAGACGGCCCTCGAGCGGACAGTTCTGAATTGGTCGGTTGTGCCTTGTTCGAGTACCGTGTGAATGTGTGAGTATTAACTTATTCAAGAGCAACAGGAGGGCTCTTCCTCTCATCTATTCTGCGTCTCAACAACATGACGCCTAAGACTTTCAAAAAAGGTTGACAAATATTACACGTGGCCATGCAAGTTATCAGTATGGTACTTCACCAGTGCATGACTCCATGGCTAGCCATACACAACCGGCCTCCGAGTCAGGAGAAAAAAAAGTGTTTTTGCTGTTGAGAAACGTCCACGGATGTCGGTGTGACAAGATGTGTGGTATCTTCTGCGGTAACTAAACTTCTAGGCCGAAGTACCTTTACTCCTTTGAGATCTGGAGAAATAAACAAATATCATGCACCACTCTGGCGGTGAAGTACAGCACGAGCGCTCGGAGAATTTAGCACGTCTGAACACAGACACCGGTTCCGCCGAAAAATCACAGAGTGTTTGGAAACTCCTGGGAATCAGAATGTGTGTGTGTTTGAATAAACAATGCAATATTGTAAGTGTTACTCGACTCTATCCATACCCAATATCTCCACCTTCACCACGTCATTTTTGATCCAGTGTGACGCTCGTATCAAGCTCTACATGTCACTTCGAATTCCCCTTTTTTGTCTTATAATTCACTACCAAATCCTCAAAAGCAACTCTGCGGGCCTTGCTGTGCACTACGAGCCTCTTTACTTTCGAGTTTTGACACAACTGGCCTTGGTTCAATACATCAGGGGTTCTGTAAAACAGCAGCATACCTTGGAAGGGTTTGGTATAGTACCAGTGAAAATGGTGGTCTAGTTGATGATACGAATAGAGCCGTAGTAGTAGGTAGGAGCCAACTCCTGGGATATATGCTGCCTGGTACATTGCTGGGTTTCGGTGAAATTGTATAACTCAACCTCCATTCAACCATGTACACAGCCCCGTCTAGTCTTTCTATCTGCTAAGACATTCATACATGGCGGGATAAAATCGAAGGTGGTTTTGACGATGCACAAGTTGTCGCCAAGGTCTTGGTCGCAATAGTCTTTCAGCCTTCCTGTAGAGTAATCTAACATAGTTTCTTGGTATGTGAAGTGGCTGCTTATTGAGAATACCAAGACGGCGCTTGTGGTGTCGATGTTGGCTATGGTGGAGATTCGGTCGTGGTTTTTTCCTGGCGGAGCGGGACGGGCACGGTGATACTGAGAGTACGATGGCTATGACAAGTATGGTATATGTAGTAGAAGACCTGACCAACATGCTGAGCTCGCTAGTATCCATCGGCGCTATGGCCGTTGCGGCTACGCGGGACGGTATGCTACTACCAGAAAGCCCTGGTGCCGGATACACGACGTCGGTACCTCTCTCGATGCATTCTTCGCAATCCAGGACTACCGTGATATTCGGTTGTCTCTCGACGATGCAAATTTCCAGTAAATCAAAAATGTCAAGGTATAAATCCGTTCGCGTGAAACAAGGCCTGTAGATTTGGAAACGAAGAGATCGTGAGTCTCAGAGGACGCTGGGTTTTCGATGACTACCAAAGTGGTGATGGCCGAGTCCATCAGGATCGTGTCTAGTCCCAATAAGTGTGCTACCCTTGGCCCCTCCGTGACACTAAACTCCGGTTCACCGACTGTAAAATTGTCAACTTATGCATGAAAAAGGATTACCACGAGGGATTTTGTATGACGGCCACATGGCAGGTGATCGGCGAAGTTTTCTGTCGTGTCTTGGGCTAACCGGTCAAAACCAAAGTGTTGGATGATGTGTCCCCCTTTCACGGGCTCATTCTTGTGAGCTGAGCGCCGAGCACGAAGGATTTCCTACTTTGGTGATAATAAAATATTAACAAATTTTTAAAAGTACCTGAGCGACACATCCATGTACACCGATGATGAAATCTCGATTCCCCCCATGAATGATCGCCAGTGTAGAGCCCGCTGCGCTGTACAAAGAGGCTCTTAGCACGACCCTATGCATGGCCCATGTTGTGCAACTGCGCGAATTCACTATCCGAAGCCGTAGCACCTGGCCTGGCAGCGAGGGCCATTGTGTGCGTGCGGCGATTACGACATGTTGAAAGATGCGGAAGTCCGGGAAGAGTTTTATTTTTAACACATGGCTCGCGTTCGGACTGTGCTTTGGAATAAATGCCTTGTTGATTGCTTTTTCCAGGAACAGAACGAGATATCGCTTACCCTTTGCCAATCTCGAGAACGTCATTGGGTTGTACTTTGAGGCCGGGCACGATGCGAGCCAGGAACCTGATGATAAGCTTTGTGGCCCTCGGCAAGGGTATGATTGCGTGTGCAGAGAGGCTGCCTTAGTGTCTTGCATGCTGCATACATGGTGGGTGGGTGTGGTCACAACGAGAAGAGACCTGCAAAAAGAAACAATGTACAGTCCAAGAAGGTACTAGTTCCGATGAATTGGGTTTAGGTTGTATATTGGATGGAAAGGGTCTGCGGGCCCTCGCAGCCTCTCAGTCCATGAAATCTGCCTGTCCATGACATGGCAAAGTCCACGTTTGCCATGTTCAGTTAGATACGCGTCATGCCCTATTGCATGCTCAACAGCGTGTTCAACAACCTGGGCTCGGCTCAGTCATGGCGCCAGTCCCAGTTGCAATCTTATCGCTTTCTTTTTTCCTTAGCTTCATCAATTCTTAACGAAAGACCCGAAAACGTAAACTTGCCACGGGAAAAAAGCTCCTTTCCTCCCTCCTTTACTGACAAAGTGGATCGCGATCGGTTGAAGAAAGTACCACATTGCGATCTGCACAGCTGGGAGCAAGCCACGGCCACCCTTGCTTCTGTCTTTGATCTGCCGGGCTTGGAGGTCCATCAGCTGGTCGTGTGTTGTGAAACGCCCGGTTCTACTATACCAAGTGAAAATGATGGTGTGGCTGCATGTGATTGCCGTCGCTGACTTGTTTAAAGCTTTCGCAATGCCACTGGGTTTGTATTCAGCAACTTGAGAGAGTTCCTTTCTGTTTCAACATGTTTTCTTCATCAGTCACTCGTTCACTTGCTTTGCTTAGCGTAATTCCAGGCATTCACGCCGCGCCATTCGTTAGCACAACAAAAAGATCGCCATACTACGGCACTACACCAGTCAACCTGAATACGACACATTATCCCGTTGTAAACCATACTGAGCCAGCCTACCCAGTAAAAAACCATACCGAAACCGCTCACCCCGTGAAAAACGTCACCGACAGCTATCCCGTGGCAACGCATGACGGCCACCCCGTGGCAACACAAGACGGATATCCTGTGGCAACGCAAGATAGATATCCCGTGGCAACTCATACCGAGCCAGGCTACCCCGTGGCAAGCCCCACTGAGACAGGATACGAGGCGGATCCTACGCCCACGGACGATGTGCTTCCTCCTAACAACAACACGGACAGGTGGGACAGCCCGGAGTACAGGTGGATCTTCCAATACCCACTGCAGATCCCCCCAGTCAAGGAACCCAAGTTGTAAGGCACCCATGAATCTGAAGATAGGCCAATACTAAGATGATTTAGCACTTACACAAACAATGCCACGGGCGCCAAGATCGATTACTACGAAGTCAACGTCACGTCAGTGAGAAAACAGATCTACCCTGATCGCGCACCTGCCCAGCTTTTTGCGTATGATGGACTCGTGCCTGGACCGACCTTCAAGATGCACAGAGGCCGAGAGGCAGTAGTACGGTTTAACAACGTCAGCCCAACAAACTCGTCCGTTCATGTCCACGGCCAGTACAACCGCGCTCCTTTTGACGGTTGGGCAGCCGACTACGCCGTACCTGGCCAGTACAAAGATTACTACTACCCAAATGCACAGAATGCGCGAACTATCTGGTATCATGACCACACTGAACGCGAAACTGGCGAGAATGTGTACATGGGTCTTCACGGCTTCTATCTCCTCTCCGACGACGAAGAGCAAGCGCTTGATTTGCCCGACGGCGAGCAGGACGTTCCACTCGTCATTTCTGCGAAGCGATATGCTGCCAACGGATCTCTTTCATTTGATACCCACCACAACACCGGACTTTGGGGTGATGTGATTGAAGTGTAAGTTGACCTCAACAAATGATCCATCTACAACTGATCGTCCGATAGCAATGGTCAACCCTGGCCGTACTTTCAGGTAGAACCACGCAAGTACCGCTTCCGTGTCCTCGACGGTGCTGTTAGTCGCGGTATGTTTAGTCTTGGTATCCCTTTCGTAGCTAATATATTAATTGATGATAGCATTCAACATCTACTTGAAAGCGGATGGAAGCAATGAACCGATGAGCTTCAACATGATTGGTTCCGACAGTGGTATGTATACCGAGTTTCCATTGAGGCTTCGCTAACTTTCTTGCTAGGTCTCTTTCCTCACCCCATCGAAACGAACAACTTTGCTCTCGCTGAAGGCGAACGTTATGAGATTGTTGTTGACTTCACTGACTACAAGGGCAAGAACATCACCATGTTCAACGAGCGGGGAATGGCTGGAACTCTCGACTATGCCGCCACAGACCGCATTATGCGATTTGTCGTCAGTGACACAGAAGAGTCCATTGAGGACGAACCCCTTCCAACCGACCTCCACTACATTCCTCCCCCACCTCAGACCAATGTCACGAAGAACTTTACCTTTTCCCGAATCAACGGCGAGTGGGTCATCAACGGAGTTGGGTGGGCTGACATTGAAAACCGCATCTTGACGCGACCTGCCTTGGGCCAGGACGAGATTTGGGAGTTGAGACACGGAGGTGGTAACGCTTCGCACCCCGTTCACATCCATCTTGTCGACTTCCAGGTTCTCTCACGTACTGGAGGAAGGAACGCAGTCATGCCTTATGAGTCTGCTGGTATGAAGGACGTGGTTTGGGTTGCTCCTGGCGAAGTCGTAAGGGTTGTCGCCAGGTATGCGCCATGGAAGGGAGTCTACATGTTCCACTGCCACAACCTCATCCACGAGGACCACGAGTAAGTTTTGGCCCCTACCCACCCAACCGGCATTCCAAAAACTGACAATTTCAAAGCATGATGGTGGCATTCAATGTGACGCAGCTCGAGAAATGGGGCTACGACAACACCACACTCTTTATCGATCCAATGGAGCCACGGTTCCGTCCAAAGGACATCACTGCCGAAGCTTACACGGAGACTGCTATCTTCGAGAAGCTGGACTGGTTTTACCACACCAACGCGTACAACAGGACCGCTGCTTGAGAAAAGAAAAAAAATTCACAACAATTGTATATACTTTTGAGCTGCTGTCCAGTTAGACGGTTATAGGGAGCGATGGAGAGCGCCCTGATGCGGCCATCCACATCTCAACATGGCTCTGCCTAATACATTTGACTGCAATACTTGTCACATCCATGCTTTTTTCCGTCACATAATTACAGTTTTCCCCCGTATCATTACCGCACATTACCGCACATTACCGTACATTACCGTACATTACAAGTTGAGGGTGTTTGCAGCGGTCACTGTCGAGGCTTGTCTTGTCAAGGCAATGCGCGCATCAGCTTCTGGTAATGTAACTTTTTCTCTTCTTCCCTTGTTGTATGGCATAGCTATGTTTACCTACAACAAGTACGTTTTTAATCTTGAGGGATTTTTCCATTGCACTGTTCACACTGTTCATCGTTTTCTTCCCCCCTTGTAACACACAACCTGAGTGAGGCAATCCATGTCAAACTGTCATTACCGAATCTCGTGTTTCCTATCTCTCTGTCACCACATAGTTGTGTCCCTAATATGCTTTTCTCTAATCCAAACCTAGATGTACAGCTCTTTGGCATCATCACTGAAATCTCACATTCCCATTGCAGCAGCAACCGACGGCTGACCTGCCACAATAGATACGGAAATACGGATACGAGCCATGGGCATATGCTTGTTTGTATGCGACATTTGCACGGCACAAGGCCCGCAAGTTGTAAACCTTCGTCAAAAAAGCGTTACCGATTAGCCTTTTGGCCCCATTTGCACACCCATACCCACGCCCACGCCCACGACACCCATGAACTTGAGAGCAACAGCCCGAAACAACGCAACCTCACATCACGCCATGCAACCAGCGTGTCTCAGCTCCTCCTGCGCCCTTTCGGAACTTCCGGCTAGGCAAAACGTCGTGAATGAATCAGGCACCCATGAGCCCCATACATGCCAAATTTTTAGTACTAGAGGATGGCTTTTCAAAATGGGAAAAAAAGATAAGTAATCACACAGGCCTTATTACGGTGGGCGGCGCACAGAGCGCAAAGAATCCATTTATCTGCGAAGCGGGGAGGCGGGAGACATGACGGTTTAGAAATGAAGAGGACCGCGGGGGCCGGGGTTGCGGGACCGTTACATGGCTCAGGGTCTCTCTTTCTCTTTCTCTCACCCTTTCTCTACCCTCTTCCCCGTCTTACTACTACCATCAACCAGGTTTTCTTCTTCGTTTGCTGATAACATGATGGTTATGGTTGTGTGGTGAAGGTTGTTCCAAGCTCGTCTCATCCTCGTCATCTTCCATGTACTTCTGTCCATGCACCTGCACTTTCTGGGACATTCCCAGACAGTGGATGAAGTATTGCCCGCGAGTCATGCCAATCTAGGATTACCTGTTTGGGGGGGAACCGGCACCATGTACGAGGATTTGCCTGTTCGCATTGATGATGATGTGTGGTGGGGACCAGGGTCGAGAGGAGAGCAAGAAAAAATCCCCTAGAGTTTAACGTCTGTTGGGGCTCGGGGATGTGCGGATGGGACGAGGGCTGTTGTAGAGACAGCCATGGACCCAGCTAGCGCAGACTGCATTGCCGATTTTTGGGGCCCCCGCCCAGCACCCGAGATGAGAAAATAAGGTGTAGAAAGTAAAGAGGAGGACAAGAAAAAAGGGTACACGGTGGTTGGGAAGATCCTGTCAGACGCTCGTGTAGAAGACCACGCTCGTCTTCTTCCCCTTGTCGTGCACAGGGTACCCTTCACGGTGTAACCCGTTAGGCCATTTAGTGTCACTCCTCTCTCATCACTGACTTCTTGGCACGTGTATCGAACAAGCTTCTCTCTCTCGCATTGCGATATGGCACAGTTGGACGAGGTTGAGACACGCGCGTGAAACACTCCATAGACAAGACAAGAGAAATTCAGGTCTCACGAGCCGGACGCCAAGCCGGATAACGCCACTGCGAAGCCGCATGCGCTGCCTCCATCGGATCAATACAGCTGTCAGAAGAAAAAGAGACAGACATGCGGCACCGAAAAGCGGGGAGGGGGAGGGGGGAAGGGGGAAGTTACCTGCGGGCCTAATGTCATGTATGGGTTATCGATGCACACGACGGCACCAACGGCAAAAGCCAGTTTACTAGTATGTAGCGTAGCAAAGCACCTTTTGCTTACCCTAGCCGTTGGCTCCCACCCCCCGGAACGGCCCCGAAACCCCAATTCTTGCATGACAAGCACTCTGTCTCCTCTCTTTGCTTCCCCTCACCCGACAACCATAGCGCCCGCTAGACCCACGCACAAAGCGCACCAAAAAACGATAATACTATGTAACCATTATCTAAAGCCCGCTTTTTTTTTCCCAGCATGCACAGTCTTCCGTCTTTGGCTAAGCGTGCGCACCGCGCACCAAGTGGGTACACACTGTCTCTCTTTTCTATCCAAAACCACGTGATTATTCTTTAGCATAGTTTAGTAGCGTTACTACTAGGTATGCTGTCTGTCCTGTCTTGTCCTGTGTTACCCCACTCCGATAGTCCACCCGATAATACTCCACACCAGCCCCGACGAAAGCGTGCGAGAGAAAAAAAAAGAGTCAGGCCCACCGAAACAACCAAGCCCACTCTTTTAGCCCATAATTAACTTCAACCACCCCCGTTGTTATCACACGAGTTGCGATCGCGATCGCACGAAAATGAGTACCTAGTAGAAAAAGGTGGACTGACATGTGCCGCCGTTACATGTGCGCGTGTGCTTGCTTGTCTCTTGCACTGGCTTCGCGTGGGTAATTTCGGGCACTCAATTCTCTTTCGCCGATGTGGCTCGGTCGCTCCGATGGTCTGCCTCATTGTGCAGCCCGTAAGTAAGCGGTAGGGCTACTAGGAGAAAACAAGTACGCCCTTGAGCAAGTGGTGGCCTCATCTCGGGCCGACTGCCTTAATGATTCGTGAAAATGCGACGCGGTGTTCTTCGCCGACTTGAATGCATCGAATAGAGCGGTCATGCTTGAGGGTGCTGATGATCGACATCGATTTTGATAATATCGGTGTCGTTATTGCTGTTGCTATCGCTGTCGTTGTTATCGCATGGCGCTCTATGACAGCATCGCATGCAGGTAGTGCTTGATGCAGAGATCGACCCGTCGAGGCCAGTGCCCGACCGGCCTGTCGTCATGACAGGGATGTGCGTCAGAGAGGTGGCAGGGTTACTGTTGTACGGGTAGTCTGACGGGAGCATTCGCATTTTGCAGTCTAGCACGAGGGCGAGAAGGTAGGATGTTGGATCTTGATTAACGTGGTATCATGAACATTTCTTCGTTGTAATCTAAGAGAATCTACCATCTACAGCGACTAGCGCTCTTCTTCTAGTTCCTCTTGTAGTAAAAGACCAATTATGTATCATCCGTGCGCCAGTACACCAGTGCTATGCCGTACAAACAAATCAAAATGTTGGAAAGAACATGTCCAAACTACTCCTCCAATACGTTGGTCACAATCATGCTCTCCTTGAGAGCCTTCTTGTACTCGCGCTCCATGCCATGCTTGACTGCGTCAAGAACAGTGTTCACAGTGGCCTTGGGCTCGAACCGAGGCTTTGTGCCGTCCTGGAAGACACCAGTCTTGACCAGGATCGAGTACCAGTTCGCATCAGGGTTTTGTTCATTGTATTCGTTGGTACCTCGGATATCCGATTCAGGAGTGTCTCCTACAAAGTAAACCGTTGAGGGGGGCGAGTCAATACCGTGCGTGTCTTTGCGCCATTCCTGGAGTAGGCGAGTGGCGAACTGGAAGGTACCAATCTGGGGCTTGCCAAACGCAGTCGTCTCAAGGGTACGACCAGTCACAGCCTTGAACATAGCTTCTAGGGAAACACGGAGAGCACCCATACCAATGCGAGTGAGGTCATGCGAAGCGCTCCAGACCACGTCGTTGTGTGAAAAGAAGACTGGTGGGCCTTCGTCGTAGTTCTCGGACCTAGTGCCAAGGCGGCCGTTCTTGGACATGAGAAGGTCCAGAATGATCTGCTGATCCGAAGCCCAATCGCGCGAATCGGCGAAAACGAAAATGGCCTCAATCTCGACCTCAGCAAAGTTTCGCGTGCGCGAGTTTCTATATTCTTCCTCTGTGAGCTTCCTGAATGGTGTGGTATCTTGGTTGTCCTTGATGATATCACCAGGGGTTACTCTGAGCTTAGCGTTAGAACGAGTCGCACCGTCGCAACAATGTTCCAGACTTACACGTCCTTGAATCCGTAACCCTCAGCAACAATGCGGCACTTCTCGCCCTCACCACCAACGACCAGTACAGTACCGTACTTTTCGGCCATCTCCCGCATTGGGGTATGTCCGCAAATGAACTGACCAGGCGAGACCTCAATCTCCAGTTGCTTACTGAGTTGTATGCAACGCTCGGCTTCGGTCTTGCCGCCTCCATTGGTAACGAAGATGTATGGAACTTTGATGCCGTATTCGTTCTCACCATTGAGCATCTTCATAGCTTCAATGGCCTCCGGGATTGGTCGTCCTCCACGAATGAGGACACCGTCAATATCTACACAAGGTTAGGAATGTTCCTCGGGGCTCACAAGGGAGTCTGGTTAAACACACCAAAAGCAAATGCATATTTATCGGTGACGGACGTCTCAGGCGGAGTCAGGTCTGGGGATCCAGGTGCGATGGCATCGAGGTGGCGTCTAGCGTTCTCGAAACCAGTGGCAATCTCCGTCTGCTGCTTGGATGGTGCCATCAAGTGTTGTGGGGGAACGACGACAGTTGGTCCCATCTGAATGTTCTCGCGGGTGGCTTCTGTTGACGAGAGGCGACGCACGAAGCGGCTTCCCGCAGAGGGAACTACAAGCGAAGGCGCTGACATGGTGTGCGATGGTGTTGGGAAGATATGATCCAAACACAAGTGTTTATTGAAAAGGTTCTCCTGTTTCAGGTGGAGAAGCTTGTGGACTTCTGAGTTTGACGGGTGGACAGTCGAGGATTTTTGGTAGCCTTTATAGTTTGCGAGCCCGAGAGAAAGGTCGATTCTCCAGAAAACCCCTCAAACAAGCGGAGAGAACAGTGGGTATGTGGGTATGTGGAGGTGGGTTATGTTGACAGATGGTTGGTTTGCGCAAAGATACCGAGAGCTTTATACCGATGACCATCCAAACGTCCGCACTGGATCCCTGACATTGACGAAGTGGTGGTCTGCAACACTAGTGCCACAGTACTCTGCACACCTACGTCGATTGACCGGACCCTGAGCATAGTCGCTAACAACTTAGGACTGTATTGACATGTATTGCGTACATTGATGGCGTCACCTGGATCGAACCAAGCGCAAGGGACACTTCACCAAGTTGATTTCGATAGCGGTAAAGCGTCTTAGGCGTATGCTTCCGACACGTGGTGGGAGATTGTGGCACATTTCTCGATGCCCATTCGATGAGCATGCCGGATGGTGTTGCAATAATAGTGGGTATACGGCCGAAATTCAGCGGCCGTCTGCATCCCTGGCAGCCCTCGGTCAAGGCCGTTTCAAGCGCACATGTGGTAAACGGCCGCGGTTGATGCTGTAGCTGTGGAACAATGTTGCAGAATTTTGAGGTTCTTCGGCGCTATGATGTCACGGGTGATTAGCCTGCATATGGCTACGCCGCCAGAGAGTATCCATCCTCACCGGCAGGGCTTGCCCGCGAATGAAGATTCGCCAGAATTTCAGGGACTCAGGGCAGCCGCTGCAAACGACAACCGGCTGTTAACCCTAACACGAGTACATGTCAGCCGCCCCTTGCCTCCAACGAGAACAAGTCGGCCTCCGTTCTCGCCAAGTGACGGGGGCTAGTTGAGGCAACTTGAGGCTCAAAGTAGGCTATCTCGGCAGACATGCCAATGCTTGAGCCGCCTCCTTAGCGTTTGAAGGGTACAACAGGTCGCATCGACTGGCTGTTGCGAAATTCGCGGCATGCGACCGCGCGCGCGGGGCGCGTTGTTCGGTGCAGCAGCGACTGTTTGAGACGCCCTTCAGATGACTTTTTGCGCCATGCGACTATCTCTTTCCCAAGTAAAAATGCGTGCATATCTACACAGCTTCAGCTTACAAGTAGTGGGTCGTTGGTAGAAGAAGTACCCACAGCTAAGGCGCCAGCATGTGACACTTGACGTAACTGTACATGGGCATACACGGCGCCCGGTGCTTCTGCAGTGTGTGTTGCGGTCCTACGTAGTACACCTACGTATGCGACCCATGAGGAAAACTTGGCCAGACGGCAACAAAAAAGATAGTAGTGAGGCATTTCTGCAACATAGAAATAAGGCCGTGTCAGTCCTCGTAGGCGTGACAATCATACCAAAGAACGTTTTGCTGGCTGTGGTAGGATTGGCCATGTGTGGGATGCAACACTCAGGCTATCTCCCTGTGAGACAGTATCTAGCGTCCAGTAATCTTATGCCTAGCGTATCATGGGCATCTGGAGGTGCCGAAAAGCCGCTCAGGACCGGAAGAAACACTGTAAGAAGTAATGATCAGAGGGCGCTGCTATGAGAGGATCGAGGAACGCTTTTACCGCCAACGTTTGGGCCTTGGATGTCAAAGAGATGGATGAAGAACGACTGAGGTCCAGCAGAGAAGGCGGGGTGTAGTGTCGAATTCCACTTTCTCCACGTCTCCACGCCTCCACGAGTTCTCTCGTGCGGTCCCGATTTGCAATCCGCGGAGGGCACCGACCTGCAATCTTCACTCACCGCACCTTTGTCGTGACATCGGACGAGTGTCGCTAAGGTGGCGCTATGCAATCCTGAGGCCTCTGTGTCTGCAGCCTCTGGCCGTGGCTGTACAAGATTTACCGCAGTACACGACATTCCCGTCGCAGGGACTCGGTTCAGCTGCCGCGCGCTCCACAGTTTTGGCGGAGGGACAAGATGGCAGCGCGGATCCATTAGGGGGAAGTGGACCCTTTCATTTCTGGGTGCTTCGCTATCGGCACCACACATCCGACCAACGGTGTGCAGCGCATGGCGACGAGTCCGCAAGAGGAAGGGCGGGGTGAAGATGAGTCAAGTGGGCTGCAATGCTGGAGGTGAGGGGAGAGGCGGGGGAGGGGAGAGGCAGGGTGGGGTTGACTGTCATGCGTGGAGGAGGGGCTGCCTCGTGGAGAGGAAGGAGGGAGGGACACCCCTTGCCGTCACGCGTCGCTGCTCATTCACTCGCTGTCTGCGACGACACTCCACATCACTCAGTCATGTCAACGTCCCGAGCAGGTCCTTCGTCAGAACCATGAACTGGACGGGTGGTTCGCTGCGACGCACCAAAAAAGCTAATTCCGCCACTCTTCAACGGCAAAAAGCGTATTTTGCGGAGGCGCGAACAAACCTTCAGAATGCGCGTCAAACACTTGCGGCGCCCTTTCGCCCCAGCTATCTTCGCGGCAAGGACAGTACAGTCTTTCTTGCAGGCCCTTCGCCTGGCGCGGCTTCGGTCCGAGGTGGGGGACACGCTGAGGAATGTGGAGAGGAGGCATCACGACAAGAGCGTTCACCAGACAACAAGTGGTGTACCATCGGTGGACGTGAAGCATCTCCGCATCAATCGTCCAGTAGACGCGTCGCCCGCCATCTTGTCCAGTCAGAGGTTTCACACAAAGCTCAACAAGGTAGTTGTGGCGAACGGATCTACGGACGATTACCTGTATGATGTGCAGACTGAGCAACTGACCCCAAGGTAGACTTGCATGGCCCGAAACATCAGGACCCAGAGACGAATGCGGAGACCCGACTGCTTGAAGCGAACAAGAAAAGACTGTTGACGCAGCCGGACTGGGTCGGCATTCACGCGTCAAAGCCAGTGAGCCTGCAATTTCTATCCCGCGAGCAGAAAGAGAAGATCGGCAAGCGCAGAGCCACGAGGGCGACACATGGCGCAATCAAGAAACAGAAAGTTGACAGACGATCGTGGAGAAAAGACCCTGATCATCAACGTGCAACTTTCGTCAAATCTTTCCACGATGGCGTTAGACGTAACAGTGGCGAAAGCATACGGATCCGCATAGGTGTAGATGCATTGACAGATACCTACTCTACCCAGCCCCAAGAATACGCACAATCGCATGCTTCGTCAGAATCGATGCTTTTCGATCAAGGTAGGTCACCCATACATGAACGCTTTGGAAGAACAGGCTCTAGGCCATCAAGGACCTCTGGGCGTCAGACCATAATGAGCGCATATGAACAAAACGGTGCACATCGGCCCATGTCAATGACAAGTGAAGGTGCTCAGTGCAATGACCACGCCTCTGGTAGTGCGGAAGCTAGGAATGCTTGTGGTAAACTGCTCAAGCTGCAACCGCAGCCCACAACAGTGACTTTGGATGAGCGCGCAAGCTCTACACCTGGTTTTCGCCCGATTCACGGCGCTCACGGCAATGAGGGCACGCTCCATCTTGTGTTTAGCGGCTCAAACTCTCCCGCAAGCATACGTACTCACAAGGCGGCGAGCGGACGTGAGGTGGATGAAACAAAGCAGCACCGAAAAGCAAGCTCGCCCTGCGCATCCCAAGCAAAGCGTGTGCACCACCATGTCGCTACCGATAGCAAGAACCCAGCTGCGTACGCAATCGTCGATCAGGAACCTTGGACGATGTATCTCGCAATCTCCGATGATTGTTCTGTCCCATATGACAGAGCCATTCACACAAGAGACATGGTGCATAGTAACTTTGACACGGCACCTAGCAATGAAGCTGCTACAAAGTGGTCGCAACATGTTTCTCAGGGCCAGGATGATGATAGGCACGGTGCCGCGTCGTCAATTTCCGGCTCCTTGCCTTCAGTGAGACGGGCTGTTTGGAAACGTATACCAGGGCGGGCGGTAGAGGACGCTATTCGTCAGAGCAACCCAACATTGACAAATTGGCGGAATTCGGAGGACGACGACGAGAGGAATTGGCAGGCATTCGTGTTGGGAAACGACAGCAACCCATGCTTGCAAGCCGGCCGAAGTTCTCCGTTGATGTCGAAATCTCCTGAAAGGACATCTTCAAAACATGTGCCTCTGTGCGTGGCAGTCAGCTCCATGAGTCCACTCACCGCTCCGCGGCGACTGTAGAAAATTTCTTCCCTTGCATGGGCGACGGGCTGCCAGATGCGACGGGCTGGGAAGCGCCGTGCTAGTCAGAGAATACGAAGACAACAAGTTTGTGCGTGAGGCGTTGGGAGCAAGTGGGTGTTGTTGAGCAAGGCCAGGAAAGGCTCGAGCAACAAGGCGGTGGAAAGGACCGGTGGGTGAGTCATCCAAGGGCTAGGGAACAACGCATCGTTCCATGGGCTGTCCCCTAGAATGTTCATTGCAACGTCCCGTCCTGATCCGGAGCGGCGCAGGCCTACACGAGACGGGTGCCAGCTTGAGAATACAAAGCATTCGGACCGCCGCGGTCTGAGCCGTAATTTCCAGGGTACTGTTGCAGCTACGGTACCCCAGTCAGCGATGACGAAGCACTTGACTCTGTGTAGATCCCAACATGCGGTAACCAAGCGTATGCCTGATCGTCGTTTCAGTGGAGACGGTAGGATAGTTGAGACTACTCGATTAGCCCGTTTTGACCAAGGGCATGGCAGCGCCAAGTTGTGAAGAGTGTGGTAGGCTAATGTAGCGACACGCCGTTTTGTATGCTCAGCGAATGAAGATGGCCTTGTGCGTTTGCCTTTGTGCAATTGGCGCGCTACTCAGTAGGGCCCGGGAGTATATGTCAGGCTCTCGGAAGCATTAGCTCAGCTGAGGTTGAATGACCAAGATGGTACTCGCTGGGCGGTGTTTGTGAGCAGGATCCATGGGGCAGAGGTACAGTTACAGTTTGCAGTGCAGTGCAGTGCAGTGAGGGTGCTGAGACTACGATCCGCGGTACAAGGCTATGCTGGAGGGCCGTGATGGATACAGGCAGACGAGTATAAGCATGCGGAACCGGGACGCTTGCAGACGGTGCAATGCGAACACCTGCCCTTGATGCATCAGATTCGGAGCAGCAAGCATGGCGGCGATTGCAATTGTTTCGAGAGTGGCTCGGGGCAGGCGGAGCAACGTGCAGGGCTATTTCTGGGTAAGCCCTACGAGAAGTGAGGATGGCAGTGACCGGGCACCCCTGTCGTTAGCGAACGGCACTCGCAATAGCCAAACCAAGCAGATGAAGGATCAGCCACACACAGCAACCCACACAAGACACACAAGACACACGACAGTGCAGCAGGCTGATGCCCAAGAGTCAAAAGTGCGGCGGTGGAGACGGGCGAGGGTTCAGGCGGGGCAGTGAAAGCAGCAGCAGGGCGTGAATGCGGCGCGCAGCCCAAAATACACGGCGCAACAAAGAAACGATTGGACGAGGCGGCAGGACAGCAGAAGATACATCACACCGCCAGCCGGTCACATGGACGTGCCGGATGAGGATGGAAGGCGCGCAGTTGGCAGCGAAAAAAAAAAGAGGGCACCTGAGAAGACGGCTACTGTTGCAGGAGGGCAAATCACGCGACTCGCGGCGGCGACGGGCTTGGGGGGGTGAGTAGGCATTGACGGTGAGCAGCCTTGTCGCGCCAGCACGAGTCGCCTTGTTGCCCCTTCGTCGTAGTCGGGGGCGACGAACGAGGACAAAGAGAGAGCGGTGCGCGCGTGTGGTTGCCGTGAAGCGGCCGAGCGGAGAGCAGGAAATTGGGTGGCTCCACGGAAACTTTGGCCTCGGTGACGGCGGATCCCTGACTGTTGCGCCGTCAGAAGCCGGCTATGGTGATCGAACCGTTGTGCCGGCTTCGCACTTGGTTTCAACTTGCCCGCACGCCACGTGTGGGCTTATCGAGGGCGCAGCCACACATGGGGCGCCTCGTCGCTGCATGCGACTCGCTGGTGGCTTTGTCAGAAGCATATCCTTACGCCATGACGGCTACTCGGCCAACGCAGCGCAGGCAACGCGACCCATGCTAGGCCGGCCAAGTTGCACGAGACGCAGACGCAGCACCAGCGACGAGGGCGGGCGTGGGGAAAGCCGCTGCACTGCAAGCGCCCATGACGAAACAGGACCGCTGGCTGCATTCTGGCACACTGGCATACTGGCTTTCAGGCTTTTGGCAGTCATGGCAGCGCCAGCGTGTACGTACGCACATGGACACATAGCACTCGACGAGGAGTCATCGCCATCATCATCAACATCATCTCGCAGCACAGCATGTGTGTGTGCATGTGTGCCTG
>Ga0181467_100540_pt1 | contig 19274 bp, 14 predicted proteins | sample InSIn5gowninarea_2_FD_119079 | JGI IMG/M metagenome (GOLD analysis project Ga0181467, IMG submission 119079) | Clean room microbial communities from NASA Spacecraft Assembly Facility at Jet Propulsion Laboratory, Pasadena, California, USA -... ... | reverse complement strand
AGGTGAGATCCATGACCATCAAGGATACGTTCGGGGGGAAGGATGGGAATGACAGGTACCCGTTCTGTCCCAGTCTGAAGCGGACAGAATTTAGGGATATGCCCGTTGCCAGGCCATGTGACTTGGTGCTGGATGAGGGCGTCGTGGAGGATGTTTTGGCTAGGGCGAATGGTTCTATTGGGGTTGAGAATGGGTCAGTTGAGGATAAAGATGAGGAACAAGGTAGGCCTGATCTACCCTAGAATAGTCCTTTTCATTTGAAGACTGAGTTGAGGCGTAGGTACCGAATCTAATAACCAGCCCGCTTACTTCCTCACAAAGACCAATTATTGCTCACCAGCACAACAAGGCTTTTTATATACAACCCGCGCATTCATCCCTCCTCTCACCCACACCTCCGTCCAGGGTCCACTCGCCCATCCATTCCATACCCATCAACCGACTCAACCGTTTTTTGCACGTGCTATCTAGCAATAGCAGTAGGGCAAAGCATTTCCGCTGTTATAATTGCAGCATCCCGACCCACACAGAGCACTAGTTCTCCACGTTCCGTTATCGCAGATCTGGATGCTAGACCGGTCATTTGAACAATGGTATGCACCATTAAGCCCGCTGGAGCATGGCAAGCCGTTACCGACGGGATTGGTTGGGACGGGCACGGACTGGGTTAGAGCCAGGGGAAGGAGGGTAGCTAGGGCGATGATGGTGGTTTTGACGAGTTGCATTTTGATTGAGTGGGATGGTTGAGAGTTGAGTCGATTGTTCGTGGGGAACTGGGAACTGGGCAGTGTGAGATGGGTTTCTTGGTTTTTCTGGGAGGAAGCGTACTTTTTTTTCCCGTGGGAGTGTAGGTTGGTGAAAAGGATTGGGATCCAAGCAAAAGATGGGAGGGTTTATGCGGGTTATATAGACAGCGTTTAGGTTGCATTCTGTTCCTGACACGGAGCGGGGCGAGCCTCCAGCCCTGCGCGGGCCAAGCCTCTAAGCCTCCCCCGCCTCGCCTCGCCTCACCCATTCCACGTCCAATGCATCCATCCATGCATCAACCCCTTCATGCCCCATCTCTAGCAATAACAATAAGTCTGATGGTTTACATTATTATATCCGCAGCATCCCGCTCCGCACACAGCGCTAGATTGCCACACTTGGTTGTGGCAGATGACAATGGTAGCCCCGTCTCCCGCACACCGATATTCTCCCTGCGATGACGCGGGGCACGAGAAGCCGGGGGCAACGTACGCGTACGTCGGTTGGGGTTGGGCCTCGCCCAAAGCTAGTGGGAGTAGCGTTGCCAGGGCGAGGAGGGTTGTTTTGACGGAGAGATGCATGGTGGAATGTTGTGAGTTGGTTGTTTGGTTATGAAGAGCTGGGGAGTGTGAGGTAAGTTCGAGGTCTTCCAAGGGGAACTGGAAGGGGAGGCGTACTTTGTTTGTGGGAGTGGAGGTTGAGGGGTGTCTGCTCAAGTCCAAACTGGACCCTTTCCGGGGTTTATATACCCTTGAGGCGAGGATGGTTTGGTTTTTCGAGCCCTTTTCCTCATTACATGGAGCGGGACCAGGGGCAAGCCTCCAAGATTACGGGCCTAAGTCCGTCCTGTCACCTCAATCAACACTCCGCACTTTATTCGCTCGCTAACTAGCCCTGGTAGGAGGCTGTGGGGACATTTCTTGGTGTCGACGGCGAGCGGTGAGTTTGTTGAGACTTGGTATCTGCCAAGTTGGTGTCTGGACCAGTCAAAGGTTCGCTTCTAATGCAAGTTGAGACATCCAGGAACACGCTTGGGCAAGGCAAGTGCTTGTTAATGGAGGGGAAGAAAGCCCTGGGCTCTGCGGCTGAGTTTCAGGCACTAGCGGGGTGGGGGCCAGTGGAGAAATACGAGGGCAGACTATGCTGGGATGAGAAATGATTTCCAAGCCTTGTGCGCCAACCAGCCAATGGAACGGCGGTAGTGAGCGAGATGTTATATTATAGCATTGGTTCAATTAATGCTGCAATACTATGTAGGTTTAGAGACTGAAGAGCCCATAGTATACCGTACAGTTACAGGGCCTTCATGGGACTGCCTTGTGTAGAGGATTCTTACTATGCTACTATAATCTAATTATTTAGAAGGGTGGCCTATATATACTCAAACTTTAACTCTCAAATTCATCTATAGCATGTATGTACCTAGCAGCCATTAAGACTTTGGCCTTATGGAGGGTGACCAGTTTTCCCTTGCCATCACTCTGACAGGCATGGCACCCATGGGATCTGCTATCGCTACATCTGGGCTAAAACATGGCGCATACGGCCGCCATTACCCCGAGCTTTAGTATAACCGGCAAAAAGTCCGCGGGGTTTCCAGACAAGAAGGCTAGTACAAGCGCAATGCGCCTCACTTTAATTAAACTATTGGTCGGGTCGCGAACCGGCTTGCTAATGCGGTGGTGCGCTTGAACGGCAAGAGTACCCGCTCAACAAGGTGAATAGGCCTCATTGTATCCATAGCAGGATTATATGGTGGTGGACAGAGGGTTTAAAACTAACGCAGGACACGCGCGATGGTTAGGATACAATCAAGTTCAATTACACTAGGAATAAGGGAGATGGAAACTTTCCAAGGACAGTTGATATGGCTCTTTAGTATACCAAGTCGCAGAAGGGAAAAAAAGCCAGAATAAGTCTATACTGACGATTGAATATAAGGCTTCTTTGTTGAAGATACGGAGATTCTCATGAGTCATAAAGAACTCAGCATTGATTTATGGCTGATGAAGGAATTAAGAAGAAGAGATAATACAGAATAAACTAGCACTACGTGCTTTCCTATGTGGTTGGCAGTGCGAGAACTTGATTGTCCTCCTCGGGGTCTGGATGTTTTAACAAATGCGCGAGCTTGTCGTGATTATTCGCTGCAGCCCACATGGCGGGCGTTCGCTTGTACGCCATATCCCTCGAGCCCAGGTCCACGGATTTTTTATCAAGCAATAGCTGAGCGACCTCTATGTGCCCCCTCGACGCGGCCCAGAATAAAGGTGTCCGGCCGTAGCCGCTATCAGCAAGATCAGGGGCAACTGCCTCAAGCGCAAGGAGCTGCCGCACTATATCTACATGCCCCCATTCACAAGCATAGCATAGCGGAGTTCGGCCGTGATTCGACCGGGAGTTGGCGTCTGCTATCCCAGTGCCCAGAAGGAGCTCAACAATAGCTCCATGCCCTTGCTCGCAGGCAGAGGAAAGCGGAGTCCTTCCTCCGGTCGATTGGCAGTTGGGGTCCACTAGTCCTGTTCCTAGTAGGAGTTCACGAGTGCCGTGTTTCCGCGCTCAGAATAGTAGGATAACGCGGTTAGACTAGGTGATTGCCCTGCACATTCAATGTCTGTAGCACCGCCGTCTACCAAGTGCTCGACCACTGCCTCGTGTTCGTGAACGGCAGCCCAAAGAAGAGGCGTTCGGCCAAACAGCTTATCCTTGGCATCCAATTCCACGGCGCGTGTGTTTGTAAGAAGTGTCTCCACTGGAAAACGACCGGCTTCGCCTGCGAATGACAGGGGTGAGCGGTTCCAAGGGTCTCGGCCATCGAGGTCGAGACCTGGGGTCCGGAGGAGCAGTTTAACAATGCCCTCATAACCCTCTCGGGCAGCATATGCAAGTGGTTTTAGGCGGTCGAATGTCATTGGCCTGCCAAAGGGTGCCATGTGAATGGCATCAGCTCCGCTATCTACTAACAGGGCAACCATATTTTCACATCCTCTGTTGATGGCATGCCAGAGCGCGGTTTGATGATCCCCGAAGGTGGATTTGTGAAAATCGATACCCTTTTGCTGGCCCAGAAGGAGCCGGACGATTCCAATGTGCCCGTACTCCGCTGCCCATATCAAGGGCGTACCGCCCCTTCTGTCTTGCGAATCAAGCTTTTGTGTTCCATGATTAATGAGCATCCCAGCGATTTCTTCGCTGCCGTTTTCGGCGGCTAGGGAAAGGGCCGTACGGCCGTTTTCCGAGTCTTCATTGTCGATACAAGGATCTGGCCTACGAAGTAGAAATTCCGCAAACGCCCCAAGTTAGAAATATGATGGCCACCATAAGCTCGGTGCTTAGCATCTTCGGGACCATGTAGTCAAACTCAGCTGATTGCTCCGGTCCTTATTTGACGGACTGGAGGCTGGCACCGCTGTCTGCGTATGCACCGGATTCATTAGCGGACCGCTTGGTTAGATGTGCAAGTAAGAGCGGACTGCAATTGGACAACTCCAAGGGAGACTGGATCGCAACAAAGTTCTGGTAAACAGGCCGAGGCGAATGGGAAGAACAGGAACTGCACTGCGGTGAAATATTGGTCAAGTGCGCAATCCGTTTGCGTTAATGTATTAGTCTAGGTTGCGGAGTCCAAGAGAGGGTCTGGGTGCGGCGTAGGTAGACTGGTTGTGGTGGCTGATCAAGCGAAAGAAAGGGATAGGGAACGAAGCAAACAATACAATGTAGAGCCGGGCTTCTGTCCGCCCCAAGAGTGCTAGGTGCAATGACAGCATCATGCTTGGATCATCATCGAATGTTCCAGCCAGCATGGTTCTTCGTACAGGTATCAAACGTGGATAGTGTAATTAATCTGGGAATAGGAATGTATAAGTGACAGTCCAGGAATATCCATTGCTCAGAGGCTATTCCTAAGCTATCCCCAAGACGGACGAGGAGGTCATGCGATTAGCTCGGATGGTCGCAGAGAATCCGTCTCGCAATACCTGGCTATTCCATTATAAAGTCCATGTATTTGATTCTTGACTTGCTAGATAACTGGGAGGACTCTTAACAGGCATAATGTTGCAAGCTTCCTACTGGTTCTCTGCAATCGGTCCGCGAGTATATGTCTTCACATTATTTATAGCGAGTCGAGAGATGACAAATGTCCTGCCCGGTACAGATAGCTGGCGCTATGGATGCGATGCGGTTGCAAGACGGGACGGAAGCTGATATCCGAAACTCTGCCTTTTTGTTCCTTGGTCCAAGATCGTGTTTCGCAGGGATTTTGCTTCAGGAAGCGACGAACTACATTGCTGAAAATGCAGGATCAGTCGGGAGTTTCTTTCCCTTGGGTCCAGCTCATACGAGCTCAGTCCCAGTTCCATACGAGAAAGGGATACGGGAAGAGCGATGGATGAAGATTGTGAAGACGCTCGAGATAAGTTGGTCCGCTGACTTAGCTTCAGGACTCCTATTCGCGCATCCTGGAGATACTTCACCAAGGATCAAGGGAGCATATCAGAGACGGCGCAGCATCCATATGTTCGGGCTGGTCCCGGTTGCAGAGCTTGCAGAGCGGTCGCTGACCATCTCCGAAGGTCAATATTTGCCCCCATAAACGATTGCGATGTTTGGAAATGTGTAGCTATTGGAATAGTTTCTAGCAATAGCTGATTGTTGCTCTACATAAACTCCATAATAGCTTGTTGCTCGTAGAGGCACTGGACAGCCATGCTCCAACAAGCTCACCGGAGAATCCGTGATATTTCCTGCATTCGGTTAATTAGGTAGCCACTTTCCAGGGCGCGCATAGAGTCTACCCATGCTATAATTACCGCACCCCACATCACCGAGGTTCTAGACTCCAGGCAAATCCGGGGAGCCATCCGCTGGACCGGCTGGCCTGGCTTTATTTAGAGAGCAGTCCCTTGGTACAACTCATTTGATCTCCATGGAACAATTCGCTATGGGGAACCGGACTGAAAATCCTTCGGATTTCGGAGTACCCGTTCCGCCCAGCCGGTAATGTATTAGGCTTTTGAATGTTTGGTTCGACTTTGTCAAGAAAGACCCAAGGTACTGGTCTGACTTGTCTCTCAAATCACGGCATCGTGCTGTCAACCCAAGCCGATCGCTGACCGAATCGGTGGCGTGGCCAATCGTGACATCAGGAAGCCTGTAACAAAATCATGACTTTAGGTAGGAGAATTAATCACCCAAAAGACCTACAAAGAAATCCATGGTATCAGCCGAGCCTCTAGTTTCTCTGGATGGCTGTTGTGGAGCTAGAGCGACGTAACGATGAATCTTCGTGTTAAAAAAAAAAAAAAGCCAGCAAAACTAGCAGATATACCCCAAATATAAGATGAACGGGATCCCCGGTCAAAAACAACTTCGTCGCTTCTCAAAAAGCCCAGCGGCCATAAATGCGCATTACAGCAAGTTCAAAGCAGAGTGTACACTTCGAGCATCCTATAGTCATCCCCCTGTCTCGGCAGCGCAGAAAGGAGGAGATACTTGCTGCATACAGGTCACACAGTCCATGAGTATTACAGGGATGGGTTGTAGACAGTGCGCAGCACTCCTAGAATATGGACGCCAAGTGCCTCCACATCTGCGTAGAATTGAGCGCTCAAATATTTCCATGGCTCAAGGTAGTCATATGTATCCCCCTCGCCCCTTTCGACCATACGTTCGAGTACTGCCATCATACCACGGTTCGTCCGCAGAATCTGGCATTGGTGACTATGTTCCGCTCGGTCGGACCAAATCAGATCCATGATCGTGGCCGCGATGCCAGCAGCAATCGGAGTAGCATACGATGTTCCAGCCTTCCTTTGTTGGGTACAATGTGCGATCCGGTTAGAGTCGGCTGTAGTAGGCTTGATCCACGCCGCCTCTAATGCTTCCCCAATAGCGCAGAGGCGCTTTCCTGGTCCCAGTTTTGTTGGAACAAATGAGCTTTTCTTGTGTTCCCCATCAGTCGAGCCCACTGAGATGACTTCATCCAGACATGCGGGAAACTCGATGGCATCACCCTTGCCCTTGTTGCCAGTAGCAGCAAAGATGAGAACATCGGCAGCGTGAGCCTCTAAAATAGCTCGCCGAATGGGCTCCAGGCTTTTATCGGCGTTGGGAAAGCCAAAGGAGATTGAGATAATGTGGACATGTTTTTCTTCGACCGCCCAACGGATTGCCTTGAAGGTCGGTGACCCTGTTAGCTGCAAGAGGAAAGCAAGGAAGCGAGCTCTGATGAAAAGGAGTCACTTACCTCTTCTACCTCTGTAGCCTTCCATTTCAATCCATCCGGTGACACCCGAGCAATGTATATGTCGACGTTTGGTGCTATATAGTTCAGTATAGATGTGACGTGAGTTCCGTGACCATTGTCGTCGCGAGGAACACCCGAGGCTGCTCCTACAAAGTTCTCATAGATGATTTGACCTTTTAACCATGGGCCGCGTAGTTCATCATGGGTTACATCGACCCCTGTGTCCAGAATTGCTACCCTGATTCTATCGGCGGGTGTAGCTGGGCGCCCTCGGCCGGTCTCTGTCAAAAAATCTAGCACTGTTCCGTACTTGCGAATCCAGTCATCGGCGGACTTTGTTCTAATACAACGTTAATCACTGGCCATTTGACATTTCAGTAATAAGGAAGGATTCATTTCATACTAAAGACCTCGTAAAGGCTGGGAAAACATACTTGGACTTGATTTCTCTCGGATCAATCTCTTCATCAATGAACAAACTCAGCTTCCTTTCATCCTCAGGAAGAGGGGCTGAGTCCAAAGGCACCTTCAAATCAGTATGAAGGCCATATATCTGAGTCTGCCTCTTGTGGTAATCCTCGAGGGCAAACTGCAGCGGGGCGAAAATGTGTCTGTACATCCACTGGGCGATGTCCTCACGGGCCAGAGACTGGGGGCTTCCTCCAGTACCCTCTTGAAAGTCACCCATGAATGTGAAACACTTCTGTACAGCCATAATGTACGAGCTACCTTCAAGGTGAAACGGCTTGTCTTTCTCTCCGATCCTAGGATCGTCCGCCCACTCAAGCAGCTGGGTCAAGACCGGGTCACCGGAACCTGCTGTAGTAGAAGGCTCTTCGACAGCTAGAAGAGCCCTGCGAATGTCATGCCATGATGAACCATAGCACAGTTCGACCAAGAACCGACCAAGGTAATGAATAAACTGAACACCTGAGCCCGATGGATTATGGCTCCTGATATTTGTAGCTGGCGGTACTGAGGCGTCCGAGTTTCGAGCGAACAGAGGGTAGATACTTCCGTCGCTGTGTCCCTCCTGAGTCAGATGGACGTCATGAATGTCCCAGCCGTCTCTCAGCCATGGCGTTGAGAATATACAAAATAGACCGAATGCGACTTTGTGTGCTATTTGGAGTTTCTGCTCTGTTGATAGCGCCCTCTGCTGATCCGAGGGTCCTGCTCGAATAGGCCAAGGGGTTGACCATGACTTGTTTGGGCTCTTTGTTTTTGGTTCGAAACACAAAAAAAACCTGCACTTTGCATTTGGCGCAGAAAGTTGGAATCGCCTTCCTTGAGAGCCATTGTCGGGATTGGTATAACTCTGTAAGAAAGCATCCAGGTCTCCACTGCGGTCGGGTGCATCGGTCGTTTCCACTTTCAGAATACTGATCATCTCTGTGATCCTCTTTTGGATTCGCCCAGGGCTTGCCAAAACACTCCAAATACTCTTTCCTGGGTCTTTATCCTGTTTGGAATCTTTTTCTGATCCCGCCGCGTCATCTTCGGGCGGATCTTCGAATCTCGCTACTTGTACGTCCCACTCTGCCCCCGTAGTAGGCTTCTTATTCTGAAAAAATAGTGAGGAGGCCTGCGTCCAACTCGGGGAATTGGCCTCGTTCTCCGTTGGGTTTAGGCACTCGTTCAAGCAGAGGAAGGCACAGTATTGTCGGTCCGAACGGCCATCAAATCCAGATTTGCTGTCAAGCACATTGGCCACTCCGTCAACACGTTGCCGGTGTTTTTCGAGTGTCTTAAAGAACTGTTTTGGGGGATCCTTCGAAGATTGTCGCTGGATACCCGTGAGGTCCTTGTTTGCGTGCTTAATCTTTTTGAAAGAGACAAGTAAAGAAGAGTCGTCCAGTCCGGTAAAAGTCAATAATGCCTGCACTAACCTGCCTCTGCGCTCCTTCCGAGACAGCAGGTCGCGAAGATGAGAAGTGCCAGGTGCAAGTCCGAGGTTGTCAGATATCCTTTCCAGCTCGTCCGATAATAGTCTTAGCGACTCGGAATATCGTCCATAATGTGAGCTACAACGCTGTTCAATGGCCAATTCTGCTACAGGCCAATCAATGCCCTCCAGGTTGCGGTTGGCGCTACCCCTCAGGTTCGCCACAGTGGCACAAAAGGCTATCAATTCCAGGTCGAGGCTAAGGAAGAATAGATTGAATAGTTCAGGCGGGATGTATGGAGTACGGAATGACTCTTCATGTTGTATCAGGCTTTGAAGTGCAAGAAGTTGTTGCTTTAGTGCGGTGAAGGACTGAAACACAAGCCTAGTTTGACAGCAAATTGAAATCGCTGGGGCACTGGGAGATGCACTTGACGATGGCATCAATCAGCATGGTAAGTGATTGGTCCAACAGGCCAATCAAAAGTGTTGGTCAACATTAGTTATATAGAGGGAAGGAGTTTTCGCGCCGCCCTGTTTGCCAACCCGTGAATAATATATTGTCGGCTTGCCTCATATCTGGCAAACGTCCTTGAAATCTGGTAGATAGGCTGTCAAGATCTAAGACGCGGAGAGATTCACCGCAACCGGATTCTGGCGCTTCATTGGATGGTCTCTGAGTCTCGGCCGACTTAAAAGGTAGTGGACTGATTGTCGCCGGCAAATTCCTTCCAAGGTTGGTTCTGCTCTGTTGCCTCCTTTTGCGGCAATCATACCTAATGTAGTGTCGACAACTACCTACGCCGTTTTATGGATACTGCCTAATGGTCTAGAAGCCCATTCATTTAAATAATAATGAGATAGTTAATGGTGGATGACCTCACCAACCCTCCAGCTCTTCTGGGTTTGTATCAGCATAATTCTCAGTCCTATCGCCAAATCCACGCTTTTCATCATGATCAACACCATATTCATTTGCCACCGCTAATCGTAAGAATGGTTTGCGTTTAGGAGCAAGGGAGAACAGTCGGCGTACTGGAACAACGGAATATGCCAGGATTCCGTTCCGACCTGTTCTAACCTCCTCCAGTCCATATACCGCTCCATGGCTGGTAGACATCCCAGCGACCCCAATTATATGAAGCCCACCACTCCTCTTTCTGTACACGGTGTAGTTCTTCATAACCTGCAACCCGGTGACAATCCAAAACTCGCGAAGACGGCGCAAAAAGGACAATCTTCGACATCTAAGTAAAAGCGGGAAGTCATTAGAGCTTTTCATCAAATTCAAGTATATGTAAATCTTCACTAACCGCAAAACGTAATCCAGGTCGGGGAGGACCTGATATGTTTGGACCTGATCAGCCTCGACGCAACAGAGTCCCAAATTGAGCACACAGTCGGGATAAGAGGTTCTTGAGTAATGTGCGCCAGTGATTGTCTGAAGATAACTCAACTCTCGTGCAGACAAAATGCCAGAAGCATCATCTGAATGGAGCATGACCTGGCCGATTTGCAAGTCCTCGCGCTCATCCTCGTTGACGGTATGCAGTATGTCTTTGTTTGATTTCCAACAGCACTCCCCGATTCGAAGACGGCGAATACGTAGTCGCTTGCTAAACGTATCATTCCCAGGGCGCTGTTGACCTGCGATCTCTTTGGAAACCCACTCCTCGTAGTCTTTCACCGGAATAGATGATGTTTGCCGTTCTGGATTTGGTAGCGAGTGCTGGCTCGAAACGACTGGTATGGCACTTGAATTTCCCTTTAAGACCCTTTCTGGTCTCTCATTGTTGGCATCCAACCTAGCCGAGGTAAGGACCATCAAAGCAGCCTGAACTTGATGCTCCGCAACGTGATATTTCATCGTTCGTCGAGGTGCGATGTTTTCAGAACAGAACGGGCAGACACTCTCTGCATGCGCAGAAGTATCCGGTGATTGGGCGAATAACCAAGGCGATGGCACATCTGCTTGGCCAGGATGCGTCCAATCGATGTGGCCTCGCAAGGACTGGAAGCCCCTAAATACGGCGTCGCATTTAAGAGGGCAACGCCACTGGCGTCTATGGTAGGTGAACTCATGCTCGAACCAGTCGCGCTGACTAGAGTACAGTTTGCCCGGCTCGATTGTGCAGTCTGGGAACGTGCATATGTAGGGTCTGATATCTTTCAGAATGTGTGCGCTATCAGTTCCATCTCTGTCAATAGATGCGTCTGATCTAAGAACGCTGAACGTACCGCCAGATTTTCTCCGTTGGGAGTGGCAACATCAGATGACACGCCACACATTCACGAAGGCCATGTTCGGAATCCGTTGGAAAGTTGGGAATCGAAAAAATCTTTGACGGTTTTGGCATGCGGCTGCAATCTAGCGAGCTCGTTTCGCTGCTAGAGACCTGTTGTTCTTGGCTGAAAGGGTCTAGGAGGGAGAGCTGCTCTTCTTCACTGGAAAAGTCCGCGTCAACCGGGTCAGCTTTGCGAGAATATTGTATGTCCTTGACAGGCTCCGCATCCGATGTAAACATCTTTGCGCTGCGATTGTTCTTGGACTTTTGACAGCAGTTTAGCGTACATTGAAGAAAACGGCGGCGATCCACGCTCGCTGACACCAGACGATCCCGAAGCTGGGGTGATGAAGTTGGAAACATGTCGTACAGCAATCCATGATACTGATGCCGGAGATCGTCCTCATCAGGAAGTGCAGTATCCTGAGTCTTCTGATACTGGTCTGTCGATAAAGCGGACGGAATAATTGAGATCACTCGAAACAGAATATCGAGCATGGAATCTGCGTAGTCAAGGGGGCGTGATACTGCGCTCTTCTCTAGGAGATCCTTGAGTGCGATGTCCTCAGCTTGGTCGGGATCGGTCTGGAATAGGGTTGAGGCAACTACCGACAATCAGAAAGTTAGCAGAAGCATTGAACCGAGGTGCGCGTGTCAACGGCAACACAACCAAAAGGCACCAAGTAGGCAATTTTATTGAATGGGGAAGTAGTACCTTTCGGCTTTTGAGGATTGCCTTGGGCTTCCTCTAGAGCGTCGTTGATCTCCAAAAGACAGTTTAGGATATGTCTTTTGAGGTCCGACGCATCACGAAGCCTCTCATCTAAAGAGTAGACACCGTACTCAAGGGCACCGAGTTTCTGACACCATTTTTCGAATCGATTCTTGGTTCTCGAGGTATGACGCGACTTGGCTGAATCAGATTCGCCCTCGTGACGTGTCAACCTTTGAAGAATTGCAAGGCATTGCGAAGCCTTGGACAATATAGTCAAGGAGTCTAACACATCCGGTGATAGGCTCGAGGATATGTGAGCGGGCATTTCACAGGGCACTGGGAGGTCAGCGCGATCTTGCTTGCTGGATTCGTCAAGAACATGCTTTTTCTCTTTATCCTTGGATTTTTTAGAAACAGGTCCAGTCTCTTCCAGAAACAGATCGTCGTCCTTGATTCCTGCCATATCCAGGTCGCACGCTTCCTCAACACCAACTGTCCGGCCCCCGGCCACGCTGGGTCCTTTTTCTAATATCTCCAGCCGGTCTCGCTTGAGGATCTTGCCCGTTTTGATGCACCTCAGTTGAAGAGCGAAAATGCTTTTGTCGCCCGATTTTGCCCTGAAAGCAGTGCCTCGAGTCTCCTCCCTAGACACATCGAGCTTGGCGTCACCTGGGTTTTCATTCGGAGCCAGGTTGGGTGCACCAACCGCGGACCGGACAACTGTTGCAATGGGAATCTGTCCTTCTGCTGTCATTTGTTTCTGCTCTTCTTTTTCCCAGGCCACATTGACGTCCTCACAAATCATAATGCCGACGACCAAGCATACGGGGATTCGCCTTCCCGGTTTCCTCCAGTGCGGGACTCTTTCTGCCACCTCCCGATCTTTCTTGACGTTCTCGAAGAATTTATCGACTTGAGTCAGTCGCCTGAAGCGGACGTACTTGCCCTCCAGCCTGTTTACCCATGATGTTTCGCCGCTAAAGGAGACGCCGCCGAGCTTCTCCAACGTAACCTGGGCCCCGTTCTTGATCGAAGCGTGCGCATCTAGGACAAAATCCGTGAAGGAGCGCTCTAAGATCTTAGACTTATTGTACTGCTCGTGTGATCCCGATTCTGGAACGCAGGTGTCGGTCGGGCTAGCGTAGTTCCTGACAAATGCCCCTAGCATTTGGTTCTCGTACTTGTCCGCATCGAGCCAGGCTGTTGGCGTCAAAAGGAAGAATTCCGGGTCAGACATAGCGAATATCACCAAGGATATCAAATGCTTAGTACGACACACCTACATTTTTCCCGGGGATCCCGTTCATCTTATATTTGGGGTATATCTGCTAGTTTTGCTGGTTTTTTTTTTTTTTTAACACGAAGATTCATCGTTACGTCGCTCTAGCTCCACAACAGCCATCCAGAGAAACTAGAGGCTCGGCTGATACCATGGATTTCTTTGTAGGTCTTTTGGGTGATTAATTCTCCTACCTAAAGTCATGATTTTGTTACAGGCTTCCTGATGTCACGATTGGCCACGCCACCGATTCGGTCAGCGATCGGCTTGGGTTGACAGCACGATGCCGTGATTTGAGAGACAAGTCAGACCAGTACCTTGGGTCTTTCTTGACAAAGTCGAACCAAACATTCAAAAGCCTAATACATTACCGGCTGGGCGGAACGGGTACTCCGAAATCCGAAGGATTTTCAGTCCGGTTCCCCATAGCGAATTGTTCCATGGAGATCAAATGAGTTGTACCAAGGGACTGCTCTCTAAATAAAGCCAGGCCAGCCGGTCCAGCGGATGGCTCCCCGGATTTGCCTGGAGTCTAGAACCTCGGTGATGTGGGGTGCGGTAATTATAGCATGGGTAGACTCTATGCGCGCCCTGGAAAGTGGCTACCTAATTAACCGAATGCAGGAAATATCACGGATTCTCCGGTGAGCTTGTTGGAGCATGGCTGTCCAGTGCCTCTACGAGCAACAAGCTATTATGGAGTTTATGTAGAGCAACAATCAGCTATTGCTAGAAACTATTCCAATAGCTACACATTTCCAAACATCGCAATCGTTTATGGGGGCAAATATTGACCTTCGGAGATGGTCAGCGACCGCTCTGCAAGCTCTGCAACCGGGACCAGCCCGAACATATGGATGCTGCGCCGTCTCTGATATGCTCCCTTGATCCTTGGTGAAGTATCTCCAGGATGCGCGAATAGGAGTCCTGAAGCTAAGTCAGCGGACCAACTTATCTCGAGCGTCTTCACAATCTTCATCCATCGCTCTTCCCGTATCCCTTTCTCGTATGGAACTGGGACTGAGCTCGTATGAGCTGGACCCAAGGGAAAGAAACTCCCGACTGATCCTGCATTTTCAGCAATGTAGTTCGTCGCTTCCTGAAGCAAAATCCCTGCGAAACACGATCTTGGACCAAGGAACAAAAAGGCAGAGTTTCGGATATCAGCTTCCGTCCCGTCTTGCAACCGCATCGCATCCATAGCGCCAGCTATCTGTACCGGGCAGGACATTTGTCATCTCTCGACTCGCTATAAATAATGTGAAGACATATACTCGCGGACCGATTGCAGAGAACCAGTAGGAAGCTTGCAACATTATGCCTGTTAAGAGTCCTCCCAGTTATCTAGCAAGTCAAGAATCAAATACATGGACTTTATAATGGAATAGCCAGGTATTGCGAGACGGATTCTCTGCGACCATCCGAGCTAATCGCATGACCTCCTCGTCCGTCTTGGGGATAGCTTAGGAATAGCCTCTGAGCAATGGATATTCCTGGACTGTCACTTATACATTCCTATTCCCAGATTAATTACACTATCCACGTTTGATACCTGTACGAAGAACCATGCTGGCTGGAACATTCGATGATGATCCAAGCATGATGCTGTCATTGCACCTAGCACTCTTGGGGCGGACAGAAGCCCGGCTCTACATTGTATTGTTTGCTTCGTTCCCTATCCCTTTCTTTCGCTTGATCAGCCACCACAACCAGTCTACCTACGCCGCACCCAGACCCTCTCTTGGACTCCGCAACCTAGACTAATACATTAACGCAAACGGATTGCGCACTTGACCAATATTTCACCGCAGTGCAGTTCCTGTTCTTCCCATTCGCCTCGGCCTGTTTACCAGAACTTTGTTGCGATCCAGTCTCCCTTGGAGTTGTCCAATTGCAGTCCGCTCTTACTTGCACATCTAACCAAGCGGTCCGCTAATGAATCCGGTGCATACGCAGACAGCGGTGCCAGCCTCCAGTCCGTCAAATAAGGACCGGAGCAATCAGCTGAGTTTGACTACATGGTCCCGAAGATGCTAAGCACCGAGCTTATGGTGGCCATCATATTTCTAACTTGGGGCGTTTGCGGAATTTCTACTTCGTAGGCCAGATCCTTGTATCGACAATGAAGACTCGGAAAACGGCCGTACGGCCCTTTCCCTAGCCGCCGAAAACGGCAGCGAAGAAATCGCTGGGATGCTCATTAATCATGGAACACAAAAGCTTGATTCGCAAGACAGAAGGGGCGGTACGCCCTTGATATGGGCAGCGGAGTACGGGCACATTGGAATCGTCCGGCTCCTTCTGGGCCAGCAAAAGGGTATCGATTTTCACAAATCCACCTTCGGGGATCATCAAACCGCGCTCTGGCATGCCATCAACAGAGGATGTGAAAATATGGTTGCCCTGTTAGTAGATAGCGGAGCTGATGCCATTCACATGGCACCCTTTGGCAGGCCAATGACATTCGACCGCCTAAAACCACTTGCATATGCTGCCCGAGAGGGTTATGAGGGCATTGTTAAACTGCTCCTCCGGACCCCAGGTCTCGACCTCGATGGCCGAGACCCTTGGAACCGCTCACCCCTGTCATTCGCAGGCGAAGCCGGTCGTTTTCCAGTGGAGACACTTCTTACAAACACACGCGCCGTGGAATTGGATGCCAAGGATAAGCTGTTTGGCCGAACGCCTCTTCTTTGGGCTGCCGTTCACGAACACGAGGCAGTGGTCGAGCACTTGGTAGACGGCGGTGCTACAGACATTGAATGTGCAGGGCAATCACCTAGTCTAACCGCGTTATCCTACTATTCTGAGCGCGGAAACACGGCACTCGTGAACTCCTACTAGGAACAGGACTAGTGGACCCCAACTGCCAATCGACCGGAGGAAGGACTCCGCTTTCCTCTGCCTGCGAGCAAGGGCATGGAGCTATTGTTGAGCTCCTTCTGGGCACTGGGATAGCAGACGCCAACTCCCGGTCGAATCACGGCCGAACTCCGCTATGCTATGCTTGTGAATGGGGGCATGTAGATATAGTGCGGCAGCTCCTTGCGCTTGAGGCAGTTGCCCCTGATCTTGCTGATAGCGGCTACGGCCGGACACCTTTATTCTGGGCCGCGTCGAGGGGGCACATAGAGGTCGCTCAGCTATTGCTTGATAAAAAATCCGTGGACCTGGGCTCGAGGGATATGGCGTACAAGCGAACGCCCGCCATGTGGGCTGCAGCGAATAATCACGACAAGCTCGCGCATTTGTTAAAACATCCAGACCCCGAGGAGGACAATCAAGTTCTCGCACTGCCAACCACATAGGAAAGCACGTAGTGCTAGTTTATTCTGTATTATCTCTTCTTCTTAATTCCTTCATCAGCCATAAATCAATGCTGAGTTCTTTATGACTCATGAGAATCTCCGTATCTTCAACAAAGAAGCCTTATATTCAATCGTCAGTATAGACTTATTCTGGCTTTTTTTCCCTTCTGCGACTTGGTATACTAAAGAGCCATATCAACTGTCCTTGGAAAGTTTCCATCTCCCTTATTCCTAGTGTAATTGAACTTGATTGTATCCTAACCATCGCGCGTGTCCTGCGTTAGTTTTAAACCCTCTGTCCACCACCATATAATCCTGCTATGGATACAATGAGGCCTATTCACCTTGTTGAGCGGGTACTCTTGCCGTTCAAGCGCACCACCGCATTAGCAAGCCGGTTCGCGACCCGACCAATAGTTTAATTAAAGTGAGGCGCATTGCGCTTGTACTAGCCTTCTTGTCTGGAAACCCCGCGGACTTTTTGCCGGTTATACTAAAGCTCGGGGTAATGGCGGCCGTATGCGCCATGTTTTAGCCCAGATGTAGCGATAGCAGATCCCATGGGTGCCATGCCTGTCAGAGTGATGGCAAGGGAAAACTGGTCACCCTCCATAAGGCCAAAGTCTTAATGGCTGCTAGGTACATACATGCTATAGATGAATTTGAGAGTTAAAGTTTGAGTATATATAGGCCACCCTTCTAAATAATTAGATTATAGTAGCATAGTAAGAATCCTCTACACAAGGCAGTCCCATGAAGGCCCTGTAACTGTACGGTATACTATGGGCTCTTCAGTCTCTAAACCTACATAGTATTGCAGCATTAATTGAACCAATGCTATAATATAACATCTCGCTCACTACCGCCGTTCCATTGGCTGGTTGGCGCACAAGGCTTGGAAATCATTTCTCATCCCAGCATAGTCTGCCCTCGTATTTCTCCACTGGCCCCCACCCCGCTAGTGCCTGAAACTCAGCCGCAGAGCCCAGGGCTTTCTTCCCCTCCATTAACAAGCACTTGCCTTGCCCAAGCGTGTTCCTGGATGTCTCAACTTGCATTAGAAGCGAACCTTTGACTGGTCCAGACACCAACTTGGCAGATACCAAGTCTCAACAAACTCACCGCTCGCCGTCGACACCAAGAAATGTCCCCACAGCCTCCTACCAGGGCTAGTTAGCGAGCGAATAAAGTGCGGAGTGTTGATTGAGGTGACAGGACGGACTTAGGCCCGTAATCTTGGAGGCTTGCCCCTGGTCCCGCTCCATGTAATGAGGAAAAGGGCTCGAAAAACCAAACCATCCTCGCCTCAAGGGTATATAAACCCCGGAAAGGGTCCAGTTTGGACTTGAGCAGACACCCCTCAACCTCCACTCCCACAAACAAAGTACGCCTCCCCTTCCAGTTCCCCTTGGAAGACCTCGAACTTACCTCACACTCCCCAGCTCTTCATAACCAAACAACCAACTCACAACATTCCACCATGCATCTCTCCGTCAAAACAACCCTCCTCGCCCTGGCAACGCTACTCCCACTAGCTTTGGGCGAGGCCCAACCCCAACCGACGTACGCGTACGTTGCCCCCGGCTTCTCGTGCCCCGCGTCATCGCAGGGAGAATATCGGTGTGCGGGAGACGGGGCTACCATTGTCATCTGCCACAACCAAGTGTGGCAATCTAGCGCTGTGTGCGGAGCGGGATGCTGCGGATATAATAATGTAAACCATCAGACTTATTGTTATTGCTAGAGATGGGGCATGAAGGGGTTGATGCATGGATGGATGCATTGGACGTGGAATGGGTGAGGCGAGGCGAGGCGGGGGAGGCTTAGAGGCTTGGCCCGCGCAGGGCTGGAGGCTCGCCCCGCTCCGTGTCAGGAACAGAATGCAACCTAAACGCTGTCTATATAACCCGCATAAACCCTCCCATCTTTTGCTTGGATCCCAATCCTTTTCACCAACCTACACTCCCACGGGAAAAAAAAGTACGCTTCCTCCCAGAAAAACCAAGAAACCCATCTCACACTGCCCAGTTCCCAGTTCCCCACGAACAATCGACTCAACTCTCAACCATCCCACTCAATCAAAATGCAACTCGTCAAAACCACCATCATCGCCCTAGCTACCCTCCTTCCCCTGGCTCTAACCCAGTCCGTGCCCGTCCCAACCAATCCCGTCGGTAACGGCTTGCCATGCTCCAGCGGGCTTAATGGTGCATACCATTGTTCAAATGACCGGTCTAGCATCCAGATCTGCGATAACGGAACGTGGAGAACTAGTGCTCTGTGTGGGTCGGGATGCTGCAATTATAACAGCGGAAATGCTTTGCCCTACTGCTATTGCTAGATAGCACGTGCAAAAAACGGTTGAGTCGGTTGATGGGTATGGAATGGATGGGCGAGTGGACCCTGGACGGAGGTGTGGGTGAGAGGAGGGATGAATGCGCGGGTTGTATATAAAAAGCCTTGTTGTGCTGGTGAGCAATAATTGGTCTTTGTGAGGAAGTAAGCGGGCTGGTTATTAGATTCGGTACCTACGCCTCAACTCAGTCTTCAAATGAAAAGGACTATTCTAGGGTAGATCAGGCCTACCTTGTTCCTCATCTTTATCCTCAACTGACCCATTCTCAACCCCAATAGAACCATTCGCCCTAGCCAAAACATCCTCCACGACGCCCTCATCCAGCACCAAGTCACATGGCCTGGCAACGGGCATATCCCTAAATTCTGTCCGCTTCAGACTGGGACAGAACGGGTACCTGTCATTCCCATCCTTCCCCCCGAACGTATCCTTGATGGTCATGGATCTCACCT
>Ga0181467_100413_pt1 | contig 19278 bp, 27 predicted proteins | sample InSIn5gowninarea_2_FD_119079 | JGI IMG/M metagenome (GOLD analysis project Ga0181467, IMG submission 119079) | Clean room microbial communities from NASA Spacecraft Assembly Facility at Jet Propulsion Laboratory, Pasadena, California, USA -... ... | reverse complement strand
AGGCATCCGAGCCCCTGAGAAAGTTCGCTTCATCATTTTGATTCCTGTGGAAACTCAAAACAACCCACGCACATCTTGTGTAAACACGCCACACCCACACCCACACCCCATAATTGACCCATAGCTCTTCTAGCGCAAAGATGCTACGATGGTGCGCAGCTTGTTGTCATTAGCACTTTTCTTGATTGAAGTTGACCACTAACACCTTCTCTAGGTATCAATTGAAGCTTGCCTCGCGGCCACTCCTTACCCAAAGCATCACCACTGCAGTACTCTTTGCGACGGGCGACACTATGGCACAACAATTGGTGGAACGTAAGGGGCTCTCTAATCAAGACTTGTTCCGCACTGGACGAATGGCTCTCTACGGTGGTGGTTCGTCCCTCTTCCCACCTGCCCCCCTTTTCTCCATCGCCTATCCTTTCCTTACTAACCTCTTCCCCTAGCCATCTTCGGTCCAGGCGCGACCCTCTGGTATCGCCTCCTTTCCTCACGAATCAACTTCGCATCCACGAACCTCACAATCGGAGCACGTGTAGTAGCTGACCAACTTATCTTCGCACCCACGAATCTCTTCATCTTCCTGAGCAGCATGGCGATGCTAGAGGGATCTAGTCCGAAAGACAAGTTGGATAAGACTTACAAGGCTGCTCTGACGAAGAATTGGATGGTCTGGCCGTTGATACAGGGGGTGAATTTCATGTATGTGCCGTTGCATCACAGGGTATTGGTGGTGAATGTGGTAAGCTTGGGGTGGAATTGTTACTTGAGCTGGTTGAACAACCGGTGAGGCAGAGGGGTAGGGGGGAAGAGAGAGAGAGGTAGGAGGAGGGGGAGGGAGGAGTCATGACACAGAGGGTTGGCTTTGGTTGCGGATCCTGGTATAGTGAGGGGGTGTGTTGGGTCTGGGAAAGAGCAGGGCATGAAAGAAGCTTTCAAGGCTGTGATTTTGCTCGGCAGATGGATCATGGGTCATATCGCATACTGCATCTACCACATAGCGAGGCGTTCTTGTTGTAACATCAATGCTAGATGTGGGAAGAAGGAAGAGGTTCAACTAGCTTGGAAAACCCTTGGTCGTCTTTCAAAGACTGAAGCAATACGGAGTAGTGATCAAAATGTCCACAACAATCATTCATTCAGTTCACTTGGCACGTTCAGGATGCACGCACATCAACGTTACAGACGAGACTCGGTAATTTTTACATGAGAATGAAACAACAAACAATGATGGAGCGAGGGAATTGGCTTTCATATCACGTGATTTATAGCTGCGGCCGCTAGTCTAGAGTCGATCGCGGCTGCTTCTGCTTCCATCAATGCGAAAAGGCAACAAAAGTTTCCTGAACCTCCACAAGACAACAAATCAGATACAAATCCCCTCAACTTCGACGACTTGCCTGGCGCAAGAGTTGCAATCTTTCAAGCATCCTGTTCTCCGAGGTTGTTTTCGTCCCATCTTAATCTAATCACTCTACTGTAATCTTGCCAAGGCGCTCCTTCCATTCCGAGAGCCCACACCCACACCCACACCCGCATCATACGCTCCTTCAGGCGCATCAGCTTCCAATCGTCAATCAATAATTGGAACCCTCCAGGAGAACAAATCCAGCACCAGAGTTCATCTCAGCATTACTTCATCATGGCCACTGCGACCGCGACTGCGCCTACCAATGGCAATTCCGACCCTGCCTCCCAAGTCGATCTCTCTACTATTCCCATCTCCCCTCCTGAAGAGAGTGGAGGTAACGACGAGAACGTCAAGCCGAGCAATGGTGACAAGACCGAGAACCCACAGATCACTGTCTTTCATGACAAGGACAACTTCAACGTCAAACATCCGCTGATGCATAAGTGGACTCTATGGTTTACCAAGCCTCCCAGTGGCAAGGTGAGTCTGACTGGAAAGGTGACAAGTCCCTCATACTGACTGTGGATCAGGGTGACAATTGGAATGATCTTCTCAAGGAGGTCATCACTTTCAACTCCGTTGAAGAGTTTTGGGGTGTCTACGTATGCTCTTCACCTTTCTCATGCTTTGTCACTGACATACCCAGAACAACATCGCTCCCACCTCCGAACTCTCCCTCAAGTCTGATTATCATCTCTTCAAGGCCGGCGTCCGCCCCGAGTGGGAGGATGTCCAAAACAAGCACGGTGGAAAATGGTCCTACTCATTCAAGAACAAGGCCATCTGCCAAATCGACGAGCTCTGGCTTCACGTCATGCTATCAGCCATTGGCGAGACCTTAGAGGAAGAGGAGGACGGAGAAGTCATGGGTGTGGTTGTCAACGTCCGTAAGGGCTTTTTCCGTGTCGGTGTCTGGACCCGTACCATCGGCAAAAGCATCCCAAATGGTGGTGACAAGGATGTCGCGGGTGGGAAGGGCCGTTCGCCGGAGAAGGGAAAGGAAGTCTTGATGAATATTGGGAAGCGGTTCAAGGAGGTTCTGAAGCTGCCGGCTGCGGAACAGGTCGAATTCTCGGGTCATACGGATAGTGCGCATAGTGGAAGCACGCGGGCCAAAGCTAAATATGCTGTCTGAGGGGTCACACCATTCCTGGTCTCGACCTTGGCACGGCTCTACTTACACCAGCTGCTCATCTCCTAGTTTTTCGACTAAACCCACCTTTTCAGCACAAACATTTCGCAATAGATCATGTGATTATTAGAGCTCACGGGAATGGACATTATGGCAGCGAACCATGGCATTTGGTAGCGACAATGGCTACTCATGATATCGGGATGGTTCAGCCACGGCGTTGATTATGACTGAGCCATGAGCTTCGGTACAGATAGCTCAGATAGCTCAAATAGCTCAGATAGCTCAGGGACATCTCTAAGAATAGGCATGAACAAATGTACATTTGCAACCATTTGCCAAGGGTTCAATGTGCGGTACCATTGGGCTAAGCTTGACTTCGTTGTTGCTTTCACTGAAGAAGAGCAGCTCAAGCAAAAGGTCGAGGAGATCTATGTTCGGTTTATATCCGTTGTTTTCGATCCGACCCTTACACGCATCTATATACAGTCATTACATTCACTTTTCACTGTACCCCCAAACTATATGCCTACATCTCATCACCGCTAATATCATCCTCGAACACCGTCCTCACAAGCTCCTTCTTATTAACTACGCACTTGTTAGCTCATCCTTACGCGACTGAGAGGAAAGGAGCAAGAATGAGAAGGCTTACTTTTTCCCATAGCATTCCTCGGGATATCACCCACCACCCTCACCACCCTCGGAATCTTATAATTTGCCAACCTATCTCTCAACGCCCTCCTCAGATCCATCGCTCCCCAACTACCTTCTCCTCCCTTCTTGCCTTCTACGCCTTCTTCGAGTACGACTATTGCGCCTATGCGTTTGTCGTCTTCTCCTGCGTTTCCCTTGTGCTCAACTTGGCTGTTATCTCCATCATCGTTCAAGATGACAACTGCACCAACTTTCTCTCCCCACCTCCCACTCGGGACGCCCACGACCGCACACTCCTTGACAGCGTCTAGAGCCACGATCTCCCTTTCTACCTCTAGAGCAGATACCTTCTCCCCACCACTCTTGATGATATCTTGACTCTTGCGTCCGCGGATGAAATACATCTTGCCTTCTGCCCAGTCATTTTCCCCAGCTGATTGCGCTTCCTCAACCTCCCGCCTGATAGCGACATCCCCAGTCTTAAACCACCGCTTGCCCTGATCTTCAGGATCCTGCGGATCAGGGAGGAATTCATTCGCGGTAGCATCGGGATTCCGCCAATACTTCCTGAACACCCCTGGACCACGGACGAGAATCTCACCATCTCTGATCCTGCCCTTTTCATCCAGCTCTTCTCCGTCTTTGATGATTTCTCCAGTTTCCAAGTCCACAAGCCGCACTTCAACACCGGGCAAGGGCCAGCCTACACTGCCGTCGATGCGTTGGTTCATGCCCAACCCACAGGAGAGCGCCATGCCTATTTCGGTCATGCCGTATCTTTCGAGGATATGGTTCCCATCTGAGAGAGAAGACCAGGAAGTTTTCAGCGAAGGAGCAAGGGAGGATGAGCCGGAGAGAGGGAGGCGCAGGTTTTTCTGGTTAATAGAGTGTGAGGCGGCGGAAGCGATAGAGGAGGGAAGGGTGGGGAAGGTGGTGAGCAGTCGGGTGTAGATTGTTGGAACGAGGGTGAGAAATGTGATGCGCTTTTTCTCGGTGACTGGAAAGAGAGGCCCTGGCGGTGAAGGATTTGGCGTCAAGGAATTAGATGTTGAAGGGGATGAAGATGATGGCATAGATTAAGACATGAATGGTGCAGCTAGCCGTGCCCAGACTTGGGTAGCGGTGAATGGGAAGAGAAACTCGATTGTAGAGCCAGCGAATAGGGGTGTGAGCAGGGCGTTGACGAGGCCGTGGAGGTGATGTAACGGGAGGACATGAAGAAGGTGGTCGGCAGATGTGTATTTCCAGGCTTGTTGAAGGGAGCGGCACTGTGCTGTTAGAGCAGGTTGGGGGAGGAGCACTCCCTTCTGCTTCTTATCAGTTGTACATCCTAGAAAACCAAGATGACGAATCGTACAGGTCTGTTCGTAGTCCCTGAGGTATATAGGATCATCCCTCCCTTTTCCTCTCCATTTGCCTCCAATGTAATTTTTCCATCCTCCATATTCTTCCACCCCATGCTCTTCTCCACACCCACCAGCCTCGGCCTCGTCTCCAACTCCTTTCCCAACACCTCTCTTGCCTTAGCCTCGAACTTTGTCGAGCTGAGTAACAATGGCGCTCCACTATGCTGCAGTATATACTGCAGTTCGCTGGTTGGAAAAGCTGGACTCAAAGGCAACGCAATGGAATGTGCTCCGAAAATTGAGAGCAATGTTACTATTCTCCATCAGCGCCCTTTATCCCGGAGAGTACTGGTATTCCTGCCGCACCTACATAGTCATATCCATTCTCCACCAAGAATGCCACAGGCGTGCCCTCTATATTTGTCTTCCCAGCTTCTTGGAGAAGCTTGTCTTTCTTGGAAGCTACATCTTGGAGCAATTGACCGTAGGTGAAGGACCGGCCAGAAGGGCAGTGGATTATCACTGTCGATTGAGGATCGTGCGAGGAGATGGCTTCGAAGATGGGGAGTTTGGGTAGGGTAGTGGTAGACATTGTGCGTAGATGAGAAGGGAGTGGTGGAAGAGATGGCTGTGTGAATACTCGAACAATAGTTGAAGCTGAAGCGAGTGTTCTTCTCCTCCACATCGCAAGGAGACAAAGAAGGAAAGAAAAGCTGAAGTACTTGTGAAATTATCACATGCTGTGTAATCGAATTGACGGATATGGTGCGGAGTAAAATTAGGTAGCAAAAGTCTGTGTGCATATCGTAAACCCCGCATTCACCCCACCATTTCAACCAACACCACCTGCCATTCAAATTAATATAGAAATCGATGCAATAATCCAATAATTATAAAAAAAATATGTACAGATAGCCCGCCTTGTGTACTCAATATTTCGTGTACCACCCTTTTGCTTTGCGCAACGCGCGTACGCGAGCTGGAATTAAGAGTATAAGGGTATCGATTAAGGCCTGTGGAACCGCCCACTATGCCTCTCTAATCCACCCTTTCAATGTCTTAATATCCTCTCGATTTTTTCTTAATAAATAGATATTAGGGTGTCGCCGATGCAAAATACCCTTCAACGCGCGCCAGACATGCTCGATAGGGTTCATATCTGGACTGTGAGGTGGCCAGTCAATCACCCATATTCCGTGGCTCTTAAACCACTCCTTCGTCGCGTTTGAAACGTGGATTTTGGCATTGTCTTATTGAAAGATCCGACCCGGTGTATATTCATCTAAAAGCCCTTTCGTCAGAGCTTCAATATATGACCAGCTCGTATATCCATTCTTCGGTGCGTCAGGGTCTCGTTCCATTATGATCAATTCAGACCTCCCCCCTAGCCATATAGCCCCCCACACTATAATTGATATCGCAGGCTTGCCGTGGTTCGTGATATTAACTATTTTCGGGTTCGTACGCTCGTGAGTTAGTCGCCAGACCCAGCCAGTAGGATTAAAGGTGTCGCTGGCCACTGTACATTCGTCCGAAAAGATACCCTATATTAATGATTAATCGCGACTTCAACACCTTATATAAAAGAGACGTACGCGAGTCAATTCTACCTCTTTTCCGCGCCACTCGCGCTGATATCGGTTCCACTGAAGGACTGCTCGTGGCGAGAGGTATATTCGACGAAGAGACTTCCAGTGCTTTAAGCCCGTCGAGCGTAAAACACGCCGAATAGTATCGCGAGAGGGCTTTTTGTCTAGTGAGTCGCGACACCACTTAATTAAGGCGTCGTACGAAGCACTCGGGTCCTTTCGCATATGCCTAAAAAGGGCTCGTCTTTCTCTTCGATTTAATAGTGGCGGGCGGCCAGTACGAGGTTGTGGAGTGGTTGTAGAAGTGCGTAGATACTGATTAAATATCTTTGTGACGGTATTACGGTGGCAGCTATAACGTACCGCTAGAACCGACGGCTTCTGACCATTTAATCGGTCAGATATAATACAATTTTTTTGCTCATTTGATAGCTGGCTATTTTTCATTCGATTTGCATTCAATTTATTAGCAAAAGCCTTACGTGGGGATGGCATAGTGATGTATTAAAAGAGTGATGGGGATGGTAGAACGCGTTCACGCGTATCGCGATTTAAAGTGCACACAGACTTTTGCTACCTAATTTTACTTTTGGTCGCACAGAAAGACCCGACAATGTACAACGGGATTCGGGATCGTTTTTCCAGATTCTCCGTGCTGGGTATTTCCCGTGATGACTTTGACGTGCATGAACCCGACCTCGGCTTAGGAGACCTTTTGGTACTATTTTGTCGAAATGTAAACAAAGCGCAGCGCCTCGATGATACGCCAACCCTTATTCGCTCTCACAAAGCGTAGACTGGCTATGATGACGAACCAGACGCCTATGGAAGATGCTATTCGATCCAAGGTACCTATCCCCTTCTGGTACCCTCTGTTGATTCCCTTTTCAACGAAACCTAATATCGCGCAAGTTGATGACTTCACTCTCGCCCACACACCTGGAAATACATAATGACTCCCACCTACACACTCATCATACCGCTATGGCAGGAAACACATCAAGAGAAACACATTTTAGAGTCGTGGTAACGAGCGAGGCGTTCGAGGGCAAGATGCAGCCCGCGAGACACAGGATGATCTATGGGCTGTTGAACGAAGAGATGAAAAAGGAGGGGGGCATTCATGCGCTGCAACTGAGGACGAGGACGGTAGGAGAGTGGGAGAGGGAGCGAGAACGGGAGGGTGAGAATGGCAAAGTGGAGGAAGACCAGGGACTGAAGAAGGGGGCCGAAGATGGTAGGTGATTGTACGAAGAGAGATATGGAGAATGAAAACAAACATGCGGTACGAAAAGGACGTCAGCCGCGGAAGATGCCTGGGGAGTCGGTAGCCGGAGCGTACATTGTTCGTGTTGCAAGGTTCGGTTGACGATAGCAAAGACCGTCTAGCATATGCTACGATGCACGGAAGCTTTGGCATGTGTGGGAGAGCGCCGTCTGTGCAACTTCAGAGGCTAGCACGCAAATTGACGAATGCTCCTCGATGCAAGTTCGAATTGGACTGAAGTCGACAGCAAGTATCTCACCCCATGGCTTGTGATACCTTCTCAGTCTTTCATTGAGTTTCCACCCTCTCTTCTCTCACATCCATGACCCACCCTTTCGGTCTCTCCCTCCCTCTAACAACCATGCCATAGACCGCCATCTCCACCTTCTCCACACAAGTACTCATAACCTCCATCTTCTTCTGTATAGTCTTACCAAACCCACTGCCACCATATTCATTTGTGTCCAGGCTCTCGAACGCTGCTCTCATAATCCTCAAATCCATCATGATATCCCTTTTGCCCTGGTCTGTCGACTCTGCCTTGTCCCCATGCAGGCGCTGAACAGAGCCAGGTAAAGAGCCAGACGTTGCAATGGTAGTAATCCCGAATCTCATCAACTCCCCTATCAAATCGAACAGACCGAGGAGGTAATCATCACTTGTCAATAAAATACCGTCCGGTAATTTCGCAGCAGCTTCAAAGACGGTGATCAATGTTTGGTGCATGAGATAGTGCTCAAAGGAGATAGCTTCAATGAATTCTTGTATACCGGATGAGATGGACCGTTGATAGCGCCATGCATTGATTCCCGTTAGATCTGGAACTATGGACTCAAACAGCTTCGTGATCGTTTCATATCTATCTTGGATGTTGAGAGCGATCTCCGGTGGTATCTCAGCTTTCAATGTCCGGACTCTGGTTCCGTCAATTACTTGACGCTGAGGAGCTTCACGTTATCCGCTCGTACCTTTGCAGCGCGAATATTCTACTTGCAGTAAGTGATGAACGGGTATGAGAGGAGCTTGACTGTGCACATCTTCTTACTACTTGCCGTGATATCTCTGCTAGCCTTTATGACCCGTTCTCGGCGGTCATGATGTTCGTCTAGTTCTGCGCGGAAGACTTCGAACATGGGCATGTATGGGGAGCCCTGGTCGTCGCTTGGGATTTTGGAGGTACCATCGTGATGTCTCTTTACTCCTATAGTGGGAAGGGAGACAGCCATCACGACCGAAGTAAGGGACCAGAAGTCTGTATCCTATAATGGAAGGGTCTATGAAAGCTTCTAAAGTGATGACGGGAAACCTGTCGGAAATACCCGGCTCAGTTCGGGAAGATTAGCCGGACACTAGGTGCAGCCTTCCAATCTTCAAGCCTCTAGTTCTTGTTGATTGTGTACAGAGCCTATTCGGACATGACATGGAAAAGTAGTTTGATACACACTGCATGACAATCGACGTCATTTGCAGACCTTCACAGCCAGTATCGTAGATAAGTCCAATCCCGATCCTGGAGAAGCTGCCATTGAGAATCCAGTCTAAGCGAGCTTCACTCATCTTAAGACCAATCAATCTTACACATATTCTTATTTCGGACTCCTTCGAAATAAGATTAGCATACTCTCGCACCATCTCAATCCAGCGTATCCGCAGCAGCCTCGAAGCCTCGGTCCCATGACCCCCTCACAGCCTGTTTGGTCGCATGTCCGGGTCTCATAAAAGCACCATTATGTTCCTTGCCCGACGAATACCCCACCATCGCATTATCAAACGTCCACTCAATCAGCATCTCATTCGAAGTCAACCGTTCATGAAGCCTCGGCTCCCTAATCGCCCCCTTCGCGGTCAAATTTCTATCCAGAATATGCCACAGCATCTGCGTTCCCACCATCGGGATGTGCAAATCTCCTGCAGTAGTGGTGGCAAAGTAGAAACTGTGATCTGAGACATGTTGACGATCAGGTTCGCGATCGTGCCCGATGGATGTTTGCCTGGTTCGGTGTAGTTCATGGGAGACGGAGGGAGGCCGTACATTACATCGTAGGAGGGGTTGGAGAAGTCGTCCATGCACTTGTTGAGGATGATGCCGGGAGGGGGACGCAAATTTGGAGAGCCTCAGAGGTACTCTATGGTCGAGGTCCAAGCTATGGTTAAGCCGGTGAAATCGCTGACGATGCTTGCCAATGTTACATCTCGAAGAAAGTCAAGTCCGACAATTGACAGAGCTTGAGTTCTGACGCCACAGCTCCATGTTGTACTGAAAGAGCTGTTGGCAATGCGGAATGGTCACTGAAATAGCAGAAAGCCAGTAATGAGCAAAAAGGACCACTGCTGGCGGGTACCGTTTTCGTAAGCTTGCGCAGCCGGCCTGCACATCGCTCCTTTCATGGCTGCTGAAGCGCTGCTGATGTGCAAGATACTGTTTAGAACCAGTTATTGAGACATTTGGTGGGGTCGAGGTGGAATACGTGTGGCTCCAACGGTTAACATGAGCTATTGACAAAAAAATAGAGTCGACCTGACTAGTACTTGCTGGTTGCGATGACGACCTGGATAATGTAAGAACGAGGAAGAGCACTAGCATTCTCTTCTTGAACCGTATTTCAGCTATGCTCCGCGAGTTAGCAATCGCGCTGTTTCCGAACGACTATGCATACCATATACCGCCAAACCCAGCTCAAGCCTTCAACGATCCACCTGCGAATGTAGCATCAGAATGCATTCACTGAGCTTCACCAATTCGCCCTCCAAACCTTCAAAGAGGTACTCGGCCTTGGAAAACAATCCCTCCTGCACACACCAATGGAGGCATCGTTAGTCGTAGAGTTGTCTCAGATAACGATAGACATAATGAAAATGACGATAGTCACAGTAAACAGATATATAAATGTAAACATCAGCACTCTTTGTACGTTGGCAAAATTTGAGATGAAGGAGTGATGAAAAACATCGGTGGAAGAAAATCGGATGGACTTCTTCCAAAGTTTCACCACTAGGCTGAGCTTCTCCACTCCGTTCCTGTCGGGCAAGCCATATAGTAGCTTCTGCCTTGCTTTGATAGATGTAGTGGGGACATTATGTAAGAGGATCTTGCCATGGGGTCAAAGATTGAAGTTGGGCTTCAGACTTCTGATATCGGATTGATGCATCCGCTTGCAATGAGGTTTTGGCCGGGTACATAGAGCAGAATGCCCGGACATCCGGGCTGGCTCAGATGTGCTTACATAACACATTTCTCTCTCATCGACCACATCTCAACTTCACTCTCATATATCACCCTCTTACCTCAAGATGCAACTTCTTGAGCCTTAACAGCTCAGATGAGCTACCTATAATCCTCTCATTCCCATAATGACCACCCTCTGGACCACACCCCGCATCCTCACACTCTCCTTCCTCCTCCGTCTCATTCTCCTCCTCTATGGTCTCCTCCAAGACCGTTACTCCCCTCTGAAATACACAGACATAGACTACCATGTCTTCACATCCGCCTCATTATACGTTTCACAAGGTCAATCACCGTATGAGCGAGAAACTTACCGGTATACACCTCTTCTAGCATGGATGCTCCTACCCACCACCCGGGGCGGTGCTTGGTTTGAGTTTGGAAAGGTGCTTTTTGCTTTGGGAGATCTGGCAGCGGGATGGTTGATGATCTTGCTCCTGAGAGGCGGTGATGCAGGTGGAGAAGTGGGCAAAAGAAAGCATGGGAGAGGGGAGGGAAAAGGGATGAGCCAAGAAAGAGCTTTGAAGTACGCAAGCATCTGGCTCCTCAACCCCATGGTCGCCACGATCAGCACACGTGGTAGTTCGGAAGGACTTCTCGGATTTTTCGTCATGTACTTATTGTATGCCGTCCTCAAACGACGTTTTGTCCTTGCTGGGTTCTTGCTTGGGTTGAGTGTGCACTTCAAGATCTATCCTTTCATCTATGCTCCATCCATAATCTGGTGGATGGATGATGAATGTCTTAGGTTACCAAGGGTTGGGGCGAGAGCGGGATGGTGGGAGAGGATAAGAAACTTTGTCAATAGGGAGAGGATAGTATTGACGATTGTGAGTTTTGTAACATTTGGAGGTTTGAACTGGGGGATGTATGCTTTGTATGTTTTCCCTGTCTCGAGAGGGAGGAAGTGACGGTTACTGATAGGATGACAGGTACGGATATCCTTTCCTGAAAAACACTTACTTCCACCACATTACGCGGATCGATCACCGACACAATTTCTCGCCATATAATACCCTGCTCTATCTCTCGTCTTCACGCTCTTCGCTTTCTTCCCCAATCGCCTCGGTGACACCCTCCAATATGTGGGAATTCATCACCAACATAAAACCGGAGTCTCTGGCCTTCATCCCACAATTGCTCCTCTCAGCCGTGCTCATTCCTCTTCTCCTCGCCAAAAAAGATCTAGCATCAACTATGCTGGCGCAAACATTCGCATTTGTAACATTTAATAAAGTCTGTACTAGCCAGGTGTGTCTCTTCTATTCTTATGCTTTTCCTTCCCTCTCTTCTTTCATTCTTTCATACTCCCGCCTTCCTCCCATTTTACATCCCCATCTTCCCCTTCCAACTTCTTCCTCCAGGATTGATCAGATGAAAGAACTAACAATACCGCTTAGTATTTCCTCTGGTACCTCGCCCTCCTTCCCATTCAACTTCCTCACTCCTCCTTAATCTCCCGTCCCCGTTTGGGCCTCACTGCGCTCATCCTATGGGTCGCCACCCAAGCGTGGTGGCTACAAAAAGGGTACGAGCTTGAATTTCTGGGACGGAGCACCTTTGTAGGTATGTGGTGGGCCGCGGTAGGGTTTGGGGCCGTGAATTGTTGGATATTGGGAATCATCGTGTGGGATGTGGGGATGATGCAAGAGGAAAGTGGAGGTAAAGAGGTGGACGTGGGGGAGAAGGAAGGGGGAGATATGGTTGGAGAGAAGAGTATGAGAGTACGCACAGAGACGGATGAAGGGTAGATAGGAGTTGCAGTGACATGTGAAGGTTATCGAAGTTGTATAATACAGTATATAGACACACTGCGCCAACCATATAGAACGCATCTTAAAGTGCATATCCGACCGGGTCGTAAATTGAGTTTGACATTCCATTCTGCTATGCCATCCCCGAAAAGCAAGATTCGCACTTCTATACATACACATCCCGTTCGAATTCCACCCCATCTTCATACATGCAGCACATCCCATGTTATTCGTCGTCATTCGTATTGCCATCTCCATGTCCATCTCATATTGTCTTTGAAGCCACCATCTTCATCAAAAACAATCGAACTCCCCTTCAAGATTCAGGATCCAGAGCAGATTTCTCTCCAGACTCCCAAACCATTCACCATCCATGCCCGATTACGTCAACGCACCCGCTAAGCCAGGGAGGAAATCAAAATTGAAAAGAAAATGGAGTGGAACAGGGAATGACAAAAGAAGGGGCAACGAGGACGCCGGGGCTGAAATTCGAAGAGCGTGCGTGTACGTTGTGCTTGTGCTGGCGTAGCTGATATTTGCGGCGAAAGTGGGAATGAAACGCTTTGCTATGCTTCGAGATAGACCGAATTGAAAACGATGCTGGCAGAGGGTTGAGAATAGATGCTGACAGAAATGTGATCTTCCATGCGAGAAATCAGAATCCCGGGGCTTCAAAGATATAGTGCCGAGATCGTTGTGGAGATTGCGACCTTGACTCTTCAAAGGCGGTCGAAAGCTGGTTGGGACCTCTCATTCAGCAGCGACTGCTCCTGGTAGCGCTAAGTATGAGGAGACTTTGATCGAAAGCGGTCTAGACTTTGGCCACTTCTCTCCATTCAGGATGCCATTCGTGTACCCCATTTCGCCCAGATCAGGAGCTTTCTCCATGTAATCAGCTGCTGGACGAGACCGGGCTAGTTCATGAACGATATGTTCGCTCCAGATGCCTGTGCATTTGTTGTTGGCGAGCTGGAAGTAGGGGTTCAGGGGAGGGTTGGCTGAGTCTGATGACGTATTAGCATTTTGTTAAATAGATGAAACGAATGCGAGATAGGACGACATGGAATTGTAGCCAAGGGGTAAGGTGGACTAACCAAGGTCAATAAATCTGATTCTCATATAGTCCAAAGCCTGCAACCTCCGTAGTGACCTCACCCCTGCAAGCACCAGACTCTCGAACGCGTAAATGAAATTGGTATCCATGATACCCGTCCCATCATTCCAAAGCAAGTTCGGTCGACAGACATTCTTGACTATCAATTCCACGCTCTTGAGTCTCGAAGTCCGGGGATCTGATAGTCGGGCAGCCTTGTCAAAGAAGGACCCACATACCCTGCCCGTATATGCGAGGTGCTCTAAAGCAGGCATAGACTTGGCCATTTCAACACAGAAATGCGTTTGTCCCAACACCTTACGAGCGAAGAGTGGCGAGACGACCTCACGCTTGAAATCGCCTTCTAAGCAGATGTTGATGTGTGTAAGATTGGCAGGCATGCTGGGAAGTATGGTAGCCATGGAGAGGTACGCCTTTGATTTTGGTCGCGCGTAGGAGCTGTGCCACTCATTAAGGTTGGGAAGTGCATTTAGGATGTGTTTGAAATCGTCTCGTTCACGAATGATATTCCATTGGCCCTTGATGACTAGAGTTCGGATGGAATCGATAGTTGGGAGGAAGAGATCGGGTTGTGGATTCGAGAAGTAGGTGCATTTCGGTGGCTTCTTCCTCTCCCCACCTTCCAATGTCAAAACCACTGCATCTGGAAACGTCCATTGAATGAACCTGAAGGTCTCCTCCAAGGTACAATTATTCGACGGCGATTGATATAAGCTTCCCGCAGGTGCACTCTCCAACCCCGCATGCTGCAAGGACATGAGCACGATCGATCTGTCCATCTGGCTGGTCGGAAGTCTTCTCATCTGATCGGTAATGATAGGCTTCTGCTGGAACACTGGGAACCAGACCTCGATATGCTTAACATATTCCCTCAGGTGTGGATGATCCGCAAACCATATCATGGCCTGCTCCACCGAATTTCTCGTCCCCTTGACCTTCAAATGTCTGTATAAACGATCTTGGATCAATCGTCTCCACTCCTTACTCACCAGCGCCAGTTGTGACACTTCCCTACGCCTCGAATGCCTTAGTGCTGAACCCCATCCCCGCAACACCCTCGATTTTCCTGGCACCGACAACCTTGAAGCAGATGACCGTACACCAAACAGATGATCTAGAACGCATTCATGAATCTCCAATGGTAGCTCATGCAGTGGACTGTTAACGAGAGGTGAATTTGGCGGAAGCTTCCCTAACCCCACACCCAATTCATTCGATCGTCTAGGACATTGAATCTCTCCTTCCAAGAGATCCTGTTTCGGGAATGGTGTACTCTTCGGTCTGATAATAGTCGGAGGACTTTCGCTTTGTGAAAGTTTCATGTCGACTAAGACATACGTACGAGTAGCGGTGGGTGTCGAAGGAGCGGGCGTAACGGGTGTGGAAGCGGTGGTCATGATGGGATAGAGGATGGGATTGTGGTGGTGTGCGATGTGATCTTCTCTACCCTCCATGCTGGGAAACATTGTCGTAATCTGTATGGGCTCTACGCTAGCCATTCGATATGCTCTGCGCAGCCGGAGATGGCCGCATCAAAGGGGGGCAGACAGAGTGGGAGGTGGTCTGGCTTGAGGTCGCGTGTCTGTTCTTATCGGCGGCTTGAGAGCTCAGGAGGGGTTCGGCGCAAACAGTCTGACGCAGAGGGTAAGGCGAATGGGTGGGTTGGTAAAGTTTGCAAGGTGAGAATGTATATCGAAGGTGAAGGGGTCAGGTTGTGCGCAGAGTGGGCAGAGTGTTGGGCCGTTGGTAGGGGTTTGGGTCCTCCTTGATGCTGCGGTTCGAGATCGGACTGCAGCTGGTTCTTTGATGCGTTGGGCCGAATGATCCTGGTCCGGCCAGCGTTGATCATGTAACGATGGTCGAAGGGGTTGTATCGCATGTGTCTTCGTCTCAGCTTCGAAGTGGTGTCGTGGATTCACCAACAGTTCCGGGCGGATGTGGGAAGGAATTGTGCTGGGGAATGTCACGTAATTTGACGGAGAGAGGGGCTTGGCCTTTCGCAAGGGGCGGAGCGGATTGATTACGGTTTACTTTACTTCCCAGTCTCGCCAGTGTCTCAAAACTCAAATTCCACATCAACGCAAGTAGACTCCACCCAAATAAAATAGGAGAGTGCAATCAATATCAATCATATAAAACCACAGAGCGGTCATGTTTGACTTGATTTACTAACACTATCTACCTAGAGCTTGGCCAACAACATAACAAGGCTTTGATGCCTAATACGATGAGTAATCCAGCTGGCGGCTTATTAATCTGGTCGTAGTCGAGTTGTCTATCCATCATATGCTACAGTATATGTACAAGTCATGCGTGTCCATGTCTACAAAATCCCCTTTACGACAACCATGACTGTTCTATTGCGACATAGGGATGGTGGTGATACATGGTGACATCAAACACAAACGGCATGGCTTTGCAATCTCAAGTGCCACTCTTCTTGTTTTTGTCATGCTGCGCTTGCTCGTACGCAGCAACTAGCTCTTTCCTGTGCACTGATCAGTACCCAACTTCATTGTATTCAGAGGGTTAACGCACTGTAACTGCCCTGGCGTAGGAGCATAATGACTGAATTCCATGCTGAATTCTCCCTTCCCCTGTGTCGCCGCCCTCAACTGCGAGCTGAACCCAAACATAGCATTCAAGCTACAGTCAGCATACATAGTGAAGTCCTCTGGTCCGATCTCTGTGTCACTAATAACAGCATTCCTCTTGTTCATGAGTCCCACGACGTTGCCCTGAAACTCATTCGGCGAAGTGATGACCGTCTTCATCAACGGTTCCAAGACTTGTGGTTTGGCCTCTTTGAAAGCTTTGCGAAAGGCTTGCTTGGTGGCCATGTTGAACGCATGGTCTGATGAATCCGTGGTGTGAATTGCTCCATCGTTGATCTCCATGTGTGTGCCTAGGACCGGATGGCCGAGTAAGGGACCTTTTCTGCATGATTCGAAAAAGCCCTTTTCACACGCTCCCAGCCACTTCTCGGAAATGGCTCCACCAACTACTTTTTCGGTGAAGGTTGACGGTGCATATCCGGCTGTCTCTGGCTGGATGGGTTCCATAAACCCCATCACACGAGCATAGTCACCAGCACCTCCAGTCTGCTTTCTCAAAGTATGATCGAACTTGACCTGCTGAGTGATTGTCTCGCGATATGCCACTTGGGGTTTTCCAGTCTCGACTTCCACCTGGTATTCTCGTCGCATGCGCTCAACATAAATATCAAGATGCAATTCGCCCATTCCAGAAATGATAGTCTGCTGACTTTCCAGGTCGACATGTACCCTGAAGGTCGGATCTTCACGTTGGAAACGATTCATAGCCTTGCTGAAGTTCGCACCATCTTTGCTCGACTTCGGCTTGATTGACAACGAGATGACAGCGTCAGGGACATACATGGAGGTCATTGAATATGGCAGTCCTCCATCAGTGAAAGTGTCTCCAGATGCGCAATCTACCCCGAACACAGCGCAAATTTCTCCAGCGCCAATCTCATTGACTTCCTCCATCTCGTTAGAGTGCATTCGCACAATTTTCGGTATCCTGACCTTCTTCTCAGTCCGAGCATTGAAGACGTTCATGGTCCTCTTCAAGCTTCCTTGATAGACTCGAATATACGTCAATTGGCCGAAATTACTTTCTTCGAGCTTGAAAGCCAGGCCAACAAATGGTAGCGAATTGTATGACACGAGCTTGACAGGAGCCTCAGCTCTCCTCCTGTCCAAGGCTAGATTCTCAACCTCTGATGGGTTTGGAAGATAGTCGCAGACAGCATCGAGCATAGGTTGAATTGATTTATCAGCCAATGCACTTCCCATCATGACCGGTGTGAACTTCAACGAGATTGTCGCCCTCCTGATCGCAGCCTTGATCTGGTCCTGGCTCGGCACCCTCTCGTCCAAATAGATCTCCGCAATTTCATCATCCACATCGGCCAACGTTTCAATTAATCTGTTCCTTCGCTCCTCTGCCACTTTCTTCACGGGCGCCGGAATCTCATCCGTCTCTCTTATTACTTCTCCTCTGGGCCCATCGTTGTATATGGCCTTCATCCTGATTAGATCCACCACGCCCTTAAATTCGTCCTCAGCCCCGATTGGCACCTGAATCGCGGCAGCATGTATCCTCAGTTTCTGAGTGATTTGGTCCACCGCCTTCCAAGGATTGGCGCCCATCCGATCCATCTTGTTGATAAAGCTGATTCTCGGGACGTTATACCTCCTCATCTGCCTATCTACGGTGACAGTCTGACTCTGCACGCCACTCACTGCACACAGAATCATGACAGCCCCATCCAGCACTCTTAGCGCCCGCTCAACTTCTATCGTGAAATCGATATGTCCTGGTGTATCAATCAAATTGATGTGGTACTTCTCCTCCTTCCCATCTTCTACCTTCTTCCAATCGCAGAAGGTTGCTGCGGACTGGATAGTAATCCCCTTCTCCCGTTCCAGCTCCATAGAGTCCATCTTAGCGCCAACGGCATCTTTGCCTCGTACTTCATGGATTGAGGATATGCGTCCGGTGTAGAAGAGCACTCGTTCGGTGGCGGTGGTTTTGCCGCTGTCGATGTGTGCCTGTCATTTCAAGATCAGCTTGCGCGGTTGTGAAGTACCATTGTACATACTGCAATACCAATGTTTCGTACTCTTGCCAGTCGCTGACTTTCTGCATTACTGAGATTATCAACAATGGCTTGTTGCGTGAGAGCAGTAGGATCGGCTGCTTGTTGGAGGCTAAGGTGCGAGGTATCAGTCAATCTGCTCTGCTCATCAAGATGCCGACAAGACATACACAGCTTCTGCAGCACCGGAACGCGCTATCGTAGTCCGCGAGAAAGGTCTGTAGTAGATCCTGAGCCTCCATGTTGAAGCTCTGGAAAGAGCGGGACCCCGAATGAAGGCATTGGAAAGCAACAAGCACGGAGCAGAACCGCGAGTCCTTGAAGCGAGCACAGAGGCTTCTGCCAAAGCTGATAGCCTAGCAGCTCCTTGGATTTGCATGATTGACTGCAGCTTGTTCCGGCGAGAAAGTAAGTATCAAGGGCCTGGTGGGCCTTGGGGGCCTTGGTGCGCCATTATAGAATTTTATAAAGATTGATCGAAGGCTTCTGGCCAATCGAGCCAATGAGCAGCTAGCTGTCATTACTGTACAGCACGGACACGGACACGGAACACGGAACACGGAGTAGGAGTGCGAATGCTCCGAGGGGGTTCAAGGGGAGCGACACTGAAGGGTAAAATAAATTCGACTTGGTCAAGAAGGAAGAAATACGATGAAGCAAAAATATCGAAGTGTAAGGTGTATTTTGATGGAGAGAAGCGAAAGACTTGTTGTTGGATTGCTGCTTGCCTACAGCATTACATTATAGGACTACCACCAACAGCCTCGATCTCGATACCCAAACAATGGGTGCACGGTTGAGAGTACACTGAGGACGAAGAGACGGCTACGAGGTCACCGAGGGTCGAGGAGGTCGAGGAGGTCTAGGAGTCCAAAGCCTCGAATGAGGTCTAGAGAGAACCTTTACTTCCACCGCTGGAATCATACCTTTGCACAGGTGACAGATGATGGCGCCCAAAGCCTGACCGGAAAACCCACCTTGGTCCTGGTCACGTTGGGCCTGGCCTTCAACCATGCCCAGCACGCCCAGATTACTTAGAGGCAGATGAGGAGGTATAACGTCCCGAGAATCAGCTTTATCAACAAGATGGATCGGATGGGCGCCAATCCTTGGAAGGCGGTGGACCAAATCACTCAGAAACTGAGGATACATGCTGCC
>Ga0181467_100119_pt2 | contig 19371 bp, 16 predicted proteins | sample InSIn5gowninarea_2_FD_119079 | JGI IMG/M metagenome (GOLD analysis project Ga0181467, IMG submission 119079) | Clean room microbial communities from NASA Spacecraft Assembly Facility at Jet Propulsion Laboratory, Pasadena, California, USA -... ... | reverse complement strand
ATATTGGTTCTCAGCTGAGCAGGGCCGGGCTGGGCTGGGCTGGGGAAAGAGTATGGATAGGGATAGGGATAGGGAGTATTGTATGCATGTAACTGCTACGACTACTGTATGTAGCTTGATTGAGTGACTGATTGACTGATTAAAATGCGGAGGAAGAGCAGGGCATTGAGTTTTACTGTGTTGTTAGGTCGGTTCTAACGAATAAGTGTAGGGCAGGGTATCTAAAAGGCAGGTATATGAACAGTAGATCAGAAGTTCCAGTATCGGTATTGGTGTTGGTGTTGATGTTGGTATTAAGCCGTCGAGTCATAATACTACGTCTTATGTAATACACGTAGCAGGTTCATGAAGATACGCTACGATGGAATGGTTCACGTGGATACTAGTATGCGAACTGTGGCATTGGGATGCTCGGTTGCTGTGGCTTAGTTCAGATGGTATGGTAGGTTGGTAGGTAGTTCAGCAGTTTAGTAGATAAGTTGGGTGTTGAGGAAAGTTAGCATGTAAAGCACTGTAGATTATCTTTGCTTAGCTCGGTTCAGCACAGTACGGTTCGAAGGGGAGGGAAAGGGATGGAGTGATGAAGTATACTTCGCTCCCTAGTGTCTGAAATGTTTGCAAGTACGAGTGCTGGAGATATCTGAGGGTTTGCTGTATACATGTGAATGTAGTTAGTGAATGTATGTAGCTACATTTCCTGTATATTGATATCTGTATCAGTGAGAGGAACCTCTGCACAGTATTGGAAGAGACGGATGCTCGATTGCTGGCAATGTAGAGCGCGAGATAAGTATCAGACACATACAAATAGATTGCAATCAAACCAGCAGCAACACCAAATTGTTCATGACAGGAATTGGTCCATCAACATTCATTCACCGACGCCGTGCTTATAACACCCATTAACCAACTGAGTACCCATCCATCACCAAGAAGTTTTGCAAACAACTCAATCTCACATAGGATGTGCGATTATCCCTATCTTTCCATTGTGAACATAGTATTACTGATAAAATGCACTCCGCTGAAAACTGTCTGCGCTAATATCTCCAGGTCCTCCTTTAACATCTGGTTTGGCCACTGAGCTAAGAGATTTCGTTCTACTTCCGTCCACATCCGAGCCTTTCAGCGTCGTCGTTCTGGATCCTGGTAGGGATAGTGTACCGTTATCGTGAGCCGTGGCTGCTATTTGCGGTTGTTTTCGCTCGATCTTTTGAAGGTATACTCCAGGCAAATATCCCATTTTCCCATCACGTGCTCTGCATCGCCACCAGTCTGATGCATTTCCCATTGGATCTGTCTTTGATAGTACTGCTACTAGATCTCCCTTCTTCACTTCTAGGTCCATGCCACCAGATTGTGGGCCGGGACTGTAATCGTATAATACACGGCAGAAGTCGAGTTTGGAAGGGTCGATCTGCTGTGTTCCGTCGGCACGAACAACAATGCCTTGTTCTGCCAGACGTCGTTGTTCTTCGACTTCTTGTGCTCGTGCCATACTGCGGATAAGTTTTGACATTAGATAAGGCAGACCAAAGACGGCTAAAGCGAACATTATGAATGGCTTCTTGGACGCACGAGGTGGAGCGGGAGAACCATCTGGTAGTGTTCTTGGTGCAGCACCACCAGAAAGGAAGGATGAGAAATTGGCTGGTGTAAGTACTGTAGCGTCTGCTGGTGGTGGCCGACCAGTAATTTTTGCGACAAGTGTCCTGACCCAACGAATTAAAGTGTAGATACCTAGGACCTGTCCGAGTGTAGTGCGTAGATTTCCTAGCTGTTCAGCCATTGAGACCATAGCGAAGAAGGAGGAGTGAGTTGTCATGTAAGCCGACTCCAACATCTGTGCAAAGCCACCGAACGCGCCAACTATAGATTCCATGATTTGGAAAGTTGCAGCAGTCGATTGGTTCCATGTTTGCGTTAAGGAGTTTGGATTGTTTGGGTCGTTCGGCATGCCAGGTTGGCCAAAGCCACCATAGGGACGGTTGTACATGCCGCCCATTCCACCCATACCCCCCATACCGCCCATACCATAGCCTCCGTAGCTTCCATAACCACCCATGCCATATCCAGAGCTCATACCAGAACCATAAGGAGAGTTGTAGGAGGAGTAAGGACTTGTGAAGCGGTTCTGGCCGTATGTGGAGTAATTAGAGGCTGTCTGATTGACGACGCTATTGAGGGCTGAGGGTCGGTCGGGGAGAATGGGCGCTGATGGATCGGTAGGCACGGTAGTAGAGGAGGGATTAGATATGGGATTGGGCGTGGTATTATTGGCCGTCATGGCTGCTGTGTTTGGTGAAGCCGCACCTATTTATGTGATTAGTACACCACACGTGAACTGGAGAAATTGTGGATGAACATACCAGCTGCACCAGCTAATTCCCAAGGCTTTGGTGGAGAGACTGAACTCATCGTCTTGCAAGTTGTCTCATTGCTACGCCATCAATCGTAATCGCGTGTGAAGCTGTCGACTATCGGCGTGTGCGAGGAGTTGTATCGAGTTCAGATAGAAGAGGACAAAAGAACAGGGACAAGCAATTCAAAGTGAAGCAGAAGTCCTTGAAGGCGGCGATCAAATGTGACTTCGATGTGACGAAAATGACATACTGTATGGTTTGTCGAAACTGCGAAAGGCTGGGGAGGATGCTCGTGAAAAATTGACTTCAGAGTGGATGGTGCCATGAGATGCCGAGGTGCAGACAATGCACGTCTTTCTGCCTATTTCAGGAAATGAACACCCACTTACTGTAGCTGAGGATAAGCTTTTTGCAGCTAATATGACTTTACAACGTCCTGATCAAAATGAGGCTGTGATTAGTTATATCCATACTGTAAACAAGATAATCAGTTGCTGACAACATGAGAATGGACGGTATGTAACAGCAAGAGCTGTCCATTTGCACGGAAGGACCTTGAACGCTTAAGCTACTTCCTGAGAGAGGATATTGAATGTGCTTGTAGCAGTTAGCATTGTACAATATAGTATTGTATATACAAATCTTGAAGGCTTGAGAATCTGGAACGCTACATCTTGCTCGTCAAACAGAAATGGACCAACGCGCTGGGTATCATGGTATCTCAAAAAATGATGAAAACGGGCCTTGTCCTCCTATCCATCTCATATTGATCGAAAGAAACTTTCAATCAGTCAACGTCCTGCGTTTATCACTTCGACACTCTCAATGAACGACTTGTATGGTGGATATGTTGTCATTTGTAATACCTTGATAATACAAACGGTCCTTCACTATCCCTGTCTCTCAGGTTAGAGCTTCCGCTTGGCTTAGGCGCCTTTGTCGAACTCATCTCTGCGCCTCCATACCCATTGCTACTTCCACCAGGCGCTGTCCCTACTCGAGTAGCAGCTCCTGATCTTTCACCTTGCGTTTGCCATTTCTCCCGCTCATCCAGCGAGCTCACATCACTTTTCGCGTCGAGTTCCATGTCCACATACTCGTCGTCACTACTCAGCCTACTAACCACACTCACGCGCTGTTCTAGAGGTCGTCCAGCACCAAAACCGTTGTGAGTGCTATGTACAAGAGATGCTTGCGAAGGGGCTGTGCCGAGTCGTGGCGTCCCGTCCCATCCAATGGAAGGGGACGGGTATATCGAAGAGCCGGGCGCCGGTGAATGAGGCCCTTGAGTAGAAGGTTTGCGAGGGAGATTTGAGCGGGTAAGGGGCGGTGGAAGTTCGGGACTAGGTAGTGAGTTCGCTAGGTCATTTTTCATTGTTAGTCGTGTATTAGATAGTGGTAAGCCCGTCTGTGCGTTGCTCTTCTCGTATGAGGAGGTCTCTGCTGCCGAATTGCTCGCAAAGCCTAATCGTGATGAATTGGCTAGCCGTGCGATGCGCATGTTTTCAGGTGAAAGGACATTGTCGTGTATCGGCGAATCTACACGACCACTCGGTTTCAAAGGCGCCGGACGATCTTGTGAGAAACCGATGGCAGCCATATCATCTGTGTCTCGGGCGAAGGGCGAATATTGCGATGATGGGGAGGCACCGTTGAAGGTGCTGGTTGGTGTTGGTGGATTAATGGGTTTTGGAGGAGCTGCTCGGTTTGCAGATCTCATGTTTGTGTACACTGAAGTAGGAGCTGCTCTCGCTAGGTTTTGTCCCTCAAGTCGTGTGTCTAGGTCGTTAGGTCGTGAAGAGTGGCCAGGTATTGTTCGAGCACTGGTCAGGGCAGGCATTCCACCTTGAGGCAGCAGGCCTCTTTGGTTTTGTGGTATTGTGTGATCACCATCTCGGGACGTTGTTATTTCTCTCAACTGTGCACTCAGGCCGATATTGCTGTGGTTCTTATCTTGGCTTAATCGTGACCTTCCTGATACGCTTGGTCGGACACTACTAAAGTTTGGCACGGAGGGTGCAACTTTTGCGAAGGGATTGGGGTTGATGGCTGCTTTATCGGGAGGTGTCATGGGTCGAGCAATGCCAATGTCTGCTGTTGGATAATTAGGGGGAAACAAATCGATCGATGGCCTTATACCTCCGTACTTGTGACTGCCATTTCCTTCTCTAGCTTGGACATGGATACAAGCTCCCTTGTTGATGACGATCTAGAACTACAACTGTTGCCTCGACTTAAAGCTTTCTCTGGCTTGGTAGCCATGACAAATTCAGGTTCTGCTTCGATCTGTCGCTGATGCCGCCGTCGCATTACGAACCAGAAAAGGGCAAACGAGGCGAGCAACACCACTGCAACTGGAACGACGATAGCCGGGACCAGTGTGCTCATGTTATTCGATGTAGAAGATTTGGCAGCGGCGGAGGATGTTGAGGCCGGTGCAGACGATGTCTGAGATGTTGTGCTTGTTGTTTTGGCATTCTCGCTCGATCCTGATGCGCGTAACAAAGAATACGATGTCGGATCTGTCACTCGAATAGTCTGAGGGTGTGTCGTAACGAGTGTTGTGGCTGGTTCCGTAATAGACTCGACCACTGTCTGAACGATGGTAGTGAAAGCTGAATCCGTGAGCTGGGCCGTCGAGAGGCCTGTGGCCGTTGCTATCGCACTTGTGCCACTATTAGAGGTTGCGCTGATTATCGATGAGTAGAATATCGTCCCAAGCGACGTGTCGGCCTTTTTAATGTTATGTATCTTTCCATGCTTCATTCTCCCCTCCACCAACATATCCAACATCGTCATCTTGAGCGGTTCGTCATGTAGGGTGTCAACAAAGAGTTGGACAGTATCAGAACAGAGGAACCAGCAATAGAGTGAAGGAGATTATGGCTGAAACTCCTATCAGAATAGCGCAGGAAGCCAGCAAGCGCCCGTTCCAGCTTAGTTGCTGGCTAAGTAGTAAGATCGTTCGTTAGTTCACAAAATGGGTCTGGGGGAGATTGCATCGAGGAAAAGAACAAAAGGAAGCAAGAGTAGGTAGGAATGGACAAGACGCCATCACGTCTTGCTTTCCATACGAAACAGCAATTGTTGAGGCAGTGCAGACATCGGTAGTATTTTGCAGGATGAAACAGCCTTGAGCAAGGAACCGCTAGCAACGGGAAGAGCTCGTCTTGTTCACCGACGAGGACGAGGGTGAGGTTGAAAGTGGGAAGTACGAGGCTTCCGATGTGTTCAGCCTGAACCTGAATATGGCTGCAAGTGGTTAGGGGCCATAGATTTCAAACACGCCGTTACAGGGGGATGATCCAGTTAGATCTAGTTTCGCTCACTCCCGACAATATAGTTTGGCTGTTGATGGTGTACCAACCATTTAACTCTGTCGTCGTACCAGCAGATGATGCGAGCTCGTCATCTTGTGTTCATTAAGACGTCGATACTGTGTCCGTAAATGATGTATGCCATAAGTAACGCTCTGATGCATTCGTCAGTATGCGACCAAGTCGTCGCAAGCATCGAAGAAGACGTGAGAAAGACAAACTTGATGCCGATCAGGGGCAGTCTTCACCCATCCGAAGCCAGGGTGGTGCAAAACTCCCCGGTTGGTTGTTTTCGAACCCCTTCCCACCCTTGATTTTAACGCCTGTATCCATTGGAGGCCGCCACGGAAAAACCTACATTTTGCTACTCCTAGTTCTGGACACGACCTTGCTTACAGTACAAGTACGAATCTAATTAGCTTTGAATAGGTAGGTAGGTATCGTGATGTATTAAGACTTTGAGTAAAGCTGGGTGCTTGTGAAGATGCCTAGTGCACCATTTCACTTCGTGATGGAGTTCGATTCGCATGACTGACAGGACTTTGTGCTGGTCAAGGTGGAAAACAAGGATTCAATTCTGACGCTCTTGGCACATTTGTGAGGCCGAACGACATGAAACGGGGTTGTGAACAAGGTTGAGCAGGCCCCATATGTCAACTCGATACAGAACAATGTACTGTACAAGTACCCATGGCAGGCAACGGTCGTGCAGTTTGAAGGACTTTGAGACAGCTGAACAAGTGTTTTGGATCTGCAGAGATCTGCAGCATGCTGGGTACTCGACGAGCCTGCGATTCAAGCTTTGAATTGGGAGAACAGGTAAACGAACCCCTAGCTTCGTCCTTCGTATCCAGTCGACATCAGCATAGATGCTGTGACGATAACGATGATCGAGGTGAAAGTTCTCTACAGTACGCTTTACTGTAAGTTAAATTTCGTAAGGTCTACACACTGCAATACCACAATGCTGAGAGAGCCCCTCACTTATCGCCGAGTGTGTGCTGGACAGCGTGATTGGTTGAAGCATTGGACCACTCACCACTACTGTTGGCTGTATAAGCGCCCGTACTGCCTTTGCACACCAATGAGTGCTCACCACGCGCCTAAGTATTCCCATGTCTATCCTCAAAGTCCTCGCGGGCGAGTCCTTCAAGATGCCTCATCTTCAGTATTCTAATTGTCATTGCTGTGGTTCCCTTTGGCACGACTTGACTGTGCTGCTGTGTAACCCAAGAATGTGAGCCGCGAAGTTGGTGGTAGATTCATATTCCAACAGAAGACGAGCACATCAGATACCGACAGCAACATGTTTTTGTCAAGGAGATATCGTCCGAACCTCTGGCCATTCTACGGCCTTATCGGAGTCGAACTTTGTCTGACAGTGGCATTGCTCGCTCTGACCGGTATCGCAGCTCCCAATCTATATCGAACGAAGCTGTGGCAGGACGGTGCGGACAATGGCTTCAACTCGAGTCCCACAGCTGCGCTCTACGCGGCTGCAAACTATCGACCCTACACAACCCCCAAAGTATGGTCTCAATTGTAAGTCAAAGCCATATTTAACATGAGACTTGCGTTGACTTTTCCCAGCATCACAAACTACAACCTCGTGATAGTGGTGTTGTCTATGTTCCTCTTGCTAGTGAAAGGCACCATGTACATGCTGCACGTCCTACCTCCGGTCGTCTCTACCTTGGTTCACGCCATCCTGATTATCCTCTACTCGATCGCCGTGGCATATCAAGGCAGCCCTGACATGACCGATCCTCACCGTCCACAGAAAGGAGTCGCTTGGTACATATCGAAGAGTTGCTCAGTAACCTTCAATAAGAATTTGGTCGGTTACTGTCAGCAAGCTAAGGCTACCTTCGCGTGTTTCGTCGCCATGCTCGGCGTCTTTTGTATATACTTCGTGCTGTCGCTGTGGTCCTGCTTCCCATCGAAACAGCAGAAACAAGAGTATGACGAGAAGAGGAAAGCGAAAAAGCAAAGATGGACACACTCGGACGAACCGGAACCACGTTCGACCAATACTTCATCCTATCCTATGCCTGATACCCCAGGTTTCCAAGGCGGCATGAACCCTGCCACCCCTAGGACGCTTGCCTTCAACACGTTGGGTGGTACAATGGACTTGCCCTTGCGGTCGTCTGAAGGAAAGACAACAAGTCAGGCAGCCACCTTTGCTCTACGGAGTCCTGGCATCTCAAGAACGCCGATGACTCTGGGTCCCGTACAAAGTAGACACCAAACAACAGTGTTGGAGAAGTCGGCATCCCCAGCACCGGAGATGTATTTCCCTCCTCCACCCAAGGAGAGTATCAGCACCAAGAAGTAAAACAGTGCAGATATCGGGTTGGAGAACATGGTTGGAGCTGCTTGGAGAATCGTGACTTCTTTGATGCAGGTTCCTTGAGTACCACGATTGTGAATACAACATGATATTTGTGCCCATCTTTAGCGTAACCATGGCACCTCGTGCAATTATTTTAACTTAAGCATTTCCATGGAGTGATCTGACAAGCACGGTCCAACCATTCAGCACTGTGCCCCTTCATGACCCCATGCTATTGTTGACGGAAGAACGCCGCACATCAGTTTGTAGGGATGGACTTTGAACACCGTAAGTTATGCCTGCGGGGTCTATCGTGCGGTAAAACCACTTCTCGCTTCGGCCACTTGCTGCTGGAAGAGGAGAATATTGCCAATCTACCATACAACAAAAGTGTCAAAACAACAAGTTTCGAGCTGGACCTGCAGTGAGCTTGCATTACTTTTGGGTCTGGGCTCTGATAGCCTGGAGCACGTAGCCGAAACGACCTCGATCAATTACAACATGATTCAGCTCGCACTTTGCTTGATTAAGAGTTGCGCCGCCCCTTTCGCATGCTTCACGGCTCCACCAAAAGATCGAATCCACCGAGATGAGTGTCAGCTCCGAGTGGGAGCATCTTCACTGTGGACACTAGCATGGCTCGGACGGCGGAGTCCTCAACCAACTCGCGTCGACTGGCTACATCGCTTCTGCCATGCTTCGCACAATTGAGAAGTTTGTCATTTCTGCCGGCCAAATTGAAGTGATTTGGTCATTGAAGCGGGAGGTGACTTGAACTTGGGACACGCACTTGCTTTCGTTTTCGAGGAGGACGTCGGTCATTTATTCAAGCGCCATTCGTTCGTGTTTTCGTCGTATCCTAAGGTTTCAACAATTTTTCACCTCGATCATGGGCATTATAGCACACGCTAGCTAAACGCTTTCACTTCACCGCTCGTTGGTCTGATAACGAGCTTAAAACCCCAGCTGGAAGCTGCTCATCATCACTCTTTTCCTATATCATCCACCTTGTATCTAGCAACCATGTCGTCCAGTCCGGCAACAGCAGTTGTTGAGATCACTGCCCCTACTACTTGGGGAAGAGCAAGCAAAGCAGGATGGGACAAAGCTATCGGAGCCCTTTTAATTTGTTCTGCAGTACCAACATTGTGTTACATGAATTGGATTGCTCTGGAGCAGTACGAGGGCTCAATCACCACCGCGTGCAAGGCGGCCCTTGACGAGGGTGTAGTCCAGTTCGCCTTTCGTCACTTTCCACGCTTTTCGGTGCCCGCACTGGTTGGCTATGCCCTATGGCTACTTCTACAAGCATTCTTTTATGGCTACCTTCCCGGCACTTTGTGCTATGGCCAACGAACCCCCGGCGGACATCTGTTGGAATACACTGCAAACGGACTCTTTGCGTGGGCTCTGACGCATGCTTTGTACATCGCATGCTCGTTTCTTGGCGTCCTTGATCCCGCTCTTATCGCCAACCACTGGGAAGGTCTACTAGTGGCAGTCAACACATACGGCTTTGTGTTGTCCATTCTCGCTCAATGGAAAGGTTACTGGGCGCCTTCGTACCCGGAAGATCGCAAGATTAGCGGTATGTAGAGTCCGTTCGCCTAACTGTGTGTTCTGACAATTTACAAGGATCAATCCTTTTCGACTTCTGGGCAGGTGTCGAGTTGAACCCCCGATTCGGCAAGTCTTGGGATTTCAAGTTCTTCCATAATGGACGACCCGGGATTGTGGCATGGTCCCTAATGTAGGACACCCCTGTTCCACTTGCTTGTCTTGAAGTTCAGTGCATGGCTAACACATCTAGTGATCTCTCTTGGGCAGCATACCAATACCAAAAATTCGGATACGTCACCGCCTCGATGATGATAGTGACCTTGTTCCACACTATCTACGTCGTGGATTTCTTCTACAACGAAGATTGGTACACCAGAACAATCGACATCAGCCACGATCATTTCGGTTTTATGCTTGCCTGGGGCGATACAACGTTCTTGCCCACATTTTACACCCTCCAAACACAGTATCTTGCGAGGTATCCCACTCATCTCAGCCAAAGTCAAGCTCTCGCAATACTAGTCTTTGGCCTCACTGGGTATTTCATCTTCCGTTCAGCAAACTACGAGAGGGACTACGTCCGAGGCAAGAACGGCAATTGCCAACTCTGGGGCAAACCCGCCGAGTTCATCCGTTGCAAGTATACTACTAGCGATGGCAAGGAGCACAACAGTCTATTGCTCACCTCTGGCTGGTGGGGTATGTCAAGACATGCCAACTACATGGCAGACTTGATGCAAGCCTGGGCCATGTGTGCCACCTGTGGCTTCACCCACTTCTTGCCTTGGTCATACTTTTTCTTCATGACCATACTTTTGTATCACCGATCAGGCCGCGACGAGAAGAGATGCCGCAGCAAGTATGGCAAGCACTGGGACGAGTACTGCCAGAAGGTACCATACAAGATTATCCCAGGAGTCTACTGAGGCACCCATGCAACATTGTAAGATGGTGGACAAATTTTTGCGATCTTACAAGCATCTTGTTTTTCGTAACAAACCATCCGTTGACCAGAGTTATCAGGTATTATCGCCAGGCTAGGAGCAGTGGTGACATCGACGTCCAAACGCATGGCCAGGATTGTTCGTTATTCATATTCGGGTTGTCTTCAGCATCTAGAACGGAGGTTGTACATCGTTTGATTAACGGAGTGCTTATGGGCTGGTAAAGGAAAAGCACATCTGAGATTATCATTATGGGTGGCCCAAAATCACCATTTTTACTTCCAGGTTCACAACACAGTAGCTGTTAGAGGCAGTTGTAGCCTAACCCAGCCTAAAGTCAGCCCAGTAAACCCCGTCTTTTTCTCAGCTGTGCACGCTAAGCCACAGTCGTTAAGTCTCGGTTACAGGCACTTCAATGCCTAGCCCACGCGCAATTGTGGAAACTTCAGCCTCTTCCGATCTAGGCAGAGCCCTCTTCCCTGTCTTTACTATCCGCTTTCACGAACCGCTGTCAGCCTTACACACAGATGCATGTGTAACGCAGCATTGGCTTCGACCCCTTGCTGACTAGCCGCTGTATGCAATATTCTAGCTGGTTGTCACGAGTCATCAGGAGGCTGTGCTACGTTTATTGGCTGCCTTTCCTCAGGCTCCGATAGTGTGGCACGGTTTGAGGAAGGCAACCATCAGAAGGATGATTCATTTTCTTGGAATGACTGTGTTCTAAGACACACAAAGAAAGTATTCATATTTCAGGCCAGCCTCTAGTCCTCTCTGTATCACTTCCCCTTCAATACCTCTCTGTCCGTGAAGAATCTGTATATATTCCAGAAAGATCAGGCTGATTGACAACTTCATTGCTTTGTTGTATCATTGCCTTGGTTGATCAGTTCTTCATATCTGTCTGAGACACTGACGACAGACAGCTTGACTGTGGTTGAAACAACAGATCACACAACAATATTGGATCACGAGAATATACTGGAGCCAACAGAATCAGTATATTCGACTGCTTGGCAAGCCAAGATGGCGGTTGAAAAGGTGGACGAGGCGCCCTCATCGCCAACAGAAAACCAGCAGTTACCCACACCGCCACCTGAGCTAGCTACTCCCTCCAAAAAAGAAGAATCAAATCCAATGGCACCAGAGCAGCAACGAGAAGCGACCGTCACATCTCCTGTGGAAGAGACCAGTGATGATGCTCCGCCTAAAACAGAAATTGTGAACGATCAGGCAGATTCTAATCAAAAATCAAAATCAGAAGTCTTCCCTGATGACGCCAAGCCAGAAGAGCTGAAGGCATCTAGCAAGAAAGCCGACAAGTCTAAAGAAGCTTCCAATCCAGATAAAGCAGAAACCAAAGACTCGGAAAAGGCTAAAGATACCGCTAAGTCTGACGATGAAGGTAACAAGAAGGACGAAAAGAAGGATGGCGAAAAGGACGAGGAGAAGAAGCTTCCACGGGGCATGACAGCCGAGCTCAAAACACTATGGGCAAAGACTGATGCTCAATGCAAATGCTGCACGACTTGGGTTGAAAAGAATCCCGACGATGGCACCAACGTAGAAGAATCGGATGAATGCAAGCAACATGCGGTCATCGTTCGGAAGAAGAAGAAGCACGAAGGTAACCGCAAACCGCTCAAGGTTGATTCTATTGTTGTTCATTCACCTCTGCTCAAGAAGGTTTTGCCAAAGCTCTTCCAAGGATACCCTGATCTGGTCATTGATCTGGATGAACTGGTCTTTGATGCGCCGTTTTCACCATTCTTTCATCGATGGGAGAAATTCGAGCAGCTCAGGAAGGATGAGAAGGATGAAGCCACTAAATCACATCTCGAGCTACTCTACCAAGCTCTAGCATTAGAACTCAAACCTGTCATTCAGCGGCATAAAGACCTAATTCGACACAAAGCGATCGACTTCGAAATACTGTGGACTCTCTTCACACCAGGCGACCTCATGTATAGCCATGATAACGGACACGACAGATTATACCAAACTGCAGACTGCGAATACTGGCAAGATCTTAGTGGCATGAAATTTACTATTCGTTGTGACATGGTCGATTGGGATGGTGAGAAATTCGGTAAGACGATCATGTCAGAGCAGATCAGCAAGTTCAAAGGCACGAAACAGATCACTACGCTGCCGTCCTACCCCTTACAATTTCATCCCAAGGCTGAAGAGATGAAGAAGAAGTGTGTTGAGCGTGGTCGGCGGTTCAGAGATCTGGCTGGCACTCATTGCAAGGATTATAAGGGTACTGCTATTGAGTATATGAAATTCAGTTATCAGACCGTGACCAACAAGCGGGCGATTGAAGGAAGGATCATGCTTGATGAGGAGCTATTTTCGAAATTCAATCCGGATGAGCAGCAGATTTTGAACGAGCTTAACGAGGACGACAATGTGGAAGTGACTGTGTCCGAAGAGGTCACTGACAAGAACAACGACACAAAAGATAAGGAGAGTAAATCTGTCGATAAAACTGAAGAAGGAAAGTCAGTAGACGTTGCTTCTAACGACAAGGCTACAGAACCAGCAAACGAAAGCGAACCCAGCAAAGCGGAGACTGAGGAAGCAAAGGAATCGAAAGAGTCTACCGAAACTACGCTTTCTGAGTCAGAGGGCAAAACTGATAAACCAGCACTTGAGACGCAACCGACAGAAGCAGCGGTCGCGAAAGAAGAAGGCGATGAAGTACCCTCTTCAGAATCAAAGAGTGAGGAGGTCTTGTCCAAAGAGGAGGAAGTCAAGTCTGACCCAGATGCCAAACCCGACCTTACGGAAGATCAACTGGCAATCTGCTCATCTTGGCTTCGTGGCTACTCCTTAACCTACCAAAAATGGGCATCATTTGCTGTCGAACATATCTCAGACGTGACATGGAACGAGAATGCCTTCTCCGAACTCACTCTTCCTGCGGAATATCGCGAACTGATCCTTGCAACCATTCAATCTCAAATCAAGCAAAACAAATGGAAACAGAAAGTCGAAAAGGCTTTCAAGAACCAGAAACCGATTGAAAATGACGACGACGACGACAATTCAGCCGAGTTTGACGACTTCATTGCGCAAAAAGGACTGGGGTATATCATGCTATTCAGCGGGAATCCTGGAGTCGGCAAGACCGCAACAGCAGAATCAATCGCAGAGCTATTACATGTACCGTTATGCATGGTCAGTGTAGGCAACCTTGGAACATCAGCCGAATCAGTCGAAACGTCACTGCAAGACATTCTAGAACTGGCATCCAAGTGGAACGCAGTGCTCCTCCTCGACGAAGCAGACATATTCCTTGAGCAGCGCACAAAGCACGACCTACACCGAAATGCCGTGGTATCCGTCTTCCTCCGACTGCTAGAATACTACCAAGGCGTGATGTGCCTCACCACAAATCGAGCCGAGGAGATTGACGTCGCCTTCCACAGCAGAATTCACATTAGCCTGCCGTTCCCAGACTTGACCGAGAACAACCGCGAGCAGATCTGGCGGCACTTTGCTAAGATCACGAACAAAAAAGCTGATGCACGGCGCACACCCACCTCTTCAACTCCCACCCCTCCTGTTCCTCCAACCGCAACCGATCCAGACACCACCACCACCGATACCGACACCTCCTCCTCTCCCCACGGTAGCAAAACCCCCTCATCGGCCGGCATCGCCACCCCAGCGACGTCCACCGCATCCACCACCTCCGATGACATCCACTGCGAAAACAACGACCTAATCACCCTCACCCCCACCGATTTCCGCAAACTAGCCCAAACACCGCTTAACGGCCGCCAGATCAAAAACGCATTCAAAACAGCGGTACTGTTAGCGAGTTACAAGAAGGAGAAGGTGCAGATTAAGCATGTTAAGACAGCGCTTAAGACTATTGATGGTGGGATGAATGGGTTTGGGAGAAGGGGGGATTTGGGGAGGATGTATTACTGATTTTTGGATTTACATACCTCTTGTTGTGGGATGATGTGTTGCGTTTCTAGCAGGCTTGTTTCAGTGAGATGTGACATTTGGTTTTGGGGTCTGGCGTTGGATTTTAGGGGTTTTTGTACGGATGGTGGTGGAGTCGTGCGAGGCAGACGATACGGACTACAAACAGTAGATGAACGAATACTAGTGAACGAAATGAATTAATGAAGTTCAAAAGACACACTTACGTAGTTACGCAAGGTATGGACGTACATTTCTTCATATAATTTATGTACGCATTTTCTACATGCTCAATGTAGGTATCGAAGACATAAAGGTCTTTTTCAATTCATGGTCGTGATGGACAGACGTGCCTGTTAAGCGAGGAGGCTGCGGTATACTTATCTATCAACTGCCAGTGTATATGTGTTCCTGAGTATAAGCAATGGTGTTAGTGAGAGGCGTTGTGTTGTCACATGCTGTGGCTACATGCGTGTATACATTGTTTTGTTGCGTTGGTGATTTCTGACTGGGGGCTTAGAGTGGTTGATTGTAGGTATTGATATACGAATCATTGGAGAGGAGCTGTATGCTACATACCTATGTACTTACAGTACTGTAGTTGAGTTACGTGTACTACGGCACATGGATGGGTGAGAATGGGAACGAACGCGACGAGTTCGTCTTGCTCAAGTTACTGTACTGTATACCCCATACATGCATACCTAAGTAGGTGCGTACATATTCGATGAAACTGTAACAACGTGCATACCTACAGTAGACCACCCTACGCAGCCACCGGTGCAGGCACAGGTACAGCCTTAATCCCATCCGCAAGCGTCCCCTTCTCAATCACCCCTTCCATAACACTCCGTCCACTAACAATCCCAGTCGTACAAATCATAATCTTCCTCCTCTGCCCACCCTCACCCAACTTCCTACCGATAAACCTCAGCGCCGCGACTTCAGCCATAGTAATGCCGCCCAAAAACATAACAAATATATATTTCGTAGCTTGTGTGCCTGCGAGCGCGGTTTTAGCTTTACTCGCTCTTTCGTCGGATGGTTTCTGAGCGATGTTGAAGGTTGGTCCCTTGGCAGATTTGAGGATGTCTTCGAAACCCGCCCAGCCGGTGCTTGAGGGCGTGAGAGGGAGGGGTGATTTGTGGAAGTGTTGGAGGTATGATTTTTGAAGGATGCATTGGATTAGTCTGATGCTTAGTGGGGCGTAGCCGGAGTAGGTGTAAGATATGTCTTCTGGGTCTTGCTCGTTGTATTCGTCTATTATCAGGTGGAGTTCTTTGCGGAGGTGGGCGTAGTTGGTTTTTGTGCCTGTTGTGTTGGTGCCGCCGCCGCCGACGGGGAGGAGGAGGGCTGAGGCGGAGGTGCGGGATTGGAGGAGTTCCATTTTTTCGAGACGGTCGAGGGTTAGGAGGTGTTGGTAGCCGTATGCGTGGAGGATTTGGCGTTTGAAGGTGTCGAGATCTTTTGCGCGGAGGCCTCCCGAGATGGTTGACTCGAGACAGAGGAGGCGGAGGATGTTTGGGAGTTGAACGTCACGGCTTATTAGTTCTTCGATGGTGTCGTGTTGGTAGATTGGGTCGGTGCCTGCTGCGATGTTTTGTTGGACTTCGAGCTCACGGTTGAAGATCTCGGATCGAGTGTACTTGGTTAACTCGTCGGCAAGGTTGGTGTGGATGGCTAATGATTTATGTTCGTTTTGAAATCCGGGGAGTTTGTTGACGAATTCACGGAGGGAGTTGATGTCGTTGGCTGTGTGCCGACCTTCGTAGTCTGATTCGAGGCGGCGAGCGATCTTGTTGAGGGTTGGTCCGACGAGAGCGAAGTTTGAGGAGCGGAGTTGGGAGTAGAGAGTATCAGTAGAGTCGAGCTGGATGGTCTGCTTGAGAGATTGACGAGTCGTAGCGGGAGTCGAGATTGATGCGGCGCCTGCTTGGACTGGACGACTTTGACTGCCTGGACCCAGGATAGAAGAGTCGACTTCTGCTTTGTTGTGTTTTATTCCTACAAATTCATCAATGAGGCCCTCGTAGGTCAGTTGGGTGAGAAAAACAGTAGCAAAGTCGACATCTCTGTCGATCACTATAAGGCTTTCGATTGATGTGCTCGGCATAGTCGTGTATGGTGTACTTGCTTCATCTGCATCTAGTTCTTTTCTCGCCCGGACGAGCAGGTGTGCAAGCTTGCGAGCGTTATCTCCTTTACCAAGAATTCGTGGGAAAAGACCATGTCGTTGCTGGATTTGCATTAGTGCTCGTGAGGCCATGAAGATCGGACTTCGATCGCCATCGAGGTAAAGCTCGGTGAAGCCATACTGTAGCTCGAGAGACAGCAGATCTTCCTCGAGTGGCAGGAAGAAGATTTGTAATTCCTGGATGTTGACGTCGCCAAGGACTGCTTCATCTTCCAAGATCTTGTTTGACAGTACAGTCCGTCTTGGAACCCAGGCAATCGTCACTTCGTGTTCGACATTGCCATTGCGTTGAAGCTGCTTGATTTGGCCGGCGACGGCTTGCACACTCGCTACATCCTCTCCATCAACTATGTAGATGATGTTCCGTTGGGAGGAATCGGTGTTCCCATTCTCTAAGACGAAGACCTTCTCGACGCCATATTCTCTCAGCACTGAGAAACCGACAAACAGACTAACAATGCCAGGCAACTCCTTGCTGAATACGATGTTCTTCTTGCCCCGGACCTGAACGTATGATCGTTAGTAGAGAACGGCCAATGGGAACAAAAGGTGCTTACACTCTCGAGCAGGGCTAAGAGATCTTTGCGAGCCTTTTCCTTGATATGGTCGGCCTCACGGTCGAGATTGGGTGCCATGGATCTTCATAATCATTAAAATGTTGTTGAATAGAGACCGTGTTAACCCCACCAGTCCATAACGCTGTAGCCTGTAGTTGTGAAGGAAGGCTTTCAGATAATGTACAGAAGGTTCGTGGTAAGGCTACAGCTGACGGAGCCAGCTTTGTTATCCAAGTTGGTGTTGCTGAGACTTGTGTAATTGTGATTGGAGGGGCGTTCTAGGCACATGTTCAATGTGCGCTGGTCTGGATTGTGTTGCTTTCAGCTCACCGCAGTCAGACACCCACCAGCACAGCCCGAACGAAGCCACGAAGCACGATACATCCTCCTTCGTCCTCTTCTAACTCTCACATCTATCGCGTTTCTACACTCAAACTCCCTCACAAACTTGGGGTGAGCACGACCAACGAGTAGCACCACTTCCGTTCAACGCCATTTCGAGACAGAGCCAAGTAGTACCTAACACTATTTCCAACACAAGATGGGATTGTTCAAAAAGAAGGACGAAGATGGTGAGGATTCAAATAGGCGGACACTGTTCGGTCGCAAGTCGAAGAATGAATCTCCTGCTCCCGCAGCCAAAAACCCATATGCTGCTCCTGTAGCCCCGCCAGACCCATATACACAAGCCAAGATGAATGCAGGTATTATACAGCCTCCAACCCAGCAGGCGCAACCTCAACAGTCTGGTTACAACCAGACAAGACCACAAGGACAGCAAAACCCCTACGGACCACCACAAGGAGGATATGGAGGCTACGGCGATAATAAGTTTGGACCACCTCAGGGACAGCAACCGCCATCAGGCTACGGAGCAGACCGTTTTGGCAATGACAAAGGCTATGGCGCTCCAGCTCAAGGTGGGAACCCATACGCTGCTGTCAATCAAGCGCACGCCGCTGCGAGAGTTGGAGGATATGGAGGCCTCGGCTCAACCACCAGTGATGCTCCTGATGAGAACCGAGATGCACTTTTTGGTGGTGCTAAACAGCGCATCCAGCTGAGCCAACAGAATGGACCACCAGAATATCAATACAATGGAGGCCCAGATCCTAGCGAGACACGCAGTTATGGTGCGTACGGCGATCGGCAGTTGACAGCAGAGGAAGAGGAGGAAGAGGACATCCAGGCTACAAAATCAGAAATCAAATTTATGAAGCAACAGGATGTATCTTCGACAAGGAATGCACTACAAGCTGCAGCAATGGCTGAAGAGACTGGACGGAACACTCTCGCCCGGCTAGGTGCTCAAGGTGAACGCATCCACAACACCGACCGAAACCTTGATGTTGGTCATAATGCCATTAACATGGCTGAAGACAAGTCAAAAGAACTAAAAACACTGAATAGAAGCATGTTTGCTGTACATGTAAATAATCCTTTTACAGCAAAAGATAGACGAATTCGTGATGAGGACAAGATTATGGACCGACACCGACTCGAGCGAGAGCAACGAGAATCCACGAGAGAGGCTGCTTTCCAGAGCAATCAGAGGATGAATCAGAACTTCAAAGGCTTGAACGATGGTACCCAGGGAGGATCTGGTCTGCCGAAGGCCAGTCTGGCTGAACGTGCGAAATATCAATTCGAGGCTGACAGTGATGATGATCGCATGGAAGATGAAATTGAAAGGAACATTGATGAACTGGGTGGTGCGGCCAAGCGTCTCAACAAGCTGGCTCGCGCCATGGGTGAAGAGACCGATGCCCAGAACGCACAATTATTGAAGATTGCAGACAAGGTATGCTGCTCCAGCTATCTCAGGACTTCTTTCACTAACTTGCTTACAGAGCGACAGATTGGACGACAGGTTCCATTTGCAGACAGAAAGGCTCAAACGCATCCATTGAGTATTGATTCCAATATCAAACTTGTTTGGCAAGAATTTGGGCGTTACATTGAGTTGCTTAGCGAACAAAGTCATTCTCGCGCCTCGAATTCGGATACTCGTACAGATTTTGTTCAAATTAAACAATTTCACCGAGCAGTAACCGCTCATGTTGCAGATTCATATGTTCCTCCTGCCTGAAGAGGCAGCTACAGTCACGCTATCACTTTCCAGTACATGGGACGTTTCTTTTTTGGAGAACGCCTGCAGCAAG
>Ga0181467_100536_pt1 | contig 19381 bp, 22 predicted proteins | sample InSIn5gowninarea_2_FD_119079 | JGI IMG/M metagenome (GOLD analysis project Ga0181467, IMG submission 119079) | Clean room microbial communities from NASA Spacecraft Assembly Facility at Jet Propulsion Laboratory, Pasadena, California, USA -... ... | reverse complement strand
CCCCCTTGTTCAATCCAGAAGCCTCAGACGAAGCAGCAATCTGATTTGTTGAACCTTTTCCGCGCCCCGGTTTCGCAAAAGCCAACCGCTTCGAGTGACTTATTACAAGCAGTGGAACCCGTAGAGCTTGCTGCACAGTCGTCCCCGGCCATTCTCTCGCATCAACAATCTCGCAAACCACCTGTTGACACCGCATTCGCGTCTCGTCAAGAATTCAGCACGACTACAAATGTGAGTCCATCTGAGAAGGCAGGTACGACCTCAGCGACAGTGAAAGGCCCGTTGAATGCGCCCAATTTTGAGACCATTAATCACGTCCACCGGCCGAAGGTGGCTGAGCTAGGCGATGGGCATACTTTCCAACCAACATCAGCATCAAGACAACAGCCTCCCATGACGATACTATCAAGACCGCAGAATGCTGGTTATGGACAGCCCGCTCATCGCATGTCACAGCCTCCGGAAGCTCCCCTCAGCACTCGCAATGTCGCGCCTAACACTATAATGCAAGCACCTAAACCTTTCAATGCTGCGCATCAGCCCGAAATTCTACGCCGACCGTCTCATCTAGGTACCGGCATGCAACCACCTCCTCTACAAACCTTGCATACCGAGCCGCAAGAGCAGAAGAATAGACTTCTGAACCTCTTCGGCACCGCCTCCAAGCCCGGCAGCAAACCGTCCCTGACCCACAGCCCCAACATCGTCAGCCCCGTCAGTCCGATGCCCTCAAAGCGCGGGTCCATGGACATACCGCGAGGAAGCATGGATGCTAGCCGAAGTCGCATCAGCAGCATCACGTCCTTCGCTACAAACGATGGATTGACACTTAGCCAGGAGTTTCCAGATCCCATTTCAATGTCTGGTGGTTTGGCAAGTAGCATGTCGTCGGCGAGTAGGAAGGGTTCGGTGGCGGCGAGCACGGTGAAGGGCAGTGCGCCCACAACGCCGATTGACAAGAGCTTTTTGCTGGGGTTTTTGAGTAATGTTGCGAAGGAGGCGCGGTAGTGGAACAGCTTTCTTAGAGGGCTTCTGGATTGAACAAGGGGGTTCATGGGATGGACTTGCATCGCACCACACGGCTTCGTGGATACCCTGGGCGAAATGGTGATACTCTGCCAGGGGGGACAGGTTACGGCTTACTTGGCAGCGGGACTTGTTTATAGCTGGGTAATTGCAAGCGAATATTCGATCACTGAACACTCTTTTTCTGCTCTGTTCGATGCGCCAAACTGAACCTCAGATTCTAAACGGTTGTGGAGTCGCAGACGTAATGTAGCGAACACGTGACGGAATCTTCTGTGTCACGGCAGCCTCTTGAACGACTAACAATGGATATTGCAAGTCCATAGTTGTTGCTGAGACCTATCTGAGCGATCACTGTCCTTCATTAAGTCTCCCTCTTTAAAACTCGCCGATTTCCCCGCCCATCGGCTTTGCCTTCCACGAAAAAACCTGTGATGTGCCATAAGACTCGCATTGCCTGCACCTGACGCCTCTTCGTAGAGAGATTTGCGAAACTTGGGGCGGGTGGCAGCTCCTCTACGCTTAAGCCGCTGAAGAAGGTTCTGAACCAATCTGCCATATTACGGGAAAGCTGATTATGTTCCGCTTCGGGAGATTGAGAACCGCCAGCAAACAATCTCGGAAAGCTTGACAACAGCCGAGGAGGTAACACGGCTGAGATCGCTCTTCGCTCTGATCAACAGCGGGTAGTACCTACGGTGGTTCGACTCGTAACATCATATGACTGTCTCCGCCGTCGAATGTGACCATGGTGATTTTCTCTCTTGTTGGTCGCCAAGAATGACGCTGATGTTGCTCATCAAATAACGTCGCAGCTTCGACACGTTCCACCTCAGGTTAGAGCACCCGCAACGTTCTCGCTCTTTAACGATCTCCGCTTCACCCGGAGTTTCACCGGAGTGTCGACGTCGATAGTAATCCTGATGCTCTTGAATGCTCTGTCTCTCATCTTCCATTGACCATCCAACCGCATCCTCAAGACGCAATGCCGCATTGACGCATTCTGCCACAGTGACTCCCTTTGGGTCCTCAATTCTACGAAGCGCCCTCCTCGGCTTAGAGCAAGAATAATTTATACCCCAGAAAATCGCAATCGTAGCAGAAGTGGTAGGTGGCTGGGTAAGCAAGGCCGTGTTCAACGAAGTCGACAAAACAAGGGTATCCTTTTTCGTGGGTTTTGAGAAGCTCCAGGATATTGCGTTATACCGCAACCAACGTAGAGGTCCATACCAATGTTATAGCCATCCGAACCGTGGAAGGATACTTCAACAGTATCACGAATCTCGAGGCTACTGAGGGAGGTCGGGAGCAGCGGGTTCAGCCTAGGGACAACGGTTCGAATAGCCCCAGTATCTGGATCGATCATTTTGTACTGCGGCTTCCGGTTGGATATTTGCCGAGACCTTTCGGCGTCGTACTCCGCAAATCCGCCTTCGGCAGGCTTGAAGAACAGTGCCCTCTGCAGGTGAATCGAGCCCTCGATAGCCGCTTTCCAGTGCTTGCAAATACGAATGCATGTGATGAGCTTGCGAGGCGGTACGTGCAGGAGGATTATCTCGAGGAGCTCCGCGCAGCCGAAAACATTGGAGGCGCTGGCCATGGTCGTTGAAGCCTAAAAATGTCAGTGAGCGCTAACATAGCAGAAACACGAGGGGAAAGCTCACCGTTACCTGTCTTATCTCCTCATATTTGCGCTTGGATGACATGTCGGGCGCTGTAGGTAGAATTGATGGCAAGCAGTGACGGTTTCCGAAGTGAGTGGTGTTGGTTGCCTGGTGTTGAAATTGTCAAGCTTTGGCTTGGCGTGACTTCCGAAAGAGTACTCACCGATATGATGTGAGCTTACAATTGGTGAACGTCTCGAATTCTGAGACTTTTCTCAAGGAAAGATGTATATTATCTGATCTATCGTCCATCTTCTACAAGTGAGCAAAACTGTCAAGCAAAGAAACAAGGCTTCCAAGACCGACCGAAGGTTGCAGTGGCAGAAGCTCCGCAATACAAATGCGTCTTATCCACCTGCTGTCACTTCCATGAAAAGCTTTTCCCATTTCATACCCAGGGCGGTCACAAGGCCGACCGAGCCAGCTACGATGACCAAGATGTACCCATTACCGATCGCTTCTACGATGCCATCAACTACAGCTTGCCGCACTTCCGGGCTGACACCATCAAATGCACCACTCTTCGCTCCTGCGAGAGCAGAGCGTATATCGGCATCAGAGAAGTCCAAGCCCACCAATGCAGAAGACAGGTTATTGTAGCCCACGTTCTGGAAGACGGTGCCGGTGATGGTTAATGCGATAACGATGGCACCGATCTGCGCAACGTTGATGAAGCCTACAGCATCTGGAACGCGGTTTGGCTGCACTTTCGCTGGCGCAGCGGAGTATGCAGACTGCTGCGTGAGGCCGGCTCCGATACCCATTAGCACGCTGAAGCCGTAGATGTTCGATTTCGGAGTGCTGGCATCGACGAGGCCATACATGAGCGAGCCGCCGATGATTGTGAAAATGCTGGCGACAATGTACCACGGGGCGTAGTAACCATACTTCGGCATTAGTATTCCATTCAGCATGGTCGTGAATATGACGATGCATATGAATGGCAGGAGTCGAACAGCAGCCATGGTGCCAGTGTCGTTGTGGACGAAGGCGAAGTAAAGCGGGAGGTAGTAGATTGGTATGAAGAGTGCAGTGCCAGCGCAGGACTCGCCAACGTAGAGCAGCACCTGAGATCGAGACTTTACGAAGTCGACTGGGAAGAGACGGCGCTCTTGCGTGGTAAACCAGCAAAATGTCTGTTGCAGTCCGAATGCAATGAGCAATACTGCGAAGATGACGATGGTAAGGATTGTCTTGTAAGACGACCAAGACCAGGTAGCACCGCCGAAGGTAAAGGCCAGGACAAAGGTAGTATAGATGGCGGCGTTCAGGATGACTCCGACCCAGTCAATATGCTTTAGCTTCTCCCTAAAGGACTTGTCAGGCTGTGGCTGGAAACCCTCCAGGACGAATAGGTACACCGGTGAGCACACTGCGAAGATCAAGAGGTTCATATAGAAAGCCCACCGCCACATGGCCGAGCTGTCAGAGAACCCGCCTCCGATGACTGGGCCCAGGATGCATCCAACACCCCAAACAAGCCCACATAACGACATGTACAGCGAGCGCTCCTGTATGGTAGTGTTGACCGAAATGATGTTCAGCACACCGAGATACATGCCGGCTCCACCTGCACCTGCCCACACCCTCCCAATAATCAGAGCGTCCATGTTAGGTGCCGCACCGCAGAGTGCGCTTCCACCAGTGAACATGACGAGGCTGCCGAAGAAGAGCCATTTCATGTTGAATATGCCGTATGCTTTGCCTACGCTCAGGATCGTCGCAATCGAGCCAAGAGGAAAACCAACTCCAAGCCATGCGAGCTTCTCAACAGCGCCGAACGTCTCGATGACTGCGACTTGGATATCCGCAACGATAGTGTTGTCAAGACCGTAAAGAAATGATGAGGAGAACACGGCTACGCAGATGAGGAACCACCTCCAGCCAGTGTACTTGCGGACTGGGCTTAGGGGACTTAGTTGCACTGCAGAATCGACCAATGGCACAGCTTTCTCTGGATCTTGCTGAAGGCCTGGAGCGCCATTATTCCGTTGCTCCTGAAGCACTTCGATATCTTTCTGAAGGTCCACGTTCGAAGTCGATGTCGAGTGTGTTAATGGCGTAGACATACTCGCGATCTGCGACGGTCTGAAACCAACTGTGGACGCCTGGCGAAGACCCCTGGAAGAACGAAAGCCAGTGGTCGTGCAGATGGGTAGTTACCACACTTGTATCAGGCTGGTAGATACACTTCGTTTTTTGTGGACTCAGGAGACGGTTAAGCGTTGTGAACGCCAAGGGCTGAAGTGCAGTACTGGGAATGCAAGTGGCGACGTTGAGAAGACAGGAAGCTAACACAATGACACAGCGTACTGTATCTATGTTTCAGCAAGATGAGAAATTCTGCTTACCATTAGCCAGTGAAAGCCGACGAGAGGTGTGTAATCCCCGAGCGAAGCGGCGGATTGACAATCATAGTGTCGCGTATGCGACCAATGCAGCAAGTCTTTACAAACTCGGATACTGTGGAACGGCATTACCAAGCGGGTCTTGAGCCCCACAGTATCGTGTCGCCGACCTTTTGAGAGCAGCGGGTGTAGCCAAGCTCAAGCTCGGCGAAGATAGGTGATCAGGATGATAGGCTTACGGAAGGTCCTGGTAGTCGCCGACAGGATTTGGACAGGTGAATCTATCAATCTGAGGCTCTAAACATGTACACTAAAAAGAGGATGCCATAGTCTGAACGAAAATGTGCTCCAGCGACGAATTTGAATGAAAAGCTTCGGCAGCATTAAAAGTCGTATCCACACAAGTTTCGGAGTCCGACGTCGGCAAGACGGATCGGAAGGACCTGACTCATCGTCCAATTTCCCGACCGCAACCTTTCGAAAGGCGAACCCTCACGTTGTCAACAGCTCGCCCAGCTACAAGCATTCTTGCTGCCGTCGTGTAGTAATTTTCTCTTTGAGGCAATGCTCTTCTGCGACACTGCGTCGAACCCGGCACTTGTCATCTGATCGCTTCAGGGATTACTGAACGACAAGACAGCGCCTAAGCGCCGTATTAATAGTTACTGCCGGTAAGCAGCAGAATCTCACAGGAAGCATATGGGCGGAGGATACAGAGGCGTGTTCGTCATCATCTTACACCAAGTTTCACATCCTCGGGCATAGCACTCAAAATCGGTAAGCAGACATAAAGCTGTGGAAAGACGCTTCCTATTCCCCTTCGTCCTTGAGACATCTTTCGAAGCATCAACCGTATTCGTCGTCTTCTCAAACTATTCGTACTTCAAGCCTCCTCCGACTTCCCAGCCTATTGGGCTAAGAGAACAACGTTTCCTCCCTTCGGCCATCATCGTTTCAGTATCCTGTAACGATGGCGGGAGATCTCGTCCTTGTTACTGGAGCGACTGGCCATATCGGCTTCCGCACCCTTTTGATGGCTCTCCAGAAAGGCTACAAGGTCCGGGCTGCGGTCCGATCACCGGCCAAAGCGGACTCACTTTTGAACAACAAAGTCTTGAAGGCCCTCAACTCAAACTTGCAGCAGTTGAATTTCATCATAGTGCCTGATCTCACCACCTCAGGGGCTTATGATGATGCGGTGAAGGACGTTAGATACATCATTCATGTCGCTTCACCTCTCCCCACCAGCGGCAACGTTGTCCCCGAGAAATACTACGAATACTTCGTCAAACCCGCTCTAGCTGGCACGATTGGCATGCTTGAGTCCGCCGCTAAGTCCTCTTCAGTCAAGCGTGTCGTTATCACCAGCTCGGTCGTCGCCCTGATATCGTTCAATGATCTTACCTCACCCACGTTCAGCGCAACCATCAACGCCGATAACCGCACCCCTTTCGTTGAAGGACCCTACAGCAGCGAAATTGAAGCGTACGGGGCTTCCAAGATAGCTGCGTTCAATGAGGCTGAGGCATGGGTTGCTCAGAAGAAGCCCGCTTTCGACCTAGTCCACATCCATCCCAGCTTTGTAGAAGGTCGCGATGACCTAGTCACCACGGCCGAGGCAGCTGTTAGCGGCACCAATGCCATCATACTAGCTTATATTCTTGGAAAGAAGGATAATGCTTTTCAAGGAGCTTCCGTCCACAACGAGGACGTGGCTCGTACGCATGTCGATGCCCTGGATACCGAACGCATCCCAGGAAACACTTCGTATATATCTCACTCTAACAATCCAGCGGGAACTCTCAGTGGCACCAACTGGGAGGATGCGACTGAGATCGTCGCGAGGCTATTCCCTGAGGCTGTAAAGAAAGGCATTATCCCAAACGATGGCACGGGAAAGAGTTTGCCCTACCGAATGGATGCGAGCAAGACCGAGACGACGTTCGGCTTTACTCATCTCAGCTTCGAAGAGCAGGTCAAGAGTGTGGTCGGACACTATCTGGAGCTACTAGGGCACAACGAGTAGCTACTGATATGCTTTAGTTGATAGTCTTTGACAAGCGTACGACGAATGTTTCTCACCCCGTGCATCTTGTCTTGGTCAGTCCTGCTGGGTGCAGTTGTTGAGTAACTCATCTCAGGCGCGAAGCAGTTGCGGTAATGGCGGTACGTTCTATTGATCGTTGATGATTGATCACATATTACGTGATCGCACGTATGATCAATTCGAACACCGGCCACTACTTACTTGACGTCTCTGTCCGAACTTACCGCCGAGTGCCGTGCCAGTTCGGCTTAGAGCCGTTAAGAACCTGCTGTCCGGGCCTCCTGAATGGATATGTCTGAAAGATCTCGTCTTTGTTTTGACGGTCAAATAGAACTCATTTAATACTGTATCGGGTGAGGATTACAGGATCATTGCGAGATCGCAGATAAAGATGAAAATCAATTCTATCTATGGTTTCACGGTCAAATGAAACTCTAATTGCCATTTCAGGAAATTTTACAGACTGAATCAGATCTTACCGCTAAAGAAATCTTATCTACGATCTGATGGTCAAACGGAACCCACAATAGGAGATATATCGAATTCCATCAGATCTTGCAGCTGAAAAGATCTTATCCGTGGTTTGATGGTCGAATGGAATCCAAATCAGGAAGTCCTTTGGATTTCAGCAATCATCGCACTTCAAGGGGTTTCAACCACAATATTCACGGTCAACCGAAACAATGACCTGTCGCTGTAAGGACAAATCGTGGAGTCGGACAAGGCTGATTCGCGACAACTTAGAATCGATCGTTCCACCATGTAATGGCGAACATTCCATGACGAACCGCTGTTGTGCTTACAGTCAAGAAGGTTGGACTGGAAGGCTTTTAAGAGCAGTGCTGAGAGTTGAGTGAGAGGAGCAGCCACCCAGCCAGCTAGTAATACGAGAATTGCTCATTCTTGAAAAGTCGGAGGTCCAGACAAGGCCTGTCCAACCCAAGATCTAAATCTGTTTGATGAAGGACTTGAGCATTTTGATGGCGAGTCCAGCCCTCATCTTACACTGCTGCCGCGAATCACGCTGCTTTCGCACACCCGTACCACAGGAGCCACTGGGCAAAGATACCAACCCACACTACGCCCAGCAATCGCCAAAAACCCACTAAGAGTGTCAAGACAAATAAGGTGATGTCTTCTGTCGAGCAATCTGTCTTTCCGCCATGCACCATGCTGCTATCTCTCCACATCGACCGACTCTACTCCGCCATGGCATCTCGCAGCACTCTAGCATGAACATCAATACATTGCAGTTGAATCTCTCCAGCCTTCTCCACGTCACGGTCAATGAGCAGCGCTAGCTGGAACTGATGTGACAGCTTATGCACTTTTTGCAGTCCTTCAACCATCGAAGGTGGCCAAGTCTCTTGCCGTCGCCGTCTACTGTAGGAAACGTTACTTGAGGCGTAGGCGGAGGAAGTCGGAGGAAACGGCGGGAGTGCAAGAGCAAACACCTAGTAATTAAGCATTATAGCGCAAACGACAGGGTTTACTTCTGGCATATCAACTTGTTCCTATTTCGCACGCATCGCCTTCGTACGTACTCGGGCAGGGCGAGTTCAGAGTATCACGTGCGGGAGATGATGATAGGTGTGCTCCATACCACTGCCAAAGCTCTTTCTCATGAAGCGTGCCATACCGATAGTTGTAGTTTGTCAGCTCTTCAACCTACATCGTATCATGAATGTGACATTTGAATAATGAGCTGATAAATGAACCCCTTCGTATTTCCACCCTTCTATATACTCCAAATCACCGCCATCCCAACTGGTCCGCTGCAACTGAGCGTCTCTGGCGCTCTTGGACATACTCAGGGGCGATACCAAGTTTGAAGTTTCGCACAGACTGGATAAGCACAGTGAAAGTATGAAACGATGGCACAGATCCTGCAGGTATCGCATCGGTGAGATTCAGGCTCCAGCTCGTTGGCAATGCACGTCCGTCATCGTACGCATGGGAGATGCGACATTGAAAGAGCGCAGAGAAGAGCGTCTGAAGTTATAGAGGAGAAATGGAGCTGGAAAGACGCTTGTCGTTGCTTCTCCTGCCTATGCACGTGCCGTTTCCAAGAATGGATGCTGTTCTTCCGTCTTAGGACGAGTTTTGGCTTTGGCTAGTCGATGTACTTGAGAAAACGTGATTTATTGCCATTGAGATAGTCGTATGCGGAGGATCTAGTGGTGACAGGTCCAAAGGTAAGATGACTTGGTTGGCAGCATATCACGTGTGACAATGCTGGGTGCTCAGCCATGTAATCGATCCGCATCGGCCCTGGTCCTGTGGCGCAGGCGTGGGACTGCTCAGCCTTGTACAAGCGTCAGAGCCCACAGAACGGGCGGGAGAGTGACGCGAACTCATTTGAGAAACGGCTGCGTCTATTCCGTGACCCCTGAAGATCTATCGTGGCTTCGACAACCCCGGTGACGAAGATCGGAGGGTGTTGGTGCCCCAGCCTCGTTTCTATTTACGAAGCCGCGCGCCTACCCAGCTCCTTCTACTACCTAAAGCTCCGCAACGACACAACCTCCCTCTCGCCTCAAACTCCGAATCTTGCGCTCTACAGCTTCGTCTCGTTCCATCTCATTCTCTCTTCACATCCAGAACAGATCATCAAGCTCGATAATGGGTGTAAGTAGCTTCACCTTCAGCTTCGAAGCTCCCCGCACTGAAGCTGGAATGCCCCGCCAAACACGTCATACGTCCCAAGGCTGACTCTGTACCTCTGCGACAGCTCGCATCCAAACTCGCCGCAGCGCAAGGCGGCGCACCCGGAGGATACCCTCCTCAAGGGCAGCCGCCACAACAAGGAGGAGGAGGAGGATACGTGAGTGCTCTCAATCATCAACCGCGCCTTCTCGGACTGGTCTCACTGACACAAACACTAGCCGGGCCAGCAACAGTACCAAGCTTATCCAGGACCCGTAAGCGTTTCCGCATTTTAGTCTTTCCGCATCATTCCTTTCCATCTGCCTCGTCATCCACTTCGCATCGCCAACACCGCCGCACAAACGCCTGGACACTACTGTTATTCATACACCTGCTTGCCGTCGCCTGCGTTGGAATTCGTGCACACTGCACTTTTCGAAACAAGACAATCGCTCAGATGGCCGGACGCGGGTACCAGCCATACCCGGGACAGCAGCATTACGGCGCCCAATCGCACTCCCCATATCCTCCTGCATCTCAACCCGGCGGCTTCGCATCCTCACCCTATCCTTCTGCGCCGTCGCCCTATCAGCCTCCTGGTCAGTTGCCGTACGGTCAACCACCGTCACAGTACGGGCAGCAATCTCGTTATGGTCAACAACCTCCCTATAGTCCGCAGCCTCCCTATGGCTCACCAGCACCATCGAGTCAAGGGCAATACAGCAGACCGGCCCCTCCGCCGCCGTCATTGACACCCGGACAACAACCATATCAGAACCAACAATATCAGCCTCCACCATCACAATGGGGCCAGCAACAGCAGCATTCTCAAGGATCCTGGGGCGGATATGTTCGTGATGCTCGCACCAGCCGTGTTGTTTTATTACTATTTTGAGCATCTGTTGACTCAGTGTTTGTGTAGGGCGGACAGCAGGGAGGCCCTCCTCCTCAGCAGCAGCAGCAGCAACAATACGGAGCACCCGGCGGTCAATACGGTGCGCCAGGCGGTCAATCCGGCGGCGGATATGGAGGACCTCCTCCACAGTCTCAGCCCGCTGGCCCGCAGCAGGTGCAAGCCTATGTTTCGAGTCTTCAGCAGACTATTCAAGAGCGTAGACTCCAGGCTTTCTACCCACCCAACTCCCCTCAGCTCAATCAGATTGCGCAAGTCGCATCACAGAAGGTCGACCAGCTCTGCGCGGCATGGCGCATTCCAAAGGAGGTTGGCAATGACATTGTCAAGCTTGCACTTTATGACATCGTTCTCTTCATTGGTATGCGAGGTGCTCTCTTGTGGAATTTCAGGTCGACTGACGACATGCAGATGATTCTGGATCTATGCAGTTCGAAGAAGGCGGCGAGCGTATCAAGGACCTGCGCCTCATACTCCAGCGCGTCGCCTTCGCTGCTACGCTCTTCGACGACGATGGCATCTCCATTCGCTTCATGAACTCCACCCCGCCCGTCCAAATGGTCGAGCACGTCAAAAACGACCAGCAGATTGATCAGCTTATGCAGAGTGTCAAGTTCAGCGGCTTGACGCCAATGGGCACGCAGCTCCGTGAAAAAGTCATTGACGGCATCTGCCTGCGTGCTCTGCGCAGCAACCAGATGCGCAAGCCTCAGCTCGTCATTTGCATCACTGATGGCCAGCCCGCCGGTGAGCCGCAAAACGCGGTCTTTGACACGATCAAATACGCCTCGAACGAATTCTCCCGCTCCCAGTACGGTCAAGGCGGTATTGCTTTCCAATTCGCCCAGGTTGGAAACGACCTCAAGGCACGTGAGTTCCTTAGCAAGTTGGACGAAGACCCGTCCATTGGTCAACTCATCGATTGCACTTCCAGTAAGTACCCAATTAATACCATATGATGCGTACATGGTCACTGATAATTCACGCAGACTACGAGGTCGAAGCCGACGAAATGTCCCGCGCAAACCCTCCAGTCAACCTCACCGTCGATCTCTGGCTTATCAAGCTCCTCCTTGGCGCTATTGACTCCTCATATGATCGCAAAGATGAGAAATCCAACGCGCCGCAGCAGTTTGGCGGCCCCGGTGGTCAAGGCGGCTACGGCGGTCCTCCTCCAGGTCAGTACGGCGGCCCGCAACAAGGACAGTACGGCGGCCCACAACAAGGGCAGTACGACGGCCCACAACAAGGGCAGTACGGCGGCCCACAACAAGGGCAGTACGGTGCGCCGCCGTCAGGACAGTATGGCGCACCACCGCAGCAACAGCAGGGTGGCTACCCCCAACAGCAGCAAGGCGGTTACCCTCCACAGCAGCAGGGAGGCTATCCTCCGCAGGGTGGACGCGGTTACCCTCAGCAGCAGGGAGGCTACCCACCACAGCAGGGTGGCGGCGGGTATGGACAGCCGCCGCCACCGCCGCGCTACTAGACGTGCGAATGTGATTGCTTAGCGGCACAAGTACGCAGTCAAGGTTGGCTCGGCGAGCTTCGGACAGAAGGAGGGTTTGAATGCGAACCTATCTTTGCTTGGAATTTCTGTTTTTGCACAGACCAGAAGGTCAAAGGGTATCAGGCTTGATCGGCTACGGTCGAAGCTTGCGTGCTGGTAGTTGATACGTGATGCCGTTAAGGGCTCTCAAGTCGGACAGACGAGAATGAAATATGGTTTACTTGCGATGAACCTCAAGTCTCCGTGCCAACGCTGTACTTCCTCTGACGCCATTTCCTCATGACCCGCACTATACCGGCACCCTGCCGTCAAGCGCCCTCGATCATTCCATAGTCTAGTCTTCGTTGCTGTATTCGCAGAAGAGAGATGGGTACCTAGTCTAAATTCGGAAGCAGGATCAATCTGCTTGACGACATAGTACAGGTCCCGTGCAAAGGGTGCCGAAAGGTCGATCCCTGCAGCATGAAGGGTATGGAGGAAGTGGAGTCACGCGTTGTTCACATCTCAAGGTTATTAGGGGGTTTCGGTCAGATCAAAAGGTGGCATCTCATTTGAAGACTGTGGAAGATAGACCGATAGCAGCATATTTACCGACTTTTCCCCTGTACCGCGTAGTACATCTGAACCAGTCCCTGACCGCGTCAACCGGGCTGTAGATCGCGGTCGCGCTCCACAATGGCAGCTTACGCTTCTCCTGGCCTTGTACTAGGTTTTCACTTCCTCCTTGTCTCCCTGGCCGTCTATAGCTTCTTCCGCCTCGTCGCGACTGCCGGTGCTAATTGCTTTCCCCGTCGCCGCGATCTTTGCCGCTTCCATCCGGTGCGTCCTCTCTCAGACCGTCTTCAGCGGGCGCGTCGTCGTCGAAGCCCTCATACTCTTCATCATGTTCACCGCCTAAGTCGTCTTCTTCTATGTCCGAGCTCTGTTCTTCGTCGCTTTCTTCGCCGTCCTCGGACTCGTCTTCCTCGTTGGAGGCGAAATCTTCTTCCTTGTAAGCGTGCTGCAGGATGATCCTGTCGGCTTCCGACAATTGCTCGTCCTGTGTCAGGGGTCAGTAAGACTTCAACATCCACTCTGACGTTGCTTACGTCTCGGTCATTTTGATCTCCTTCGAGAGCGCGGCCTTGAAGGTGCATCAGACTGTCTGCGATTGGCCTCATGGCGCGGACTTCCGCAAACATGGCGCTGTCGTCGTACCACTGCCTCGCAGCCAACTTGCCAATGTCATCACACTACTCCACTCTCACGCTTTTAGGTACAGAGCCTAAGATGATACGAATGGCACGGTTGAGCACGAGCGATTCTTCGTCCAAGCGCCATAAAAAGCCCGCCAATTCGGTAATGAGAACCACGGTGAGGCGGTTGAGCAGGGGCGATCTCTGAAAAGGCCTCGAGAATAGTACGGTGGCCATTACTGTCGCGGAAACATGTGCTGTAGATTGGAAGTTGGATGGCAAGAGAAGTGATTGTGGTCTCTGTCAATCCGAAAGTATTTCCTCGTGGTGTCACCGAAAAGCTCACGTTTTTCGGTGGTATCGTATTCGTAGCGAGGAGCTTCCCAGGTGTTGTCTTTGCATAGGACGGCGCGGGCTTCGTGGTAGATGGTGCGACAAGTCATTATGATGTTCATACGGATATCGACCTGTGCACCTGGACCGTCTGGCCTTCTTCTGTGGTTGACTTGCCATGTACTGATAGGCCGGTCTTAAGTGAGTAGGAGTTCGTACGCTCTAACACGAAGTTCCGCAGGCAGGTCAAGGAAGGGAAAGATGCAGGCGCGCGAGCGTGTCATCACCATCGTGGCGGTGACAGGCTTCTTGATGGGGTTTATTAAGGTATGTTTGTTTGTATGAAGATGTGTGCAGATTAAATGATCGCCTTTAGCTGGTAGAGGAGTAATTTGGTGCAAGAAGGTAATAAGGCACACACGCTTAAACTTCGGCAATACCGGAACAGGTGTTGGAGGTCCAAAAACTAACATGACGTATATAGCAAGGCATTTGCCTACATTCCTCTCAATGCAATCGGCTGGATACTTCTTGCGTTGGTGATCTTGAGCTCCTTCTATGCAGAGCAGCTCACGGAAACCAATATTTCCATGATAGGTATGGTACCCACGGCAAACAGGGCTTCAACATATAACCTTCTTGGAAATTGCTGAAGCCAAGCATGCAGACCTGGCAAGCGCACCGCATCGGGCTTTTGATCCAACAATTCATAGGAGGCACTGGCATGACCCTCGCATAACCTTGGCCTATCAGACCCAGGATAGAGAGTCCTATATCCGGTCCGCAAGGCAGCTTTGGTGTCGAGAGAACAGCCGCAGTCCAAATGGGTAGGTCGAAATGGCAAGGTATTGAACAGTCGCGTCAGTCGTCCAGCGTCGACTGTACCTGCACTTGTTGGCTTTCTGAAAACGAATGAAGTTTCGATTATCGAGCTACTGGACCGCTTAGAGGACTTGCGTCACAGTAAAGATGCACGCCAAGCTTTGCTAGTCCAGGCCAGTATTTACCTCTGGATGTTGTACACAACCTGGGTAAGTCCCTAATTAATTGAGCGATACAAAGGTCCATCGTCAAAGCCAGAACTCAGCAAACTTCCACACTGAATCAGGTTATTGAGAGAGCCGCAGAGTATTGGTAAGAGGAAAGCGTATGAACATCAACTCGACACCAGACTCAAGTTGAAAAGGGAATGGAGACAGTACGAAACGATGACCATGCTAGTATCATACGAAGTCTTCATGAGCTTAGCATAGAGAGATATGTTAATGAACGGCATGAGAGCCAAATGCAAACTATCCTTACTGCGGGCTTGGCCTTCGGTTTGCTTTCGACGTCCAAAGGTGATAGAACGCAATGTAATCCATCGCTGCGTTCCACGAATCTGCATGGAAGAGGAGAAAAAACTCAGTCAATGTAGGAGGCGCTGTAGCTCATACATGCTCAGTTATAGAGGCAGTAAAGAGGAATATGTCCATCGCTCTCAGGGTGTGAGGTGGGCAACGGGACGGCTCAATCCGTGAACGGTGGACCTACCTCAAACTTCCGGCCTGATCGGCTTGAACGGATCATAGAACGGCAGCCAGATGGCGATCTCCGCCAGGACAGCCCAGTGAGAGCATTCATACGCCAGATCCTCTTCTTGTGAACGCGTGTCGCTTTGATCTCGGCCTGCATGTCAGCGATAAGCAGCGTTCGTTGCCTGAGTCATGGGGTAGCCTGGTCGAATCCTTTATCACCTGCAGCGGGGAGCTTCAGAATGGCAGAACGCTCTCCCCACACTCTCCTCTCAGGAATCACCTCGGCAAGGACAGCGATCTCGACGTCCGCTGTATGAATGTCTCGCGAGTACGGAACCATGGACAACGTCCTCAAACGTCTTTCCTTTGACGGCTCCCGCGAGATCAACAAGCTCAAGAAGTACCAGAAATTATCCAACAGCAGCCGGACGAAGAAGAGGCTATCATGGCAACCCCTAACAACCTGCATCTGGCCCAAATTGACCCGGAATTCGAGCAGGTCAGTACGAAGGTCTGGCAGGATTCATCGAGCTTATCAAAAGTATGCGTAGGCTCTGAACAGCTTGCCCGGTCCTCTGCAGCCGCTCGAAGGTGACATCGCCGCACTTCGCCAACGCCTCTCCGAGCGGAAGAAGAGCTTGACTGCAGCCCAGAGCGATGGGAAGTCAGACGTCAAAGAGGAGGACACAACAGCGCCAGCCCGAGATGGCCACCCTATACCAGTTCGCATCTACAGACCGTCCTCGCCTCCAAGCGGCGGCAGCCCATTGGTCGTCTTTTACCACGGCGGAGGTTTTTGCCTTGGAGGGTTAGAAAACGAGGAACTCAATTGCCGCCTGTTTGCGCAGAAGCTAGGTTGTGTCTGCGTGAACGTCGATTACCGCCTGGCCCCAGAACACAAATTTCCCACGGCAGTCTTGGACTCATGGGACGTCCTTCAATGGACTGCAGCCAATACAAAAAGGCTCGGGGCAGACCCGAGCAAGGGATTCATCATAGGCGGCACGAGCGCTGGGGGTAACATCGCAGCGGCTCTTGCCTTGCTCGCTAGAGACGAAAAGCTGGATCCGCCATTGACTGGCGTCAGTCTTCTGATCCCAGCCTTGACGGATGCAAATGCCGTACCTGAAGAATACAAGAGTGAAATTCTGAGCTACGAGCAAAATAAAGACGCACCTATCTTGGGAAGAGGGGCTATAGATACGTTCATGAGTATGGTCTGCTCAGCCTTCATGCCGTCTTTTGATGGCTAACACCGTTCAGCTAACTACAAGCCTGACGGACGCTCTCCGATGTACAACGTACTCTCTGCGAAAGCTGATGGCTTGCCGAAAACCTACCACTTCCAGGTATGCGGAATGGATCCCTTGCGAGATGAAGCTTTGGTCTACGAACGCATCTTGCGGCAGGAACAGAACACAAGGACGAAGCTTGATGTATACCCTGGTGTGCCACATGGATTTTGGAGCTTCTTTCCAGACTTGAACGTCAGTCGGAAGTTTGTGCAAGACACAGTGAAGGGCGTGGAGTGGATATTGCAGCAAGGCGCAGAATAGTTAATGACCGTAAGGATAGATGTACTGACACGTCTTCGCTCATCTTCAAACATGTATATTCCCGCAATTTCAAGTCAATATTAGCTCCGTTGCTCTTCGACTACGTCTCCGTGTGGCGTGCTCAAGCCGGGTCACGTGACACAAGCTTCGTGAACGCGATAGTGGCACGGGCGTTGATACCTTTAGGTGTTCTAAACACCCACCGACACTGATCTTGTAACCCGCAAATCGCACAACATTGCTGCATCCTCTCTAACATACGCTCCATCACCTGTTGCAACAGATTCAAATTCCCGACACGTCAACATCCTTTGCGTCTAACAATCTTCTTGTCTGGTACTACAGTATGCCATCTATTCTGATCATAGACCATCCATCGAGGCAGGATCATTACCGAGTGCTAGAAATTACTTCCTCTGCCAGCACCGCCGAAGTCAAGAAGGCCTACCGACAGCAGTCTCTCAAATGACACCCTGACAAGGCACCACCCCACGCTGATAAAGCGGTATACACCGCACGCTTTCAGGAAGTAAGTCTAAGTTGTAATGTTCTATTCAGGAACCTAGGCTGATGCGACTGATAGATCAACAACACCAACGACATCCTCTCCGGCGGCATCAAGCGAGCCACGTATAACAGCAGCTACCCCTCCATCACGAAGAGAGTGGGCAAAGGTAGGAGAAATGGCTTCATGACAAGCACGCACCTCCCAACACGAACAAGGCCAAACTCGCGCCCAAGCCTAAGCCCGCAACCAAGTCTAAACCCGCTCCACGAAAGTCGACCAACACTCCTGCCAGCGACGAAGACCCGGAAGAAGACTGCTTCCGAGCCGGAAGCTTCCAAGAGTACTGCAAGCGCAAAGCTCGCGAAGAGCGCGACGGCCGGCCGGGTGCTCCTCGCAAGACGCAGTCTTCACATCGATCGAAACGGCGCCCGGTGTACCACTGGTCGGATTCCGATGATTTCGACATGAAACCCTTGAGCGTCGTAATTCACAAGGAAATGCGGAGGGGCTGAATAATCGGTATTGGCTTCGATCAACGCAGCCCTGGCGATCCGCGTGAATATATACCGGTCACTGCACGGCCTTAGACAGTAGCGGTATATAGCCAAATTACTGAATGGACAAGATCCTGAGCCGTAGATGGTCTGTCAGCAGGCGTGAGTCGCGTAACAAGCACTGCATTCAATAAGGGCGCGAGCAACACAAAGGGGTGAGAAGTTGAGGCATAAGGAGAGTAAGATGATTTTGATTACTGAGCGCCGATGGCGCACCATTAGTGTCCATTTATCTTGCACCAGATAGAATACGCCTGGTTATCAATGTTATGCCCGCCCGGCAACCAGCTCAAATCTCCCTCTCCTGGGTGCGAGAAAGCATAAAACGGCCTCTTGCACCAGTAGTCATAGTAGATCCAACATTGGGTTCCACAGTCAGGACCAACTGCTGACAGGTTCCTGTACCATTTGCCTGTTAAATTGACACATTTGCCAGGGATATAGATCCATTGACATGGCCCGACCCAGCCGCGGTTCTGGCAGACGTAGACGCCACCGGGCTGGCCGCGTTTAGTGAGGTGAGCTGGGTGCTCGGCTGCGGTGATGGCATCCTTCATTGAAACGGCCTGGATGTCTTTACCGGCGGCTGGATCTTTAGACATATCGAGTGGATCGAACGGTACAGAGCCAAGAGTGGCTTCGGCCGCAGCGAAGGCGCTGAGGGCCACAACGGCGACAGCTACGAAGAAACGCATGCTTGAGATGTCTTTAGATGCAATGAGGATTTAGTAAGAAGAAGCAGTGCGAGAAGCTCAGAGACTAGACTTGAGTTGTTCTTGATACCTGAGGTTGGGGAGACAAAGAAAATCTTCGGTACATGGCCAATGTCCGAACAATACTAAGCTATGCGATTGTTCTGACATCTCAAGGGTGCTTGCCATCATACTTAACAAAGAAGTTGTCTGCGTTCAGCAAAGTAATAATCTGTTGGCAGAAGCACCAGAGTACCTCTGAATCACAGACCTTTGCCAAGGCTTTCATCGTAACGTTGGAGCTGCGAACGATTCACCTCATAGAGACTTGCACGTTGTGTAGAGGAAATATGAAGACCTACTTACTCTGTCTTACTCAGAATTAACCTTTTGGCCCACCCAGTCGATGAATCCAGGTCTCAGCAGCCTAGAGATTCAAGTCAGGCGAGAAGTGCAGGGAAGAACAAGAGCAGATGCAGAAGGCGACCCGTGCAGTATCTTACTTGACCTTGCAGCTGAGATCGAACTTAGCTTGCAGTTTCTTGGCAACGTATCCGAAAAAGGCCTGCACCATTGAGTCCACATAGACTTCTTTCTGAGGTTGTGGTTTCCTAAGTTACAGCAGAAGCTGGCCGCGGTAGCTTTATCTGTGGGACTTCGTCGTAATTGGGTGTGCCGTCGGCAGCACGCTCTGAGTTCTTCGTGACCAGACGGCTGCTGTCGCTAGGCAAGATATGCGTCGTTTCTTCAGCGGAACGGTCATCAAGCTGGGCTTTGCGGTTAGTTTCTTTTGACGCTTGCTCTTCGATCCGCGAGCGTTTCTCAACGCGGCCATGGGAGGAGTCGGACGACTCTCTGGAGTGCACGATAGTTTATCCACCAGTTGGCGGGC
>Ga0181467_100288_pt1 | contig 19471 bp, 12 predicted proteins | sample InSIn5gowninarea_2_FD_119079 | JGI IMG/M metagenome (GOLD analysis project Ga0181467, IMG submission 119079) | Clean room microbial communities from NASA Spacecraft Assembly Facility at Jet Propulsion Laboratory, Pasadena, California, USA -... ... | reverse complement strand
AAAATACTAGCGGAACAAGAGCTGCGATGCACGACGAGCCGGACTCGACACTAAACCCTGAAGGCCAGATTCTAGATGCAATGGCTCAACCTACATCTGGCAGAAGAAGAAGAAGAAGGCTAAAGGGCTGCAGCCAGTCACTAGAACGCAGACTCGCCGTACGCACAAGCTCGATTCCTGAAGTCGTGGCTTTGCAAACAGGATTTTATCTCGTTACAGGCCGGTTTGGAACACTGTATCCGATTCCGTTGCGAATCCGGGACAGTGTCTGGAAGCTTGGATGAACAAGCTTCGAGTGCTGGACTTGCAGAAGCGCATGAGAGGTGCGACGCGAAAGCTCGCGGATCACAGACCTCCAACTGTTACAGAGAGCACATAACGTGAGCCGAAGTAAAGAGACTACATCTAAGGCGCTGAACGGCTTAGTCAAGGAATTTTGATATCAAAACAACAGTCGCACTAGCCGAGCTGCTCAAACACGAAACGCCCGCGAATATCTCGAGTCACATGTTCGGTGTTATTGTATCGCTGGCATCTACCACAAGCAACACGCGATACACGAAGACTCCAGTCATGCTTAGAAGGTCCTTTGTATTCTGCCTACATGGGGCTTTGTGCCAGGAGCGACCTGCGTCTGGAATGCTGACATACAATGCCTGAGCCACTTGACCAGTGCTCATGGAGGCTTCAGCTTCTGCGCGACGAGTTCTCAGCCTCGCTGTTGTGAGCACAATGAAGAGGGTCTGGAGCACCAGGTGGTTTATCAGTCCCCACCACGCGCCATGAAGCTCATAGAGACTGTGACAAGAAGGTGTTCACAGCACTGTTAAGAGTAGAATCTGCCTACTCAGTTGTCTCGGCATGGTCTAAGACACCACTCGACACACATATAGTGGCAATTCCCCACTATGAGGGTCTTGACCAGCCAAGCACTGGACACACATACACATCACCTCGAATATTGCAAGCTCAATGGATAGCTAATCGAATGAACCGTTTCACCAACCATCACCTCTACCACCATCGTCATACCTCTCCTGATCCATCCCCTCATCATACCATCCCCCATCCCATCCCCAAACCTCTCCACACCCCCCACCATATCCCCAACTCCACCCGCAATATCCCCCGGCACATCCTCCACATCCTGCTCAAACCCATCCCACCTCCGCTCAATGTCCCCGGGAATATCCTCAACATCCTGCACCTTCTCGCCCGTCCAGCGCGCCGCGTCCTGCGGGAAATCCTCAACGTCCTGTACGCCGTCGTAGATCTTGCGGTCAGCGTAGTTCTCGGCGCGGTCGATGTCGTAGTCGGGGCGGTATTTGTCTTCGTCCCATCTTTCTTCTGCGGTAAAGTTAGGGGGTTCGCGGGATGGACATGAGTGAAGGGTTCGAAGGGGCGTGGTTACATACCGACTTTCTCGCCTTCGTGCATGAGTAGTGCGCCGCCTGCTACACCTGCCATCGCGCCTAAGGCCATGTTGCGGCCGCCGTGACTGTTGCTTTGCGTCTGTACTGGCTGCCCGTATCCTTGGAGCTGGTAGGTTCCTTGTTCGCCGTACCCTCTGTTGTCATATCCGCTGCTGTATTGGTGGGGAAACTCATGGGTGCGTTGGCCTGTCTGGCGGTTGATGTATATCCATCGATTCTCGTACTGGTCCCATTCAGCGATCCACGGGGCAGGGGGTTGTGGTGGGCTGTTGTAGGATTGTTGTTGGGGGTAGTTCTGGTTCTGGCCTTGGCTTTGGGAGTGAGAATTGTGGTGAGTGAATTCGTTGATAACGTTGTTGAGGAAGGACATGTTGGCAACGGGTGGGTTGATTAGTCGATCAGTAGATTGGTTGAATTAGTGTTACGGAGGTAGAATTAGTGCTTCGAATATGTATATCTTAGACGTTAGTAAGAGAGTAGGCAAGTAAGAAGGACAAATGATTAATCCATCGACGAACGCGTCATTCCAACAAAGTCCATCGACCCAAATCACGCAACGACTCGAAAATCGACTACCTATGTAAGACGTGCTATGGGACTCTCAAACCATACGGACGGCATTACCCCTCGTGTCAAACCTTCCATGCAAACGAGCTCAGCTGGACGACGCGTCAGCTATGTCACAATTGAAACGGCACCAACAGCCATAAATTGCTGACTATGCAGCAAATGCAAATCAGGTTAGTTTAAACAACATGCGGTGGAGGCTGACGCGGTCGAGAACATTGTATGACGATAGACTGATCAGAGAAGCCCGAAGCCAGCGACGTTCTGGACCAGTGGCGCGAGTGTCAGCAAGCTGAATTAAGCATTTTCGCCTCGGATCATGCCGTTGAAGGTGTGAGAAGTCAATTAAGCCTTGCTAAGTCCGTTAGTCGAAGCTTGGTGAAGTCTAAGATGTCAATCTTAGGATATAGCTCTACGGCGCTTCTACCTTCCGTTGTCTTGTTATCAAATAATGAGTTTAACCATAGACAACTGAGACAGATACAATACAAGGAATACAGGCATAGGCTCTAGACAAAAGAGAAAAACACATTATTTTCTCGATCACTCTTCATGCAACTTCTAAGAACATTACTAATGATCTTTGGTGAAGCTATAAGCTAGACACCCTCCTCCAGATTTGCAATGCTCAATTCTTGGGCAATATTCCTCCTCAAGTACTGCAGAACTTCAGCACCGGTTACGTCTGCTCCCGTGAAATTTGACCGCCAATCCCAACCACGCTGAGCATCATCTTTTGCGGTAGATCCACCAACCAGAACAGCACTTCCCAGACTTTTCCCTCCTAAGCTCTCCGAGGATTGTGTAAGCATCTCACTACCCATCATGCTGAAACTGAAATTTGAGTTGGTGCCCGAGCTGATACTCTTCTTGAGCATCGCGTGTGGGCTAGGTGGTAAACTGCCATTATAATGTCGAAGTGAAGCAGCGAGGCAATCCTCAGTGGCAGCATAAACTCGGTCACTAACCGTCTGGAGGTCTTCAATTGCTGCCAAAAGCCCATAGAGTTGTTCAGATGTGAATACTCGATGACCGTTGTTGTGTTCGGCTGTAAGAGCTGTAGCTTCACCCAGTAAGGTGAGTAGTCCGTCCACTTGAATTGCTGACAGTCTTTCAGGATCGTAGAGCCCACCATATATGCTGTCAGCTGCACTGTTGATAGCAGCCACAAGAGCCTTGGCTGCGGTCTTCTTCTGATTGACTTTGGAGGCTGTCGAAGGATGGTCCCTGGCTGTGTAGTAGCGTCGCAAGCATGCGTAACCAACAAGATAGAATTGCAATACCTCCACAGCTTGCGGATCGGCTTCGGCAATACCTGCAAGCGCTTGTCGAGGGTTGCTAACCAGGTTTGATAATGCTGAATCTATGTCAGGCTCTGTCGGGTAAGCCTTCGACTGTACTAAGCAGTAGCTGTTGAGCAGGTCGATTAGTTGTCGAACTTTTCCTTCTGTTTGGCTTCTCGCGTAGCAGAGTAATGCTGTACCATATTCACTGCTGGAATTGACCAAGTGGTCGCCATATTGTTCCGACACCTTATTGCTCTCTTCACTTAGCCCAAGCTCTCCACAAAGTGTAATGAGTCGTTGTGCTCGATCTGCTGTGTCCACGGTCAATTCGTCGATGAACTCCTGTACAGTCCGACTTGCGCGAGCCTGGCTGTCACAACGACTGATGACCGAAATTGCAATCTCCCAGCCTTCAATGTATGTCCTTTCGGATGTCTCGAGGTCTGATTTCTTGAAGAGCTCGTGAGCATAATGTTCTAGAATTTCGTCTTTGGTGACAGATCCGTCGCTGGCACCGTTGGTCAGGACCATTAAGTCATCCTTGTCCAGACCATCTGGTACTGAGTTTGGGCTTAGCCAGCCCGACCATGAGCCAATTTCCGAGAGTGCTGACGATATACATAAAGAGTATGTCTGAATCAGGCTGAGCGCCGAGCGCATGTCTCCTTGTAGTGTCAAGCCAATCGCCAATTCGAGCGGGGACTCTGGGGGCAACGTCCACGTGTCCTTCTGACTGGGATCGGTCACGACGAGAAACGACTCTTTCAATCTGGTCAGATATGCTTGTGTACCCAACTCACTGTTCTGACCTGCGTTGTGAGCTCTACTCACATCAAAACTCCACTGTTGCACCCTATTGTCGGGATTGCCATTCCACCATATTGTTAGCAAGAGTGAAGCTTCCAGCCAGTCGTTCGAGATCGAAGAGAGGACGTCGTAAGATCCAAGTAAAATGTTGTAAATCGTCCTCAAGTGCTGAAAGATGTCATACGGAAGACCTTTGCCAGGTCGAACCAGATGCTCCTCTGCTTCCGCCTCCAACAATTCAGAATCGTCGTGTGCATCAGTCTGTTCGCTCAGTTCTTCCATGGCTAACTCCACATCTCTGCGATAGGCGATCCAGTCCGGTCCATCTATGGCCCAGTCTTGAGCTTGTACTGAGGGACTAGCGTTCAGGACTTGCCGCAACCTGTACACAGCTGTCTGCGTGGCTTGTAATTGGGGACCATTGTAATTTGCTTCTCGTCCGTTCTCAAGCTTGGCATAGTTGAAATCAGCATCTCCAAGAACGCGCATGGCCTCCTCAAGCTTTCCGCGAGCAACCAGAACTTCCACCACATCCCAGAAAAGGTCGTCAGCTGCTGGATTCGGTTTGGCACTGATGACTTGCTTGTAGGTTGCGGCTATCGTCATATGGTAATCATTCAGCCAGTCAAGCAAGATCTGAGGCATGCTCATAGCACCATCTTCATCTTGCGAGATCTTCGATGCATTGTATAGTCGCAACACCAGGATGGCAATAAACCTCGCCTTTTCGAAAGGCGTCGCACCATGCCCTGGACCGATTGCTAAATCTTCGTCTTTTCGTCGTCGGCGTATGCCGGCTGAACCTTCCCATATCGATTCGAGATCTTTCGCTGATGCGGCCAAAATAAGATCCAGCGTCTCATCGTCTACACTTTGAGCCTCCTCGTTCAGACTTCGCATAACCTGTTCTGTTTTTACCACAACAGGCTCCGGGTCGTTTTCTAAATGTGCTTGCGCTCTTCTCCTACGCAGGTCTCGTGCCAGATTTGGGACAGTTGTTGCAGAACCTGTGTATGGCAAGATGGAATACTGCTGGATACGTGACGTGGAACGACGTGATGACCTCGCCAGATTTACTGGAGGCTCTTGAGTGCTAAACTGTCGATGGACTTGGGTAGGTAGTGGATAGGAAGCACTCTGCCCGAAACCCTGACTTTGAGAATAGTCTGTGTACTGTCCATCGTCATAAGAGTCGTCTCCCATGACCTCGTCAGTATACCCTCGTTGTTCGTCATCGTCGTTGCTGTCTTGCGTTGTAGTTGAGAATCCAAACTTATTCGGCTGAGTATTGGAGGGCAGGTCTCTAGCATTCTGTGTAAAGCGCAGCTTGCTCACTCCACTGTTGGCACCATACCCAGAGCTGCCGAAAGTCTTCGAAGGAGGAGGGACAAGTGGCGTCGTGCTTGCAAGCTCCGGAGTATCATTGCGGTTATACTGTCGGGTTTTGGAGCGTACGATGGGTGTCGATGCGGTGCTCGAGGAGTAGTCGGCAGTGAACCGACTCATTTTTATGATGTGACTACCTGATATTATAGCATGGCATCAACGTGATATGCTTTCGTGTTGTAAGACGTGGTGAGCTTGTACGTAGAGTGACCGCCGTCTAATGGTCGCGCATCAACATTCATGGTATATTAGCCAAACAATTGCTACGTACATTAATGCGACGCGCGACGCGCAGGCTAAAGTGCCTTAGATATCGGGCAGTAAGGCATCATACTTGGCATTTCATCACATACTTGCCTACTTTGAGCCTTCCAACATAGTTTGGTGGAACATGAGGATATCGCAGATTGATACCGTCACTATTATGTGCATAGGAAAGCTTTAAGGCTATCGTAGGGCCTGCAGTAGGTATAAAGATATATCCCGAACTCGCGCGTTCTTGGTTTTCGAGCTTCTTGTGTAGTAGCCTCTGGTAATGATATAGGATGAGAATATATCGAGACACATATCTGGCATGCAGGGTATCCTCTATCTATGCATAACCTATAAGCTCAGAGCTTCTCAGGTTCAATGTCCAGGTACGGGAAAAGAGATACCATACACAGCCACTCTTCTATGTCCATACGACAAGCTCGTCTGACATGCAATACACCTAGCCGTTACTGGACCTCGGCTAAATGATATCCTCACTGTGACGTTCGCTCAGCACCTTGTACAAGGATGTTGTCTTTCTGTATGTCCTAAGCCTATCTCTTGGGTAACAGTGGTATTACAAAGCACTCAAAGACAGATTAGATTTTCATCAGAAACGAACCCATTGCGTTGGCCGGAATCGTGTCTGCAACGTCATCAATAGCTCGACGAGTGGACCCTGACAGCGTTATAGTTTGATTCGTGGAAGGCATGGCTGCGAGATCTATAAATCGAGTGAAGGTGCTCGCAACTCAATTAGCTGAAAGTGCGAAACCGTTAGCAACTATAACGCAATCAACCACTCGAAACTTCAGTAAAGCAGCAACAATGTCTACAGATCACAAGTTTCAAGGCTGGCTCGGTCTCGATAAGGACTCTGCCAATGGCAAGATGGTCTGGCAAGAGTATGAACCGAAGCCATTCGAGGAGACGGATGTCGATATCAAGATAACGCACTGCGGTATTTGTGGCTCAGATATCCATACTTTGAGGTCAGGTTGGGCCCCGGCAGACTACCCAGTTTGTGTCGGCCACGAGATTGTCGGACACGCTGTGAGAGTGGGAGCTGAGGTCAAGGGCATCAAAGTTGGCGACCGTGTGGGAGTTGGAGCTCAGTCAGGTTCCTGCCAAAACCAAAAAGGTGACTGTGATATGTGCGCAAACGGCCTTGAGCAACATTGCCCAGGAAATCTGGGTACTTTTGACTCCAAATGGCCAGATGGCTCTAAGTCTTATGGCGGGTATGCGGACTATTGGCGAGGCCACAATGCTTTCGTGATTCCTATACCTGATGGGATGCCCTCTGACGTGGCGGCACCAATGCTGTGTGGAGGTAAGCCGTACACCCCTGTGCCCTGGTCTATCCGCACCCATCTTGACTCTTATTGACGTTATCACCAGGTATCACGGTATTTTCACCATTGAAACAGCACAATGCGGGTCCAAATACGCGGGTCGGCATTATCGGTATCGGTGGACTCGGTCACTTTGGAATTCTCGGTGCTGCAGCGCTAGGCTGCAAGAAGGTCGTCGCCATCTCCAGGAATTCTACGAAGAAGGAAGATGCCATGAAGATGGGTGCAACAGACTTCATTGCCACCGACGAAGACAAAAACTGGTCCAAGAAGCACTCAGGTAGTCTGGACCTGATCATCTCAACGGTCAGCTCGCCCAAAATGCCACTGCAGAAGTACCTGTTCCTCCTGGGCTTCAATGGTACCTTTGTCCAAGTCGGAGCGCCTGAGGATCCTGTGCCGGGCTTCAATGCTTTTGGTCTGATCGGTAAGAGAGTCAAGATTACTGGTAGCATGATTGGTAGCCCTCAGGAGATCAAAGACATGTTGAAGTTCTTCGATGAAAAGTCAGTAAAGACTTGGAACAACAACGTTCCAATGTCCAAGGCTAACCAGGCTGTCATCGATATGGATGCGGGGAAGGCAAGATACAGATATGTCCTCGTGAATGAGAAGCATGCCAATGAGGGTGCAAAAATATGAGTCGGCTACAGAAAGGGTTATGCATAGATGTGGCCCTATGTGTGAAAAGTAGCGGCGTTCATGGGCTCTATATCAAATCAGTACGAGATTAACATATTGCTTCACTGTTCTTGGGTCACAATCAAACTGGACGTCTCTCCATGAGAAGAGTCCACTACCGCGTCCTGATTGCAAGCGTACGGCGCGACAGGTTAAAAGAAGGTCGTGTCTCGTTATTCCCAGTCCTGAAGCGCTGTCGTTATAGCGGATGGGCAGAGTCTTGGCGATGAAGTGGGGGTATAGCATTGATAAGTAAGCTCCACTCTGCGAGCGAAAAGACCATCATCAGAATATGACTTTGTCAATGCATCATACCGTACCTAAGCCTTTAAACGACAGTGTGTTTTTGCTGTAGTCTTGTTTAGGCTATGTTCCCTACTTAGAACTCTCCAACCTTCGCCACGAATCCATTCCTTCAAGCCCGCATTTCCAATACCCTGTTCAGGAGGCTGCACCCATGTCAAGTTGACCCTACACGAGAGCCTGCAATTCAGATGTGTTGCTTTGCGGCTGAACTCATACAGGCAGAGCTCGAAAGCAAGGCTTAATATGATTACTCTTATTTCAATGGTCATTCCGGTCACTATATAGCGTTCTTGTCGACCTCGCCATTGCCGCTTGTCTTGGCTGGATAAGTCTGCTCATAACCATCCTTTTGCTCACGCTCGCTTCCTCTTGTTCTGATGTACATGTCACTTTCTCTCGTGTTGGCATTTTGGCCCTGTTTGAACTAAGCACAGCCGCACCTTAACGGGCTGGGATAACGTCAGCAGAACCCACAACTACAGTCGCTCCTGCAACCAACTTCACGCCAATACAGGACTCCATTCCCGGAGCATCATTTGATGCTGCGATTGGAGCTGCCAATTTCAAACTCAAACGCCAAATACTCAGCAGAGATGCTGCCCTTGCACCGCTCGAGCCAAACTCCCAAAGCGAGCATCAGAGTACGACTGCATTCGCGGCCACAGATAACGATGCCGAAATCCAGTCCATGACCTCCGCTGGTTCCGAGTCCATAAGTACACTGTACGCAGCCTGCGAATCCTCCTCCAGCCGCAAGTTTGCAAACTTCATCAACGACACCTCGATCATAGGCACAGACGCCACAAATGTCGCAGTCTCCTACCCAGCGTCCGCATACGAATGCTGTGTTAGTTTACTCGTAAACCCGACCGGGAAGTTCTGGTTTTGGGGCTTCGAGATATGTTACGTCGGGGTTGGAGAGGGGTGTGCAGCAGAGAACGGTGGCGAGGTCGTGGAGCCAGCAGTGGTGTATATACAGGAAGGTGTGCGGCCAATGTTCACCACAGGTGGCGTCCTAAGGAGGGTCGAAAGGCTCTAGCTTTGCTGCTGGTGGACCGGGTTGGCGATCTTGTAGGGACTCGGCCTTAGCATTATCCGATGTAGCTGAGCAGTAGCATAGCCTGGTGGAAACCTCTTGCTGGTGGATCATGGACTCATGGTTTGGTTGGGAGTTTGGGGACATGCACATGTCCCTCAGAGAGATCTGTTTGAGACTGCAAACGATTGATTCTAACAAGCTTGCATACGTTAGGAAAGCGTTTGCGTTGACTCAACATATAGTCGTTCTCGAGTTTTCGGATGCGGTAGCAGGCTGCTCAAGACGAGTGATAGCCAGCAGTAGGCAAACCGGCGTTCTATCACACTGAGCGATGGTAGCTTCTTCGCTAACACACGACCAAGCCGTACCTCCGTGATACAGCGGGTAGGAATAGTGAACATAGCTGAACAAAATTCTTCTCGATGAAGCTGGATTCTGAAACTTTGTATCGAAGAGGCCACCAAGTAGGGCCAATATCAAGGTCTCTTGATAACGAACATAAGCATTAATTAGTGGAGAAGATATATCCAGCTCACTACTAGTCACTGTTCTCTGGCCATCATGCATACGCGGTAGAAAAGAGCATGATGACCATAGGTAAGGTCAAGGTCTTGACAAGCACAACAGAGCTGGAACAACCGCACGTGACCGGATGACGATATGCGGACTCTACACCTCGAACACGTCCTCCCCGACCTTCCCCCTAACGATCTGCACCCACCTTCTAACCTCCCTCTCTACATCCTCGTCATCGTCCTCCAGCATCTCATTGACATAGACCATGATCTCACCCACACTTCCTCCCCCTCCCCTTGCGCCCTCTCCCTCGCCAGCTCCAACACCAATCACATTGCTGATGAATTCGTCTCCGAGTTCTTCGTCCTCTGTCATGGCGGTTAGAGTCTTGATACTCGCGAGTCGGACGTGCGCTGAGCTGTGAGACTTAAGCTGCACGATATGGTGGCTTAGCGTTGAGTGTGTTACTGGGCTGTCCATTGTGCTTGTGGCCAGCGATGTGATGGCCGGTATGACGTGGGTCGCGACGGTACTGCGAGTGGCTTTGGATGCGGCAAGACGCAGACATGAGATCAAGTGCTCAGTGAGTGGCTCGAAGTGGGATGGGGCAGCGAAGAAGGAGTCCTGGTCGTGATTGCTTATCGTTCGTAACAGGGTGAGAGTGTTGAGGAGGAGAGGCGTTGGTTTGGAGGACTTGTCGTGTGATACTGCGCTCTTTAGAATTGTGGATATTGGTTTGAGGAGGTAGCTGGCGTATGATGTAACGATCGCTTTGAGAGTGTCGAAGAAATGCGTTAGCAGGTGGAACATGACAACCTGTCGGGTTTGATCGTTTGCTGCCCAGTCGATCCAAGACTCGAATAGGGGTCGGAAAGTCGTGTCGTTGACCTTGTAGATGAACTTGATGCTGACCTCTTTCAGGTGTGCAGGGGCAGCGGATCCCTTAACATTGTCTTCATCGACAGACAATCTCTGGTTTGCTTCTTGTTGCAGAGCCGCAAGGAATAGCTCAGAGATTGATCCTGCTTGTCTGATAACAATCGATTTGGGTGATGCTTCAACGGCTTGGGAAAGAAGGTCCAGCACGCTGTCAGTGGTAGCCATCTTGTCGCTGCTCGACCTCTGTAGGACAATTTCACCGACACCGTTGATGTTGATTGGAACATCACTGTCAAGGCTAGAGACCACCTTTCTGGAAGCATCCACAAGGATCTCGAGGTCGACCTTTCGAGCCATCGATCTCATCAGCTCATGTAGGTCAGAATGAGTGCCCTCTCCCAGTGCTCGGATTTGACTGGCAAAGACGAACGTCATGGCTTGCGAGAGCTCTTCTCCAGGTATCATGAAAGCTACATGGGAGAAGAGTGCAGAAAGCAGCACGCATGTAGCATTCCAGATTGACAATAAGAACTTCTTACGATCGAAGTTGACGGCGAGGAAACGTAGTGTCTTTGCCATCAGACTAGGTACCAATGGCACCGCAGCCTCTCTAATCACCTCGACGATGCCTGTCAATGTCAACAGTTCTGCTACTGCGCATTGGTCTGCTGCGTCGCCTGTAATCGCAGGATCTAGCTTATCGACGATAGTCTGAGCAGTCTCGGCTACTGCTTCAATGGACTTGCGCCCGAAATGCTCGACCACACGGTCTATACATACCAGAGTTGCGAGAGTCATGGCAGACGAGGTCGGAGATTCGATATACTGTCGAAGCTTGCTCAGTAATCTGTTTGCTGCTTCGAGTCCACGGTTGCTCTTTCGGTGTTTACGGTTGATTTGCAAAGCAAGTATGCGGAGCGCTTGTGGGCGCAGAATACTCTCGTCCATCTGATCAAGTTTGGGGGACACAATCTCGAGTAAGTCCGGAAGAGAAGGTAGTTGGAGAAAGTGGTCCAGACACTCTTTTGACATTGCTGATATCTCTGGAGAAGAGTTCTTCGTATCATGTATGACAGTCAGTGTAGACTCAAATGCCTGCTGCAAGTCCGTTCGTAACTGTATTGCCTGTGCGGTCTCACTTTTCGATAATGCTGCGATGCTAGAAGTGAGACTCTTACTCTGCATAATTGCCATAGCTGCAGACAATATCGAAGCCGAGTATTGTGTTCGTTCAGTCACAGAAGTGTTTCTACCTATGTTGAAGACAAGTGCGGCCATCTTTGGAGCACTTGCAAGAACGTCCACAGACAGATATAATAGCTGTCTGTACATGAGTAGCTGTACTGTTGCCGACGACTGGCTAAAAAGATCTTCAACGAGCTTGGCGAAATCTGGATCGTTACCTCGCTGGTGTGCAAGGAGGGTAACGAGCATATAGCCGCATTCATTGGCATCGATGCAAAAGAGGAGTTTCTGGTAGAAGGAGACCCTGCGGTGTTGCGGAATGTGCGCATATGCTGATGTAAAGCTTGCGAGCATGCTGGCCATGGAGGTCAGATAACTTTGTTGGTTCCTGCCCTTTCGCAAATTGTCTAATAGCGCAGGGACAATCTTGTCGATTGCTTCGTTGATGACATTGATAGAGTGTTCATCATCCTTGGACAGCATGTTGTGGCTGATGAACGTGAATATCGGCATTACATTGTGTACCATACGATCTGGGACAACTGTAGAAAGCGCTGCTAAGACCAGCAGTGATGTGTTCTGCACCTGGGGATTGTCTGTGGTTCTAAGACATTCTGTAACCACTTCCGGTCTAACGCCTGAAGTGTCAACAGTCCCACGCTGTCCTTTGGTAGAGCGGGCCATGGCATTGATGCTACTCAAGCAGAGATTTAACAGGTATGGTGATTCTATCCTGTTCTGCTGCAACTGCCTCAACGCCGATAGCATTGTGAACATTGCGTTCAGAAGCCCAGCCTTAGCTTCAGGCGAGTTACCTTCCACTAGCTCAAGAACGAAGCTGATTTTCGAGGTGGCATCATCAAGAGATCTTACGGCTTCGGCCCGAGAGAAAGAAGTACCCGAAGAAGATCTTCTTCTTCTCTTCGTTGGCGGACCTCGTATGTCTGAAGTCCCAGCCCTTGCGTGATCTAGAAGCTTACCCAATGCTGACTCGGATATTTCTACCACATTGAGAATGTCTCGGGCACCAGCGGCCAGACTGTTATTGGCTGAGAACGCTATATCGAAGAGAAAGTCTGCAACAGAGTCTCGATCCGATAAGCTCCATGTACTCCACTCGGAACGCATATAGAAGAACAAGGCATCCACCAGACCAGGCCGTTGGGATGAAATCATGGATTGCGTGGATTGAGCCAGATATTGTTTATCGTGGATGTTTGTCAGCTGTACAAAGGCCAGGTCAACTTGGGCAACGTTCAAGCCGTTGTCTTTTGCGAGCTTAGATGCTTCGATGGCTGACAGCTGAGCCCACTCCTCAAACACTGGGAGTAAAGTCTTGCGCGTCGATTTGCTTCCTACTTTGTCCACTCCACTGAGCATTCCCACGACCTTTGTTTTCACCATAACCAATGGGGTGGCAAGCGCGTGCTGCGTCAGTAAGGAAAACAATGCTGAACTGTGACTTTTCTTCATTTCCTGTTTACTTTGTGGCTGGAGTGCATTGTGTATCACGATGTCAACGTAAGCGGAATCCAAAATACATTCTTCCAGAATTGGCGTGAAGACATCATCAACAATGGATACTACCTGTGGCGGTGGTAGTGAGTGGAGATGTTTTGCATGTTCGTTATCGTAGATAGTATCAAAAGTGTTGGCGGCATGCTGCGATGCTGTCCTGGCCAGATCCGCAACCTGAGTTAGCAGATCTGCTGCAGCTTTACGGATGCTTTTGGCCTCTGAAAGGAGTACTATCGCGTACGGGACGAAAACCTGAACATCGCAAGCAGGCTTAGACTTCGTAGTTCGAATAAGCAGACGAATTGCTGCGGCGCGTGCAGCATCCGATGCTCCAGTACAGGCAAATCTGAGTAGGAAAGTCTGCCATAGAAGTTCTGGACTCGAAGCAGAAGACCAGATCGACAGGCTTGAGAACTGGGCCATCTTGTCCGCACTATTCCAACATGTCGCAAAAAGAGCAGCAAGATCCTGGAAGACAGGGGATCCACCAACGGTCAGGCATGAAGGCCGTCCGGTCCAGAGCGAGGGGACGGTACTGAACATATCGTCGACTGTGTTGGAGACTGCCGGATGATCCAGCATTTCGACATCAGCTTGCTCGACCTTTGGAGCAGTGTGCGAGCTCGAAATAGTCATGCCAAGTATACCTTCCAGCGCCATAAGATCACTATTTCCATTGCTGGCAAGCGTCGATACTGCGTCTGAGAATTTTTCGATCACCAAACAATTTCTGACCTCGATATCGCTGTCTCCACTAGCATTCAGAGCCAGCACTTTAGATATTATCGGGTTGATAGCAGCGTCTAGCGGTGTGTCAGGGTATATCTCATAAACCAGTTGAATGAGCGACTCGATGAACGCCGCTGATTTGTGTGCGTTCCTGCGCCTGATGTGTGAGGTTGCAGAGCTGATAAGAGTGTGTAAGAATCCCAAACAAGTATGCTGCTTTGACATTGAGCGAATAGTTTGCGCGAATGCTTCGGTAGTGGCAAGTATGTCTAGAGCCCTCCTGGGAACCAGTGGGTTTTGTTTTCTCATAACAATAATAGACATGGCTGTGAAAGCAGCTTCCAGATCGTGGTCGACTTTGACCAGCGAATGAGCCACCTCGAGAAAGAGAGAATCCAGGACATGATCACCAAGCTCAGCTCTGGCAGCTAGTAGGACCGAGATGGTATAGCACGTTGTTGTCAGACCAACAGACCCTGTGATCTCATAGCTATCACTCAGCAAGGATAGGAGCTTGTGTAGAAGGTCTTCAGTACGCTGAATCTGGACTTCCTTTCGACCACTTCGAGTTTGGTCAATCCTGCTTGTGACAGCCTCAACGATTATGCTGGACCAGAACTTGATCAGTGCTCCATGCGAGAGACCCTGTCGGCAGGTCTCCAGAGTATATGCATTCAGCGAGGCAAAGAATGGATCATTGTTGGCGGCAGCATAGGCCACAGCATGTCTCGGAATGTTCCAGGTAGTCTTCAAGTACGGGCGGACAAACTTCCATGAACCGACAACTTTGTCGTTTGGAACGATGCTGAGCACATTTGCCCAAACCGGAGTTTCGTGGTAGGGTAAGACGGTATAGAGCAGGTCATCAACATTTTGCACATGGACTCGGAATCGTCTGATGAGCCACTCTAGAGCCTTGAGTGCAGGCTTCAGAAGCAGCCTTCCTCCTAGCAGCATCAAACATCGTTTCAGGACCAGATCAAGAGCCTCGTTTTCGGACCTACTCATCTGGTCCCGGTCTTGGTTCTTTGCTTGCTCAGAGAAGAGGTTGCGGTCGAAGTCGTGGAAACGGTGGTCGAGTTGGCAAAGCTCGCGGTAGCCTTCATTACAGATGTTGTATATCGTCTCATAGTCCTGCTTGACAGCGACATCGCGCTCGAAAAGCAACGACTCGGCATGAGCATTGCGTGGTACTTTTAGGTCTAGCTCGTGCGACGAGTTCTTCGCAATGGCCTGCAACTGAGAGGCAAAGGCAGAGACCATGTTGATCGTCAACAGGTGGGGGTTTCTAAGCCAGAATGCAATCTGCTCTTTAATCAAAACATTTGTCCATGTCACAGTCGTCCCACAAGGTTCATTCAGTCAGCATTCATTCTTCAGAAAGCGCCTTTGTCAGTCGTCCATCAGAGTCGTTCGCATTTGCGACTACCAAACTGCGACACGATTCTGAAGCATTTTTTTCTCCGCACGAGGATCCACCTATGCTACAGCCTTGAGGCCTGAACTTAGAGCTTACGCTTCACAACTTTGTAGCTTCCCGTATACTTACTACTAGAATTTTATACCTTGTGCCACAGTGGCAGCCGTTGATAGGCTTGGACCCCAAACGAGCTTGGCGATGACGGTATCGGCACAGGCTCGGGCGAGAGGCTCCAGGGAACAAATTGTCCCTCTGAGCCAAAGCTTCTGGAGGCAAGGAAGTCTCTTAAGGCGCACCCCTGCCCCATTTTGTGACCGTGCAGCAGGAACTTCCCGCCAACAGTCGTGGAACACCACATTCGCTTCGATGCAAATGCCCGTGACACTTGGCCACGATGGACACTACTCGTACACATTTTGACACCTGTCCCAGTGTCCACAATGGCAACGTGCGCAACGACACTGGCGTTGACATCGACCACGTGGCTCACCTGCACCAGTCATCGCCAACCTCATCGTCGACCTCCAAAAGGCCCCGCCCCCAGACTGATGTAGCGTATCATGCCTCTAAACGAATTCGAACAGCGCCTGAGGAGCCGTCATTATACAGCGACAATGTGCGAAAGAAGCTCGCTGCGACGACGCGCACGGGACAGGCGTGTGATCGCTGCAAAGAGCGGAAGATGAAATGTGATCCCGATCCTATTGCCTGCCAACCATGTCGCTCGAAGAACTTAAGGTGTTATACTACAGATAGAGTCACTGGGCAGTCGAGAGAGCGAGGTCAGAGCGACCGTACCGAGGGGGAGATCTTCTACCTTCGTGATCAAGTAGAACAATATCGGAAGAGATATGGCGCACTGTCCGGCGACCTTCCACCTACACCTCATCCCGACTTTGTGTCCCTTTCTAATGAACAAAATATCCTACCTACGGTATCGCGCCGAGACAACGATGTGCCAGCTGAGCTTAACATCTCTTGCAACCTTCCAAGTCCGAAATATCATGGTTGGCCAGTACCAAGCCACAACAAAACCATCCATAAAGGGCCGATCGACGGAACAAAGGTCGATCTCCTGGACTGGGGTATAGTTGATATTGGTGACTTCGACTGCGATATGATGCAGGATCCTGGCGATAGTCGATCAAGTCACTTTAATCTATCTACTGAATCAGTCTTACGAACCATATACCAGCAGCAGAAGGTTCACGACAATCAGTTAGGCCTGCCTTCGAAAGTCGAGACCCTCGCCATGGCTGACGTCTTTCTCAAAGCCATGGGGGGGTTTGTGCCCGTGGTGCATACCGGCAGTTTCATCGCTCTCGTACACCGGCTGTACGATGCTCCTCAGAACGTGACCTTGCCCGAGAAACTGCAAGTGGTACAGATGCTTGCCATTATCAGCCATCAAAATGCCATCCGCAATTATGCTCAAGCACACAAGATGGAGGACTCTTATCGGTATCTGCACTACGTCCTAGGTCATTTCCCTCGCCTTACCCAAGATCGTAGTCTAGCTGCCATGCAAGCCTTGGCTATGGTTCTGGTACAATTTAGGAATTTACCAAAGCCCGGCTATACATGGTCAATTGCTCAACAACTGATGACCAGAGCTATAGAATTGGACTATCACCGCGATCCGGACAAAATTGAATTACCGCCAGATCAGATCAATGCCCTCGCCAAAGAATTGCGCAAAAGAGTCTTCCACACTATTTTCGGCATCTGCGTGACCACCGGTATTCGCATGGGTCGCCCTGGACCGTGGCAGTTTTTGCAGTGCGACGTCCCTCTACCTTTAGCTATCAGAGACTCAGAGATTTCTGTTGATGGCCTCCAAAGTGAGCGATCTGGGCAATCGGAGATTTGGCAATGCCTGCAACTCGCCAAACTGCTTCCGCTTTACACCGAGTTGTATAACCACATCCTCTCTTCCAGGCGGCGCGCTTCCGAATACGTCAAAGTGGTGGAAATCTTGAGATCGAAGATCGAATCGTGGCGCGCAGACTGGGAAAAGTGTATGGAGCATGAAGACAAAAATACCTTGAATGTGATCGTTTCAACACTACTGATTGATACGTGGGCAGCCGAGTTCTTGCTCCTCCTACATCATCCCAGTGTCTGTGCCGCAGCTACGTCCGACGTAGAAGAGAAAAACTTGGAACATTGCCACAAAGCCGCCAAACGGATGCTGAGCAATTTCCACACATTGTCCCGAAAGTACAAGGCTGCTGACTTCACGTGGCACAGCGTTGTAGCTTACACCTTGGGTTTCGGCTTAACGTTACATATCTTACACAAGCGATCGGGCTACATTTCACAGGAGCAATACGATGCTGTGAAGAATGAGCTCGCAGGTTGGATGTCCTTGATGGCGTATACAGACCTTGTTCTTCGGACGGATAATAGACTGCAGAAATCTTTCGAACCATTTATGGATCAAGTTCTGGAGCGAGCTCAGCACCATATAATCAAACCGCCAACTTTCGAGGATCAGACACACAAACTGACGAGTACGTATGGCCGTTCTATGGTTCAAAGGCCGGAACCAAGCGTGAAGTACGAAAGAGCGCCTCAGCCTGAGCCTAATGGTGCATCCTCTCGGGAGGGTCGTGACACGTCCAGCTGTCCACATCCACAACAAGCATTTACAGATGGCCCTCCTCCGTTCCAGAATGGTTCGATCACGATTTCGCCAAGCTCGTACTCCATGTACCATCAGCCTAACAATCAATATCCTTCCATACCAACATCGCTGGCGTCTCTGTTGAACGGGCCTTCGGCCAACATGTCACAGTATAGAGGCAATACCAGGTTTACGCAAGATACAGCTATGCTGTTTTCACCGCATCTTTACACGGACGCCACCGCAGTATGGCCACTAGTACCGGAGGGCACGACGTACAGCTAGAGCTGTACATACGCGCACTGCACGCAATAAAATTCAACGCTACTGACCAGCATACAATATGGAGGACGAGTTGTAAGGATAGTAGAGTATCAACTTCAGCTTTGGCTCTTCTGAACCGACACTCGCACTATTCGGCCACTGGCATTCGAGATGTAAACGTTCACAGTTGAGACAACTGCCTGGCTTTTCGTCACATTTCACCTTGCGAGCTCGACAAGTGACACACCCTAGACAAGGATTTGTCAGTCGCAGACATCTCTAGATGGGATACGAAGAGAGTATGTTTTCTCGCACAGACGCAATGGGTCTGTGACATCCTGCCGTGAAGTGGCAGAGACTCATGACCGGACTTTTTGCTAGCTACCACTAACCGAGGGCTAATTGGCTACTCGTTGGTAACATGGGTGTCGCAGTGTGCGATGAAGTTGTAGTCGACCGTGTGGCTTGCTACATGACCCAAGAGGGAAAACAGCTCTGGTGGTCGGGATCCAGTACGATGCATCGTTGCACTCAGGCACATGCTCTGGAATGGTGATAATCACTTGCCTGTATGGGATCGTATCGCTTTACGTCGTTGAACTGACTTTCGTGTCAATGTCACTCGGTCCACCATAGTTCAAACGTGCTGCAGTTGAGCACTCAGGCACTGCTTCATCCCAGAGCGCCAGACGAGTATTCTCCTGGCTTCAGCGGACAATCGTGTAGGAAGGAGAAAGGAAGAGCGGACTGTCGGTAGCGAGCCTCAAGCGTGATGTGGAGACAGAAAGTCATTGTCATATCGAGTTAGTATATCTACTAGAGTGATCCAGGCATCATCATGACCCACCCCAAGACCGAATAGGTTTAATCTAAAGGACTGTCGCGAGAAGTTCAATCTGGGCCACGAAAGAATAGACGTTGTGTATGGAAGCACATCTAGTAGGAACATCCATTCCCAGGTCACTCAGAGTTCTCGCAGAGATCATTTGATGTGCCTTGAGCAGGGGCATTCGAATCCTGTGTTGCGCATAAATTGATCAAGGTCGGGTGGTTAGATTCTATCACGCCGACGGCCCGGATGTATCACACGGCAAAAGTTTGTCTACAACTATTCCGAGGCAACAACGATGAATGCGGCCGATTGTATTTATCGTCTTGACCAGATACAAGTGGGTAGTACAAGAACTTGCATCACATAAAAGGTGTAGGTGGCATTTGAGCC
>Ga0181467_100527_pt1 | contig 19479 bp, 14 predicted proteins | sample InSIn5gowninarea_2_FD_119079 | JGI IMG/M metagenome (GOLD analysis project Ga0181467, IMG submission 119079) | Clean room microbial communities from NASA Spacecraft Assembly Facility at Jet Propulsion Laboratory, Pasadena, California, USA -... ... | reverse complement strand
AGATTGAAAAATGTGAGCAGCACAACAGAAATACTGCTCGTTGCAAGGTGTGGAGAGGTGTTGGTAAACCCGAACAGCGAACGACTCGGAAGGCATGTGCGTCAAAGTGGGCTACTCCAAATCGGCACGAAACCGAAGAATTCCCATTAGCGTCATTCTATCGTCGGTCCTGGAACATCCAATCACAGAGGACTGTATCCCCTTTTTGCTTCAAAGCAAACAACATCCGGTAGCATCTAGTTGGAAGACAGTGAGAACATGTCAGCATAGTCCCAGATGTAGTCCAAGTCCACGACATCCTGGACTGGTCACTGTTCAGCAAGATGTTCACGGCAACTACATGTCGGCAGCATGGATGCCCTGCTCTTTATACTTCAAATGGTTAATCGGTGAAGGATATGCTTCATTGTTCTATAGAGTAGCATGGCAAAGCAGATGGAGATGTGCGACAGACCCTCGAGTGAAGGTCGACAGATCTTGAGACGACCTTCACCGTGATGGTCGTGTCTCCAGCCCCTCGACCATACCTGTCGCATTTCGACTTCTCAACTATATCTACGATAGTTCTACCTCTTCTGCTGTACTTCAACTACTTCGATCATCCATCGACCGTACTGTTGCAATCGATCGTCCAGTCTATCACAACCGATCACTTCTGTCTTAACACGATCTATAGCAGACTTCAGTCGTCAAACATCGATCTACTTGATATCGACTTATAGTCAGACATGGAACCTTCTACAGGTACTCCTCCCAATCAACCAATCTACAACATCAAGTTCTCTCCCGAGCAGATTGAGACTCTTGTCCAACGTGTCTTTCCTCAATCGAAACTTGTGTCTCATAAACAACTGAACTCTGGAGAGTCTTTCAACAATCGAATCTATTTCTTGACTCTTGACCACGAAAACAATGACAACCTACCAACAACGACAGTCTTGAAAGTCATAGGTAGATGCTTCAGCAATGCAAAGATCCAAAACGAAGTGTCCACCCTATTGCAACTCAAGAAATACTGTCCAGAAATCATTGTCCCTGAGCTAGTTGCATGGTGTGAAGATGGCAAGCGCATTCATTCAGCTCTCACTCAACCAAACAACGACGACGATATCATTCTCACTACGCCTGAATCGCACAAATGGATCATGATGTCCACTCTACCAGGTCGAAAGTTGCTCAAAGAAGATTTGTTGGGCGAACACTCTCAAACTCTTGCTGCACAGCTAGCTGACACAATCAATATCTGGCGCACCAAAATGCCAAACATAGGACAGATCGGTAACTTCAGAATCAACAGCGATGTTCTCACAACCAAAGACAACTGCGCTACACTCGATATCCACATTGAAGGCCTCCTCTTCAGTGAAACTCAACCTACAGTTGCTGTCAAGACTCAATTTGACTACTACAACCATCTCTTCGGCAACCAAATCAACAAGCTCAACACGAATGATGTCTTCACTCATCTTCGTTCAAGATTGACAGCACCTCTCGAAGATTTCCAACGAAACAAGCTGCCTTCCCTCCCCTTTCTCGCCGAAGCTCATGGTTCAGATGCCCCTCCATGCTTCACCCACCAGGATTTCGCCCCGCGCAACATCTTGGTGAAGGAAACACCAGCTGGCCTCCAGGTCACTGGTATAATCGACTTCGAATTCGCAGGCATGTTCCCACAATTCGAAGAATACCTCAACAGCATCGCCCGTGCAGACGGCGATTGGCCAGAGAAATTCTGGGACAGGCTGCTCGTCGAGCTTGCCCAGCGAGGTATCAAGGTTCCTGGTGTTGGTGCGATGTCAAAGGAGGCGTGGGAACAGGGTTGTGATTTGATAGTGCTGATTGAGAGTATTGCTCCTTGGGAATTGGACGGAGGTCACGTGGAGGGTGACGAGTTGAAGGAGAAATTGAATGAAGTTGGTGATAAGGTTGGGGGTCTTCTCAAGAAGCTTGGAGAATAGTTAAATATGCTTAAGTGCGTTAGGTGAGAACTCGAGAGAATGACAGATGAGCTTATTATGCTTCGATCCTATCCCTTTTCTTACTTTGCTGTCTTTTTCTTGCTTCGCCGTGTTGTTCTAGTGCCTTGTTTGTGCATTTTCGGTGTACATTGAGTACTTAATTAGTAGTCTTTTACCTTTACCTTTGAATTGTCTTGACGGAATGTTCAAGTCCAACAGCGTTTCATCCAACGTGGTGTAGTCTCAAATACTGGTATCCTATTGATAAGTTCAAAGCTTGGAGAACGATTGAATACGCTTGAATGCGTTAGTTGACAGTCAGTTGAGGGACTTGAGAGATGAGCTGAATATGCTTTCATTTACCCCTTTTCTTGCTTCTTTGTGCTGTTATAGTGCCTTATCTGTGCAGTTTCAGTGCATATTAAGTGCTCAGTCAACAGTTCTTACCTTTACCTTTGAGTCATCTTGACTCGATGTCCAGATCTAACAGCTCTTCAACCAACGTCGGGTCGTCTCAAATGCTACCATCCCGTCAATAAGTTCGAACTTGGTTTTCAGAACGCCTTCTAATTCCTTGGACATACCCCTATATATTCCGTCAGATACATACATATACACAATCAGCTAAGCAAGATCATACCATGCGTCCCGCTTACTCACAGCATATACCCTCCTTTTGAAAGCAGCCCTCAGCATCCTGCCCACTCACAACCCCCAGAAGACCTAGTAACCCAACCACAGACACAGTCCATCCATCCACCTAGTCATTTTACAACGCCAGCAAAGCCAACCTGCACCGAACACGCCGTCCCAGCGGCCAACATGGCGATCTCCCTACTAGATAGCTGGCGGAGAAGGACATCCCGCCGGATCGTAATAATAGTTTGAGATAATGACTTGTTGGTGTCCAGGAGTCTGCTTCGGAATCTGTTGAATAAGTTATATTTAAATATAGCCCGGGTCTGCGCGATCCTTGGCACGTTACGAAGTGGTTCTTCATCTGAAACAGCCTTGTAGTGCAGTTCTTGTTACATCGAGACACCACACGATGGCACTGCCTCACCAGAGTCAATCTATCTCAGCCCAGTCGGGACCATCAACGATCTTGGTCATAGCCATTCCACTAGGACATGTACACTGTAGCACAGAACAACATCTTACATGAACACTTTCTTCAACATGAAAGATGTCAACTTCCCAACCATCGAAATCACCAGAATATTGATGGTAGTAGCCCCTGTATCACCCCCTCCCTCTTCAGCCCACTTCACCACCTACGACCCGACCTTACCATACCATACCATACCATACCACAATGACTTCCTCTGCTACAACATCCACAAGCGGCCTACTGCAATCGTCTTACAGTACTCCTCTCCACATTCTCTAAGCGAGCATTATGAAACATAATTCCATAGCTAAGTGGTTCAAGCATGCAGAATGCATTATCTCGTGGCCACTAGTGCCAGAATTGGCCCTGCTTTCTCCTTTCGTTACTGTATCTCCGATTTGCCACTACCATCAACTTCTGCTCTCCTCTCTCATCGATACTAAGAAACAGAAGGTCCCACCACTTGTAGTGTCTTGCTTACTACAGTAGACTTCGGAAACTAAAATACACAATACACCGGAAGTGTGTTGTCTCTCAATACAAGTGCTGTAAGTGGAAAAGCTAGTTCTGGCCTTATAAAGCTCGATGAAGCTTTTTGGAGACATGAGCCGGTTTCGGCGACACCTTGGCGTCTCGATCGGGCAGAGTTAAGGTTTGGCCTGATCTAGAGTCACATACTACGGACTACCGTACGAGCGTCGACTAGGAATATCTCAATGTGCGGAGTACCCCTTCCTTGTTGTACATGAGTACGCTCAGCTTAAGCCTCTTGCGGCTGAGCGACAGCGACATCCTCTGCTTTCTTCACCCAGCTAGGCAGATCTCTGGACCCATCACCACCTGATACAGTACTTCCGCTCGCGCTTGTCTCTCGTTTGTCCTCGCTTACCAGCTTTATTGTCAGAACCTGACCGACCTCTGGTTTTCCAACTGTTTGAATCCCTCACCGAGCATCATTAATGCGAAGTCAGGTACTCAATACTTTTGCTGCGGCTGCGCTCGAACCCTGTATACTTTACTCGATGGTGCCGTAAATGCATCTTTCAACGATTCGATATCTCAGTGTATTTCGCATTCTAGAGCTTGGGGACTAGAACCTTTGTTTCCAAGTCGTTCATGCTAATGGATTATGCCTGAAACTCTGGCAGAGCACTGTGTTGCTATTATGATCTTCACTCAACGAAGCTTCAGATAGCCGTGCACTGTAGCTACCAGTGCAAACTCTCTGATTGTCACGGCACAGTGTGGCAAGGCGGCGGTAATGTAGATGGGAATTCCAACCCGAGATCCTACCCATAAACGGAATAGCCGGTGCCATCCAACGTTCCGATCTACTCCAGCACCAGCCTTGCGTGGCTTGCTGACTGAAGCTGAAAACTAGATCCAGACTCTACAAAAATACGGAGTACATGCTTCCGATTTCAACTGCATGTTGCTGCTTGTTCTTAGTTAGAATTTGACTCTACTGATGCTCCGCTGGAACACAATCGGCTCTTCTAGACGCACACAAATGTCAGACTTTCCCAACATCTTAGCCGACCTTGTGGTTGCGTGTCTGAATGACGCACTACTGCCGAGATTCAATAGCACGCTGGTTAGTGAAATGGATAGCACTCTAGCTCACTAGTCTCGGCGTCCCTTGTGGTATCACATCGTACTGGACAGCATCTTGATGATATGAAGGTCAAGCAATCTATTCAGAAGTCATCAGCTTCAGACTCTTCCTTCCGTCTTTACAGATTACACCCAACATACCTTCCTCTGCTCTCAGCTTCTATATTCTCAATCTCAAGCATGGCGCCTGTCAAAGCATTGCTTCTCTGCTACTTGGCAGTGGTTCATCAATTTGTGGTTACTCTTGCTGCACCTCTCGAGGAGCGTGGAGGTAGTGTCTGCAGTAGCGGTATCTATGGCGAGCTCGCTCCAATACTGGAACAATACTCTATCGCTGAAGAATTTTGCTCAGTGGTTTATCCTGTTTCTTGTACGGCTTCTTCAACAAGTCCTACCAAAAACAAGCGAGCTGTTTCATCGACCACTTCAACAAGCAAGGCACCTACAACCACGAGTACATTGAAAGCTACTTCATCTTCACAAACAACATCTGCAGCTGACTCCAAAGCTTCTGCTTGGTCTAAATGTCAACAACAGCCTTGGAATGTGATATCAACTCTGTGTTCGTGTATCGAAACACCTACTGTATGTTTCCAAGCAGCTTATAAACGAAACACTAACGTACTTTAAGCCATGTAAATCAACTGCAAAGTCTTCAACCAGTACGATCACAAAAGCCTCATCAACGACAACTACCACCACCACAAAAGCTTCATCCACAACGTCCACGACATCTTCTAGTATCACAACTTCTACTACCACGTCTGCTAGTACGACTACCACAACTGCTAGTACTACCACCTCCACCACCACGTCTATCAGTATTACCACCCCTACTACCACGCCTTCTAGTACTACAGCTTCGACCACGACATCTTCAAGTACCACAACCTCTACTACCACGTCTACTAGCGCTACAACCTCCACTACCACGTCATCCAGTACTACAACCTCAACCACAACCTCAACCACAACAAGCTGTGAGTTCCCACTCCCATTCCAAGTCCCCACTCCTCGCCAAATTCCCATACCACATATCCCATCCACTAAAACGCCTCAAACTAACACCCCCTCTCCACACAGGCACCTACCTCCCCCAAGCAACCCCGACAGGCGGCAGCACTCCCTACACCTTCCTCGACATGACAACCGCCATGTTCGACGCAACCTACATCGGCCAATTCTACCGCGGAACATCAAACACCTTCTTCGACATAACCACACCCCCCTGCCAAGCAATCCAGCTGTGCGCCAACGCCGCATACGCGTACTCGCAAAATCCCGACTCGTTCCGGCTGTATCAAGATCTAAAAACAACCAATGATCGATGGGAGTGCGATATCGGTGTCTTCCTTTATTATTCCGCGAGCGATGCGACTAACGTCCCGGATGATAATGTGGGGTTGCAGTTCCATTACTCGATGTGATCAATACCAGCGTACTGTACCTCGAGCACCAGATCTTGAAAACCTTCGATTAAACTAGTAAACCCCTTCTCATATATACGTAGTCCAATCAATACCTTTTATACGTATGTACTCAAACCATCTCACGTCTCACGAAATAGCTACGTAGGTACGTAGTATTCTCTACGCGAAGACATGTATAAGAAGGAATTTTTGAACATACACTACTACAGTACAGTAGTTACCACCATCGTCGTCACTGCTGTCGAGGAATGACTGTTCATTTGGTCGTCGTCGTCGCTGGCGGTCTGGATGTTATCCATAGGATACTGTGCTCGTGAAAGGAAGGTCACTCCATCTTCGCATGTTACTTAAGGACAAGTAAGGAAGGAAGTATCTGGTGGATAAATGCTTGCATGACTGACCGTGGCTGTTAAGAGCTGCACGACTGGGCCTATGTGACAGCTAATACAAAGTTGACAGGATGCAGTAGGTAGCAGCAGATGCTTACACAACAAGAAGATTGAAAAGGGATTAAGAAGAATGGTTAGGCTAGACTTTTGCTATACAGCCAGTAAATACACGCATGGTGTTGGCTTGTTTGCTCGAATGCTTTCATTAGTAGCAGACAATGTACACTAGGTTCAGCAAGCTAATATCGTCACCGAATCCTTTCAGTTTTGCCCTTTGCTCTTCGTGGTCTAGCAGTATTATGCTTTGCTGTCTCCAACTCACAGCGCACGGTGTGGACAGCAGCGTCAAACGAGCTGCGTTGCAATACAAAAAAGACAACCACAAATGCCACCCCATTGCATGTCATGAAAATTCCAAAACTCTTTCTGCAACGAAGAGTAAGATCCGAGATTTGAGTTCCTTATGATACCCAAAGTTGTATCTCGAGTGGTGTCATTCGTTATGACAGACTTTATGAACGCCGATAAGGAAACGGCATACGCCGAATGGTGATGGGCCGAAACGCCTGTGCAATGCTTGAAAACGCGAAGTGGTATCGCTAAATGATGGACGCCAAATAAAGATGCTGATGCTAGTTTATGCAGATGCTGTAATCGTATGTCATGAAATTGATGATTGTCGATGAATAACAGCCTCGGTGTGAGATGCAGATCGATCAATGATCTAAGCCTTGACATCACCGATGGCAATACCGCCGCCAGTACGTACACTGTTAGTGTACTCCTTGGCCCACTTTCGTGCCATGATGGATGCTGAAGGATAGTTAGCATGATGTCAATAACGTTGAAATAGAGGGACGAACCTTTCAAGAATTTCTTGCTTGCATATTTCTTGAACAAGGCTTCATGAGCAACGGGAGACTGCAGGAAATCGACCATGATTTCGAAAACGGGGATGATCTCTTCTTCTGTGTATCCAGCAAACTTGGTGAGAGTGACATCCCATGGGCCACGGTCGAGGATCATTCGAGCAAGATACATGGCAGCAGCAGCGATGTGACTCTGTCGGAACTCAAGGAATCGATGGTCAACCAAGCTAAGTTCCATCAAGTACTTTCCAAGTGTTCGAGTCTGGATGTCATAGTTATCGGCCTTGGAGATTCGTCGGAGGAAGTTCATAGGGTTTGGGTAGCTTAGATCGTATTTGAGTGTCGACAGGGTATATCGCTCAGCTGCGAGGACTTCTTCGACGGAGAAACCATCATCTGCGACGTGCGTGAAGTTGCCGACGTGTGGTGAAAGAACTTCTTCGTACTTTGAAGCGATGAACATAGCGGTAATACCGACTAATTGGAGCTTGTCGAGTGGCACAACCTTCTGTGAGAGAAACCGATCAATGATGTTGACGGCAAGGAAAAGGGTTTCGGGCAACAGACGAAATCTCATGTGAACCTCAATGAGCCAGTCGACAAGTATTCCTCGCATCTTCCATTCAAGGTCATCTTGGTGGTCCATGTAGGTGGGGTTAGGCATGGTAGCCTTTTCAAGCTCTTGGTAGTATTCAAAGATCTCTCGGACGTATTCGGCGCACATAGATGGGTCATCAAGGTCTTCAGCATCGAGATTGGCGACAACATCATAGACCTCTTCCATTTCCAGCTGAGCCTCTTCAACCATGTCATGAGATATGACCTTCTTTCGTGGTGGTTCTTCGACCTCTAGTGATTCGTCCTTTGTTGCGGATACGGATGGTTGTGCGCGCTTTTTCTGTACACCTGAACCACTGGCAGGCTTCTTCGATTCAGAGACTGGCTTGGGCTTGACATTGTTATCCTTGACGCCAAGAGCAGATCTCGACGAGTTGGTTCGTGTAAGCTTTGTGACACCACCGGTGGGAGCTGCAGGTTTCGATGCAACGGTAGACTTCTGAGCAGCAGCCTTCTTGCCTTCTTGGACGATTTCCGTGCCCTTTGCAGCATTTGTAACATCTCCCAATGCTCTCCGTCCACGTGTGCCATTTATAGTGCCGGTAGTAGATTTCTTGGTCTGGAGAGCCTTCTTGGCTGGAGGATTGGAGACATCGTCTTGTCCTTGAGCAGCTTTGGCACGCGTCAATCGCGTATTGGTGGTCACACTGTTCTCATCATTCTCATTGTTGATACGCTGTCTTGTACGTGGCTATCATTCATGTTAGTCACGTCTCCTCTCGTACTTGTCGACGACGCGCCGCTTGGTCTTCGACTTACGAGAGGCATTGTGATAGACGACAGCAACTAGTGCTGAACGAAGAGAATAGAAGAAGAGGAGATAACAGTGTTGGTAAATCTTGAAGAGGGTGTTGTTCCTGATAAGTGTTAGAATTGGATTCCCTTCTTCAAATTGAGCAACACTGGGGATGACGCACGGGCTCTTTGTGAACGTGTTAGATTATGAACGTCTCGAAACACTTCTTGACCAGTAGGACTGTCAACGAGATGTTGAGTTGAATCAGGAAGAAGGTATGGGAGGTCGAAGCTTCGTGTTCGAAATGTTGTCCAAAGGCTACACGACACGAGGCTCAGCTGCGTGCATGGAAGTAAGGGCGTCGCGTTATGTTGATGGCCGACGAGTACAATCCTTCGACTGATATGGTTAGTACTCGTGTAGGGTAATGAAGCTCAATGTAAGAAGAAGGAAGAGCTGGAGAACAGCTTGTTTATGAAGAGCAAGCAGTGTTTGCAGGGCCAGTGCTAGAGTGTGTACATAGGCTTTGTAGGTGCAAAGTGCTGGGAGGATGCAAAGTCGGCGAACTGGAAAGCGAGTTGTTTGGCTTGGCACAACACGAAGCGCGAAGTGCTGCTGGATCAACCCGCCAGAGGATGACAGCCGCTTGTCATTGGCCAACGCGATAAAGCGCGCCACAGCTATGCGTGATGTAATGCTCAGGCCAAAAAGACACGCGAAAACTCACTCGATGATCCAGTCGATGTCCGTGCGAGATTCAAGTTGGTTCGAGTTCGAGATGATATGCGACTGATGGATGCGGGTGGTCTCCAAGATATCTTGACTGTTGCATACAATCGAAATACTTGTGCAAGAAGGTATTCTGTAGGTAGCTAGGAAGGACGATGAGTTATGCTGGGATGCAGACGATGGGCAGAAGCAAGGATAAAAGTATAAAATCGGCCTTAACAGGTGCTGCATAAATTGGGGCAGGCACGTTCTAATCTGTTGTCATGGCGGTTGCTGTGGCAGCAGACCTCCAACGGAGCCTTCACACTTGGGACTACGGGACCCAAATTCAACCTTCTTATCTGAATGAGAACAACAGACTTCGCAGAATGCCGTACTGACATATTCTTCGAACAATCAAGAACCAGGATGCTGCCTGCGATCAGTAACTAATGAGGTGTTTGAGGTTAAATGTATTGATCTAGATCGAAAATGCTAGGTGCCTACATCTATACTCCTGCTTCAGCACCATCTCTGTTTTGATATACAGCTGCATAAATACCGCTTACTGTAACTATATCGTCCTTAGCAGATCTTACTCGGTCCTTGCATCAAGTACTTTTCGCTTCTGGAGTCGCCGTCATGTTTTTATTTCCGTTACCTGAATGCCGCTTGGCTGTTTGACCATTGGTTTCTGCTTTCTATACCATGGCTGTCTTTTACCATTGCGACCCTATCGACCACGTTGCAAGACAGCTTTGACCGCACCGTCAAGCTCTTTCATTCCTGGAATCTCCCTGCTCCATATGCTAGAGTCTTTGCCATCAGATTCCACCCATCGTTGCACAAGACTGTTCGTTTCAAAAGGTTTGATGCCATCGCCAGCAGTGCCGATGGTGATATGTGGATACTCGTTAGAACAGCCCCAGACCGTATTATTCGCAGCAGGAAGAATTCGAACCAAGATGCCCATTACTCGGTCGTCCCAGATAACACGTTCGAGTCGAAGTCGAGCTGGTCCAAGACTAGGTGTGCGACTTGGATTGTTTTCTTTTTCAAGTGCAGCACTATAAAGATCTGTGTGCATCTTCCAAAGGTCGGGCTTGTCGCTTGCGTTGGCCCGATGGATCAGAGTGACATGGAAGTCTTTTTGAATTCGATTGGTGCCCTTGAGCTGTTTATAGAATCGAGCTTCATCAGGGCTAGCATTTTGGAACAACGCCGACAAAATGGAGTTCACATTTGTAGCGGATAGTGTGATACCAAAATACTCCAGTCGCTTTACCAGCTGCTCAGGAGACTGCTCCTTCAACTCAGGTGTCGCCTGTTTGCTGCCACCGTTGTTCTTTGGTTTCCAGGCTGAGGCATCCGGTTTCTTATTGAAGGACAAGTCGTGCATGTTTTCAGCACCAATGACGTTCTTCATGGCGAACTGGATGGCCTCTTCCATATCCTGATGAGATGGCATTTCACCTTTGAATATGCCTGGGTATACATGGTACAGGTGTGTAATAACAGTCTCGAGGTTGTCGACCGATGAAGCTGCTACATCCAAATTGATGACTTCGTCAAACATCGAGTCAGGTTCCTGGCTTGTATCACATCCCTGGAAACGCTGTAGAAAGCCGTCCATGATCGAAACAATTTCTCGTTCACCTTTACTTCCGGCATGGATGGTCTGGTGATTATCTCCTCGATCCAAGACACGGCCAGTCGTGATCTTTCGAATTTCTTTCAACATTCTATCTTTCGGTTCATGGACGTAATGCAGAGCAACGAATTTGGTATCTGGAACAACCTTTGCCACATCTTCAATGATCTGCTGGCGCTCACGTTTCTGATGATTGTTTCGATCCGCAATGACCACATTGTGTTGTGCCATGGTGTTGGTGATCTGTACGGCAAATCTAGCTGGCCGGTTCCCTTTCCCTTGAATATCATCGTTTTGGATGTGACCCCAGTCGAAGAGCTTGACTAGCGCCCCTGCAATTGTAGTCTTTCCACAACCAATAGTTGCGATGGGTACGAGAAGAACGTTGTTTGGACCGTCACCATTCGCGCCGTCGTGTCCTGCGGCGTGCTCTTCAGCGATGATGCTAGCACCACTCTTTCCTTTCTCTGCAAGGAAACCGTCCCGCATCTCAATAATGCCATGATTTTGATTGTATAGCTTGGCCAGTTTAGGGTCTTGAGCAAGTCGTCGTCGGGCATACAGGATGTAATCTTCGGTGATTTTCTTGTGCTTCTTAAATCGAGGAGGCTTGCCTGAGATGACTTGTTTCGTGCACTCTCGCCATTGCCGGTACATAAGGTATGGTTCCTCGAACTTGTACTTGAAGAACCAATCTCGTCCTGGCTGTCCAGGAGATATGCCTTTGGCCTTACATCGCACGACGAAGCCTTCGGTATCCCGACCTGCCCAGGACCCTGTTTCCGCGCACTTGTCCAAGAAATTCTTCACTTCATCCAGGTCTTGAATCATCTGGTATTCGGCCTTCTTGAAGCCCCAAGCGTCGGCGAACTGGTGTACTTCAGGTCCCGAGAGTGTTGCAAATTCTGGAAGATTGAAGTTGATACCGTGGAGGTAGATACCGGCAGCTTCAGGAGGGTATGCGAGCACGTGCTCCTCGAATTCGTCGTCACACAGCTCCCCCACTGCTGTTGCATTCATCTCCCGTAATGCCTTTGCTAAGTCTTTTGTAGTTTTTCCAACACTTTGTACGTGTCGTGCGATCCACTGTTCGCCTGCAACTGCATGACTCTTTTCCACATCCTGTTTAACTCCGGTGGAGTGCTTGCTACAAACCAGTAATGTGCCGTCTTCCAGCCCAGACATGAAGATGATGCAGCCATTTTCCTTCACGCTCAGTTCGTAAGGGCCGACAGTGTCCTGTTCGATATGCTGCCACTCCGTCTCCCGTACCTCGTTAACATTGAAGAACTTGTCGTATCCTCTGATGACTATCTCGGGCATGCCATCTTGTCTCTTTGTGGTGAATAGACCTCGTGCATAAGTCGGAAGGTCATCACGTTTATAGTCCCAGTCGTTGAATTTCCATGAATCCACAAAGATATTGCTTCCCGCAACACCGAACGTGGACTTTTTGCACGAAAAGCTTTTCTTTCCACCCTTTCTGCTGTTTGATTTTGCGGACTCTAATGCTTGAACAACTGTCCGTACCTGGTGTTGATTTTGAGCCATGGTTGGACGCCTTGATTCAGAACTTTTGTGAAGAGAGCACGCTGGAATGGCTGTGGCTTGTTATGACAAATGCGTAACAAGGCCAACCCGTTTTGAGTTGTGATACTCTCGTGTGAAAACCGGGCAGTTTGAATATTCTCAATGTGGGAACAAATGTGGATGAGTTGCAAAGGAAATGCGGTGGTCAATATGGTATTTACCTGGGGTTTCATTCATCAAATTTACTACGCAGGAGCGGCCTTGGGCAAAGGCAACTGCGGTCCAAGTATGTCACTTTTCACACAATGACTCAAGCAAGAGTCATCAGAAGTGACAACGAGGCTGAGCAGATCCACTAATGAGTGTGCGCAACATTGTACAAAAGAAAACGTGCTGAATAGTAGTACAGTAGGCACTTTTTGGGATTTGTTTTGTATAATTTCTGAAGTTGTGGCTAAGCTTTAGCTGCCTGGACTTGGGCGCTAACCGGCCAATCAGTCGTCAAACTGTCAGATTTTGCTAAATCATAAACTGAACCTTTACTACACAGCCGTGCTCTTAATCACCGCGTAGAACGCCTTGAAGACGATGTCAGATCTGAACCCGTTCCTCCTTGCTGCCAATACTCCGTCGCCGGACGCTCGTCTTCTACCACTCCTCCGCTCAAACCCTTCACTAGCTTCGAAGCAAGACTCACATGGCTACTCGTTGCTCCACGCAGCTGCATCATACGATCACATTGACCTGTTACGAACACTGATCAACGAGTTCAAGGTTGATGTAAACTTACGTGACGAAGACAACGAGACCTGTCTCTTCGTTGCTGAAACAGTTGAAGCAGCAAAATGTCTTGTCGAAGAATTGCACGTTGATGTGGGAGCACAGAATGATGATGGCATGACGGCGCGAGAGAAGTTCGAGTCTGAAGGCGAATTTCCGAGTGTTGCGGCTTACCTGGCGCAAGGTATAGCGGCGAGCAGCGAAATCGCAGGCTTGAGTGACTCGCAGAGCGGACACCTCCCACCATTACCGCCGAACGTTAAGCTGAACATAGGCACTGTGACGGATCAGACTGAGGCTGAACTCGGTACACAAGAGCCCGATCCTGAATTTCGGAGACGTATCGAAGAGTTGGCATCACAAGAGAATTTTCATACTGAGGAGGGTCAGCGGCAACTGCGAGAACTGATTGCTGATGCTGTGAGAGGGGTAAGCCATGATGAACATGACAGCCAGAGAAGGAGGGTCGGCTGAACCATTTTGTGAACAAATGTGGAAATGCAGGACTCAGAGGAAGTTAAAATTCGGACAAGGTCGAATGAACTCGTTGTACAGTCTATATGTCAAGTTTGAAGACATGCAGGAGGAAGGGTTGATGCAACGATCTAGGGATCGTAACAGCTCATCAACCGTTCATCCATGCAGCGACACGTCCACCACCCACTCGAGCAGCAAATCTCAGTCCCTGACTGCCCATTGGGAAGTAGCTGACCAAATACCATACCAAGGCAACCAGCTGCACCATCGAAGACAATAGGGTCAGCAGTGTCGAATGCAACTGTGGTGTGTTAGCTTCCACACTATGCAAGTTCGATTCCAAACTTACACCGACTGCGAAATATATTGTAAGGGCGATCGCTCCAAGATAGGTAGCGGTGAATGGCAGACGCGGACCGGAGATAAGATGTGTAGCGTATTGGTAGGGACCCATCAGAAATGCCCATGAGGACAGAAAGAGTAGAGATCCCATGGACCAGCTAGGATGAGATGTCAGCCACAGCAACGAGGAGCTTTTGTCCGTGGCTTGACCCTAAGAGACAAGTGATGAGGCTGAGCAATGCAGGGTTGAGAGGGAGGGTCCGCCTGATGCTAGTGGTCGGGAAGCTGACATCATCACAAGGTGCAAGGAAGTGTCACATGCCACCGTGCTCTACATCGTGATGGTGTAGTGAGGATGCGAAGGAAAGCGGCGAAGCAGGTAGAACTTACAGTATGGCAAATTTACGGGGCTTCAGCGATAGAACTGGGAACAAGGCAAAGCAAATAACAAAGCAGGCCAATGCCGCCAGATTGCAGCCTCCAAAAACTAGCAGGCGATCCCACCTGCTTACTTGAATAACATGTCAGTTTGACCCGGTGAGAGGAGTTGCCGATGTACTGGTGACTTACAGGCAAACCACCCTTCCTCTTCTTCTCTGCGTGATGGTGCTGGTAGAGGTGCGCCAGGTGATTCATGTGTAGGCAATTGTACATATCCCCTCTTGTTGAAGGGATTTAGACTGGATATCGTAGAGAGCAACGGGTTCGTAGAACTGGTGTTGGCAGGTACATCTGTGTCTCTTCGGCTCCAACCCAGACTATTCATGGAATCGCGGAAAGAGGTCGATGCCATGTTGCTTGTTGAGGTTTATTGTATGACAAAAGTGTGCACAAATAACCACGTTTGAAATCTTAAGATATGAGATGCTACGATCCTAGTAGCAAGACCGGTCAGCGAATCCAAGGGTGTTTCTCCAAGACTAATGCGAGTGATACTGCGGGTCGTGGAATGCTAGTAGAACAAAATCAGGGTATGCAAACGTGGTTCTCGGAGCTAGTCGATCAATGAGAAGTGCATCAGAGTAGTGGTTCGTTTGGCTGCTTGAGCGTGGAATCTAGACAAAGATATTTGCTGGCCTTAGCACTCCACTCGAACTCTGCTAGTAATGCTCGACTACCACATTGATCCGCTTCTCGATCACAGCGTCAAGGTCCACTGAAACGTGATAATCGGATGCTCGCAGACAAAGAACAGAGTCGTCGAACCAGGTCTCAACAAAAGTTTGTGCAGAGTTGCAGACCAGGCGGGTGCATGCGGGGTCAACTCAGACCGGATTGAAAGTCGAGCTGTACTGATCGTTGCGTGGGATGCGTCGATGAGCCTTTTGTCGGATTCGGATGGCAGGTGTGCTGAAGATGGAGGTGTGTGTACGAACTACGAGGTTTGAGCGCAGCCTGTTACAGACTTCGAAGCGGCGCGTAGGTCGTGGAGCCTCAATGAGGAATCGACGTAATCTGCCTAGCCTGCCGCTAATTGTTGGCATTAGCCTGAAGATGCAAGAGACCAAGCAAGTCGCCCTTCCGTTTCCGTCCATTCACAGTACATTCCATGGCACCCCCTTTGGTCTTCTATGCTTCCGACTCACTCGCATGATCAGCTAATGCCTCGTCACGACCCCGCTTGCTCCGCGCAGAGGCACGATTGCGACTTCTGACAGGAAGCATGAATGATCTGCTTTGTTCACGCGAGGAATACGAAAAGAGGACGCCTTTTTCTGCCCGTCCCAGCACTCTACGGGCCGTGTTTGACTTCCGTTGCGCAAGAGTGGGTTATGGTAGTAGACCCCTATCAACTCTATCCTAGCTACACAACGGGACATGAAAGCATTGCGAATCAATGATTCCGAAGCGTTGTACGAAGTCTGGGGTAGGGTAGAGGTCAACCAACCCCGTGTAAGTCGAAGATCGACGTCTTTCATAATACATTCCACAGCTAGCGCAACCTGATCTGGAGTTGAATGCTTAGAGCGTGGGAGAGCATGTGCAAGGCAGCGAAGACCCTGCACTATCAATAGAAGTATCCGATATTTGTGACCTGCCCAATTCGAAGACGTCAACATTTCCACAGGATGGTGGGCGAACCACGAATGTTTCCCTAAGCAGGCCATACTACCAACAGCGAGTCTAGAGTGTGCATCGATTGACTTTAAGAGGGTGTATTTCCTCGAGCCAAAGCAAGCAGGCAGGAACAGTGCATGACCAGTCCAATATGTCTCGCGGATATGGGTCCTGCGCCCGCCAGACAAAGAAATGTCGCTAGGGACCGCTTTGTCAGTCTGCTGCCTCCAGATACACACCTCCACTCCAACTCCTGCCTTGCATGCATCCATCTTTTATCTTGATTGGGTAGATCAACCTCATCACATAGCGTGGTAGGGGAGGGTGTGGCGTTGCTGGACCACTCGAGCAGTCATCTGCGACGTGAATTGCACTCCTTCAGGAAGAGATGCTTTGCTTAGTGATAGCACCCTGCATGAGATAAATATGGGAGACCATATCCGACTTGTGATGAAAATCTTCCCATCAATCACAATTGCATCTCGAGGCTCGACTGTGCATTGGTTTGACATACTACACTGATCTACTCCTCTGCTCAACCCTACCAAGTACTAGTGCTAGTGCTATCCGTGGCTGGTCGTATTTCCTGCATCGACCGATCATCCTCACCCGCCAAACTTGAAGTGTGAGGCTGTGCACCTGACTCTTGGCATTCTTCAAGTCCGAAGACCGAAGAGCCCTGCAACTGGCCACTTGTATCTTTACACGAACCCGCGAGTCCGCCCAAGCCGTGGCCGCTGGGCCTGCCCATACTCTTCCCAGAGAGCCCTTCTCGCCTACGACTAGCCCGTGGTAAATACGACTCAACTCTATTCTCACTCATTAACCTCGCCGTCTTGACAACATCTCGTCAGCACCTTGTCGTCGCCTACACAACATCTCCATGAACAGCGCATCCACATTGAACAACCTTGCTATCGACTGTCTCGACTCTCAACCAACCAGGACCTGCAGCACTCGCTTATAGTCTTCCCCGCAGTTGACCGAAATATCCTCGAGTCAATCAAGTCGCGGTGTGTCGATAACATTACCTATCAGCATCTTACCACCCCTCTACGATACCGCTCCTTGCCCACCTCATCCAAATAAGCATAGCGCACCGTTCTACGAAGCCGACGACTCTGTGCTACATCGACGTTCGTGAAGAAATATATTACGCCTCGTGCCAACCCGTCGCAATTTCCAACTTCCCAGTCTAAAGCCTTCGTCCTTACATGGCCTACTGATTGACCAAACATTGCGCTTGCTCCATTACATCTCCAGCACGCAGATAAACATTGTTATACTCCCCTCAGTATTTATTGGCAGATCATGAGCCGTTCCACGAACATGCCATACATCAAATCAGAACCAGACGACTTTGAGTCAATCTCGAACGGATACATGAATTTCAACAACGCACAGAACTTCAACAGCTTTTCACACACTGCAAACGGCAGCATTGATCCTTCCGAACTATCTATGAGCAATGGCAACTTCAACCATTTCAATTTCGGAACACCGAGCATGTCTGCAAATTACAATATGGGAGGCGGGGCCGCCTTTGGTGAAGATGAGTTGTTGGACAGTCTTTCAAACACACACGATTTCAATGGTGTACAACAAGGCATGAGCATGAACCAAGCACATATCAATGGGGTATATTCGAGCACACCAGATGGTGCTCCCATCCAAAGTCCATTCATGAGTGGCTTCGACTACAACCAGTTCCGGCCTATCAACTCGATACCTCACCACATGTCGCCACTTCAAGCCGGCTCCTACATGAACAAACGTCCAAGCCTGCAGGCTCAACACCGCAAGTCATCTGCCGATCACAGAAATTCCCTGACATCACGGACAGCAGCTATGGCTGGCCTACATATTGGCACGCCAGAAACTGGACTACCGCAAAATGGCCGAGCTATACGGGCCCCGAATTCTGGCAGCCGACACCAGAAGACTTTGTCAGGACAGTTCGACAGCACCCCTGGTAGCATGCACTCTTTCCTCGATTCACCTCTATCTTCTCCGAGCAATCTTGCTCATCACGCCGGGTAAGTTGACCTCTTCGAGCGCTTTCCAGTTCCAATCGAAAGCCCCTTTCATCAGTAGAATAAATGCTAACACATGACTACAGGATCAGTGAGACCATCAGTAGTAAGCATGCATCCTTGCCCACCAAAGTCGATACCAGTAGCGGTACACACAGCTCCGAGACTCAAGAAGCCAAGAAACGTCGACGTCGGGCGTCCCACAACGCAGTAGAACGACGAAGACGTGACAACATTAACGAGCGCATCCACGATCTATCTCTTTTGGTGCCTCAGCACCGATTGGACGATGACAGGATCAAGAAGCAGCTTGCTACCAATGGACCACTTTCGCCAACCCTAGCTGCCACGAGCATGAGTCCTCCAAACGCTGCCACCTCACTACTTGCTGGCGCAAATGGAAGACGCGCTGCGAGCACCGCCGGCAATATCACTCTTGGCCTTCCCATTGAGGAGAAAGAGAAAGGGCCGAACAAAGGTGATATCCTCAATGGATCAGTAAGCTGGACCCGAGATCTAATGTGGGCACTCTATCACAAGTATGTCCAAGAAGAAGAACTAGCTCAGTACATCACTCAACTCGGCGGCCAATGGCCATTCCAGATCTCAGATGACGACAAGCGCATGCGCACAGAAGTCATGGACGCAGTCGAGAAGAACGACCTCAGCACCTTCGCATATTCACGCCAGGACGGCAGTGGCCTACGCGTGCCAAAGCACACCACTCTCACCGGCGAACGACTCAACCAGAACGGCACCACAAGCCTAAGCCCGCAAAGCAACCTCGAATTATCGCCTGGCTTTCATTCCGGAGGCAGCGGTACACAAAGCGGTAGCAACGCCGGACAGCCTCAATTCTGGCACTCTGCTGGCCACGCTGGAATGAGTTTCAAAGAGGAGGATGAGTTGATGGAGCTCAACAGCTGAGAATGAATGAATGAATGAAGCTGGTCTGTTCCTCGGAACAGCACACTGACTAAGTTCAGTGTATTTTGGTTACAGATTGATACAACACTCGTTGTTTTTACATGCATGGTGGTGGGTTGGTGATAATATCCTTCTTTCTGTTTACGACATTATGGATCTGGTTTTTTGTTTTTGTGCGTGTGTTTTCCCCCAGCATGATACCCCCTTACTAGAATACGGATGGATGGACGGAATTTGTTCATTTTGTC
>Ga0181467_100526_pt1 | contig 19494 bp, 19 predicted proteins | sample InSIn5gowninarea_2_FD_119079 | JGI IMG/M metagenome (GOLD analysis project Ga0181467, IMG submission 119079) | Clean room microbial communities from NASA Spacecraft Assembly Facility at Jet Propulsion Laboratory, Pasadena, California, USA -... ... | reverse complement strand
ATTTTGGCGTTTGGAGGATCGGCTTCGGATTGGATTTGTATTGATGGAATCAGAGATAAAGTGTACACCTGTACCGATATGAGCTTCTTTATGAGATAATCAAGAGGATGTTAAAACACTTACTCAAGCTTGATGAACTGGTGATTTTGGGTGTTGATGACTGTTGAGGTGCTTCGAACTTTGGTCCTTCGTAAGGTGAAGTTCGGACCAGGACGATATGATGCTCTCAATGTAGATGTCCTTCGGAGGGAGATTCGACAGATTATCGAGGCGGCGCGGTATGAATGAAGCTCTCACATCCCATTCTCCAATTCGACACCAAAGTGTAGCTCCTCTGTGTCCAACCTCTCTGTTCCGACACTGAGCTCCCTCCCCACTATGAGCATCTCATCATTCCAATCCAGGTCAGGACCAGCCCAGCCACCTCGCAAATCGTCCTCGTGTCTCTCTTCATCACCAATGCCCAAAGCCCAATGCTCAATCGCATCCAAGCATCCTCACTCCTTTCCAATCTCAAAGAATCTCACACCGCACGCAACACCATACCCCAATACACTGGAGAAATAGAACATAAAACATCTTACCTACCATTTTCACCTCCTTTATCGAAATGAAAAGACTGCCAAAGAAAAGAGAGAAAGGAATTGAAAAGGAACTCTCGAGGCTTACTTATACTGTATCCCACCTCTTCTTCTCTCCCCTAGATTTCTTAGCGTCAGGCAAATCGTCTGAGAGCGATGGCTTGCAGCTTCTCTAACACCGAGTAGAAAGCTTTCCACTTCCGATTGGTTCGGTTGGACTAATTGAGGGAAGATCACGTGATGGTGGCTTTCTGGTCATGTTTGGGGTTTGAAGAAGCGAAAGTGGAGGAGATACATCTTGATGATGATAGATAGATGACTAGATGGATGGATAGATAAGCGGTCCTACTGAGGAGTTTGGGATGTGTGAAGAAGGGAGGGAGATGAGGAGTGAAGTGGGACACATATAAAGGGAGGATGGTGGTGGCAAGGAGAAAAGAAAAAGGAGTCAGGCATGTAGATGAGATATGAGGCATGAGGCAGAGAGAGGTTGTGGGCGGGGCAAAGCAGCTAACATCGGTAAAGAGAGAAGATGGGGACGAACATGTCATGACCAGACTATGAACAACGTATAATTGGGGCGAGAGATGCTACGAGCTAGAAAAGAAGAGGCAGCTCATGATTAGGAGTCGAACTGTTTACTAATTAAGGCCTTGATCTAGAGATGTAATTCGACACCCTGTATCAGGGCCGTAGAACGAAGAAGGTATCATTAAGCCAAGACATCCATCAAGAAACACAGCTCCCACATGCTTTTCTCTTTTCCTCATTCCTTTACCATGAAGTGAATTAAGAAACCAATTCGTCATACTCAAAACCCTCCTCAACAACCACCCATCCCTGTTCTTTACTTATACCCATAATCACATCTCCATCCTCAACCCCAGCACTCTCACCACAAATTTCATCATTACCTCCACTAACATCCACTTCATCGCCTTCCAAATCTTCATACTCCCGCGTCCCCCGCGTCTCCTGAGTTCCGCTCTCCTCTCCATCCTCTCCCATTCCATCCCCCATATCTGGCAGCGAAACGGACCCCCCCTCATCAACCTCCACGAAACCTCCAGATTCGGAAGTAGAAGAACCATGACTCAGGAACGGAGCGAGTTTCTGCTCCAGCGTCTGCTCGATAGAGGGATGGGGTGGCTTGACTGGAGAGGAAGCGGGGAGGTGGACACCGATTTGTTGTTCGAGGAAGGAGGTTGAACGTTTGAGTGGTGAGTGAGGGTTGCTTCCCCGTTGTTCGTGGAGGACTTGTTGCTGCTGCTGCGAGAGAAACGAGTCGGAGTGCTTGATAGGCGTAAGGGGTTGGCTGTGGGTGTGCTGATCGAAATTTTGAGAGATGAATGAATGAGTGTGCTTGATGGGCGTGGGTGCAGCTATGGTGATGTTGTTGGGAAAGCAGTCCACGAAGGATCCGGAATGCTTGGTGGGCGTGTGATGATGGGTGGGTTGGTCGAATGTGTACTCGATGAAGCTGAGCGAATGCTTGATTGGCGTATGGACGTGAAGGTCAGTGCCTACATGTTGCTCGATGAAAGACTGCGAGTGCTTGCTCATCGGACGAGCGCCGTCTTCCCAATCATGCTGCGTCTGGTGCGTACTTCCATCCATCCAAATATCATGCCCATGAGTCCCACCCTCATTCCTTCCGTACTGATGATGACTAGCACTCTCATCTCCCCGCAAATCCCCCCAATCCCCATCACCACTCCCCTCATCCCTCGCCTGACCATCGTTCTCCCAATTCAACACAGGCGTCGTCGCCGGCGCGATCGTATAACCCGCCCACTCCTCCAGCCCATTGTCCGTCACAGTAGAACCCAACTGCCAATTCCCACCCACATGCTCATCGCCATACTCCAACCCAACATGCGCACTCGCGCCCGCCAGATAATGATCTATCGCCTGGTGCTGCGACTCTGCATCCACCAGCGTCGTGGACTCGCTATCCAAGGTCCTGCTTTCAGAGACAAAACTCATACCATCATTCAGTAGGGCGAAGGACGGTGTATGATATTTATACGCTGTAGTTGACATGTGTTGGAATGGTGATTGCAACCCTGCACTATGACTGTGCGTCGCTGGAGTTCCCATGTCTTGAACGAAGGGATCGAGCATGTTACTCTGTAACTGCATAGGTGTATCATGCCAGGTGTTGAAGTTCTCATTCATACCCGCAAGTTCGTGCTGCGCTAGCGGAACAGGCGGGGACATAACAGCGTCTCTCGGCGGAGGCGGATCGAGATATCGCCAAATCGTAGTCCCTGCTTCCCCTACCCTCGCTTTGCGGAATGTCCATAAGAGAATTGCACGCTTGATGAAAGGAACGCTGGGTCCAGAGCGCGACTCGATTTCTTGATACATGCTTATCTGCTCGACGCAATGCCTTACCGACGGAACGTGAAGGTCAGAATGCAATTTGTGTAAAGCCATATTCTTACGTTCTTCGAGCGCGAGTTGGATGTTCGTAAGGCTCGTAAAAGTATGCGCCCATGCGTTTGCGGGAAAGGGGACTTTGAGCTGTGTTTCGGTCTCACTTACAGCCAGAACCTCGGTTGGAACCGCAATGGCCTCGAGTGCCGGGTCGACGCTGGGATCTCGGAGCAGTTCTGAGGGGCGGGTAAGGGTAGTGACGGATTGCCATACGCAGTCTGAGAGCTCCCGACCCGGAATGGACATGGTAATTCGGCCGATGAGATCGCTGCCTTCCGGGGCGTGGGTGGCGGTCAGTCCGAGGGCGACGTCCATATGGATTATATCGCATTCTAGCTCATCCATTGCGTGGAGGTTGGCGAGGTAGGGAAAGCGACTGCGCCAGTCGTCGATTGACTCGAGATTCGTGCGTAGTCCTTGGTTGGTAAGACATGTATATTTGTGTGCGAGCAGGCCGGCGCTGTACATCTCTGTAGCCTCATATCGCTCGCCAAACTCGGTCGGTGCATGACACGAAGTCATCTTGATCCAGAAGAGTGCTGGCCTCATAGGGCTGCTTTGGTTGACGCTCTCATACTTATACACTCTGTGAGCAGGTAGTCGATTTTCTGACAGAGCTCTTAGCGTTGGGTCGCTCTTGAAGTTATCTTCGAAACCATTCTTGGGGCCGAGCTTCTTGGGAAAGAGCCTATCAACTATGCAATGTCAATTTTAGCGTTTTCATACTTGCAGGCGGTACTTACGAGCAGGTGTTCCCTTTAAGAAATGTTTCAGAACCTGTATATGACTGGAGACCTGCTTTCTGCTTCGTCTCATAAGCTGATCCGGCGGCTGCCCTGGAGGCAGGCTCTGACAATAAGCAAGCCATATATATTCTTGGATCAACTCATTTCGACCGTGCGGCTTTCCTCTGTAGGAAAATTTTCGTTTCCCCAGAGCAGGGACATCGATCAATGCTATATTGACTCAATAGTGATCAAGCTATGTAGAGAAGTCAGCTTACCGTCGAGGAAACTCTCCTCCAAGACGTCCGGCCATTTCTGATCCTCTCGCTTGCCCTCCTGAGCCTGTCTTTGTCGGTAGGCTCTATACTGAGGTTGGTCTGAAATAGGATTTTTAGTCTGTCGAACATGCTTCAGATGTCGTAGCTCTTCCCTACGTAGCTGTGCAGCGTTCTTAGCTGATCGGTGGGCATACCTTGATTGTGTTGTTACGGGACGAGGATGGGATCGGAGCTTTGAGCCATTGTAAGTGCTGATTCCAGCAAGTATTTGAAGCTGAGAGTTGCCGGCTGAGACCGTAAGAGGCTGTCTGTTGCGTAAGTGTCCATCAGACACGGCTAGAGCATGCCGTGACGGATAGTTTGATGGTAGTATGTGGTGCTGGTCTATTGGAGAGCCAGAAGCATAAGAATGCTTGATCGTCATGATGGGAATGTAAGAAATGTCAAAGGCGATGTTGAATTACTGTGAAAAATGTATGCAGGAATTGGGGAGGCCTTGATGTGGTATGAAGGAGGGAACGTTAACTGCTTGGAGGTGCAAATGACAGCGGCCAGACTTATGATGAGTGTATGAAAGCTTGCTGTCACAGTCTCACGAAATGATTATGAACGTTCACCCGTCTTGACAGCTATCTATTCAAAGCTAGAGCTATACCAGGCACACTGATGCAAGGAATCACGGTTGCGGGCCAAAGTATAACGGTTACTTTAGTAACAAGAAGAATGCTACAAACTTAGGGAATGTTAATTTGCCTCGTCCGGATCGGGTCCACGTGCTGAGACCTCAGTCGCGATAAAGCCCTTGGAAAGTCATTGAGGCAATGAGTAAGTCACGTGCATCAAGGGATTGTTACCGCTATTGACAATCGAGAAACCGACTCACTTGATTGTGCAGGGGCAGCCGAGGACTTTGTTCAGCAAGGGACCGTTATCTGCCATACTGTAAGCGATTCAAGATTGAACCCTCCTCAAACCTCATCTATATCGTTTCCGTCAACATTGAATTTCTTTCGACCTCCTCCGATCAAATTTTGTAAAGCGACTTTGTCAGCTTGACCTCCAACCTTCTTCTGCATCTTCTCGATCTCCTCCTCAGGATCAAGAGCATCTGCCGCAGCGAATTCCAAGACAAGGCGACGACCCAGAAGATGGGTGTCTCTGAGTGCCTCTAGTGCATTCTCCGCCTCGCGAGCGGTGATAAAATCGGCGAAAGCAAAGCCACGAGCCGAGTGATCGAACTTCTGTGGGACGCGTACTGACCGAAGCTGACCATATGCCCCGAAGAGAGTTCGGACATCCTTCTTGGTTGCCTCAAAGGGTAAGTTCTTGATGATGATCTTGGTTCTGCGGCCAGCCAGCTTCTTCGCTCGGTCTTCTTTCCTTCGCTCTTCAGCAGCATCTTGTCCCTTGTGTGATGCTCTGATGAGAAGTTTGTGACCATCTAGAGTATAGCCATCCATTGCTTTCAAGGCAATTCGAGCCTGAGCCTTACTTCTGAACTCTACAAAGCCAAACCCCATGCTGAGAACCTGGCCTGACTTCTTTGGATCTGTCTTAGTGTTAACTCGAGCCGACATAAACCCCTCAAGTGGCTTGAAGATCTGCGTCAAACGTTCGCTTGTCGTAATGAAATTTAAGTTCCGGACGAATAAAGTGCTCGAGTCAACCTCGGTGTCTTCTAGCAGATCCAATTTGGACGAGTCTTGGTCATTTGCTTTGACAGCAGCCTTGTTCCCGCCAAACATATCCTTCGGAGCTTTTTCGAGAAAGAGCACAGAGTCTTTCATACGGCGATATGCCAGACTTGAGAAGGCAGCCCTTGCGTGAGGTGGCTGGGCAAATTCGACGATCGCAATGGTTCCGGCTGGTGGCATAAGGACTTGAAGCACCTGTCCAAACTCCTCAAACATCTTTCTGAGCTCTTGTAAGCTCATACCGAAAGGGAAGTTCTTCACGAGGATGGCAGTATCACCGCGCTCACGACTTTTAAAAGCGTTGAGATCAATTCCGTGTTTGGCAAAGTACGATTTCGTTTCTTGTATGATAGCAGTTTCGGCCATTGCTTGCTTGACTCCTGCGTTCGCAGAAGTGGGGTCTAAGAGCTCTGCTTTTGACACTCCTAGTCGGCTTGAGATGGAGGTGTTGACGGCATCCTGGCTCATATACAATGAGTTCCAGCTGAAGTGTGTAGTAGCAGCTTCCGCCTTCTTTCTGATTTGTTTCTGTTTCTTCTGTGGCAGCTTGGATATAGCGAAGTCATCTAGCTGGTTATCTCGCTTTGCATCCGCTGGTAAGACGTGCAATAGTCGTCCCTGGAATGATTTTGTATCTAATTGCTGATACGCCTCGACGGCAGAAGTAGGATCCGAGTATTGAACCAGGGCAAAGCCCTTGCTGTTACCGCTCGAGTCGGCAGGAACATTGATCTAATAGTATCAGCTTCCATCGAAGTTAGAAGATCAATGCAATAGCGGTATCCCAGCTCAGAAATACGAAGCATCTACTAAAATACTCGACCAGTTCACATCATATGCCCTCAAGCATAAGCTGTCCCTATCTGGAAATTCATCATGGCGTGGTAATGGGATATGAAAGAAGGGATCAGGACACACCTCTTCAAGCGGTCCATACTCCTTGAAGTGATCCTGAAGCTCTTGCTCGGATGCGCTGTAGGGTAGATTTCGAACGAACAACCGACCATTTTGTCGAATCTGTTCCAATAAAGGGTCGACTTGTGGCTCGGGTGTGCTCGTTTCAGATCTCCCTTGTGCAACATCTCTCATGGGCTCAGCAGCATCTTCTTCGTCTTCCACACTGGGTTCCTTTGCATTCTTTGCTTCTGGGAGCACATCCTCAGGGCCCATTAGATCCAACAGTCGATTCGTCCGACCCCGAAGCCAGTCGTCGTCTGTAGCGTCTTGTCCGTTGCTCGGGTCAGGTTGAGGTTGTTCTTCGCTCTTTTCTTCTGGTAATTCGCCTGGCAAAGGCGCAGGTACCGGTACTGATTTGGAGAGTCGTTGTTTCCGTTGCGGGGCTTTCGAAACTTGCTGATACTCTCCGTCGCTCCCATCTTGCGGCAACTCGAGCGCGTGTACCTTCCGAGGGGGCTCTGCCGTAGCATTGTCATCAACATCATCGTCAGGGAACCTTGACTTCGCACCCGACTGCATGACCTGCAAGAACTCCTTCAATTTGGGATCCGACTCGTCCAAATCACTTCGTTTCCTCTTCCTCTCTGACCCGGTCGACTTAGGCGTACTAGTCTCTGCCGGAACCTTGAGCTGCGCTTTCGCATGTTCATAGTGCCTTTCACGCAGTACCTTCCTCGAAGTTGGCAACGAAGTATCTGCTATCTGCCTTGTTTCAATATGGACCGCATGAATCCACCCATTGCACTCACAGGTCTCGCGATCTCCACTGCAATTCTCGACATGCGTATGTATGACTTATTGAAATATGCAACGGCCTTGAGGGCATCCTCGGGAGTCTTGTAGCCCACATATCCAATTCTTCTATTCGAAATCAATTTTGCATCTGTAACTGCCTGCTTTGCGCCGAAATACTTCTTGAACTCGTCCTCTGATATTGTAGGCGGTAAATTCTTGACGAAGATCCTCGAGGAGGTCATAGCTTTGACAATGTGCTGCAATTCCTAGCAGGCAATCATTCAGAATATGAATAGAATAATCCAGGATCCCCGCCACAAATTAAATTTCCCCAAGCCCGAGCCCAGCACGGACAAAAGTACCTCCGTAAGTCCGTCATCAGCTCGGACTAACCAAAATCAGGTACATCGCAGAAAAAGTCTCGTGCCCATGACCTTCAATCTTTCGATTCCCTCAAGTTAAGCTGATTCACCACGCCAGTTCACGGTCATCGTCTCGCGGCAGAGCTGCTAAGATACCTAATCTGATCTCCGATACGCTTCAGAGCCGCAACTCTACATTTGACACCTCGACGCGTTGATTTACAAGATCTGAGGAGAATCAAAACAAAATACGTTACCCCGCTAGGAGATACTTTCAATCCAGCAGCCAGTATGTCGGAGAAGCAGACCGAAGATAAGCCTATCACGGGGGCATTGCAGGGTACGTCCGCACTTTTTTAAGAGAATTCGAGATTGGGTGCATATGCTGATGTGTTTGCTGAAGCCCAGATCAAGTCCGTTGATATGGTAGGAGCTCACACGACGACGCGCACGCTTGGACGAGAGGAGGGGCTGATGAATCTTGACAGCTGGATGAGATGCAACAAGATGCCATTGATGCTGGTAGGTGGACTCATTATTGGAGCGTCACGATTTGGAGGACTGGGGCTGAGCGGAAATAGCACAAGAGGCAATGAACAAATTTACTGTTGAGAAGGTACGGAACATGCTTCGAGGCACGTCGAGGGTCGCACACTGATTGAACCCGATAGGACATTGCGCAACATATCAAGAAGAAGGTTTGCGACCCTTCCGCAGTCAGAGGTGGAACCGAAACTGACCGTGGGGGCTTCAGTTCGATGACATGAAAGGCCCGACCTGGCATTGCATAGTTGGGCGGAACTTTGGATCTTTCGTTACGCATGGTATGCCTCTTAGCTCGACTCTTACTGGACCCGTGGATTCCACTTTCACCTGTTTTGAGCGTTTGGAGGTAGCTTGAAACTAACACTTCCGGTCAGAGACAAAGCACTTCATATACTTCTACCTCGGCCACTGCGCTATCCTCCTCTTCAAGACTCAATAATTATCTTCGAACCGATGTCTCGACACCACACCGTTTTTGGTCTACGGAGAAGTTTAGCGGGTTTATGTATATGTCTGACAGGTAGACAGAGGCGTGTGCCCAGACTGCCAATGTGTGATAGATGAGGAATGGGGTGGATTTACCTTCTTCGAATCGACACTTCGACTTTGATGGATCTTAATGATGTAACGAAGCCTTGCCATTCTGAAATTGACATATAGCGAGCGCCTGCATTCCTTTGTGCGTGCTTTGGATATTAGAGCATCGATTAATTGTAGGCTTATGCCTATGGAGAGAGCCATATTGCTTCGCCCTGCGACAGTCGACTTAGGCAGACCCAGCGGCTTATTGAGGCTCTCATCTCAGCACAGCCTCCAATACATCTCTCCTCCTCGTCTCTTCTTCAAAGTCATCTCAAACCTCATTCCCTCACCCCTCCCTCCGCCTCCCATCCAGATCCACTTCCCCAAAGTCTACCCATTCCTCCCCCCTTCCTTCCTCTCTCTCTCTCTCTCACACACACACAACCCTCACTCCCCTCCACAAAAACAGCAAAAACGAAAACAGCAAAGCAGACCCCCCCATACTCCCCATATATATCAGATATCAAAACCCCACATCTCACCCCACGTCTCACTCCACATCTTATCTCACTTCATCTCACCCCACATCTCATCTCACTTCACCTCACCTCACAAATCTTCGCTTCTTGAAATAAACGCTGCTGCAACCCCACAGCGGGCGGGTACGGCGTCTACACTGCACTGCACGACACTGGATTTAATCGTACTGTGCAAACGGATTCTATTGGGGGAATCCACTTCCCGAGGGGGCTGTGCTGGGTATATATATATTGGGATGCTGGGAGGAAGGGATGACGTTGGGCTATGGTTTTGAGGAGCGGGGGGGAATGATGGGTATGGTTAGGAGTATACGTGGTCTGTTTGTATCAGAGCACGGTGGAGAAAGCAGAACGGGGTTCAACTCTTTTGTCATGCTCAACTTGCATTGTCGATTTAAAACCAGGCGTCCATGTATCTAACCCAACCGTAGCTTGTATGCATACGTCCGTGATCCATCCCAGTCCCATTTCTCGTCCCAATTCAATTCTAACCATGAGCCTTTTATCAATGTGATGATCGATTGAAAAGCCATCAAAGCAGATGTGACATGATGTTCCCGTGTGCAATGCAGAAATCCACCCAAGTTCTCATATCTTCGTTGAGATATATGAATGCACCGATGAACCCGTAAGACGCCGAACTACACAGAGGCCCCGTTCATCCTTCGCAATGTTGCAATGAGGCAAGATAGAGACTCAAAGATGTGTGTGGTGTGAATATACAGGTGAAATGCAATAAAGATGGGAAGATCGTAATGTTTGACGCGGGTTCTAGATCCAAGGCAGGGATGTAGACATTGAATGCATGGCTGTAGATATCGAGATATCAAAGATGCTCAGATCCTCAAAACGCAATGCCGGAGTATCGTCAAAGCAACTGGACCAAGCCACCTCACAAGTCCGAAGTGGTAGAGCAGGGTCCCATTAACCCCGAGAGTCCACAACCCCTGCATATATTTTTTGCTTCAGCTCCTTGAGACGCTCATGCATGTCCAGCAAATTGTCCAATTCCTTCTGATCAAATTCCGATCTGCCCTCCAGCTCACGGTAAAGCTTTTCATACTTGATATAGTACAGCTTGAACTTCTTAGCCTCCATCAAAGCGTCATTCGTGAGACGACGACCGCTATCAGTGGAAAATGTAGTGGAAGATGTGATCGAGGACGATTTCTGATGACGCTTGATATGGTGATCGGAGTCTGAAGAAGTACAATCACCAACGTTGTCGATCTCGGAGGCGTTCGTGGGCGGGGAGGAGGCGAGAGGTGAGGATTTGTGAGGTGACCTATCTGTAGCTGTGGTCGTGGCTTTGCTCTTGAACGAGGAGTTGACGGTAGATTGGCTCAGATCGGACGTGCGATGGGATGGAGGGGCAGTCCTTTTGATCGTCTGGCTGAGCGGAACGTCGCTTGAGGACGAGGTGCTTTCTTCTCCTCGAGCTCTCTTGTTCTTAGGCTTGACATTCTGAGTAAGGGTTGAAGTCCGTTCAGAGGGATGAAGTTCCTTCTTGAGCTTCTGGACAACAGTGGTTCCTTGGTTTGAAGGTTCCACTTTGCGAGGATGTTGCTCAGTTGTCTTGCCTTGCTGAGGGATACCATTAGGCTTCGATGCTTCCTTTTTCGACTTCTTGGGAGGGGTCTGATCGCTAGAATTGACATCATCGCTACGAGATCGCTTGATACCATTCACCTTCGCAGTAGCTACATCCTTCGGCTTTGGTTTGAGTTGGGCCGGTGGCGGGTTGTCTTCATCTTCATCGTCAGAAATAGCGAGTTCTGCGGAGAGAACCTTCTTGGACTTCGAGGGACCTGTCTCCTTCGCCGTAGGCTTGACCACAGCCTTGGAGGAGGCCTTCGGGTTAGCTTTCGGGATAGCCTTGGTCTTCTTCTTTCCTTGCGAAGATGCTTTCGCCATGTTGTCGTCGCTTGTGTTGTGTTGCTTGAGATCGTGCTGGTTGTTTTCACGGAGAGGAGTCCTATCACCTTCGGGCTTTTGGACGTTGATTTTGGGAGTTCTCTGGATAGTGCCTAAAGCGATAGAAGCCTGGAGCTTGCTCAAACATTTGCCAGTGCCTCTCTCTTCTTTCGGTAGTAATCGTTCCCACTCAGGATCCGATCTTGCAAGTCGCAGTTTATCGTAATGTCGAATTGCGTTGTCAATGACAGTTTGACGATGTTCTGGCTTTGCGAAGTCGTAAGTCCAGGGGTCCAGCTCCTTCCAGTAATTTCTCTTGAGCTCCCACTTAGCCGTCAATTGATTTTGATCGGCGACTTTGTTGAGTGCTACTTTGAGCTGCTCTTTGGTGAGAACCACGACATCACGCAGGGCGACCTCGGTCAAAGGATTGAGCGCGAGAATATGAATAAGTGGTTTCCTTGCGATTTTTGCCTCTTCGGCGTCTTTCTGTGAAGCAGGCATTGGAGATGAATATCCAGAAATTGCTGGACTCGCGGGAACAGATTGGTTGTTTTGTGAGAATAGCTTCGATTTGTTCTTGGCAGCTCCGCCCTTTCTCTGATTCGGCCCAAGAGTATCTTTCAGTATCTCGGTACTAGATGTGTCAATCCACTTTCTTTGTAATTCATCTCTCAGATACTCACCTGTTCCCTTGTTTCCTAGCTGCTTCCGTTGCAAGCGAGCTTTGTAGCGCAGCGAGCGCAGCATCTGCTCCTGCTGTCTCCGAATTCTGTCTCACCGGCGGTGAAACAACAGTGGCGGGATTCGGTGCTCGAACATACTGTGCAAGTCCCAAGTTCCCAAGTAGCAAGTTGCTACTCTTCGGCAAGTTCTTCTTATCTTTCGAAGCAGGGCGAAACATGTCTGTTGTAAACTCGGGTGTTAAAGTAGGAGAAATCGGCTCAATAAATGTAGTTTTGATCAAGTCGTGGTTAAATGAGTCCTGGGACTTGGATAGGTATTGGGTCTTGCTGCCATAATTGATTTTCTGTTGTGCATGTTAGCATTGTCATGTTCCCATTGACGTGAATGCTGAGATTTGCTATTATCTACCCAACTTCCCTACAACAATTGAAAAACAACAACCACAATAGGAGCAAATGATTGCTTACAGGAGCCTCGCCCAAGCACAGTTGAATTGACTTGTTACTCTGCACACATCTAATCATATCCTCAATCATTGCATCTGTCAAGGTCAATCCTATGACCTTGGGAGCAGTTGGCAGCTTGGATGAATGGAGCTGCGGGCTCTCCAACAGCAAGCCAGCCTCTGGCAGAATCAGGGACGCCATCATGTTCGATCGGTCTTCCATGGTCTCGTGGAGAGTGTCGGGCTCGTGGGCAGTTTCGTGGAGATTTCGTGTGATGCCAGGATCACAGGCACAGTGACGCTCAAAGCTCTCTAGGATGCATGGAGCCGTTCCAACAATACGCCCAATGTATGGAATGTAAGTGGAATGCTATGGTGGGGGACAAAGGAATGCTCTTCTGCATCAAGGGCAGACAAAGACCATGGCTGCTGTGTGGGAAGACGGACAAAGCATCAGGTCAATCAATATTGGTCCAGTAGCGGTACAGTATGATGGTTCTGGAGGTCTGGAGTGTATGGCGGGGGGAGGAGGCGTTGTTCGGGAGCCAAGGGAAGGGGAAGCCAGGCCAGTGACCAGTCTCGCCAGTCCCAGGCCAGTCGTACGGAGTAGCCAGTCTCACCAGGATCTGTGACGTTGCCTGTGATTGGCGGAGCCAGCCTTAAGGATCCACTTAATCACTCGCTCCACTCAGTCCACTCAGTCCACTACTCAGTCCACTCACAGGTGAGGTCTTATTATTAGTAAGAGCAGGAAGACCAGACTGCTGACCAAGCTTCAGAACTTACGGAGTACGGAGGTCGGATGTCGGACTACGGAGTTGAACTTACTTAAGTAGAAGCTTTAACGAGGCGAGCGAGGAGAGGAGAGGCTAGGCCAATCGATGACCCCTGAAGCAAGTGGAGACCCACGCCAGCTGCCCTTGCTAAGCCTTTTACAGCCAAAGTTGCAGCTGGCTTCTCGCGTTCGTTGTAGGAGGGTTGGAGGATGTTACAGCAATACATTAATACAGACAGCAGTACAGCCAACATACCGTACGAAGTGTGGTGGGACAAGCGCTGTCCCTCACTGGGCATTCCACGCTCTTGGGTGCCTGTCGGCAGTGCAGACAATAAGCAAGATTGTCAATGAAATACAGTAGTCAAGGAAGAAGCTTCATAGAGGGCGAGTCCATCTACAGTATACTGTATACAGAATAGTAGGTAGTGAGTGCTCTTGAATTTGCAGCAGGGCTGAGGCTGCTTGAGTGGAGCTGAGTGGAGTTGAGTGGAGTTGAGTGGAGGTAATTCGAGCAACCCCACCTCATCCGCTCAGCAGCTTCTTACTGTATTATTATTACTTATTACTCCGTACCTCTTACTCCCGGTGTAAAGGTGCTGCCGCTGCTTCAGTCTTCAGGACCCTATCGAGCTTATTCTTATTCAGCTACAACCATGAACGGTCCGAAGTGCTTGCAGCCAGACTGCGCGAAATATTGGCTCTGCTCCATTGTGTCAAGTGCTACGAGTAGTCGGTCAAGCTTTCCTCGGTCTGATGATCGTCTGCTGCGCTGTCGCTCATGTCTGTGTAGCTGCAAGGCAAGCGAAGACGGGTACGAGCCCGCTGTCCTACCTTGTCATATACGGAGTGGTCAGGTAGTAATCCTTTCCAACCAGCGCATCGTACCTGTATGTCATGGGAAGTCCCTACGGCACAGTCACTCACTCCTGTTGCCCCAAGATCAAGGCAAAATTTGGACGGAATCCTAAACTAATAGAGCATTCTGACTTCTTCACTCCCAACGAGAGAAAACCTTTTGCAGCTACTCCGTAGGTTGCTAGCGAATCCTCCTCCAACAAGGTTGGGTTCTATACCCCGCCCCGCCACCCGCTTTCAACTTTCTCTAGCAGACGTCACAACGCTCGAAGGCTTGATAGTATTGACAAGAGTACAGGATGTAGCTTGATCTGCTGAGGAGAGAGCCCCAGTGGTCCAGATTATGGAATACAAAAACTTTCGTCGAATCGAATTCGGATCAAATTGGAATCAGCGTCTGATTCCCATCTCCTTCAATTCGACCAGCGTTGTCTGGGCCTCAAAGATCTGTGATGCAGATCCACCTGACTTTCCTATTTGCCAAGCCCAATCATCAAGTCTTGCCGAACCTTGACTCTTAGCTCCTTACGGATGTTAACAACTTCGCAATATTTGTATCGTAAAGTAGCGGTTCCCATACGAGAGATGGAGTGGCGTAGAAACATCCTCCTCCTTTTCTTTTCTTGAGCTGTGGAGCGAGAGCCTTCCTCGCATCGATATATCATATCGTCTAACCAAATCCGGACCGCCATTACCAGCAGTGGAGAGCCACATCAAGAGAACTCCGGATTCTCTGTACCACAACCTATAACAATGCTTCAAGTACTTCGCCGATGATTCTGCGTCATCTGTCTCCCCATCCAGCCAATACCCAAAGCGTGACTTTGCTTAGTGGCTCGTGTCATCTATATTGTGCGCAAATGTGACTTTAAGAGACTGGACTCTGCCATTGATTTACATTGCATTGCTTGATGATGGATATATATACGTACCCACATAAAAAGATACTCAGTAGGAATCACAGGCTCGGATGGTGTTTGGTGTCGTGGGATCGAAGCGAGGTTGAGCCCATAAACTACGACAGCAGACCGTCAAATAACCATATACTCGTCAGCTTCCTCTATATCTCTCAATGCTTTTACTACATCCCTCTCTATACAAAAGTACAATCAGTCCGAGCAGAGCTCCTGCTATCTTGATAATGCAAACACTGCCCTGCTTTTTGCAACCCTCAAGTTCCTGTCCCAAGTATTTCACAGATGTTCATTATTACCGTATCAAAAAATCAGATCTCACTCTCAGTGGTTGCAACTCTTCGCCAGAGCTCCTGGTCAAAGCGTCAAGATGCCTTTTCTTCCTCTTCTCAAACTCTACCATCTTTGCCTTGCCCCCTTCTGTCATCCGCCTGCGAAGGTCCAGGCAGCTACAATGACACTACTAAAAACTTGTTATAAGCACCTATACTGGCTTGAGACAAAAACCGGGCACTGGGCATTTCATGCTAGGTTTAGATCATTGTATCCGCAGTACGATAACGTTATACTGAGGGTAAGTATATCGACTAAATCTTGTTGCCAATGTTCGCCATCAGGCCGCCTCTTGTTGATTGCAACACCCGCTCGGAGAGACGATATGAATTGCTGATAAGATGAGATGGTCCCTTCAATGAGAAGAAGTAAGTCATATATTGCAATAGTGAAAATTCAATAAGTGCTGATCAGAGCACTGAAATTGATCCTTTCTCCTCCTCTACAATCAGAGATTATGCAAGCACAGATGATGGTACAGATTTGTCCATGAAGTCTAACGTCAGGCACCTAAAATGAACTTGGAAATGGCTGTCGTTTCCTTTCGGTAAGTCATGTTCCATCCTCTTCACCCCTACTTCGTGCCCCTTTACCCCCCAACACACTCATCCTTATATCTTCATCCGCCCATCCCCTCCTTCATACGCATCCCTCTTAGATCCGCACAGACTGACTGACTGACTGCCCTTCCGGCAACAAGCTCATTCCAGCGCATATGTAACGATCGTATGTCTATCAAATTAAGCGTAGGATACGACGGCCATGTTTCACGTCGAAGAGACATCACGATGATAGGCAGAATCAGAGTAGATTGACCTTGGTGAAGAATAGGATGATGCCAAATCTTCGATGCAAGGAGATGGGCCAGGATACATGAGCGTGATGGAGTAAGACGGTATTGAGTGCGATGCTCCCACTTCTCGTCGTAACGAGCTTAACGAGCTAGGCGAGTAGCAGAGTGTCAGCAACTCAGATATCGAGACCAACAGGGAAAGAAGTGCTTGCTTAACAATCAGATCTAGAACAACGAATTGTTTAAGCACGCTGCTGTAGAAATAATGTGTACAGGACTCGGATGCGCAGATTTCTCAAAGACTTATCAGCATCGACGAGGCGTTACTTTCTCTCGTTTAAGTTTATAACATGATTGTAGAACATGGTTTCAAGCATGTTCTGGAGACATGTGAAGACCTGTGCAATCGTTCGAACGCTGTGACCTTGTTCAACCACCCGGTGTAAGGTGAAAGTTGTTACTTTTGGCAGTTGTGTAGGTAACAAGTGAAGGGCATTTCCGTAAGCCTTCATCCCCATCACGGGTAGGTGTGATGCCTCTTGATTGCGGCTGCCCTTGCATGCTATAAGGGATGAACGATGTACGGCTCCGATAGCCAGCGAAGCCTCCGCCATACAAGTATTGGGGGACCTGGTCTCGCCAGAACACAAGAAAATCCGTCTGAAAAGTTCTCACTGTTGTAGTGACAAGTGATGATAGAGCGGTAGCTACTCCTGTCGCCAATCAACTTCCCCCTTTGAGACTCAATGGGCGTGACCTCTTTCCGCGAGGACTGACCAGCCGGCGATGCCAGGGTGGTATCTTTGCCGTGCATCATAGCGTTCACAAACGAAATCGGCCGTTTAACAACGAACGCAAGTGGGCTTGGAATTCATCGCATTTAGCACGCCCGTCGTCGACATTTTTCCCACCCTGTCCGGCGACACTTTCCCATGGCACAGAGCTGGTGGTGTGCGTGCAGTATGGAATGTCAAAAATGAGAAGTCTGAAAGGCGTCCCTTAATATGTATCCGTCCCAGATGTGCATCACCATATGCTCTGATTGCAAAGCACATACTTCTAGCACATGTGCTCTCAGCGGTTCGACATATCATTCTAAGAGACACGATATTATCTTCTTAGTAGGCTTTCCCAACGTTGTGTAGTCTTGGTAGCCAAAGCGGGAAACTGACGGCCGAGAAGGAACAGGGGCATATGGCTTGGGGACAGAGGATTGGTACGTAGACGAGGGTTGGTGGGCTCGGCGGCTATGCGCTGTGGGGTGTAGGTTTTGGGGCTGAAAGATCTGGAGTCGTTGTCGATTGCTACAACAGCGTTTTACAGCGGCGAATACATGTACCAATTGCAGCATATGGACTGGCTGAGACGAGAGGATTTGGTTTCAGCGCCCTAATGCTGAACGCCTTTAAGGCTTTATTCCTGACGTCGAAAAGACCCCTGGGAGCCATATCCTTCCTGCTGCGGACAGCAATGTTGGCTCACTATCCCGAAACTGTCCCCCATGACAACGATGGCAAAATCTCTATCATCGCGAATCAAAAATCCTACCAAAGCCATGTTTCCGAGCAGGTTGCTAGACATATAGCGCATCTAGGCGTTTAGACAGTACTGTAATTTGTTGCTCGGAGAACAAGTGCACATGAGTGCCTCCCACTGATCAGAAGTTGATCAAAGCAACAAAGTCAGACATTGGCATTGCAAACGGCCCTCATAGCTTTATTCGCAAAGCGGCTGCGATTCCTTCAAGCCATACCTCCAAATTTGGAGCATTTAGCTACACGAAGCTAGGCTCGGATTGATGACTTCATCACTACATGACCTCAGAGAACGCTAGTGCGGACTCTTGAGGTCGAGCTTAATGGGAAAGCTCGGCTCTATATGTTCTCATATTACGGAGAAAATCCATGAAGGTTCAGTTCGATCTTTACTTCATTGCATTGCTTCTGTACTTCGAAATGGCAACAGGAACAGCCCACAAGTCTCTCAATGGCAAGCGTCTGCCTCTGAGCCCCCAAGGCTCAAGCTCTGACATCCCTCATAGTCTTCAAGAAGCCGCTCCTTCCATTTAGCAAAGACGTTGGCTTTGACCGCAGTGGTTCTTGCAACGTTGGCCCTAAAGATGAAGGCAATCATTCCGTACGCATGCTACACCTCATCTTACCCCCAATACCAACTTCAGGACAAATCTTAACCATTTTCCGACGCTATATGGAGCAATTATCTCGACTTCAAGAACCTGTCTTCATTGTTCTCAGACCCGCATGGGACTTTTCGAATGTCAGTCTGCTTCCAGAAAGTGTATATCTTCATATCGCACGACTAAAGTATGGGCAAGCTAACGCCATTCATAATGCGTCCTCTACTATCCTCATATTTCTATCAAGCCCCACTGGATGGAGTGAGGGTAAGGAGCTCCCATTGCGAGATGATGAAATAGAGTTTAAGAAACAAACATGAAATTGGGAGGACATGCCGTATGTGATATCGTTCTGACATATCTATCGTAGTCCAATTTCCCTTTAACACCATCAATTTCTGGCTGGTCGCAGTCCCTACAGAATGATGCTACTCTAGTAAAGCCATGCTGTCAATGTCAGGAGTAAGTATGGTCTCTAGGCTTGATACCTGTTCTACTATTACAAGAACGGGATGGTGTACACTTGTGACACGAGTATACCATCATCAACCTTGTATTTCCCTAGCACCATACTTCAAGATGATATAGTAAAGGAACCAAAGAGTGAAAGTACATTGACTGCTTAGTTACCGCGGAATGTTCCCACGAGTCAAGTCTGGATAAGGACGCCCTAAAGACTGCTTTCTACCTGCGCCAAATTATAAGCAAAATTGTACAAGCCCTCGAATGTTGTCTTCTTCCATCCACTCCATCGGAGCTTGGCCTCTATCATTCTCTCAGAGTTCATCCCTCGAGCTCATCTCGTCTTTTCCTGCCAATTCCGTCCTTTGCTTCGTGCCCACACCACCCGGATAGCTATTCCTCCCCTTTGCACTCTGCGGGGTCGTACTTGCATTCGCGGCCTCACCCTCTGCAGCGTTAGCTTTCAATTCCTGCATGCTCACCACATCTAGCGCTCTCTCGTGGGTAGCATGTAGATGAACCTTGGGAACAACCGAATCCTGACTCGAAGAGGGTGACTGGGATTTCGCATGTTCGAGAGCTTCACGCCAGAGGGATGCGCAGAGGCACCATTTCTGACCAGACTTCAAGCCGACGGATCGTAGATCGTTGCCTCGTGAACCGGTGAAGTCGAGGAAGGGGTCGGTGAGAGTGGCTGCTATCTGGAAACTGGTCAAGATTTGTCCTGAAGTTGGTATTGGGGGTAAGATGAGGTGTAGCATGCGTACGGAATGATTGCCTTCATCTTTAGGGCCAACG
>Ga0181467_100480_pt1 | contig 19554 bp, 17 predicted proteins | sample InSIn5gowninarea_2_FD_119079 | JGI IMG/M metagenome (GOLD analysis project Ga0181467, IMG submission 119079) | Clean room microbial communities from NASA Spacecraft Assembly Facility at Jet Propulsion Laboratory, Pasadena, California, USA -... ... | reverse complement strand
CGTGTTTGCGACATGATCAACAAGAAGTTGCGCATCCCCGCCGCCATGATCCAGGTTCCCATCGGTGCTGAGGATGAGTTCAAGGGTGTTGTCGACATTGTCCGCATGAAGGCCATCTACAACCAGTGCCGTTGATGCCAAGAGCGAGAAGATAATCCAGCTTGCCCTCGACAGAATCGCATCAAGTCGCACGACCATCACTATCGCTCATCGGCTCTCGACTATCCGGAAAGCCGACCACATAGTCGTCCTAAAACAGGGACAAGTGATCGAGCAAGGCACACACGAAAGTCTTACCAAGGATACGTCAAGCGCTTACAGTGCCTTGATCCGAGCTCAGTCACTGCACACAACTGCTGCTGAAACACTCGAGCCAGATACATCATTCTTGAAGGCAGACGCAGCGACCGAAAAGGCAGGAGGACATAGTATACAGACTACGACTCTGGATCACCTTAACACGTTTGAGAAGAATCCAGTCTTTGAGTCCCAAAGCCTATTTCACAGTTTCAAGGAGCTTCTGCTCAACCAGCGAACACATTGGCTTGCTCTTTTGGGAATCATTCTGTCTGCTATGGCAGTCGCAGCCGCCACACCGATCCAAGCCTGGCTCTTTGCAAAAGTTCTTGGTGTCTTTCTGCTAAGTGGCGACGATGCTAAGAGAAGAGCTGACTTTTGGGGTTTGATGTGGTTGGTTCTAGCCGCAGGCTCCGGTATTGCGAACCTCTTCGAAGGATGGATCGGTCTGCGTGTCCAGGCTTCTGTTAGTGCGGTGTACAAGAAACAGTACTTCACGGATATGCTTTACCAAAGACTAAGCTTTTTTGACAAGGACACTAACTCGCACGGCACACTGAGCTCGCGTATTGCAAGTGATGCGAAGTTGTTAGAGGAAGTGTTCGGCCTCAATCTTGCAGCTGCCTTGTCTGGAGCGTTCAATGTTGTGGGTTGCATTATCATCTCCCTCGTATTTGCGTGGAAGCTTGGCCTGGTAGCTTTGTTTGTCACAATGCCGATAATGCTCGGAAGTGGATTCTGGAAATACCGACATGAAGTACGATTTGATCAGATGAACTCAAAGGTCTTCGAAGACAGCTCGCAGTTCGCTACAGAAGCAATAGGAGCCATCAGAACGGTCTCTGCGTTGACCATGGAGAACACCATTACCGGGCGTTATTCGAGACTTCTAGATGGTCATGTTCAAGCAGCACATCGCAAGGCTTTGTGGACATCTGGTCTTTACGGCTTCGTCGACAGTGCTGGTCTTGGTTGCCAGGCTCTTATATTCTGGTATGGTGGCAGACTGCTTGCTAGCGGTGAGTACGGCTTTGAAGCCTTCTTTGTCTGCTACATGGCTATGATACAGGGCGCAGAGGCAGCAAGCCAAGTCCTTAGCGTTGCTCCTAATACTGCTCAAGCGACTGCTGCTGCAAACCGCATCTTTGAGATACAAAGCTCTGCCGATCAAGAACGTGCTGGATCAAGCGACAAGAAGAGCATTCCTGACACAGATGGTGGGGTACGAGTAGAGCTTCGAGATGTGTTCTTCAAATACCCTACGCGCGATGTACAAGTGTTTGAAGATTTGAACATCAGTATCGAGAAGGGTCAGTATGCAGCGTTTGTCGGACCATCCGGCTGCGGCAAGACAACCATCATCTCTCTCTTGGAAAGATTCTACGATCTGGGTCAAGAACAAGGCGCTGTACTTTGCAACGGTGTCAACATCAATGACATGAACGTCTATGACTACCGTCGGAATCTATCTCTTGTAGCGCAAGAACCTACCATGTTCAGAGGCACTGTTCGCGACAACATTCTCTTCGGCATCTCCGACCCCAGCTCCGTACCAGATGAGAAGATCCATCAGGTCTGCCGCGATGCCTTGATACACGACTTCATCACCTCTTTACCTCAAGGCTACGATACTGACGTCGGTCAAAAAGGCGTGGCCATGTCGGGAGGTCAGAAACAGCGCATCGCTATAGCACGAGCCCTGATCCGTGACCCGAAGCTTCTTCTGCTCGACGAAGCAACATCAGCACTTGACTCAGAGTCCGAAAAGATTGTTCAGACAGCATTTGAGAGGGCACGCAAAGGAAGAACTATGATTGCTGTTGCTCATCGGCTTTCCACTATACAGAGTGCTGATGTTATTTTCGTGTTTGACGATGGTAAGGTCGTGGAGAAGGGGAGCCATGCTGAACTTGTAACGAAACGAGGCGTTTATTGGGAAATGGTATGTGTTATTCTGTCCTCAGTATACTCGTAAGCTAACAAGTCACAGTGTCAGAACCAAGCTCTGGACTAGTACGCCCCGTGGGCTTTGGTGATCTCAACTTAATGTATAACACGTTGGCGAATCTCTGCTTCTTACTTTCTACATCATTTCTATAATGACGCCACAGACTAGAAACAACTATCAAAACAATGTCTTTGAGAGGATTGACAGTGGCTCTCCTTCATCAGAATATTATCATGCTCTGTTCCAACCTTAGAATGAGGTTTCAACGCTGGAAGTGGGGTACCAGACGTCCCGAATATGATTTGCTTTATATATACTAAGCGATCTCAGGATCAGGTGTCCAGGTCCACATGTTTAAACCAATCTTCTTCCCTGAGATCACCGGCATACCCGCATGTCTCAGAGCCGGATGCGGAGTGTCACTATGAGGTATAAGATTATACCAATAAATCGCATTTCCAGCAATCGGTTTGAACGAAACACCCTTCTCCATCGGCTCCTCGCAATCAATAAACTCACACCACTCAACTCCTCTCGGCCTTTTCAAATCAGGAAAATTAGTCCCTCCTCCTGTACAATTTGCTGCCAAGTATACAAAGAAGGTAGACAGTCGGTTCCCTTGCATACTATGTTTCGCAACTTCTTCAGGGAAAGAATCGTGATGATGGTTGTAGTGGCCTCCGATCTCGTATTTGAGGACTTTCAGCGGTTCCACATCTCCTGCGTTGTCGAAGCCTTGGAAGCTTTTTGCTCGTGCGCGTATGGTTTGGACGATTGGTTCGGAGGTGTTGGGGGATGCCCAGTTGGAGTCGCGTACTTCTTTGACGACTTTGCCTTCGTTGCCATCGTTGGACCAGATTTCGGATGGTTTGAAGGAACCTTCGCTGTTAAGAGGTAGGGTGTAAGTGTGCGTTTAGGGTAACGATGGAGATGGGAAGTACTGACACTAGTTTTATGAGACTTGAGGCCTCCTCTGCAGTGACAAAGTTCTGGATATACAACACCAGTGGATCTACAGATACGATTGACACTCGATGATCGTCGACTCGAGATGAGCCGATGTGTGTCGTCGCTTGAGAAAATTGCGTCTGTTTTCCGTAGAACATGTTAGAAGACCATAGCACTGGTAAGCTTTGGTACTGCTGAATGATTCGAGATGACAGCAATCCAAGAAGAACGCCTCCCAACAGGAGAAAGGTCAAACGCGTTGCGCTCATATCGAACAACAAGCGAATAATTATACCCCGTGGCCGTGACTATGCTTACTTGGCTCTATTTTTGATGCCCCAGCCGGAAGAAACGGGTAGATGGATCGATTGTGCTATTGAAGTTCAGAAACAAGCATTCCATGGGAACGCACGGTCCGTTTGACAGACTCTTTGTTGTCTCTGTTAGGTATGACATCCCTCTCTTCAAAATCAAGCATATGCAATCACGCTTTGGCCCATCCATCACATTCCGTTTGTTCTATTGATGCCCGAATTCGTGGTTTAAATCCACCTCCTCTCAACGACCAGTGATAGGCACCAAACCATATATCAAAATGCACAGTTAAGTTCGCCGCAACAAGCATGTCCAGTGAGAGTGGGCAGAAGAGGCTCTCTCTCTGGACAAACCACGTTTTCCGAAAAGCTTTGTGCCTTTTGATGGCTTTTAATCCACGCTGGCGTGTCCACTGAGATACTCGACCCCCTATGAGCCCCGTGAAGTTTGTTATGGAGTCTCATCAGAATGTTTCGCCGGTGCAAACACTTATTGCATTGTGTCAATGCATATGGAAAGGATAGAAGATTGGAAAAGAGGCGGTAGTGGCGGTTTAGGAAGCTGCGAGTGTAAAGGTTTGGTCAAGTTCGACAAGGATGTTCTGGATGAGCCGATTTTAGCTCGTTGCCCTTTCCTGCTGGGAACTGATAGAATGATTCTTTCCAGAAGGCTCTGCTATCAAAGCTGGAGTCTACGAGCTCTACAGACTTGTCGAAGCAAGCTGTCACGAATCCCGTGCTGGCGAAGTCAGCATCAAGATCAACGGAAAGCAGCACAACAGCATGGAAAACGACGATGAGATGCATGTCAAGCAATCTCTACTTTCTCCCAAGGCGTTGAACAAAGTGCCATCTGCCACTGCCACTCGAACCAAGCACCAGCAAAAGGTGAAGAACCCTATCATGTTCGGTGAGCTCCCTGTAGTTGGTGACTGGAGGGAAGACAAGGATACGAACAAGGAGGAGGATAAGGTTATGGGCTGTGTCTTCTCTCTGGTGCAACGCTTCAAGTATGCCTGTCAAAATGCAAGATGTTATCTATGATCAGCTACTTGTCCACTGAGAGCAACTATAACGCGTACTCTCTCTGGACAAATACACCGATCTCAAAAGTATCTTGCATTTTGACAGACATTTTTAGGCACTCAGTCTATGATTGAGAGATTTGTTGATGTTCAGTATGGAGAGAGGTCCGATCAAGTCTCACAGGGGGCTTTTGGTCAAGAAGATGAGGATTTGCACGATGGCCTGGAAGTGAAGGCGAGCGAAAATTGTCCAAGTGAACTTCACTCGAATTTTGATTGTTTTGAAAGTTGCGCAGCCACAACTTCCTTCCTTCTTGCGCAACAACCATTTACAGATCTTCCAGCAAAACAACAAAGTCAACGTCTCCAACATGTCTTCTGCTCCCTCTCTTCCTTCGGCCCCTCGCGCCTCAATGATGGCATCAATGCCTTATGAGTGGTTGTGGTGTGACAACCACGTTAAGATCACCAAGTGGGCCCTCACACAGCCCAAACTGCCCTACAAGCAGTTCTATGGCTCCTACCTCAACTACGTCAACCGACTTTGGGAGATATCTCGTCAGAAGAATCATCCTGCTCTGGAAGGATCGAAGAAGTCTGAGGTGGAGCTTCTGAAGAAGGAGCGGATGCCTGCTGACGAGCTCCTCGAGTCCCTGAAGGAGTATTGGCGTAGCTTGGGGGAAGGTAAGTCCAGATGGAAGGAAAATGGGCTTGTTGTTGTCGACAGCCAGCTCGGTAAGTCATGATAACGCGATCAGGTCGCCTCCTGTCGATTGCCTCGTTCCCACTTTCCATAGAGACGTATCACTGACCTTTATGCAGACTACCAGGCCCTGGTCGCGGCCAAGAACAAGCTGCAGGCCAAGATCAAGCTGCAGGCCAAGATCATGAAGGACCTCCGCAAGGTCGAGAACCGCCTTCGCGCCGCTCGCCTCGCCGCTGCCAGAAACCCGGTCCCTGCCACTATGGCAAACCAACAACCTCTTCCTGCCTTCGTGGCACCACCCGCTCCGGCCTCCGTGCCTCCCCTTCGTCTTTATGTGCCGCCCCCTCCCCCCGTCGTCGACCTGCCGACTCCCTCGGGGCTCGAGCTGGGCTCGTTCTCCGTTGACGAGCAGCCCCTTTCGCTGAGATCGCTGAAGGTCATTGATGACCTGGGTGCTGCTGCTGGCAAGCGGGCCCAGAGATTCCCCCCTGTCGCGCCAGTGGAGTTTGGCGAATTGCCACTGGCCAGGGGCAAGAAGGATGAGAAGAAGAAGGGTGACGAGGATGAGGAGGACGAGATTTTGTGAGGGGTGGGGGCGTTGGGCGTTGGGGGGCTGCTGTTTCTGTTTTCTTTCGTTTGTTTCTTCTTCGTCGTTTCCTTTGTCTTGTTGTTGGAGTAGGGGTGTTTCTTTTCTTCTTGTTTCTGTAATAGTATACCATGATTCCTCGCCATTGCATTACCCAATCCACAAGCTCCTCGGTGACATGTAGATGATTCTTCACTAAGTCTTTTCCCACTTTCCGGCATTATACTAGTACGGGAGAAGTCTAAAAAATGGTTGTATGATCTCTCAACTATCTGTAGAAGAAAGGTGAGGCGACACAGGTGGTTGGTCGATTGCGCACAGACTCTAGCCTCAACCGCAGCTTACGAGATATCCTCCCATTGTGACTACTTTGTTCCACAATCCACCACGGACACCTAATTCTGCCTACAGATACGTAGCAAGACGTTGCATCTGAAAATCCCTTCACCTTGATTTTACCAAGGTCGATCAAGATAATAAGATTGGATATGACAACTCTACCTTTCGATTAGCTTTCGATCAACGGATGATGTTGAATTCAGTGGTAGGCTATGAGTTCTATCAGTACTATCAGGCTATAGGATCGTGATTCATCAAGTTGCGTTCTTGGACGATCTAGTGCTCGAGGGATGAGCGCCAATGTCGAATTCTTTCATGATGACTTCTAGATCTGCAGATAGAACACAAAGCGAATGGTAAGCAAGTCAGACCCGAACACCATGCTTTTACTGGAGTAGAAGCAAACTTCCTTCCAAAGCACAGGATGCAGTGTCCTAGCTCGCGTCAACGATGCGGCTGTGAACGCACAACTATTATCTAGCCGATTTCTTGCATCCAGACCAGTTGGCTATCATTGATATCAACATCGGGATGAGACAAAGAGGACCTAAGGTTCATTGATCTGCGATCAGAAGTGCATCAAAGGGGAGTATGAGTTTGGGAGCAGAATAAACGAAGCAAACAGCGATGTGGTTTCTGACAAAAAGAAAACTACGATCGGCCCCAGAATTCAACCTTTGAACTGAAAAAAGCGCAAAAAGATGAGTACGTTAATCACAACCAGTGGGCCAGAAGCACGTCTCACCGCCAGTGAAGGGAAGTGAGGGCTACCGAGGGGTGGAGGTGATTGGCTCGATGGAAAAGACAGAGCCCAGTCGAATTATAATCCCCATTCAATCTCTGTTCTGAAGCACTTTGGCCTTATGAACTTCTCATGTGCATTTTCCTCATGACTGGCTTCACAAAACAACATACCCTGCCACACTTTTTCACGCCTAAGCACACAAAGCCATCAACAGAGCGCCTGAGTTATCATGACACACTTGATAAATGTGTGCTATCGTGCCTCCAACGTCAGTCACACTCTCAAAATGATGAGGCCAGAGATATGACGCGGCACACAAAAGAGCAAAAAGAAATGAGGCGGTCTCTGAGTCGAACCCTAGAGGTGATCAGAAAACGACAAAAATAACCGTGTAATCACAGCCATTGGGCCAGATGCACGTCTCAGATTTGGGTAAACAGTGAGGGCATCCGAGGGGTGAGAAGTGATTGGTTTGATGGAAAAGAGCCAACCTAGTTGAGATATGTCACCTTCAAAGCAGTGAGAGACGAGCAAGTCACCAGCCAATCAAGGGCCTTGCTAAGAAAAATGGACCCTCATGTCACCGCTTGGAAGGACAGCTCCAGGCATCAGATAGCTGTGGCTTATTGTGCTACTCGGCTTTGTGTCTGTTCCCTTGAAGTTTTCCTGTCTTTGTACTTGCCATCCATTCTTCTCAGGTGAGCTGCGATTCATGTGGCTAGCCACAAAACCTATATTTATTTACTTTAATATGCTTAGAAGCCGCCTTGTATGCATGCCCTTCAGCGCCCTTTATGATAGATGATCGCCGTCTCGAACTCCAATACCTTTCCACATCCTTTATACACGCCCTTCTTTCTTCTGGCGATAGCCCTGGGATCTGTATACACTTCAGCGTCATTGCAATTATCCAACGAGAAAGTCAGGGCCCAGGGGTTACGAAAGATACTTTCAGAAGGCCGTGGAAATGCTGCTCCTTGACACGAATTCTGTCTTTGGCGCGAAGATTGTCGTCGAAACATACACAGAAGGCAAGAGAGGAAGCAAAGAACTCAGAGTAGTGTACGGATGAAAAGGCATAGAAGTGTGATCTCGATTCGTATCTCGATGCTGTCAGGCAGAGATCATCGGGGTATAATGCTACATAATAGGCGAGGCTGCAGCAGTCTCACACTGCTTTCATGAACAAAAGGTGCAGTGCAGCGCGAGGTAAAGTAAAGCAAAACGCTCAGCGTGAGCGAAGAGGTCCAATGCCTAATCGATATCCATGTCCATGTTCTCATCGTCCTCTTCCCTCTTCTGTTTTCCAACCACAACGAGCTCCCCGTATCTTGTTGTCTTTCCCTTGTCTCTAGGAGAGTTGACAGTGCCGGCGGCGATAGCAGTAAGTTCCTCAGACACCTCCTGGAGAGATGCCAAGGGTTGCTGATCGCTCGAGTCGTCGACGTCCTTCATCTCCTCGTCACCGACCTTGCTGATGTTGCTGGTGCCCGAGGTGGTAGCCTTGGACTTGGGGCTACCGGTACCAGTGCTGGACTTGGAGGGGACAGACTTGTAGTAGAACTTCTCAATCATGTTGTAGAGTTCGTCGACTCCGGCTTCGATAGCGGCCATCTCTGTAGTAAGGCACAATTAGTACGTTTCCGGTGGAGTAGAAGGGGTCAACTCACCAGGTTCCTCCTCGTCCCACTTGATAAGCCCCTTGCGCTTGACGTTTCCCTTAGCACCGCCGGTGTACTTGTTATATCTCTGCAACAAGTCGATGAGCTGTCCGGCAGGAATGGGCTCTTGAAGCAGGCAGTCAACCATGCGGCTCTCGATGGGCTTGAGCTTGCCATTAGGATCGGTAGAGACAACCCAAGCCTTGTTGGCAGCGTTGATGAATGAGGCGTAGAAGATGTGGTACGGGTGACAGTTGTTGACGCTCATGAACCACTGGTTGACCTTTGCGTGATCATCGCACCACAACCAGGTGCGTTGCAGATCAGCGTGCATGCTAGAGCGAGGGGGGGAGGACGACATGCTGTTGTTGGTCACGGCAACTTGACTGTTGATCGAAGATGTTGCCTGAGATATATGTGCTGACAGGGGCGCCTAAGTGTGGCGCGGATGGTTTGATGTTGTGATGTTAGAAAATTGCGATTGTGAGAAGACTTGTTCAAGTTGTTTGAGAAGAGCCTGCAAATCGTTTGCTTGTGAAAGTCGAGCGTAAACAAACAAAAGTGATGTTCGTTTGTCAGCGTACCTCGAGCTTGTGCCTCCGCCGAGATATTGCCAATGTCCCGAGCCTCTGCTTTCCAAAGTTCTTATTATCGTTCCTCAAATCACTGCGAGCGGAAAAGCCCATATACACAATATCCCCTACACTCTATCTCCTAATTCGCTGTGAAAGAAGCCGGATTGTTGTAAATACTGGAGGACAGGTGCGATCAAGGTTAATGAGCTTGAGAACTCAAAAGTACAATCTCACCATTTCGCAGCGTACACGCTCGGAAGATCCCTTACTTGCTACATGAACGGAGAAATCGGAGAGAGGAACATGTCTAATAAGATGCGAGAGATTGAGATGGAACCATGCATATCATGAAATGGGAGTTGCAGCATTGTCAGACTAAGCGAGCTATTCTGAAGAAAAAACACAAGCATTGTGCTATTTCAACTGGCTTCCATAACGTCTACCAAACAAAGTTGTTAGTGTGGACAAGCTGATCCAGGAGCAACTTGGTACAATTGCTGGCGGGTCTACCTTGAAGACCAAAAGAATTGAGTAGCGCCTAGTTCGAACCGTGGAGGCAAACAAAAGCACAAAAATGAACCGCGTAATCACAGCCATTGGGCCAGATGCACGTCTCAGGTCTAGGTAAACAGTGAGGGCTTCCGAGGGTTGATTGTGATTGGTTCGATGAGAGTAAGCAAATCCTCTTTACTTATGATTGTTTGTAACCACACGAAATATGAACGGTATCTTGTCAGGATATGTCAATCAGGCACGGCGTCTGAGAGCTGGATTGAGGCCAATCTTGCGAAAGTCCACTCTACAGTCGTGTCAAAACAAGAGTGAAGCTCGAGAAGGGTTCGAAACATACTTAGAACCGCATCTCTACCAAATTCAACATTCTTCCCGTTCATCAAGAAAGATGATGTTGTTGATATCGATGGGTATGTCCAGTAATGGTAGACAAAGAAGACTTGCCAAAGCAATTTTCATCAATCGGTAGTAAAAAGCGATGCAAAAACAATGCAGGCAATGGGGAAGCTCATTTCCAAAGATGGGATCTTAGCTTCGGTCCACAGCATTGAAACCACCCATCGAAATACAAGATACTCCCCACATCAGTGCAGCTGTCCAGCGAGAGCAGAACAAGATATCGCTCTCACTGGATGTTTCCTTGATTGCAAGATTCATTCTGCATTTTTACACGCAGATCAGTAGGTCTCTCACCAGTCTGAGATCAAGACAACAAACGAAAATGGCATGGCGAACTTCCCTGAACCTCTCCCAGCCCACAGCTTAGTATCAAACTTGCTGTCAAAAGGCACAATAATTGTGTGGCAGACCAAGTTGTCCAAAGAAAGTCGATGAGCAAGGCTCTCTCACTGGACATCTTGCCAATCTCGAAAAACGTGGTGCATTTTGCAGCTAGTGGGAGGCGTCAGTAGAGTAGCTGGGATAGCGATCAAATCACGTTATATGGTTTATTTTTGAACGTTCGAATGTCGTTTCATTGAATTAAAGAATCAGTGCTACCTCTCTCCTTCTCCCCGCGGCGCCTGATAGCCCCCTATCAAATTGCAGAGTGCTTTTTGTTTGCCTCGGTCTGACCAAAGAAGCGACGAATTTTGATCATTATCAGGGGCAAGATCATCCTTCTCCAGCATCTATCCCTCCATCTCCTCATCCTCCCCTGCATCGCGCTGGTTTCCTCCCCCCTTCTTGACCTCGAGGTCGAGCATGAGACGTCCAGCATATTCTGCTGAGTTCTCTCCATACGCATCAGCCCAGAAAGCAGGGTCGATGGTGGCATCGGTGTTGGTGGTGCTTGCTGCGGCTTCTCTGGCCTTTCTTGATCTGTACTCATCGTACTTCTGCTGCTTCTTTTGCTCCTTGGAGAACGGCTCTATCTCGTTGGGGTTCAGGAGGCCTTGCTCACCACGCTGGACCCAGTGCTTGTGACGGGCTTCGATTTCGAAGACATGTTTGTAGAGGAGGTCTCTGGCCTTGCCAGCGGCCTCAGGAGTGTTTCCTGTTACATTGACTGGTCAGCATGAAAGTTTCTGCATTTATGCGGTTGTGTTTTAGGTACCAATTGGTACTTGAGGTGGATACGTACCATCTGGGTGTACATCGATCAGCCCGGAGTAGTGAGGACCAACATCAGATACGAGTTGGAGAACGTTGGCCTTGTACCAGATGAGTTCGTCGAGAATGTCGGTATAGGTCATAGGATAGGTTTCGAGGAACTTGAGCATGCGCTTGTCGTGTGCGCCATATTTGCCGTCGCGCTTTCTGTGGATTACCATGTTGGCATCGTTGATGTAGGTGATGTAGATGTAGGGGTGCTGTATGTGGTCGGCGGCGATCCAATCTCTGATGTGCTCGTTGCCTTGATGGCACCAGAAGTATTGATCGAGTTGGAAGACAGGTGGTTGAGCCATAGTAGTTCTTGGGTAGATCTAGTGGTGGTGCTGGGTTGATGTTGAGGTGCTTCTGCAAAGAGTTGGTGGAGCTTGTTGTGATCACGGAAACTTGGGCCCAAGAGTTGGACTAAAGAGAGAGGGAGTTGTGGTCGAGGAAGTGCCTTAAGTAGTTGCAGCGGAAGAGGTGTGAGAGCGGCAATCAAGTCCACAGCGGAGTGAATGTAATGCTGGAGTGAATTCGAAGCTGGAGGGAGTACTCTCCAATTTGTGCTCTGATGCGGTGAGAGATTGAAAAGTCAGAGAGCGGACAAGATTGACTGTGAAATACGCATGATGCTCAGCAAATGAAATTGTAACGAGAGAAACCGTATTTCGCTTAGTCTGCTCACTGCTACCTTCCAGAATGCACTCGTTTGCGTCTCGTCAGATCGCTGATTGTTGACAATGCCAGGCGCTGTCAATGGTGAATGTCGTCGCTTTCACGTTCTCCTTTCTGCTGCACAGCAGTCTATGTAGCTCTGATTGTTATCTGTGTCTTCGTCTGGATAGTCGCAGTCAGTGAGAGTCGGAAGATTGACGCGTTCAACTTGAGCAAAAAGTGGAATCCCTCAGGGGGTCGAACTCGCACCCACCCAAGAACAAACAGAGCGAATTCCTTCCACTCTGTCTGCTCAAAAAGGCAACACCTCAAGATCGTACCCCCAACTACATCAGGTTCTCTCTACAAGCAAAAATGATAGCACAAAAAGGCAAAAGAAAGGATTCTCGGGTCGCCTCAGTCTCCGGTAGTTTGGACTGACTTGACCCGCCCGAATTGTTTCCGTCCACAATCTCAGTTGAGACTGTCTTTCAGCCCACCGCATATGACAGCCGCTCTAGCGGTTGCGCCATACGCCCTTTCTTTTGTGCTTTAAATCAATCCCGCTTTGTCTCAATATATAGCTTTGAGTTCTGATGGAGGGTCTTGGCGCCTTGTTTCCCACCATTGTTCTCTCCTACGTGCCACTCATGTCCTCTGATTGATTGAACGTGTCGAGACTCTTATTTTATACCTGGTCAGCTGTCCTGTCAAGATCTTCCAGTCATAATCGTCCTGCTGGTCCAACTTCGTCTTTGATCCCTCTCAATCCGGCAATCCTAACAGATGTGCGCATGCAGCCATCACGAACACCAGGAACTCAACAGATTAGCGGAAATTGCTACCAGATGCTCGGATGCCAGGAACCAAATGACAGCCAGATACGACATCTTTGAGCCCAAGAAAGAAGGTAATGTCCAGGCCACCACCACTACCAGCTAGCGCAAGATCGAACACTCCAGCAGCTCTCCCATCACTAGTCCGTAGGCCTTGGAGAAGATAGCCAGCGCCGCCACCATCATAGGGGAAAGCAGGCGACGAGATCGATGAGCAAGGTACATGAGATGTCAACAGCAAGAAAGAAAAACCCACACTTTTGCACTCTGTTGTCACAATTTCTTTGCACAACAGTACTGTCAAAGGAAGAATGAGTTACTGACACGTCTTGATAGTGCCTCAACAAGACAGGCAACTCACCACCGATACCGCCGCACAATGCACGATTGAAGGAGAAGACTTTCGTGGCCGCCGTCTCACTCATCCCACAGAATCAACCCACGTCTTCCTCATCCTCGATCAGAGCACGGACTCCCCCCTCTCTCAACAAACAGCACACGTACGGCCAACCTGCTGGACTCGCGGTACAGAGGCAATGGCAGACACAGCGGTTGGAAACCTTTCAGATGTACAGAGTTGGCTCAGGAGAGCGTTTCTTGCTGCGACTTTCGATACACAGTATCACCAGTCTAGATCACGTCTTGCTTTCCGATAGATCACTCAGCGGGCCTCGATGGCGATAGCAGTCGGGCAGTCACATGATTTTCGAGCGGGGAGAGGCAGAATTTGAGAAGAGGTATCCTTATGTGACGAGGTGAAATTGGACTACCTACAGGAGAAGCACGAATGCATGTCTCTATCTTTTGCGCACGTTCTGTCTACCTGTCGGCGTGGGCGTAGGGGAAGGAGGTGGCATCTTTCTCCGCACGACAGGCATCGATGGTCGGACTGGACGCACTGCACCTACAGGTGTTGAGGCCTTGCCCTTCGACATGGCACCCACAGTATTTCTACTGATGGCCTCGAAGACCAAGGGCCAGACTTCAGGAGCACGACTTTTTTTCCAGCGCGACTCGACAGGGCGGGCGTAGAAGCGTTGAAGCGACCACCTCATGGGCTTGGGCACTTTGCTAGTCTTGTCGACTGCAGTGACCTGCTCGAGGTTGGCCAGGCGACCGTAGCCTTCAGTGCGTAGCCTCAGCTCTGATACTCGCAAGACTTTTGTTCTGGGCCAGGGGAGCAAGCCTAGAGTTTCGATCTCCATGGCGGTATCCGGAGGCAGCTGTCTAGCCCATGATACCAGGGATTCTTTTGAGCGGCGGGCCCAGGCTGGTGCATCGATGAAGATGTTGGTCACAAAGGGCCTCGTCAGAAGATGGAGGAGGGGGAGGACGGCTGCGGAGATGGTGACGACTGTTAGACGAGTTAGCGAACATCTCCAACCACTCAAAGAGCGACTACGCACCGGCAGGGGCCATCCAGATGGGATTGGTCTGGTCTAATGCGACATTCGGAGCAACGACAAGACAAGCGAGCATGGAGAGTCCTAAGCCGCCGAGTTTACTGGTACCAACCATTGCCGTCTCCAGAGTTGGCGAATGGAAGATTTGGAGACGACGTGGATACACTGACACTGTCAGTATACAGGCCATTTGTGAGGGCCGCTATACCATACAAACTTGTATAGGAGCATCTGCGACAGCCTTGGAGCTCATCCGAGACTGCACCCGGCCATTGAGCGCATGCCTAGCGATATTATGCTGGAGCAAGCTCACAGCAGCGCCCTGCGATTTCGCAGCAACTAAGCGACTAATCAGCCTTGACGGCTGGCGACAGAAGAGGGCCATATCATCGTGAACATCAGGACAGAATAGAGTGGGCAGAGAAAGTTGTTGACATGAGGTCGGATTTACGGTGCAGGCGGGCCGATCCGAGTTTCATCTGGGGAAGGCGCGATGCCCAGCCTTCAACCCACCTGCCAAATGACAGCATCCTTCTCCACCTGTCATGTCGCGAATCCGTCGTCTGTTTGCGATGCGTCTTGATCACATCTGTGTGAGCGCATCAAGATGATCATCTTACGAGTAGTCGGTCTCTTGGGGCTGCTTTCTGGTGCCGTCGCATACAAGACCCTCTCGGACGATGGCCTCCGCAACATCGCCGATCCAGGGGACGACTTTGATATCAAAAACGGTGCCTTGTTGGCCCCCATCTTGCAACCGCGAGTACCTGGAACTCCTGGTTCGACCGCCGTGCTGAACCACTTTGTCGACTTCTTCCAAAAGTCACTTCCTAGATGGGAATTGAGCTTTCAAAACTCGTCATCCAAGACACCACTTTCTGGCAATGATGAAGTGCCCTTTCGCAATCTCATCGCGACAAGAGATCCGCCTTGGGCGCAGCAAGGCCATGTAGGGAGACTAGCACTTGTCGCCCATTACGATAGTAAAATTGACCCGCCAGGCTTCATCGGGGCTATCGACAGTGCCGCTCCATGCGCTATGCTGATGCACGCCGCTAGAAGTCTGGACGATGCTTTGACAAAGAAGTGGGCTGCTATGGAGAGTGATGGTGAGACGGAACTGGAAGAAGCAGGCGGTATCCAAATCATCTTGCTAGACGGAGAGGAGGCCTTCAAGGTCTGGACGCATGATGACTCGATCTACGGCGCAAGGTACAACGACGAACTTGTTGCTTAACACGTATCAACTGACTCTGATCAGATCTCTGGCCGAAGAGTGGGAGCAAACGATGCATCCTGCCGCTTCAACTTACCGAACTCCGCTCGACGCTATTGATCTCTTCGTCCTCCTGGACCTGCTTGGTTCCGCCAAACCCACCGTACCGTCCTTCTTCCGAACAACCCACTGGGCCTACTCGAATATGGCAGCCGCCGAAGCAAGATTAAGATCTTTGAAACAGCTAGAAACGGCTCCTGCTGATGTCTTCCTTCGCGAAGCTAACAAGAAAGAGACGGACAGATGGCTCGGTGGTGCAATCGAAGATGATCACATACCGTTCCAAGCCAGAGGTGTCGATATCCTCCACATGATTCCTGCACCCTTCCCCGCAGTCTGGCACAAAATGACCGATGACGGAGAACATCTCGACATACCCACGGTCAAAGACTGGGCAAAGATAGTCACCGCTTTCGCCGCTGAGTGGATGGAATTAGATGGCTATCTGTCCCTTCCCAAAAAGAGGAACGCGATGCCGGAATTGGACAGGACGGAGCTGTGAGTAAGCCTTGCTCGCGCGGCATCACGGTAGTCTTCACAGCAATTAATCATGAAAATAGACAATCGTCTGGACTGTCCCCATGAACATGCCGCTTTCGGACCCTGTCAACGCCTTACATTCCAGCAATTATACCTACATTCCTCAGTTTTCCCAAACGAGCACCGTACGAATGACGACGCCGAGAGGGCCACCCAGTCTATACCCCACGAAAATGCTTCCTGCCGACATTTCAGATACTCATACTCAAAGAATAGAAAGTTATTAGCACGAGTAAATTATCGCAAACATATGCTCCCTGACATGGTAAGTCAAGCTTTTGACAAGATTGAGGATCAAACTGCAGATAGATCTTCCGTCAAACTGTTTTCTTTGTTCTCGGTGCATGGTCGCATCTTCCATCAGCTACTGTCTTTGAAGTTCCCGCATGCGTCTGACTTCCGCTTTCGTGTTCACTGGCCTCCAGCACATTTTGTATATCATCTTTGTCTTCATGTCTTCTCTTCTGTCTTCTTTGCTCTACATCATCTTACATTTCATCTCACCATCGCCCTGTTCTCCGCCACTTCCTCGGTTTCCCAACCGCAATCATGACTCTTTCAAGATATGCACCGTATGGAAGGGTGTATCGCCCTGCGAATCAATGGCCAGAAGGCTCACTCGAAAAGAGACTAGCTACGCAGATGGCTACTCAATTGAACAATGGTGCCGCTTGCCTCCTGATGTACAAGTACCCCGGTACAACCTACTTTGACGACATCCGCGATTGGGATGGTGATGCCTCCTACCGCATTGTCACTCCCTCACGATCTAATCCTGGATCTGACACCGAATTTTCTGTGACGGGTCAGGCGAAACCCTCGCCCGAATCTTCGGCCGTCCTGAAACCAACTCAAGAAGAGATTGAGGGCATCTACGACAAAAAGCTTGTTGGACGATTTGCTGACGGTGAACTGTTCACAATCCCCGAAGCCGAAGAAACTGGTGCTATTCCGGTCATCGACATCCAAGACCCTAACCATTACTTCTACTATGTGCCCGCCTTCTTCGAGCGTCTCACCAACGACGAAAGATTTTTCCAAAGCACGCCTACTTTTATCGCCATGAACAAGGGCGAGATGCCTAGCTTTGTGTTTTGGCAGCGCAGTGACAAATGGCAGCGATACCAACACAAATCTACCGACCCAGTCGTCGATGCCGAGCTTCCCGAGCCAAATCCCGCCACACCACGAAGCGCCTCGAAGTCTCCTGGAAAACAAGCTGCTACGCGACGGAAAGATTCGATGTCCCCTGAAGCAAAGGCCAACACACAGGACGACAGGGCTGTACGATCCCGTGCCCCGTCACCCCAAGAACGTTCTTCTGCACTCGCCGTCAACACAGAGGCAGCTACTCAAGTGTCGAAGAAGCCCGAGGCAGAGGCTGAACTGCAATGGGAGATCTTTGACCCTCGACTCGAAGAGGATCCCATCGAGTTCTTGGACTTTTACAACACTCGCCTAAATGGTTGGCATGCAAACAGATGTAAGTGATAGTAATATCGTGTTTTCGAACAACACTGACAACACAACAACAGCTAGAATGATGTTGCGCGAAGCTGACATCGAACGCGTCAACTATATCAGTCCTTGTCTTGCACACAACCACAAAGAAGTTGTCAAGAACACCACAGCAGAGACCGCCACTGCCTCCGCTCCCGCTACCGCTCCCGCAATTGCGCCATCACCCACCGCTATGGACATCGACTCAACCACTGATACTGTTCCCAAGCCGCCTTCTAAGCCTTGGAGCCAACCTGCACCGATTGCCCATGACGATCCCCACTGGTTAGGATTCCTTCGAAAGCAAAAACAGCGTAGAGATGTCAGAAAGTCTCGTCTTCGCCCCAAGTCTGTTTTCACCTCCGAACACTGCAACACCCCTGGTGTCACGAAGGGTGACGGCAAGAAGGCATTCCTGAGTCGTGAGATGTACAACAACTATTACAGACGTGCATGCAAGGCCCAGAGACTGAACGAAGGACTCTCCAAGTGCTGTGTCGCTTGTGGTCTCAAGTGGACCAGCTGCACCGAGTCAAGACAAGAACACTATAACCGTCATCGCCATGAGAGGTTGTTGTATTACAAGAACATCAAGAATGTCCCCATCCATATCGAGCCAGTGATTCGTGCGGAGTCATTGGACCCGTCAAAGGTTACATTTGTCAGGCATGTTCCCGATCTCAACTGGTTCAGAGAATTGGAGAAGGTCACCCTGGACAACGAGAACGAGCTGCTCCAGCGTGAGCATATTTGCCGTGTCTGCGACAAAGTCATCGACCTTACTGACGAGGATCCTGCCGTCCATTACTACGGACATCAGTGCGAACGCGACGGTTTGCGCAAGTGGCAAGACAACGAGGTACAAAACCCACTGTCTCCCGTCATTGTGACGACAGTCGAAGGATCCTTCCAAGTCCCTACCCAATCTCCACCCGCTCGATCCCACAAGGGATTTTCGCCCAATGCGGACTTTATGCGTCGACACGATGAAATTACCAAGGCTCAAGCCGCAGCACTGTCCGGTAACTTGTCAGCTGCTGCCAAGGCGATTCAAAGGACCGGAACCGTCACGTCTTCGGTGAAACCTGTGGGATCTCTGGCGACTGTGCAATCCAAGAGAGTTGAGAACAAGACGCAACTGGGCGAGACCGAGCCCCTGCAGGCCAATACCCATGCGCAGAAGGTCACAGACTACCTCAATGAGCGTTCCGTTCATGCAAAGAAGGCCGATATTCCCCTTCTGCCAAAGCCCCCTGCCAAATCACCCGCGAATGATAGTATGGAAGTTGACTTCATCTATGAAGACAGCGAAGTCGCACAGTCTCCTCAGGGAGAGGTCGATGACAACGTCGATGACATGGTCGTCGCATCTACCGAAGCTGTGGACGAGCAGGTCAACCTCGATGCCCAAGAGATCAGCGATGAGATTCTCAGAGAGGCCCCCATGATGCCTACTGTATTGATCTCGGATGTGATCGGGTTGGTCTCTGAAATGGTCGAGGAGTGCCTTAAGGCCCCTGATGAGCTCGACATTGGTGGATTGTCTCACAAGGACTACATCAAACAGGGTATCTTCGGATACATTGAGAAGGAACTCGCCAAGAAATCTTCTTCTACTACCTCCGCATCTTTCAAGAGCGCACCTTCTCAGCAGGCTGGTTCTACTCCTGCCTATGTTCCCAAGACACCAGCTCCTACCTCTGCATCTGTTCCCAAAGCATCGCCACCTACCAAAGTGCCCGAAATTGCAACCGAGGACACGGATGCAGTAGAGGATGAGGATAGTATGTCAGACTCATGGGACGAATCACTTGTGCCCGTCAAAAATGACGGCCTTGATATCACACCCAATGAAATAGACATGCAGGAGATTCTGGACCTCGCCCTCAACTCGGGCTGTTCAGAGAAGAGCGTCGTTCTTGCTAACGCCGATAGCGAAGATGTGTGTAGAGATCTGGTCGATGACTATCGCGCATCGGGCAGGAAGCCTACACCGAGTGTTAAGCGATCCATCATCGCCAAGGTCCAGGCGCATCTCAAGGAGGCTATTGCGCACGAGCTGATCCGTCAATGCGCCAACAACGAGACTGAGACT
>Ga0181467_100440_pt2 | contig 19631 bp, 20 predicted proteins | sample InSIn5gowninarea_2_FD_119079 | JGI IMG/M metagenome (GOLD analysis project Ga0181467, IMG submission 119079) | Clean room microbial communities from NASA Spacecraft Assembly Facility at Jet Propulsion Laboratory, Pasadena, California, USA -... ... | reverse complement strand
GTGGCCATACACGCCGGAAGAGGCTGTCTCGACTACCACCATGTTCCTATAGTAAGGATTGTGATTGTGTTCAAGAGTGGAAAAGCACCGGGTCGACTTGCCAGTAAGGCGGTGGTGTCCGAAGTGGTGGTTCGCGATAAAGGTTTCGTTGACAGATTTGCCGAAAGCGTGGGCTTCATTAAAAGATGTGGCTTGGACGTTCACGCCTCGATAGAAGGCCATTGCAAAAATTCGTGGCCGCCTCGACCAACTCGGTATTTTCTAACATAAGGATAGAACGAACATGGAGAAGACTTTGAATCACGTGGTGCGATCATCGGCCGTAGACGAAGGCATGTGAACAAGGTGAGAGGAACGTCGCAGGCTGGGAAATTATACAGTTGTGGAAGCGAGATTGCCCTTGCTCCAGAGTGTTGGAAGTTTGAGACAAGCAAAAGGGTATGAGAATGGATGGCTACACATACTGACAACGCTGGGTGTGTTGGCTGCACGTAGATGCACCCAAATTGATGATCAGCAAACCCGAAAACACGAAGTGTTCTTCTCCTCTATCCGATATACAGTGCTGGGTGGAGGATCAAGAAGTTTGGTCCTAGATTCCAAGACATTGAAAACATCCTCGTGCGGATCCCCATCCCCATAAGCGGCGATTGTGCACGATGTACAGCCCATCCCTACGGTAGATTTCCACTTACGGAATACTCCATGTCCAGCTAATGCTCTTGTCCCGAAAGTCATCAAAGAAGAAGTCGTAATGATGTTCGTAAGGGCGCCAACCCGGATTCGGGTCAGCATATGCAAGTCGGATTTCACGTATGCCCCGCGTAGGCTCAGTTGCGTCGTCCCACATGCTAAACACCGTACTCTTCCACTTCTTGGCCATCTCCTCGCTCATGAGGATTCGCAGTTTTGAGTCGTGATTCTGGACCCTGAGTCGGATCTCTTTGATCGCTTTGGCCATATCGCGCCACTTCAAGTCAGACGAATCAGCAAACAACGCCAGCATGCTGTTCACTTGTGCGACGGCAAGCTGTGCGCTAGATCTCCGCAAACGCTCATGTAGCTCGAAGCTGAACCGTACATTGGGCGAGCGCGCGACAAGCTGGACTACACGAGCGATGTCTGCATCGTAGAACTCGTTCACGTCCCCAGTCCTATCGCGGCTGTGGTGGATCAGACTGGTGATGCTTCCACAGTAACGCATCATAATAGCTTCTTCCGCAGGCGGGTAGAAATCGCGGATGTACCGAGCGTAATGGTAAGTAGATTCTAGCCGAAATGTGGTTTGATCCATATATATGAGCCGAAATTCGTGTCGGATTCGCCGACATGTCTGCGTAAAGCAGCGGAACTTGCCCACCGGTTTGATCTTGTCTTCATGGCGAAGGCGCAATGAGACGGGGGTTGACTCGATGCAATAGCCGTAGATCTTGTTTCGCAATTCTACACACGCTGGATCAGCAGTGATTGGGCTGATTGGGGAAGGTACGCACCACCTGGAAGGTTAAGAAGGCGACTGTTCGGAGCGCTCACTGTGATTTGTTGTATCGGCGCTTGCAAACTTGCCATGGATGGAAACTTCTCATCGGATTCTGAAACGCCGCTGTCAAAGTCAGTATCTCAGCGACGGTCGAGAAGGGCAACGTGCATGATCAACTTTACCAGTCAAAGAGTCTTGCTGTTATCGGGCAATGTCTGTGTAAGAGAAGAATGGGAGTATGAGAAAAGGATGTGAGCGCCAAGCAGTGGGGATTGTGCGTGATGTTTGGTGCCTACATGATGTTGGAGAGCGGGGCTTCACCTTCACGCGTAGTACGTAATCAATGTGCAAACACGCTAGACCGTTTGGTAGATAGTTAACTCATTCACCTACGAAATCCAAAGAATTTCCTGTCTAGAGAAGTGAGCGATAAAACAGATCTAGACCAGTGAATTCCAAACGTAAGATATGAAACCCAATCGACTTCTTCCTGACAGCCGCAGCGTAATGTTGTAGGCGCACCCTGGTATTGCTCGATGGTAGCACGAGATCTATCCGCGACCAAAGTGATAACTTAGAGTAATGGTGCAGAGTATTTGTACACACTCTCAGTCTCAGCTGTGAAAAGGATAGCGAAAGCGTTCAGAGGCGGCGCACCCATCTCGATGAGCGACTGTCGTGGATCCGCCGTTCCATCCTGTGCAACAATATCATGCATTGTGCGTCCAGATTGAAAAGTAAAGCGCATCTCGGGAAGCAAGCTGCAGGAAATCTCGACCCTTTGGAACATGTGTTCCAAGTCCGGACGAAAAGCGCCGGACGAGACCTTGGTGAAGAAGTCGTCGAGGAGAACAGCGAGACGGAGACACGCACTAGCGTCGGTGAAAGTAACTTTGAAGTTAGGATGCTTCATGCAAAGGCGTACAAGTGGTGTAGCGTCGTATCGGTTGCCGAAGTATGAGATGATCATAATGTTGCCATGCACGCCAGAAACAGCATTGGTACTGGACGCAGGAAGCACATCGGTACAGCGCTTCAACAGCGGCTCTTCGCTCGAAAGTTTCAGTTGCCTCAACTCGGGATAGAAAGCCTCGAGAAATGCATTTGCGGTAATTTGGTGGACAACAAGGACAGTTTTGGCCATGTACATTGGTCCGAACTCTGCACGCGTTTGCCGACATACATTCCGAAGGCTGCCGTACAATCCACAGCGGGCATGTGCGTAATTCTTCCTTGTACGTTTAGAGTGCCGTGGAATGTATAAAGTTTTGGGTTCGACGCAGAATTCGTAGATGCGGTTGCGGAGCTCGCCAGGCAATGCTAGGAGGGGTGGTGTGGACATTGATTTTGCAGGTTTGAAGGATGAAAATATATGTTTGGTTACAAGTGGGAGCGCTTGCTAATACTCTCGACTGGAAGTTTGTTTGTATGCGGCATGAGATTGCGAAGATGATGCTTTATGAAGGACGGCCAGTAGGAGGGATGAAGGAGCGCTAGTGTTTATCCGACTAACCTGCATATAGCGCTGGAGGCCTAATTTGACATCACATTTACCTCTTATTCGGTTTTGGTGATTATAAAATCATTTTTGGTCTCTGAGAAATATGGAGGTATATATTTGAGTGATCTTGTAGTCGCAGGGTTGAGGGGATGTTTTGACATGGGCTGTATCGACATCTGTAGAGAAGCCGAAGTCGCAGAATAGGCCTGGCTCCACAAGACGTAAACAGAGAAGTGGGAGGATATCGATAACCTGCACATGTCGATGATTTATCGCTGGGCTTAGGTTGATGGTGAGATTGGAGAAAGCCGGCCCTTTGCTAACTTTGATATAATCGTCCACTCGGCTGGTTGTTGGGGCAACTTCATTGAAGAAAGTGTAAATGTCGCGTGCATCTACTCGGACTCTTGTGAACGCTTCATGTCTACTATGCTGTCGTTCTTGCAGAACGAGTAGACTTTGTTTCGCAGTTTTTCAGTCAGATCAACGCTTCCACTGGAGCTCAAAGGTCTTGCCTGTAGTGGAGCGCTTCCATCTTGCATGTGCTGCACAGACACACTTGGCTGGAAGTCGAAGATATAATACCAAGCAAGAGATACAGACATGGTATACCAACTAGCTGAAAGTATGTGTCGCTACATGACCTTACCTTCAGGCGTGCTGTTCCAAGCCTGCTCGAATTGGTGCCATCCACCCTGTGGCTCCTCACACATCTTGAGGTCGCTGACGACGAAATCGTAGTAGCCATCGGCGGGCAGCTTCCCCTGGTTCACCGTCCCACCCATTGCGATATTGATGAGTATCCTAAAATCTTCCATGCGTCGTGTGCCTTCTGGAATGCTGCCCTTCATGACTGGACGGCCGTCGATGTACCAGATCATGCGCCCTCTCCACCCGGGTATGCCCTCTTCCTCGATCCAAGCGAAGCCATACGTGTGTGGTTGTCGCGCCAAATCCGGCAAGGATGTCTTGACCACGCGATGCTTTTGTACGTCCTCGCCGGTGTACGAACCCCAGTGCAAGCACGAGTGGTTCTCCGTCTCGCCGTTCCAGCTCTCGGCAAGATCAACCTCGCCATCGGTTGGCCATTTGAACGGCTCCGCCGGCAGCATCCAGTATGCAGGCCATATGCCCGGTGCGGAGGGGGGTAGACAGGTCGCTGTCAAGTATCCGCGCGGTCGCGATAGCGTCTGGTGTGAGGTCAAGCGTGCAGACGTGTAGCTGCCGTTTTGGACGAGCGCACGGACGATCAGGCGATTGTCGTGATGGAACGAGTTTGCGGGATTGTCCGTGTACATCTGTTTCTCATCGTTACCCCAGCCATGGTCGCCAATCTCATGGCGGAAGTTTTTGGACACGGGCGTCGCAATGTCAAAGGATGGCTTCCAATACACGCACTCGGCCTGCGGTGGGGGGATGTTTTGCGGCGGAGGAGGCTGGGCAGATTGCGGTCTGTTTTGTGGAATGGGCGGTGGCCCTCCAGGTTGTGGAGTATGTGGCTTGCTACCCTGTGGAACGGGCGGTGCAAATGACTGATGCTGCTGCTGCTGCGGAGGTGGCGGGCCCCATTGTTGCTGAGGAGGACCCCACTGCTGGTTCTGGGGTGGATACTGTGGGGGGTATTGGCTTCCCGTGTATTGCCCTTGGTTTGGTGGAGGGTAGCCTTGCGGTGGCTGTTGGTAGCCTTGGGGAGCTTGCTTGGTAGCCTGGGGAGGTTGTTGGTATCCTTGAGGATGCTGCTGGCCCGGATAGCCCTGTTGGCCTGGATAGCCTTGGCCTGGGTGACCTTGTTGGTGATGGCCGCCTGAAGGCTGCCCGGCAAACTCGGAGAGCTTTGCCTTGCCTTTTGCGAGGATCTTGTCGAAGGTGCCTGGCATTTTGTTGTGATGCCGTGGTACCAACGAAGCCACGGTAGGACAATGTTTCCGCTTTAAGCCGAGTCGCCGAGCCACCGAGCCGGCCGACAGGCATAGGTCGGCGTAGTCGCTCACTGCCGCGCCATGAACAGTAGAGACTTAAAGATTTCAAAATTGACAAGACGGATACATACGACCATGGGACACTGAAAACTACTTCTTCCTCGCGATCCGTCAAAAGCCGTGGTGCTGTATTGAGGTCGATTAATTGGTGTTCAGCCCCACCACCACAGCCCCAAACGACCATTAAAGGTCTTTCATCATCCTACACTTTAGTTTTCCGATTTCGCCCATTGCACTCAACGTGTGCTATGTTAACATGGCTGCTGCCAGCTCAGGTGCTGGGGCCTGGTCCCGACCACTCATCCCCTTTTACATCTTCCTCTTCCCTCTTCAACGCAGTCATTGTGCGACCTTTTGAGTCGTCCTCCTCACTATAGCGCCCAAATAGAAAAGTAAAGTCGAGCTTTCACACCTGCGCGCTCTTGTTTAGCTAGAGACAGAACTTGTCAATAGGACCAGATATGGAACATGAGTGAATCGTGTTGTATTGGTTCAATGGGAGGAGCGGGCTATGTACGAAGGGGTGATCGAGCTATCATTCCGGTTGTGGTCCGTCTTCTACCCATCCAACGTCACACCAAAGACCTAGATGATCACTGAAATGCGCTTTTGAACCCGATTCCGTTACATCAACCGACGTCATTTCGCCACAGAACCCCAATTCGCTCGTTTGCAGGATGCCCATGCCTGAAGGGCAAAGGTTAAACAGAGCAACTTTGTCCAACCGGTTTGGCGAGAAAGACTGTTCACCGTATACACCCCAAGTGTGGCCTGGGTTATTTGGATGAAGGTGCGCCCACGCATCGGTAAGACCGTTGGTGCTGACAAGGTCGTCATCTTCTGGGAGAACGGGATTAAAGTCGCCGGCGATGATCCCGCGGCCAGCTGCGTTGAGGTACGACGCGCCGATCGAGAGTTGATGTGGCCTGAGTGACGGGTTGATTGGCAACGAATCCAAGTGGACATTGATAAGTCGAATCCGGAGGGAACTTCTACCCGAGGTGTGCTTGCTTGAAGAGTTAAGTAACAAGTCGCAGCACAGGGCGTCTCGTCCAAAATGACTAGGTAATGAGATCCTCCAGATGGCGCCTAGCAGGATACCATCCGTGGCTATCCAAAGCTTGGACACCAGGGTGATGCTGATGAACTTTTGGTTTCCTAAAGCGGCGGCATTGACATCGCTTATGTACCAATTTTGCTGTATCCAGGATTCTTCAAGCAGTGCTGTAAGCGCTTCCCTTGATACCTCTTGCAGGAAAACAACATCCGCAGCTCCTGTAGTTTTGATAACTTGCAGTAGTGCGGACATACGAGACTTTGGTAACGATGCATCCGCGTTTACGTTCCAGCTCACGAGACGGAATGAGCCCGCCCATTGGTGTCTGATGCCAGGCCGACAAGTTTTGTCACTGACAAATGACATCCACCGCTCTTGATCAAACTTGTGCCACTTCTGGAAGCTTGACGATGCTGTAGTTGTTGGCAAAGGGGTCTGTTGCCACCATGATTTCATGTGGGTGCGCATTTGCGATAGCATAGCGAAATCGAATATGTGGTGTTCGCGGAAGAGCATGAAGCGCAGAAGGGTGATTATCTCCTCGTTAGTATAGTAGCAGGCTAAAGTGAAGCCGTAGTTGTCGTCGCAGTAGCAAAGGGGAAAGGGAGTCGGCAGCCTACAATATACTATTAGCGAGAACATACGATTGTCGAATCGAAGCGCGGTTTCCTCTATCCCATAAGCCAGGAAAAGGGGTCAATTGGCCTCTGTGAGCTCACAACCATGGTCCATCTTGCTCGTCGACCATGGTTGAACGACAACTGGCCTAGAGTCAGGGTGATAGTCATAGAGATCGGTGCATCAAAGAATCCCTAAACTCAGGTAGACATTGCCAATCTCGACTGGTATGATAGCCATGTAAAGACAAAGTGAGTATGAAGTTGGCACGAAGTTAGATTCCTTGGTGAAAAGGCAATCGCTTACAAATCATATTTCTCTGCCTTGCAATGAGCCAGCATCCTCAAGCTTCATCGCATCTTTTGCTTGTATCTCTCCTTCTCGGCTTCATTTTATCGTCCAGTCGTCTTTCTCCGCCAATTAGAATCGTTCCTTCTCTATTATTTTCTGATTCGTCATAGTTCCCTGTCGTGTGCCCAGATGTACAAACAGGCGTTCACCCACGTTACACAAGTGACGTCACATCTCACCACAACAACGGCCATTCACCCGCATAGCCAACCAGCAACCCCCGAGAGCACAAGCGAGAGGTAGAACTTGCCTTCCAGGTTGCTGGCAACAGCTGTGTGAAACAGGAAGTTTCGCCCGTTCTCACGTAGGCCCCGCGTCATTCCCCGTGTCTTGGAAGTGATCGAGATGTCCTGATGGCAGTCGACCCGGTGCTTTTCCACTCTTGAACACAATCACAATCCTTACTATAGGAACATGGTGGTAGTCGAGACAGCCTCTTCCGGCGTGTATGGCCACCTCTGCTAGACCATCGCTTTGAAGACATGTCAGCCAACGTGCGTCTTCATAATCCACGAAAAAAGTATCCGGGCTTGCATCGCTGCGGAGAGTTTCGAAGACGTTAAGTCAAAACGATATAGACGCTGATCCCTTACGATGAAAGTTGCAATGACGAGCTCGGAGTAGTGGTGGAACATCAACTCGTTCTGTTTTGATTGATCGGCAATATTTTCGTGTCTTATATCTGGCTGCGGCTGAGTATTAAGCTATACATCATGATTGGAACTACGAATCGTAACCTCGCACTCAAGAGATCCAGAACCGCATCTACAACTCCGCTGCTGAGACAATCGAGTCCGATGAGACATGCAGGCCCGGCAATGGAGCCAACATTGGTCTCACTCAGGTCTGATAGCAGATCCGAAATGAGTCAGGAAGACCTACATGCAAAAGGTTCCATTTGCGGTCAGAAGAAAGGACGCTGAGAGTTTTGTGAAGGCGTTCTTTTGGCTTGACGGTACAAATCAACGAGTACCCAATCGGACAATACCCTGCCTACGTCCACTATTCACACATAAATTCCACAACGACAGACATAGTACCCCTCATGAACTTCAAAATTGCTTTTCCACAACTCACATTCACCGTCTTGCCCGACCCAGGAGTCGGTAACGAACATCATCGGATCGTGGGTATGTGTGGATTCATCTCAAAGCTTCTTGCTCACATGCCGCCTGGGTTGAGACATGATTTACAAGCATCCAAAGTCTCCGAGTTCTGCTGCCATTGCGATGGTCGATTGTACGTCTGGTGTAAGCCGGGGTAGAAGGCTTACGGTGTAGATATGACGCTGGATAAAGAGGGATAGGGGTTTATCAACCAGACTTACCAGATGCTGGGAGTTGAACGCAGCTGTGGTATCTAGTGTGGCATCTACTGTGGCATCTCATTTGATGGCATCGACGAGCGTAACTGTAACAATTCGAGCTGTCGCAGAGCAGGAGATGATCGCTGATGTGAGAGCCGAACTTTCAGATGATCAAATTAAACTCCCAATTCTGGGGCTGACTCGTGACCTGGTGTGTATCATACTGACTGGTGTTCGTACTAAATCCTGAAGTGAATTGGGACACCATGAAAACAAAACACAACAACTGGGGTAGACATCTCGACCAGCATCTAAGTAGGATTCGCCAAGATCTTGCCCGGTTCGTGGTCTTCAATAGCGAACCCTGGGCGAAGCACTTAGAAAGGAGGTTGAACGCAGTCCTGCTGCATCTGTGGTCAGATTGGACGGCCTTGCAACGTGAGCTGGTGTTGATAGAGTAGCCAGATGTAGCGAGAGACGTGTACACCAAGGCCCGATGCTGTTACATGCCTGATCTCCGGAAGGCGGGCTTGCAAGGGCTGTATGCAAGGACGGTACTCTCGTCCCACATGAACATGGCGACCCAGTCTTCAAAGCCGGGCGGAAAGTGAGCGGTGTGTCATATTGGGCTACAAGTTAGACAGCGCATTGTCGTCCATTCGCTTCTACCTTCTCTCACTGTCCATCGAAACACCAAAAGCTACATCCTTCCGTAAGACCACCATCTCGAAACTCGTCTTGCAGCTCCAAACGCCTGGCCCCTCCACCTTCTTGCGCACCTCTTGATACCCTCTTCTACGCCAATACACCCCATTAATACATTCCGCCGCCAAGATCCAGAGTGTCAGCCCACCTTCACCCTGCTTCCCCGCTCTTTGAAGTACAGCCCTCTCACACGCCACAAGATACGATTCGAGGAAGTTGAGCAGCTGGACAGCGAGGCCACGGTGGTGGTATTTCGGATCACCGTCAACACATACGATTTTCATCTCCCACCCGCTTTCCTTCCCGGCGCCTTCTTTCGCCCATCCGCCTTTCCAGGGTACTGCGGCGGCGCAAGCGACAACTACCCTGTTCTCCTTGTTATCGGCCCTGTCAGAGTCCTTCCCGACGCCGGCTTCGTCAAAGATCAATGCGATGACGCTGCCTTTATCCCCGAGCATGACATACAGCGCCTCCTCATCTGGAAAGCGCAACGTCGTATTGTCCCATTTCACCGGGTCGATTTCCTTTGAACGATAAAACGCATCGTTGACGAGTTGCGTAACGGACTTGGATAAGGTTGGATTGGCCTTCAATTCTGCTGGCGTGAAGAGAATAGGTGCGGACAGTAGTGGTGTCGGCATGCTGGGAAACTGGGTTGCTTGATCAAGCTCTGCCGCTTGCAAAAGTCAAGCTTTGATAGAAAAGGCTTCTGCATATTAAAGGATGCCATTGAGTCATGAGGTAAGGCCTGTATGATGAAGATGTCTGGCGTGGAGGTGTAGGGCGTGGTTTCGCCGCCGCCTTGTCGGAATCGGAATAGCCTTTCTTTTTCTTGATTCCGACGCGAAGGCACCTTCTTCTTTTGGTTGATCTCTGACCGGTCTAGAATCTACAATGGACCTTGACACCCGCCTTGCATTTTGCCCAGATGTCAACTTTTTTCTGAAACAGATGATGAACTTTAATGTGAACAAGGTGCTATAGAATGCTGGTTTGGGTTGGATGTCCGGAAATACACCGAGGTTCCAGCGCTTCGGACAAAGACCTCATTCCTGAACATGCGTGAAATTGGACCTCGTGTAATAAATAGTTCACGAGTCGAAAACGAAAAGGAGATATGCGCATGAAATAGTAAGAAAAACGTGCTCTTACTGGGGAACGAACTAGCGTACATGATATCATTAAAGGGACATTACAGCGACACTACAGATAGAGAGAAAGATACAAGGATCTTGCACGATCAACGCGACAGCTTCTGCGCTCTATGAATGTAGTTCGACATGGGTATCTTGGATGGTGCAGGGTCTGAAAATTAGCATGCGCAGCACGCTTCATGACCATGACTGCCAGTTCGGTTTCTTCTGACTCGAACCTCTTGGCGGATAGGGCGATTGATGCTCACTAAGGAGTGGCATAGGTGTTGCACTCCTCTCTTTCTCCACCTCTTCACTCAATGCAATCGCCGGCAGGGGCGTCAAGGGTAGCATCTTCTCCGTTGGCGTGTGCGGATGTGACACGAAAGAAGCGGAGCTAGCTGGGGATCTCGGTGATGTAGGCGACATGGGTAATGGGGGAAGTGCCTCGAAGTCGTGTCCTTCGAAGATTTTGGTGGATCGCATGCTGGATGCACGGGAATTGTGAGCCACGGTGTAGCGACCGAGCTCGATGTCCTCATAATCGTGGTCACAGATCATATCGGTTGTGACAGTTGACGATGGCCTGATGCTGGGGGTCGGAAATGCTGTACTTACTGGCGAACGTGTGATTTGTATCTCTTTGTGGACATGCACGCCGCCATGTGGGTCGACTGATACACCAGTGTGAGAGTCGTGATACCCTTTGGAGCTGTGTGCCCAGCTTTCGCTTGTGAGGTTCGGTGCGAACCTTCTCCACGAGTTCTTCGACTTGGTTTGCGCACTGTCCTGGCGATCATCGGAGCCTGCAGGTGTCCTAGTTCTTGACCGCTGAGTAAGCTTCTCGTGGAAGAAGTGCTTGAAGAAAACCTTCATGGCGGGAGCATTGGCACACAGGCATCCAATATGCATCTCGAGCATGCAAGTGAGAAAGAGGTTCCATGTCGACCATGTGACATCATAAGTGCCATAGAATGTGTACCAGCTGTAGTAGGCTCGTACGCATCCCAGTGCGACAACGCCATAGCCCATGGCAAAGATGCCAAACAATGCTAGTTTCTGTCGAAACGGTACCTGGAGATTCCAGTAAAGGAAGGTAGGAAGAACGGCGGTCAAGAGATCTTGCGCCGCTGATATGATGCTGGCAGCCAAGACATCGGCGCCTTCGTCGAAGCAATGGAACTCGTACCCCTGCAGTACCTTGATGATGTTTACTTGATCCCAAAATGCTGAAATTGGTTGGCAACCAAAGATCGGGGCCAGGGTCAAGGCAATACTGTAGGTGGCGATGAAGATGATACTGGCCCATGTCACCCAAATGAATCTTTTCGAAACAGCCCGTGAGGAGAGACGTCGGTAAAAGAGCAGGATGGAGACTTTGATAAAACCCGTTGCAATACAGAATATGCACTCGGTTGCCAGCACGTACTTCCGGGCGGTGACGACGATTTCGGGCTCGAAAAGGTAGTTAACGTCCCAAATGTGTCGATCGAAGGTTTGATGGCTCGCTAGAAAGGCGTTAGCTACGTTGCTACGGAAAGATCTGGGGCATTACCAAGAGGATAGAGTACTGTCAACGCGATAGTTGGGATCTATGACAGTCAGCACAGCCATAGTGAGGCACCACAAGCGACTTACAAGGCCAACAAACATTAACCAGTCGTCCCAACCGGCACACCTTTGATGGAAGACTCTAACCCACATCCTTACAAGAGTCATCACGACAGTGATTGGTCCCATAATGCAGGCCATCAGCACGATGGTGTTTGGTCGAAGTACTGGATCGACATAGTTAGGTTTTGGCCAACTAAGCTTGACGTCGAGGGGAGGATGTATGCCACCAGGCATTGTGTAGACGAGTCAGAGAGTTGTGTCTTCCGCGGAATGCTTTCAGAGTATAAGACAGTTCAGCAACGGCTTTTTAAGTGAAGGGATGCCTACCATATGTGCACAGTGGTTTTTCAAGTGTCGAAAATGTTAAATAGAGTAGGGGCGTGGGGAGGCGTAACAAATCCGTCAGGGCTTGACAGGAGTGGGTCAACTACAAAAAACAAAAGACATAATCGACCAATACAGAGTTTGTAAATTGTGACCGTTGAACGAGCGCATAACGGCAGTCGAGAGCCTTTCCGGCTATGTATCCACTCGCATATACGAGCCTCGACGCGGAGATGGGATATATTCCGTATGCAATAGTTCGCATGGCTGGTATTAGTGTCCAAGATGCTGACCGGTGAGATGTATCATCTCCTCGCCTAGATTGAAAGGAGAAATGGAGTGCCTGCAGCAGTGAGACTTGACCTTTCGACCACGGTGTCCTTACTGTATGTGTACCTGCCAGGAACTTACCGCCGTCTTCCGCTCTTTGCGCGTATACTATAGATCCTATGAAGAGTAAGGAACGTTGCGACGATGTCGGACCGGCTCCTCTGGATCATGGGTGCTCTTCCCTGCTTGACGACGAAAACATATTGGGATGGAGACGAAACGCGAATCCGAATTTGAGCTGCCTCGCCTACGGATCGCAAAACAAGCGCAACCAACAGGTTTCGAGCCAATATGAACGTGTGGAAGTCGGGCGCTCCCGCCACGGTGGTCCCTGTCAGGAATCTGTCCGAAGTGGCGCCTTTCGATCGATATCATCGTACGTGATCGTGGCGGTTATCGAGCTTGAAAATTCCGCAGCCATGCAGGCGAAACGGGTCTGCAGTTGAAGTGGTGTCGAGGACCCAGATGTGACAAGTTTGCATGTGGTGGCGAGTGTATGTAGTCATTTACGAATTAGGAAGACTAGGTGGAACTGCGACTCTGAACCAAAACGTGCTCAACAGGTCCGAAAGTTAAATGCGAAGATGAGGTGGAATGCAACAAGCCCTCATCACCCCTGCACAATGATAGGTTCGCAGCTGGGTGGCAGGCATATTAGCTCCCAAATTTGCAGAAGGTAACAGAGTTGAAGCAAAAAAGTAAAGACGGTTAGATCTGCAGCTGTCAGGTACCGGTGACGACGAGGAAGCGTTCGCACCCCTGGCTCGTGTGCATTCAGACTTGGCGTGTGGTGGGGATCGGGTCCGGAAAGTGGGGGTGCGTGTAGTCTGGAGCGAGAAAGTGGACCCGAGGACTGCAACAGCGGCCTGCCTGCCTAAGTAGGGTAGGGTCCTGTGCGCGATATGTGATGCAATCCTTGAGATGGTTGTTTTTGCGGCTGCGCAGGTAGAACAAAAGATTTGTGTGAAGGGCGTTGGAGGAAGAGGTGTTGCCCGTAGGAACACGATACCCGCACGCAATCAGGTGGATTCTATGACTCCAGCCTTGCGCTAGTGCCCGAAACAGGAAGGTGCGATGCCAGTATCCAAGGGGATGGAAGCCTCGAGTTAGCCATCACATCGTGCTCGTCCCCACAGCGCCCTTTTCTCTTATACCCGGGCAAATAGACGCCCTCTTGTGAGTCACAGAAGGAGATGAAGATAAGGAACTCAATACAGATGCACGCGGATACAAAGGTACAGCTTCTGGAGCTGAGGCGTACAACCAGTACTCCAAACACAGTCTATACTCTACGCAGTCAACATGTCAACCTCGACTTCTTTCGATGACGCTTTTGTGTCGGCAGTTGCATCCGGCCCTGAACGTCTTTTGCCAGGCGTGGCTCTCGGTGCTGCAAGAGCCCTTCGAAAAGGTATGGTCTGGCTTTGCATGTTTGTTTTTGCCAAAACAGTTGCAAGGGCCGTTGAGTTTAGCGTGCGTTTGACAGCGGCACGTTGAGATGGACTGGGAAAATGCGACCAAGCCATCGGCTGCTTCCAGCCGTTCGAACCGTCGGCGGCCTCGCCTGTCATTTGTGTTTCTGTTACATGGCCGACTGTTGGCGGCTAACGTAATTCATAGTTGATACAACAGATCCCGAAGACTTTCTTGCTGCATACGGCACACTGCAGCTGGACCCCACGTCGCCGCCGGTGTCGACCAAGACGACCGTATGGCTTGCCTCCTGTACGAAACTAGTTACGGCTGTCGCAGCCTTGCAGTGCGTCGAACGTGGACAATTCTCCTTAGACGAGCCTGCCGATATCGATCGTCTACTGCCTGAATGGAAGAAGCCCGTCATCCTTACTGGCTGGTCGAACGATCAGCCTGTCTTACAACCCGCAAAAGAAAAGATGACCTTGAGAAGATTGCTGACGCACACGAGTGGAATCGGCTACGATTTTCTCTCTCCTGACTTGATGAGATGGAGGCAATGTCGCAAAGAAGGAATGCTATCCATGCGAGCACCCATCACGCAGTGCTTTACGACACCTCTCCTCTTCGAGCCCGGCTCCGGCTTCGCATATGGAGGCGGATTAGATCTCGCGGGTTTGATGGTTGCAAGGGCAAACAACTGCACATTGGAAGCATACATGCGCCGCCACATCTTCGACGTGTTGGGGATGGACAAGACATCCTTCTATATCAAACATAACAACATGGAGCAGGATCTGATGCCAACGACGACTCGCCCTGGACCTGATGCAGCTCTAGTTTCTAGCGAAGCATCGGACACCCCGCTGGTGCAGCCACTGAATCCCCAAGATGAATACGGTGGCGGAGGCTTGTTCAGCACTGCGGAAGACTATCTCCAGCTTTTGAAGTCACTTCTCCGGAGTGATGGCAAGCTTCTGAAGGCGGAAAGTGTCGACCTCGTGTTTGACCCATGTATTGCACACGCCGCGCAGGAGTCGCTCGATCAGGCCTTGTCTGTGCCACTCTACGCTGCCATCATGATTCCTGGCGACGCCCCGATGGGTAGTCCTGGCGCCCGCAAGTGGTCACAAGCTCTGGGTGGATTAGTAGCAATGGAGGATGATGCCGATGATGGTTTGAAGGCTGGCACGTTGCGATGGGGAGGTGCACCGAATCTCAAATGGTGGATTGATCGCAAAGGCGGCACTTGTGGGATATTCGTAACGCAGCTCTGGCCGGCTGGCGAGCTGCGACACGCGCATCTGGGTAAGATGTTTGAGAAGGAGGTGGTTGCGATGTATGCTTGATGGTCCTGTCATGTACGAGATTGCAGTTCGCTGGGCTCGAGTGCGTGGATGGGCATCAATTGTATGTATTTCCCCCTATTGCGACGAGAAGTCAGTCAGAGACGACGAGGTGCCCCACTTGCATTGTGCCGCTACGTATGCACGGTGATGATGATGGTCTGCACCATGGCTGATGCAGCAAATTCTGCCCATGACGTAGGCAACCTTGTATTTCCGCCGGCAAACCTCTTCTCTCTAAGCAGCCGGTCCGGCCAATCAAGACCGCCAACTGCACTGACCGCCCTGGTCTGCCCGGCCAGCTGTGGCTTACTCAGGCCGCAAACGCCGTACGAGGACGCTGGTGCCGGTAATATCTGGAAATATTCTCGCCATGTCGCATGGGACGGATGCGGGAGATGGGCAGCCCAGCAGATCTTTCGCCCATGGCCGCGCGCGCCAAATACATAGGGCGGCGGCGGCCTCTACGGAGGCGCCTGAAGCTTTCTCGTCGCCATTGACAGCATCCGCATTCAACTCCCGGTAATACGGTCACGACTAGTCGCACCGTTACGCATTAGATCCACGCGCTCCACAACGGCTTCGACGTCAGGCTCGAAGGTTCACGAACTCGATTCCGACTGCCGAGCGCTCCGATTTTCCTTTGCTTTCAAGCGCCGTCGAATCGCCGGTCACCTTCTCTGAGAGCGCAAGAAGCCTGAGAGAGCGGCCATCATGCAGGAGGAAGACTACGAGATCCTACGCAATGAGGCGGATGCGAGCCCCGAGCGCTTCGCAAATTGGGACCCGCACGGCCAGTTTCGCGAAGAGTACCACCAACGACATTTGCACGATCAGACACCTGATGAGCGGCTACGAAACATTGAGGCACACGAGCGGGGAGAGCGCACTACGAGTGAAAGATCCTTCCCGCAGGAAGCAGTAGCATCGCCCATCCAAGAGAAGGAGCAGGAAGAGGAGGAAATCGCCTCGCCCCTCTCGCGACACAGCACATCTTCGGCTTCGACGGCAAGCTCAGCAAGCTCTGCGTCCACACACAGCGCGCGCCTCGAAGAAATACGCACCGCCCGCTCAACCCCACGCGACCGCCGAGCGACTGTCAATTCACAAGCCTCGAGCGGCAACTACCTGACATTACACCCTACCGAGCGCGACCCCGAAGCCATCCGCCGCATCGAGACACATAGGAGCCAGCATGCAGGCACAGTTGGTGCATCGCGAGTCGATTCGCGCTTGTCGAGGACCCTCACGCGCCGGCGTACCGAGAAGCCATTACCAAACATGGGAGCTGGAAAACCCTTCCCTCCGCTCTTGCCAGACAGGGAAGAATATGTCGTCGAGTTTGACGGCAAGGATGACCCGCTGCATGCGCAGAACTGGCCCATGAAGAAGAAGATTGGTATTGGTGCTATCCTCGCCTTTGACGCCCTTACCGCGACCATGGGCAGCAGTATATTCTCGGCTGCTACCGGATCAGTGTCACATCAGTTCGGCGTCGCCAATGTCGTGGGTACTCTAGGAACGAGTCTGTTCGTCTTCGGATATGCTTTTGGACCTCTGGTAAGTCAGCGCTACTCACAGACATGACATGAGATGTGCTAACAAGGCTTAGATGTGGGCGCCCTTCTCCGAGTTATACGGCCGAAAACCTCCCCTCACCATCGCCGCATTCGGTTTCGCCATCTTCAGCATCGCTGTAGCCGTAGGCAAAGATCTACAGACCATTCTTATTTGTCGATTCTTCGCCGGTCTCTTTGGATCCTCCCCACTCGCTATTGTCGCTGCTGTCTTTGCGGACATGTTTGACAACAGACTTCGTGGACTAGCTGTCGCTGTCTTCTCTGCTACCGTCTTCATGGGTCCTCTACTAGCACCCTTCATTGGAGGCTTCATCACACAGAGTGAACTAGGATGGCGGTGGACCGAGTACATTAGCAGTTTCATGGGCTTCCTATCGTTTGCCTTGCTCTTCTTCTTCATGGAAGAGACGTACCCACCCGTAGTGCTAATCAATAAAGCGAGCGAGTTGAGGAGACGAACCAAGAACTGGGGTATACACGCGAAACAGGAGGAGATCGAGGTCGACTTCAAGGAGCTGATCATCAAGAATGTCAGCAGACCCATGCGCATCCTCTTCACTGAGCCAATTGTGTTACTCATCACTATTTACATGAGCTTCATCTGTAAGTTTGATCTATTCGTCAATTAGTTCAAAGGGACTGGGCTAACAACACCAGACGGTTTACTCTACCTCTTCCTCACCGCATACGCACTTGTCTTCCAAGGAGTCTATGGCTGGAGTCCCGGTATTGGTGGACTTGCCTACTTCGGCATGGTTGCTGGCGAAGTCATTGCCTTCATCATCATCGTACTCGACAATCCACGATATGTGCGAAAGCTGGAAGCCAATAACAACATCCCTGTCCCAGAGTGGCGATTGCCTATCAGCATGGTCGGCGGTGTGCTCTTCGCAGGCGGTCTTTTCTGGTTCGGTTGGACAGGCTACACCGGCCAAATCCATTGGATCGTCCCTGTCTTGAGTGGTCTCTTGACCGGCTTCGGAATCTTCTCCATCTTCCTCTCACTTCTCAACTACATTGTCGACGCGTACCTCATGTTTGCCGCCTCTGCCATTGCAGCAAACACCTTCATGCGCTCCATCTTCGGCGGCGTCTTCCCGCTGTTCGCAACATTCATGTTCAACGGTATGGGTATACAATGGGCCAGCACGCTGCTTGGTTGTGTGGCGGCTGTACTTGTGCCGATGCCTGTGTTCTTCTACCTATATGGTAAGAGGATCAGAGGCAAGAGCACCTTTGCACCTGCACCGGATATCGAGCAAGACAAGAGGAGGGATGAGGAGAGTAAAGGCAGTCAAGTCGTTGATGCTGGAAGCGGGGAAACTACTGAGAGGGAGAGCTTGGATAGAGCGAGGAGTAAAGACGAATAGTGGTTTTAGTTGTGTATGAGCATCTTCCATACGCAATTAGCGAGCACATATACCTTTTTAATTCTAAATTCTTTGTTTCTTCTTCATGTCAGGATGCTCAGGAGGTCACACGTCTATATACGAGCTTGCGATAGTACATGTTCGTTGTTGTTCTTACGTCTCTAATCGAGCGCAGGTATTGGTATCAATTCACTTCTTTTTCCATCTACTCCCTGCTTATGGCAGTACATATCCACCATCAATGATGCAATCGCTACCCGTCATGTAGCTTGACGCATCACTACCCAGATACAAGAACAGACCCTTGATCTCCTTGACATTTCCCTGTCGTCCCAATGGGATCATCCTCAAGCCCTCATTGATAACCTGTGGTCCAGCACCCATCTTGGTGTCAAAGAATCCCGGGCTCACAATGTTGACCCGAGCAAACTCCCTCCACTCTCTCGCTAGCGACTTGCCCAAATGCGATACAAAAGCTTTTGTACCATTGTAAATGGGCTGATCAACAGGCACATTGACGATATGCGCTGATATCGAACTTGTGAGGATCAAGTTGCCGAATCCTTGCTTCTTGAATACCTCTCCCGCGTACTTTGCGCAGAAAACAGGGCCGTCGACGTTGACCTTCATGAGGTTGTGGTAGCTCTCGAGGGTTTGGTCGAGCAGTGGTTTGCTGTCTCCGGTACCAGCATTGGCGACGAAGACATCGATGCGGCCAAAGTCCTCGACGACCTGTTGAACGGCTTTTTGTACGGCAGCAGCGTCGACTTGGTTTACGCTGTAGGCTTTTGTCTTTACGTTGTGCTCTTTTGCGAGCGTCTCTGCGCGTGTGATGGCGGCGCTGTTGGAGTTGTACCAGAGAGCTACGTTTCCGCCTGCTTCAGCCATGGCGTCGGCAACGGCACCACCGATTCCTTCAGCTGCGCCGGTTACGACGATTGTTTTGCCTGCCATGCTGAATTGTTGCATGACGTTTGTGGGGGTGTTGGGGACGGGCTTGGGAAAGCCGGCACGTGGCGACTGGCATTCTTCGATTGACATTGACATCTTTGCGGTTGGTAGGAAGGGATTGCTGTAGAAGCACGAGCTATTGGTATAGAAACTCTGAATAAGGAAAAGTGGCTGTACAGTTGTATATGTAACAAGTCGGAGTCGGAGGTCAAGAACTTATGTATCTAGACGCCTGAGAGCGGGCTACGGCAAGTCTGCCGAATGAGGCTCAACCGCCGAAAGTTTATGCGGAGCATATTTTACCCCGCCAAGGGACACATTGGATGGTGTTGCGTCACGGGTTGGTGTTGCGGGGCAATCTGGAGGACTGTCGTCCGGAGTCGGCGGGATGATTCCCGGTTTTGGTTGGTGCCCGTTTTGGTCGGCTTACCTGCCCTCTAGATCTGCGCGGCATCCAACGCCAGGTGTCCGCTGACGACTGTCTTCCTCTTCCACGGTGGGAAGTTGTCGTATAGACCTATCCGCTCTTATGCGAATCATCCTCGGGATTTGTATTCCATCGGGTATGTCCAG
>Ga0181467_100512_pt1 | contig 19646 bp, 16 predicted proteins | sample InSIn5gowninarea_2_FD_119079 | JGI IMG/M metagenome (GOLD analysis project Ga0181467, IMG submission 119079) | Clean room microbial communities from NASA Spacecraft Assembly Facility at Jet Propulsion Laboratory, Pasadena, California, USA -... ... | reverse complement strand
AAACAAAGGCGTCATAATTGCATATGGAGAACGCTACAAAGAGTATATGAATATCGAAGCGTTTGCAGCGTTTGCATCGGAAGCTGCCCGTCAGGCCTCTATCCCCGTTGCACTTCATCTTGATCATAGCTATCAATTAGAAACGATTAAACGCGCCATTGCTTGTGGGTTTTCGTCTGTTATGTATGATGGATCAGCTTTACCAATGGAAGAAAACGTGAAGACAACAAAGCATGTGGTCGAACTTGCCCACGCTGCCGGTGTATTTGTTGAGGCGGAAATTGGCTCAATGGCAAAAGGGGACTTTTCAGACGAAGAAGAAGGCGATGGCCGCCTAACAAACCCCGAGGAAGCCGCATGGTTCGTTCGCGAGACAAACGTTGACTTTTTAGCTGCATCGATTGGAACGGTTCACGGGATGTATAAAGGTGAACCGAATTTGCAGTTAGGGTTATTAGAGAAGATTGCCAACGCAATATCAATTCCACTTGTGCTCCACGGCGGCTCCGGCACACCGGAAGATCAAGTATTAAAAGCGATTGATCGCGGAATTCGTAAAATCAACGTTAATACCGAAATCTCCTTGGCAGCAGTAGAGGAAATAGCAAAACAAGTAAATGCAAACCCACAAATTCACCTTAGTAATTTGATGACTGCCGTACAGGAAATCATGTCTAAGCAGATGGTTAAGATTATTGAGGTTTATAAGAATAATTGAGACAAGGGGACAGGCCCCTTGTCCCCTTGTGAGAACAACCCGAAAAGTCAGTTTGTACCCCCAATTAGGTTAAAGAAGACCACGGCACAGCCGTGGTCTTTTCTTGTATGAACAATGACAAATGGTGTCTTTCCGTATTGTGCTCTTTCCCCTCTTTTGAGACAAGGTGCCCCTTGTCCCGACGCTAAACCAACATGCCTTTTTTGAATTTCTGAATATAGCGATAGGTTAGATAAGACAGTGTAAAGACAAGGAATGTGTCTGTCATGTTCCAAATGAGGAAATGGCCGATGTTTTTCAGTCCCAAAGTGTTGACTGCTAGATCGACTAAATCAATAAATAATACATGAATCGCGTAGATCCCTAAGGCATTTCCACCGACTTTTGACATCCACAACCCTTTTCCGAGCTGAGGATGTTGAATGGTTAGTAGAAACAAAAAGACAGTTAGAAAAATAGTGGATAGAAAGTATTCTCCATGCTTAGCATCCAATCCTTTTTCCAGAAAGTATCCTTCTGCTACCTGTAAAACAAGGAAGAAACAGAACAGGTAAAGGGAAGTCTTACCAGAAACAGTTCGATACCGTTTGAAAGGAGATGCATAGGCAAACCAGAATCCAACAGTGGTGTAAAATAGGCCAATAAAGAAGGCATCTCTTGTTGTCCTTACTGTTAATTCATAGAATACAGAATAAGACTGTCCAAAAAGACCCAGTAGATTGAAACATAGAGCGACAATTAATAAGAGCGTAATTTTATTCATTCTGAAAAATAGATAAAGCGCGGAAACGCTCCATGCTAGAGAAATCACAAACCACAATTGATACCCGCTCGTTCCATGGCCATAATAAACCAAATCTAGGGGGGTGAATTGACCAAGGTATTTGGATAGTTCTTCTCTCACGTTTCCATCAGCTAAAAGAATCCGCAAAACATCATATAAAAAATAAAACAGAAACCAGCTAGCATAGATTTTTAGAATTTTGATTACATATTTCCTAAAATAGGTCAATGATGTTGGGTTATTGATCACTTTCACCCCAAACAAATAACCGGAAGCGGCAAAAAAATAAGGAACCGCAAACCTTGAAAGATTATCAAGCATAAAGTACCCAAACTTTGTATCAACGGGAAATGTATGAATGATGACAACCGCTAAAATAGCAAAAAACTTAATAAAATCAATCGCATAGTTTCGATTCATATCTCGGTCCTCGTACTTGTATGACTTTTTACTTATCATTTCCTTTACTGGGAGCATTATGTTATGAAAGAGAAAAAGGAACTAACGGATACTTCCATTAAAGGTAGTCCTACCATACAACGACCTGCTGCGAAGGTAGCACTGGGGCTGAAGTTGGAAAGTATTTCGGATAAGTGGAGCCTTTGTAAGGGGGCTCGGCGGGTTTATTGAGTTCTGAGGAAATAATGGAAGGTTATTATCCATGCCAACTACTTAGTACCTTAATAAAAACTTTCTTTTTATATTAGAAAATAACTTCTTGTTCATTTAAAACCTCCTTCCACGGTAGGATCCTTTATGATAAACAGGTGCGGTTTCTATAATGCCCTAGAAAAAACCCGTATAATGTCCCTTTTCTTAAAAGAGTCCATTATACGGGTTATAGGTCAGTAACTCGCTGCCCCTAGTTACTATTGAAAAATGATAACTTAAAGCATAACATCTCCAGAATTAGGCCCTAGGGTCTGTCCGGTATAAATATTCCCGTCTGGGTCTGAGGCTAGCAAGACTGCTGTTGGAGCGACTTCTTCGGGTTTTCCAAATCGCCCTAGTGGGAGTCCACTTTGTTTTCTCTCTTTCCACTCTTCGTCGTACCCCTCTAGTAAGAATGGAGTGGCGATTGGCCCTGGTGCAATACAGTTTGCGGTGATTCCATGAGCGCTAACTTCTCTAGCTACTGACTTGGTAAACCCAATCACTCCAGCCTTTGATGCTGCATAATGAGCGTTGTCTGTACCTCCTAGTTGGCCTAGTTGGGAAGCAATATTGATGATTCTTCCAAACTTTCTCTCCAACATATAGGGTAAAACAAACTTAACACATAAGAAAGGTCCACGCATATTCACCTTGATCATTCGATCCCAATCTTCAACCGTTAATTCTGTAAGGGGCGACTGATGCGTAATGCCCGCACTGGTCACCAAAATGTCAACGGATCCAAGGCTCTCAACCGTTTTCTCCACCATATTTCGAACGGGGGCTTCTTCACTGACATCCGCTTCTATGATAATGACCTTTCTTCCATATTCCTGTTCAATATGGTTCTTTAATGCAACCGCTTGATCTTCCGTCTTATAATAATTAATCGCCAGATTAGCGCCTTCCCTAGCGTATGCCAAGGCAATTTCTCTACCAATTCCGGTAGAACCGCCTGTAATTAAAGCTGTTTTCCCTTGTAATTTCAACAGAATCTTCCTCCTTATTATGATCCGTTTACACTTCCATTGTTTTCGTTTCTTTGTGCGCAGTTGTTGTAAATTTGGCATCGAGCTTACTCTTCTTTAAAAGACTATAAATAACAAAGGTCGATGGCAGTCCAACTAACCATGCAACATCGAGCAGGGAAAAGGAAATGATGGCACCTATTATCATCGATAATAACGCCGTAATACTATATCCCTTGAAATAACGGTATGCCCCACTCTCTTGATTATATAAATCATCTAGATTGAGTTTCCCCTTCCGAATAATCCAATAATCAGCCAATAAGATGCCTAGGATTGGACCTAAGAAGGAAGAGTAAATATTCTGAAACGTAAAGAACCACTGACTGCTAAAAAGAACCCATGGCATGGTAACCGCCGATAAAGATGCCGATAGAACTACCCCAGATGTCCATTTCATTTTGAACAAATCTTGGAAAGCCAAGGCAGCAGGTAAGACGCTCGTTGTTAAGTTGGATGTGATTTGAGCTAGAATAATGAAAATCATTAAAATAATCCCAAATGTAGGGTTAGGTGCTAACGCCATTAATCCTCCAATTGGATCATCATTTCCTGTTGCAACAAAAATCATTAATCCGATAAATACCATCGAAATCCAAGGGGGAATTATCCCAGCAAAGTTCGCTAGAAAACTGGTTTTTCCTTTTGCAGGTCTTAACTGACGAGTTAAATCGGAATTATTGAGCATCACGGTTGCCCAGTTTGCAGCCGCTGCTGATATTCCACCAAAGAACAACCAGCCCCATGAGCCAGATGTTTGAGTATATTTTGCAAAGTCAAGCTGACCATTCACTAAAATTAAATAGAAGAAATAAATTAATATAACACAAATGACAGTGGCCACCGCAGCATTAAACCAAGTAATATCCTTAATTCCTCTATAAGATAGGAGAATATGAACGATGGTTAAAAAGAAAAAGTAAGGAAACTTCATTTCTGGTAAATTAAAGAGCGTCATCATAACCTGATTAATAGCCAATGCTCCTAACCAAGTCCCAATTCCGTACCAACAAATTGCGGGTACGATTCGAAGGATATAAGCTACTTTTGCCCCTCTATATCCAAAACTTGACCGAAGCTGAATGATAAAGGGAATCCCATATTTTAGCCCGGCAAAAGAGTTGACGGTACAAAATGCAGCCACTAGCACACCGGAAATCACACCAACAGCAATTACTTGATAAATATTGAGTCCACCCTGTAGCAAGAATGTTCCAATTGCCATAACTTGAATAATAATAGCAGTAGACCAGAAAGATAATACATAGGTACTTAAAGTCATGGGACGATTAGATTCGGGTATTGGATTCAACCCATTAAGGTCAACTTCCTTTTTACTCATAAAGTTACTCCTTCCTAACGCTTATTATTTTCCTACAGGTGCAATGGTCTATTTTATCGTCTATTAATCTATCAACAGCATAGGGTCTATTTTATAAACTGCGAGTCTATTCAACAGCATAAGGACTAATTAAAATTACCTGTTCTTTTCTACTCCCAATTAAAACGTGATCTCTAGGGAACGTTTAACTCAAAGAGAGCCTTCTCTTTAAAAATCGCCCCATTCTTGCCTGTTCATTGAATGTGTCATTTTCCACGAGGATATTTCCACTTTTAATGGTCATAGACACCTTCCCAGTAACATTCATCCCATCAAATGGTGTATAATCAGTTTGCATGTGTAGGTGGTTCGTCGTGAGTCGATACGATGGTTTCGGGTCAAAAATCACGATATCGGCATCACTACCAACCCCTATGTACCCTTTATGAGGATATAGGCCCATTAACTTTGCGGTTTTCGTAGACATTACGTCTACAAACTTCCTCAGTTGTAATCCTCGATTGATTACTCCCTCCGAAAAGAGAATCAAGCCTGTCGTTTCAATACCAGGTAGACCATTCGGAACATTCGGAAAATTATTTCTGTGAGCCTGCTTTTGCTCTAAGTTAAACGCAGAGTGGTCGCTATTGACGATATCAATGAGCCCTTCATCCATCATTCCCCATAGTTCCTCACGAGCCGCTTCAGATCGTATTGGCGGGCTGCAAATATAGTTTTCACCATTCCTATGGCTGTAACTTTCATCTGTTAGTGCAAGATAATGCGGACAAGTTTCGGTGTAAATGGGAACTCCAGTTATTTTTTTTCTAAAAACCTCAATTGCCTCTTTCGTTGTCACATGGACAAACAGAGATGGAGCATTGGTTAATTGAATCAAGGAAGCTAAACTATAAATGGCTTCAACCTCGGAAATGGGTGGGCGACTGATTGGATGAAACTCCGGACCGGTTTTCCCTTGTCTCACCAACCGGTTCGTTTCCGCCTCGATGATTTCGTTATTTTCAGCATGAAAGAGTGCCATTCCATTATGAAGTTGCAGTTGTTTAAGGATATCTAAAATCGTATTTTTCTCAATCTGGACCACATCTTTATAAGTGGTAAACATTTTAACAGTCGGGACTCCACCACTAATGATGTCCTCAATCTCGCCTAGGTCCTTTTCATGTTTTTGGGTGTAGCAGGCATGAAAGGAATAATCGATAAAGCTATCATCCTGTGCTTCTTTCATCCGCCTTTCAATCCCTTGCAAAGGCGTTTCATCTCCATATGGTACAGCAAAGTCAATCATGGTCGTTACTCCACCATGGGCCGCGGCTATTGAGGCTTCTTTAAAGGAATCCAGGGATTGATTGTTCCCCATCTTCAAATTGACATGAACATGAGAATCGATGAATCCTGGCATCACATACTGACCAGTAGCATCAATGGATTGTTTTGCTTCTGGAAAATAGTCGCTCATCCCCAGCGCAACGATTTTCCCATCTTTTATCGCTACATCGCACTTTTTTTCACCATCCGCATTGATAACGGTTCCATTTTTAATGATTAAATCTAGCAATTCCCACCCTCCTATTTCTAAAAAAATTATCTCTCTGTTAAGCTATTTACCTTTTTCCTAGTAAAATCACCCCCTTTCAATAACCTACTTATTTTATTTTTAAAGCATCGTTAGTAAATCTTCCAGGTGATGCAAATGCATCTGGATTGATTTACGTGCTGTTTCTCTGTCCCTTTCGATAATGGCCTGTAAAACAACCTGATGTTCTTCAATTTGGTGTTCTCTCGCTTCTTGAACGCTCAGGATTTTTCTATTCAGCAACCTCCAGGTAGTCGATAAATTTTGATTAATAAGGGAATTAACAATACTTGTGATTACTTCATTGTGAACAATCATTGCAAGTTCCTCATGGAATGCCATTCCTAACTCAAAAAAACGGTCGACTTGATAATCGTCATGAACGATTGCTTCCATTTCTAAAATATTGTTTTGAAGTCTCCTGATATCTTCCTCTGTCGCCTTTTCTACAGCAATTTCCACAATCATTCCCTCTATATAGGCCCTAGCTTCAATTAGCTCATAGAGGCTAAAATTTTTTACCTTATTCAGTTCAAATCGGAAATGCTCTATTTTCTTTCTAACATACGACCCATCTCCAACCTTAATTTCGACTACCCCAAGCACCTCTAATATGGCTAGCGCTTCCCTGACAGAAGCCCGACTAACACTCATTTGCTCCGCAATATCACGCTCTGCAGGCAAACGATCGCCTATTTTAAAGGTCCCGTCATTAATTTTAGAGTTAATATTTTCAGCAATTCGAACGTACAATTTATCCGCTTTTTTCACTTTCCCTAGTACCATACAAATTCCCCTACCTTTTACATAGACTTCTAGGTTATATACTTGACCCATAAATATGTTGAAATTAAACTGGTTTACTTGCCTGACCAATTATGAAAAAAAAAGAATTAGCGTTCCCTATTCAATATTAATGGTTTAGCTGCCTGACCAATTGGTTTTAAATGAAGTATTGAGTAATATTCCTATTCATGGCTTAGTTGCCTGACCAATTCCATAATAGGAATATCGCTACATCCAGTTAATGGTTAAATTGCCTGACCAATTATCAAAGACATTATACTATCCCAAGAATATTTATCTAATTATATCAAATACACATTATGAATATTCTGAAAAATAAAATTATGAGTTTATTCTATAGCATACGTATTTTTTTGTAAATACTTTTTCAAATATACTCTTTGAAAAAACAAAGCATACTTTTACTCAGCTCCTTTTCCATGAATATTTATTTTCCGTCCCTCCCATTCTTCCCACTGGCAGTTGAATATCACTAAGACCTAGTTCTAAATCCCTTGTAAAACTAACATTATACTACTATATTGGCAAACAATAGCAATCACACTATTAATAAAGGGAAAGGCGTTATCATTTAGTACCCCCGTTTATACAAATCACGTACAATCACCGTATATTCCCAATGATAAAAAGGAGGATGTTCAATGAAGGTCGCAGTACCTTTTTGAACATCCTCTATTCCATTCACCGTGTAAAAGCAAGCCTAGTCTTTCAGCTTATTTACATATGTGTAATAGAACTTCCAAGTCCAATCCTCTCAATCAATCTATAAGAATTTAGTCTACCTCCTGTTTTAGGGTATAGTTCCTACACTTCTATCTTATAGCAATGGGGTTTGTGAGAAAACCTCTTCAAGGGCAACAAATTCTGGCAATCCAAAACTGGGACAGAGTGCTTGTCCCATTCCCTTGACCTAGTCCATATGGTAAAATTATCATGTTCTAGGAGGTAAGCACTATGCAAACCTTCTAAACTAGTAAAATAGGACATCCCTGTCGCTGTGATGAAAACACTAAAAAGGAGAACACAAATGAAGATGCAGAAGTATACACTTAGCCTCTTACTTGTATTATTAGTGCTCTTAACCGCATGTAGTAATAATGAGAAGGTTGAAGGAGATAGCCCTAAACAAGAAATGAAAGAAGAAGTTAAAGAAGAACCAACAGTAAAATTACAATTAGCGGAGGTTCAAGAGATAGTAAAATCGAACATCGATGGAATTTATGACACTTTTGATAGGCTAGGCGTTGAACAGAACTGGAACACCGCCAACGCTGCAGATTTTAGTCTAATTCGACCAGAGGTTTTGCCTTTTGTGACAGAGGAGTTTGCAGATACTGACTTAAAAACATTGTCAGAAGAATATTACTGTGAATGTGATTCGTTCCTACGACCAACAATCTCTTATGATGTTCGCTTTGCCTTTGAACAGAAAAACGAGGAGCTAACCGTAAATGCCATTCAGCCAGCCACTGAAATAGATAGAATTGGCTCTGCTTGGAGTTTTATTTTCATAAAAGAGAATGATTCTTGGAAACTGAGTCAGTGGAATAAACAATCCCTAGAGGGAGAAGACCTCAAACTAACTCAAGACGAAGTAGCGTTGCTCTTCCCTTTCGTAAATAAAGTAAGCTTCCTAAAGGAATATGATTCGGCTGAAGCCGGAGGAATAGCCTATCTGTTTTCGGTAACAGGCGAACATGATGGTCATGAATACGAGAACGAAACCGCACGAAGTTCTAAGGATACCTCTTACGTTTATGATTATCAGACAGAGTCCGAAGAACCTCAACAACCAGAGACAACTTCTGAACCACAACCACAAGAAACTGCAGCCCCAGAAGAAGGTTTAGGTGACGTTCCTGATGTAAAGCTAACAGCCTACACAAAGCCGGAACTCTTAGCTCAATTAGATCAACTAGCGACTCAAGAAAGCCATCGTGAATACCAAAGCGATTATCAGATGATGGAAGACTACGGATACAACTATCAACTATGGGATCAAGCGCTAAACCATATCTATACAGAATTAAAGATGCAATCAACAGAATCAGAATTTGTAAAAATACGGGATGAACAACGGCAATGGATTGTGGACAGGGATGCTGCTGCCCAGAAGAGATATGACGAAGAAGGCGGAGGTTCTCTGTCCAGAATGGTACAGATTGAAACCTTGTTCACACTTACTAAAGAACGGTGTTATGAGTTGGTTAATTTGTACTTGTAAACAAAACCCCTAAAATTTCCGATTTGGACTTCACGTCAAAAGTGAGTACAGAATCTAACTAATGAGGGAACCAAATTAAAAGAACATCTAGAAAGACAATCTTTCAAGAATTGGATTCTCAATCCAATTCTTTTTTTGTAATGCCTCTTTAAGTCTCCACTAAGCTATCTCTCCCCTTCTAATCCTCCTCGACAAAATCAAGGAAGACACGGGCCCGAGAACCAACCAATAAAGCTAGGAATGACCGGGAATCTAGGACAATAAACTGTCCTGTGTCCCTTGCCAACTGAGACAAGGTGCCTGTCCCCCTGTCCCTCCAACCCGAGACAAGGTGCCTCTGCCCCTGGGACCAAAACCCTAGAGCGGGACATGAGAACCGTCCCAATGTCCACCGCCAATGTCCAAATGTCCACCAAAAAAGGAGCATGATTTTCATGCTCCCACCAATTTATGCTGCTTGACTGTCATGTTTGACGTCATTATTCTTTGATTTGTTGATGAATTTGCTTTTGTTAAATAGTATGGTTAAACCTACGGTTAGAATAAAGGTGATGGCCATACCTGTGAAATAGGAAGCCCAATGTTCTGGGAAAACAGATAGGAAAGAAAGCACTCCTCCTACTCCTACGGATGTTGCCTTTACACCCTGGTATGCAAGGTATGCACTTCCAATAGCACTTGATACCATAACGGCGATGAACGGGTATCGGAAACGAAGGTTAACCCCGTAGATGGCAGGCTCGGTAATACCTAACCAGGCTGAAACGGTTGCTGAAATGGATACCCCTTTAAGTTTTTTATTATTTTTTATTAAAAAGAACATGGTTAATGCTGCCGCACCTTGTGCTAAGGTAACGGTTTCACCGATTGGCCATAGTGTAACATAACCAAGAGAACCGGCCATTTGCAAGTTTACTCCAAGGAATAAATGGTGCATTCCAGTAATGACAAGTGGTGGTGAAATTAAACCATAAACTGCGCCAGCTAGTACTGGGGAGACATCGAATAAGTATAAAATACCGTCCGTAATCCAGTTTGCTCCTGTCATCGTAACTGGTCCAATAATCGTAAAGGTTAGAAAACCTGTGATAATAAGCGCAATTGGTGCAACCGCTAGCAATTGTAGGCTTTCTGGAACCTTTCTCTTCAAATATTTTTCGAGCGCTGCTAAAACATAAGCCGCAAATAAGACAGGGATCACTTGTCCTTGATATCCTACTTGGGCTACTTCAAAACCAAATACATTCCAGTAAGCAGCTGAACTTGGATCAGATGCATAATCGTAAGCGGACATTAAGGATGGGTGAACCATAATCAGACCTAGGACAATTCCCAACACAGGGTTTCCGCCAAACTTCTTCGCTGCTGACCAAGCAATCAAGGCTGGCAAGAACGTAAAGGCCGTGTTTGAAATTAGATTAATAATGCCTGCAAAACCAGACCATTCCGTATGTACATCTAAAACAGACTTTCCTTCGTAAAAAATGCCGGGGTTTGCTAAGACGTTATTTAGCCCCATCAATAAACCGGCTGCAACGATTGCTGGCAAGATCGGGATGAAAATATCCGCTAATACCCGTACGCCTTTTTGAACAATATTCTTCTTTTTGGCTGTAATCTCTCGTAATTCTTCTGATGATACCTCTTGGGTCCCTGTTTGTTGAACAAATTCCTTATATACCTTGTCAACCAAACCAGGTCCAATAATGACTTGAAACTGACCACTTGCTGAGAAGGTTCCCTTTACAAGGTCATTTTCCTCTAATTTTTTCACATCAACTGCATCGTCATTTTCCAATACCAACCGCAAACGCGTAACACAATGCGTTGCCGTCGTAATATTTTCAACGCCGCCAACGTTTTCAATAATAGCGGAAACGTTTTCTTTTATATTCGACATGATGCTATCCTCCCAATGCTAGATTCCTACTTTTCAACAACTTGTTTAAACAAGTTTATTATAATATAATAGAAAACGTTGTCAATAAAATATTTAAAAAATTCTTTCTTAGGAGTGTTCATCTAGAATGGATATAACCAAAATACCTTTCAGCCATTACGGAGCGTATATGGCAATTGCCTATCAGGAAAGTGATGAGTCCTTTAAGAAAGGCCTTTACCTAAACTCATTACGAGGAAAATCAAGAGGTCATATGAATGTTTTAAAAATAATTCCGACCGTAAATGGAGAAGCTGTTGATTTTGAATACACGGCAGACTATAACAAGCTGTCTTTACATTTCTCAACCGGTGAAATCTCTATTTGTTTTGACGGTAATTCTAGAATTCTAGTAAAAGGAAAAGGAAAAAATGTAGGATTACGCCTCGATACCCAGCCTATTTATAATTTTGAATACAATTATTTACTAGGGAAAAAGGGAAATGAATATTGCCTCATCAATAGTTATAAAAACCTCACCAAATGGATGATTTTTAGTCCAGAAGGCAAGGTTTCATTAAAACAAGATGTATTTATGGATAGCAAAGGCAGTACCAATGAAGCCAATAATCAATCAACCATTGAGATTACTTCTGAAAATGGCGAAAGCTTTTTATGCGCGATTGAAGACGTCCCTACCCATAGTGGAAAACCAGCGGATAAAGAGTACAATTTTGACCAAGCCCTTGCGAACAGTCAGCAAACGTTCAAAGAATATTGCGACAAGCTTCCTATGGTTGCAGAGCGGTACGATGAAACAAAGGTCAATGCAGCGTATATCAATTGGGCAAGCTTTGTAAAAGCAGAAGGCTACCTAAAGCGTGATACGATGTTCGTTTCAAATCATTACTTCTTAGGGGCATGGAGCTGGGACCATTGTTTTAATGCATTAGCCTTGGCGGAAGTGGACAATCAGTTGGCTTATGATCAAATGGCCGTTCTATTTGATTATCAAGATGAGCTTGGGCAAATTCCTGGTTCCATCAGCGACTCTACGATCCGTTGGAACTTTGCTAAACCACCGGTCCATGGCTGGACGTATTCGAAGATGATGAACCACATGGACTTTTCTCCTGAACAATTGGCGGAAATCTACCTTCAAGTTGAAAAGCAAGTTCATTATTACTTAGCGTATAAAGATTCAAATGAGGATGGCATCCCAGAATATCATCACGGAAATGACTCAGGACAAGATAATAGTACGGTCTTCCGTCATGCCAACATAATTGATTCCCCTGACTTGACTGCCTTCCTCATCAAAGGAATAGACATGCTTGCGCTTGTCGCGGACAAATTAGGACGTGCCACAGAAAAGCGCTATTGGGAACAAGAGTCCAAGCGGTTAACCAACCTGTTCTGTGATTACTTCCTTGTCGACGATCTTCCAGTGGCACGTTTTACCGCAACGGGTGAAATCATTGAGAGTGCAAGTTACTTGCCGCTAATGTCTTTGATTATCGGTGATAAACTTCCTCAGTCAGCAAGAGAAAAAATGGTTAAAACCATCATGAGTGAAAGATATTTAACGAAGTGGGGAGTGGCTTCAGAAGCAGTAGATAGCCTCTTGTACCAAGACGATGCTTACTGGCGTGGAGCGATTTGGGCTCCGACGACGATTTTAATCGTGGAGGCTTTAGAAGATTGTGGCGAAATCGAAGCTGCGCTAGAGATTAGTCAAAAATACTGCGAGCTTGTTCAGCAAAATGGATTTGCCGAGAACTTTAATGCCCAAACTGGTGAAGGCTTGCGTGACAACTCGTTTACTTGGACAGCGAGCGCATTCATTTATCTTGCTGCAAAATTACAGAAAGCAGCTGCATAGTTGCTTTAAAAAATCCCTTGTCTTACATCGACAAGGGATTTTTATTAACTCTCTGGGCTTGCTCAAAAAAGACGAATTTATCGGGGCGGTGCCGGGATTGGGTGAACTCAAACATAATCCCATCCGCATTATACGTATAGTTGGTCACAACGGCCACACAATTATAGTCGATTAAATTTAGCCTTTGCTCATCTGACTCGTCGACCTTTTCAACCGTCATTCTTCTTTTCGTAGTAATGATATTTTCTTTTAGAACGTTTTCCATATACTCATAAATTGAGTCCTCAGCGATTTCCTTCGTTAAGTCTTTGACCACATCTTTCCGAAAATAATTGTAGTCTAAAATCAAAGGGACATCATCAAGGTATCTTACGCGTTGTACATAGTAAATCTCCGTGCCAACTGGAAATGATGTCACTTGTTGAATACATTCATCTGCAACCAGCTCTTGGAACGACACCACTTCGGTCTTATAATCCGTTTTGTTTCGGAGCGAAGACTCTTTAAAGGTTTCGATCCCACCAAATAGGAGCTCGTTTTGTTCGAACTCTTGGTAAATGACGCGAACCCCTTGTCCGTGGATAGTCTGAACATACCCATCCACAACCAAATTTCCAATTGCGCGGCGAACCGTATTACGCGAACACTCATACTGTTTCACCAATGTATTTTCAGAAGGCAACAGTTGTTGAAACCCATATACTGTCGACTCTATTTTACTTTTCAAATCACTATAGATTTCAAGATACTTAGTTTTTGCCATACAATCTCCTACCCTTAACTTTTCCTTAACAAAAGGAATGAAAACCCTTTAAATCTAATTATATAACAAGTTCCTCATTCTAGCATACGTAAGTTATGGTAGCAAGACATAGGGACAGGCACCTTGTCCCACCATTCTTCTAGAATACCATCCGCTAAATATACTAATTAGACGTTTGATTAATTTCCCTTTACTATGACAATATTCCTAGAGCTCTACCTACCTTATAGTAAAAGTAAAAACCGGTGGGAACGTCCCACCGGTTTTGTTATCTTATAATAATTAGGACCATGAGGACAGCATACCTATTTCCCATATTGTGCCCTTATTCGGTGCGGCACTGGGACGGAAACCCTCGGGAAATGCACTTACAATCCTCAACTGGGACAAGGTGCCTGTCCCCTTGTCCCGCCAACTTATTAATACTTATAAGACTGCCCGCCATCAATTGGAATAACGGTAGCGTTGATGAAGTTGGCTTGGTCAGATAATAAGAATGCGGCGAGGTATCCGACTTCTTCCGGCTTACCAAAGCGCTTCATTGGGTTTGGTTGCACGAATTGTTTTCCGACTTCTTCCCAGTTGTCGGGATCCATTTGTTTTAGCGAACCTTCAACCATTGGCGTCATGATTGCCCCTGGTGCAATCGCTTTGACACTGACCCCGTATTGGCCATATTCGATTCCAGAGTTCCTTGTTAATCCGACAACACCATGTTTACTTGCAGCATAACCCGATTGGTTCCCAACCCCACGGATTCCACCAACAGAAGCGGTGTTTACGACGGAACCATACCCTTGTTCCTTCATTACCTTCAGCACATATTTCATACCATAGAACACACCGTTTAGGTTCACATTGACAACTTTTTGGAATTCCTCAATCCCAAAATCCTCTGTGAGGTTTTGTTTTCCTTCGATTCCCGCATTATTGAAGAAACCATCAATTCTCCCGAACGTTTCAACCGTCTGATTCACGTAGTTCTCAACCGCTTTTTCATCTGCCACATTTGCAGGAATTAGTAACACTTCTGCGTTAGGTGCGAATTCTAATACTTTCTGTTTTGTATCTTCTAATGCAGCCTGATTTAAATCAACAAGGACAAGCTTCGCTCCCTCTTTTGCCACTTGCAGGGCCGCAGCTTGGCCTAGACCAGAGCCTCCCCCAGTAATTAAAACGACTTTGCCATCAAAACGATTGTTCATGCTGTTTTCCTCCTATGGTTTCAAAGGGAAAGTTCTTCCCCTCAGAAACATATTTTCTAGCAAAACACCTCTATACAGAGATATCTATTAACACCTATTTTATTAGACTGTCCGATTACTGAGCCGTATATCCACCATCAATAGTCAAAGTATTTCCCGTCATGAACGATGAATCATCTGATGCCATGAACAGGACCGCTTTGGCCATTTCCGCCGCTTTTCCTAGACGCTTCATAGGGGTCGCAGCCGCCAACACTTGCTTGCTTTCCTCTGGGATAATCGGTGTATCGATGAATCCCGGACATAAAGCGTTTACACGAATATTTTGTTCTGCATATTCAAGGGCAAGTGAACGTGTTAGGTTGATGACGCCACCTTTTGCTGCATTATAGGCTGCTGACCCAGGTGAACCAACCCAACCGTACATCGATGCTGTATTCACAATTGTACCCCCGCCCACTTTTAGCATTTCCCGGATCGCTTCACGTGCGACCAAGAAAACGCCATCCAGGTCTACATTTACGGTGTTTCGCCATTCTGAGTATTCTAATTCATGCGAAGGTTGAACACGGCCAATGCCAGCGTTGTTAAAAACAATATCCACCTTACCAAACCTTTCAACTGTTTGCTTAAATAGGTCGGAAACCTCTTCCTCACTCGTAATATTGGCTTTGACAAACAGAGCTTCAGCATTAAGCGCTTTCAATTCTGCTTCAAAAGCCTTCCCCTTTTCTTCATTTAAATCCACAAGCACCACTTTGGCGCCTTCTGATACGAATAAACGTGCGGTCTCTGCGCCAATTCCAGATGCACCACCGGTAATTACAGCGACTTGATCTTGTAATTTTTTCATCACTCATACCCCCTCTTCTGATGTAAGCGACAAAACACACAATCTATTAGGGAAAATCATTACCTTTTCGTAAATTGTGCTTTTTTGTTCACATTTTAATTGTCGCTCTTTTATTTTCTTTTCACAATCAGTAAGATATCAGTAAATGTCTACCTAATAGACACTAACTAAGATTATGTCTAATTTCAAAGGAGCACGGGGACGTATCAAGACCACTGAAAAAAAGTAAATCCCCCCCAATTAGCCATATAACTACGGGAATTATGAGATGGTTTTTAGGTGATTTCTGTTTCATCAACCTTTTGATTAGGGTATTGACTGGTTCACTACTTCAATTGACCAATCTGCTTTAAATGGAAGGAACAGTTATATTGAAGAGTTTCATACAGCACTTTTTCTTTCTCCTCAGCCGTTTGATGCGCTACGAAGCTTTCATACAACACTTTTTCCTACCTCTCGGATGTACCCTGTGCTTCTTTTGATATAATGACTCTGATGGAAGCAAGGGTGCGTCCCTCAGCTTCTGGTTCTGCATCTAATTAGATCTAGGGAGGGTTTTCTGTGAAAATGGACCAAAACTCCGTATCTCCTCGAAAAAATCGAACAAAGGAACATTTAAAATTTGCTTTGATCGACCTCATTAAAGAAAAGGGATACCACTCTGTTTCGGTAAAAGACATTGTTGATCGGGCAGCCTATAATCGGAGCACGTTCTATATCCATTATCTTGATAAAATGGAACTAGCAGAGGATTTGATTGTTTCCATGCTTCAGGGGTTAGAGGAGGCAGTAGCTGAACCGTATAGCCCTGGTCAAAAAGTGTACACCACCAAACTGAACCCGCCAGCGTTTAATATCATTTCCTATATCTATAAGAATCGGAACTTTTTCGAGCTGATCAATTGTGATGACACCTTGCCCGGCTTACACCTGAAATTTCCGCGCACCATTTTAAAAATTTATCAAGAAAAATTCACGTTCGAAACGATCAATCATATGCCAGTGAATATGGATTATTTCAAACGATACACGGCCTACGGCTTTTACGGACTCATCCAAAATTGGATTACAGGCGGCTTCAAAGAAACGCAAGAAGAATTCATCCGCGAAATCATTGATCTATCAAAGACACATATTTATTCAGTAAAATATATCGGGGAATAGCAGGGAAACAGGGGCCCACTTTTCCCCCAAAAAAGAAAAAGCTCCCTAAATAAGACAAAGAGACACCTTTTCCCCTAAACCCACGCCCAGTTGCATTTCAGGAATAATACAATCATCAAACGAAACGGCCTCTAAAAACTGAGACAAAGTGCCTGTCCCATCACGAGCAAACACTTTCAAGCTATCTTTAACTGGGCATTGAATAGAAAAAGGTACACCTCAAAAGTTAGAGGCAAAATCTAATCTTTTAGGGTGCACCTTAGTTCCTAGTCCCTTAAACAATAATACTCCCCATAAGCCTCAACAATTTTCTCCTCAACCAATTTCCATGTTTCTTGGTCATCATGTTCAGCAAGTAATTTTAAGAGAATGAAAGTTTCATTGGGATGTTTCTTGATATTACTTATCGGTCGTTCATTCAGGTGCCCCAGCAAACGATCGATTTCAAACTGCCGAACCAGCCCTAGATGCCCGCCGGCAGCTTTTGTGCCAAAACGCAAGAGTAGGAATGGCTCCCCAGCATAGCCTAGTTTCGCAAATCCTCCTAGCTTCCTTCTAGGCTTCTCACTATAGGACTCCCCTTCGGCTATGTTCACCATCTGGTAAACAGGTTGACTTGACCCCATTCCCTCTAAAATAAACCTGTCAATCCGCTCCGCAATGGCTGCATATTCGCCAAACCCACTATACCGGTTAACTTCTTCTAGTTGGGGTTCTACCGGCATCTCCTCATTGTCTTCCACCTCAAATGTAGTTTCCCCTTCAACTTGATGACCTTCAATAGATTCATAGTCAAGCGGTTTCTCCCACTGTTCAAATGCATTAACCACATTGTCCACCATACTCGCAAGATCGTCGGAATGATTCAACTTCCCATTTGCTCTCCGCAAAAATTCATGCAGCAACAGGACTTTTCGACAAGTACCATCATGCTCCCAAACATAGCACGTATAACCGTCCTCACATTTATCAAGCATTTTCGTAAACTGGCCGCCTAACAAGTTTTCCTCGATAAACATTTCTAACGCCTCACTAGAGGCCTTCCCGTTGGTAATCAACCAACCATTTGCATCAAGCTTGTTAAAAATAAGATTAAACATCCCTGTTAAATAAGCCTTATATTCAGGGATTTCCTCCATTAACCTCTGGACGGTCTTTTTATCATACGACCCCATCTTTGATGAATGGAATGGAACAAACTCGCCGACAAAGAGAGGATCCTCTTCTAAACTAAGATTGAACAGATCCAATTTTTCAGCTGGAGTCTTACGGTCCTTCACAAATTCAGACCACATCACCAATTCCTTTTTCTTCAAGGATTGCATCAACATCATTAGATTCTGATAAAAGTTGCCGATGTCCCGGTCCTTTCTTTTGATGGTCGTATACGAAGCCGCATACTGATCCCATGTCTCGCCAGCATATAGCTTTTCGCGGATTGTAGTATCATTGTCTAAAAACAACTTCGGATTCAAGCCAAGAAACGCAAAAGATAAGGGTTGATTTTGCTCATTTGTACTAGCAAAAGGAACTGGAGGAATGAGATAGGTTTTTCCTTCATATGTGAGTTCCGTATGCAACCTTTCTTCAACATTTTTGATATTCAACAGCTCATTAAAACGCTGACCAAGACGATGCAATGGCTCCTGATTATCAGCTACAAAGTGGCCTGGCTCTTGCCCAAGCAAAATCGAAATGAACTTCAAAAATTCCTGTTTCAATAAAACTCCTCCTCTTCCTTATCACAAACTTGTTTGTTTTGGTCTCTTCCCTATTTTTAGCAAGATGGCATCAAAACTCCTTCAGCCTTACCCGCACATCCTCCATAAGCATCTCTTCTGATTTCCCCGCAATCACGAGGGTTGCCTGCTTCACTGCCTCTAGCTTGGGACTTAGCTGATAATCTGGACGGAGGGACCGTAAATGAGCAATGTTTATCACCAACACACCATAAGGTTCCGCTCCTTTATCCAGACAGCTTTGACAATAAGCACAACTCACAGGCGCAATTCTCGAGGCAAACACCCCGGCAGCTTGATCTTTCCCGCACACACTACAAATCACGTCACCATCTCCCGTCTACAATTCTATCTAATTCAAAACAGTGTTTACCTAAAATCGCCCATCAACATCCCACGCTTGATGCATTGAGCTCACCATATCAAGTAATTTCCCTAATTGCTTATAGCATTCTTCTGGGTTGTTCTCTTTGATACTTAAAATCTTCCGAAACCGTTCAAGTTCATATTTCCGGACTTCATCCTGGAGATCAATATACAGAGCTGCTTTTTCCAAATGATCTATGGCCAGTTTATAATCCTTCTGCCTTTGCGCGATATATCCTAAAAATTGATAGCCATAATACAACATACTGTTAGAAACATAGTTGAACTTTTTCAAAGTTATTTCATTGATTTTCTGAGTGCATTCCTTTAATGCTTGTTCTTCTCTGCCTAAATGCAACATGCAAACCCAACGGTTGAACCACAACTGTCCCCGGACACCAAAACACAAATCGTTGTCATCGGTCTTCCGAAGAACGTCAAGCCCTTTATTCGCAAAATGGAACGACCTTTCCATATCGCTCTTAAAGGTTCCGTACCACACCGAAAGATCATTATATCCCCAAATAATCTGGTCGACATCGATTTGCCCGTCTTCATCTTCTTCAGTGAGTATTTTCTGGACAGCATGTTCAATAAGGACAATCGCCGCCTCAATCAACTCCGGATGCGATTCTTTAAAATGAATCACAAAACACCGTGCT
>Ga0181467_100509_pt1 | contig 19701 bp, 26 predicted proteins | sample InSIn5gowninarea_2_FD_119079 | JGI IMG/M metagenome (GOLD analysis project Ga0181467, IMG submission 119079) | Clean room microbial communities from NASA Spacecraft Assembly Facility at Jet Propulsion Laboratory, Pasadena, California, USA -... ... | reverse complement strand
ATCCCATCCACTTTTTAACCCATCCACTCTTCCGTAACACCACTGCCATCCCGTCTACCATCAGCCCTGCATACCACCCAAGACCTACACTCTCTCGCAAAAGAAGCTCCTCTCTTCCAGCACCAATCTTCCAACACACTCCCCTCACGCAACCCCCGCTCTCCCGCGGCGTACACACCACACCATCCCCCGAAAACCCTCCCCTCCCCATCCTAGGCCGCCCAATCGACACAATACGCTACTCCCTCACGCACCACAAGCTCCCTCAATGGGACTTCCTAATCTACCGCTGCTCACACCTCCTCCCCGCCTAGTCAACCTTCCTCTCCAGTCTCAAAGGCTTGATACAAACCGAACTCGCCCTCTGAAAAGCACCGGACCTATCTTCCACCTTCGACCTTCGACCTCACCGCCATACAAGACCGGAACACCCTTGACGGCGCGACCGTGGAGCAGGTTCGAAACCTTTTCAAAGAATGGGTCGAAGGCCCCGACGCTGCAAAAGAGTTGCGCGAAGCTCCGCGCTCAGGACCATTTTACTATCCGCGGTATACGTATTGTGTGAGAGTCGGTAAAGAGGCGTTACGTTCGGTCGTTGGGAGTGTTACTGAGCCGCCGGAGTATGATAAGTTGAATTCTGGATATGTGGAGTTGGTGCAGCTGGTGCATGAGGATTTCTTTGACCCGGCGCCACCGTATGAGGACGAGGATGAGGAGGAAGAGGGATGGGAGGAGGTGGTGGTGGAGGAGGATGAGAATTGTATCAGGATACAGTTGAATTGTATTGGGCCTGAGGAATATAGCTGTCTTTTCGGGCGGCAAGGATTTGAGCTTGATCGGGGGTTGAGGGGGGAGGATGGGGTGGGTGTATCGGGGATGATTATAATGGAGGTATGGAGTTAGCAAGGTTTGAAGGAAGAGGGTTGGGAAAGATGGTGGGGGTCTTCAGAGATTTCGAGACGCGCTGATTGCACTACCATGTATCTCACATACGAACACGAGAGTATGAAGACCAAGGGTATATTCACGCTACGCTATCGGTATCAATCTACGCCCCCCTCTTCCTTCCCACCCCCTCAAAGCACAATTCCCGGATTACAAATCACAAATCGTTCCACCTCTCAAGACTTCTCACCGATGGTTCGCCAACTCAGGCACATTCGGATTATACGGATCAGTATGCACCTCCGCCGCATGCTGCGGATACGCCTGCTGCTGCGGCTGCTGCGGCACCGGAGAATACTGCTGCCCAGTATGCTGCGGCGAGCTCACGCCCGACACGCCCGACACACTGGGGTTATGCGTGTATCCCGCGGCATGCGACACAGGACTCACAGTATCCTGGCGCTGCACGGGATCCTGCGCGTACGGAGCGCCCGTAAAGTGCGGCTGCGCGTGCTGGGGTTGCGGGCTGGCGTACTGGGGCTGCGGTGTGTACTGCCCTTGTGCCGGGGCAGCGGTCTGGTTGTATTTCTCCATTGGGACGGCTTGGCCGTTGTTTTGGTACGTGGGTGGGAGGTTGGGGTTGGTGGTGCTCGCACTGGCGGTGCGGTTTTTGTTCCAGGCGAGGATGAGGAGGACGGTGGTGAGGGTCCAGGTTAGGCTGGGGTTGTTAGATAGGGAGGAGAGCGGTGAGGATAGGAGGGGGCTTACAGTTGGATGGCGGCGAAGATGGCGCCTGCGGTTAGGATGCCGTAGTAGGCGCCGAAGGTGGTGGTGTCCCTCTTGATGAGGTCGCGCTTCTTTAGGTAGCAGTAGGTTGAGCCGACTGTGGGGGAGGTGTGGTTAGGTGTTGTTCCGGGAGATGAGTGTGTAAGAGTACGTACATCCGTAATCGGAGGTGAAGCAGTAGTCTCCTCGACCCCACATCGCAGCGAGCTGGGCGCACAAAGTCAGTGAAATGCTTTAGAATCAGGATGTTGGGCGAAAGAGGGTCTTTTCGCTCTGGCTTGTACTATTGCCTGAAAATTTCAGACAACCGTGATGGCCAAAAACAACCACTCTGTACCCTCGTCGTACGTACGTTTGCAACCAAGCCGAGATCAACAAGCCAGAAGATGACCAGCCACACTTGCACTGCCAGTGCGACGTAGAGGTTGTACATCTTTGGGATGATGGTCTGGGACGCAATCATGTAGGCGCCGACTGCCCCTGTGCAAAGACACTGTCGTTCGGAGTCAGTGACGATAGCGAGAAACATGGAAGAGTTAGCTCACCACTACGAGGGAGAAGATGAGGGCATTGTAGGCAATGTACTTGATGCCGTACGCATCGAAACCCAATATGACAACCGCGAAGAGGATTTGGACGGCATGGACAGCTACAGTCCAGCGAGGGACGAGCGATCTGAGTGATGATCAGCCTTGTTCATAATAGCTTCCACATAATACATACACGCGTGGTGAGTCGGCCATTGCTAACAGTCCTTCAGAAGCCGAATATGCAAAATCTTCTGTCAACACCTTGAGGAAAAATACGTCTAGCCAAACACCAGGCGGAAACAGCGCGGGTACACCATCTTAAACCCACTTCGACTCGACTCACGCAAACGCATGATGTTTCTAATTCGAGCGTGCGCCCTTCGTGTCAAGGTCTCCGACCGTCGTACTCGTGTACATCCGCCATCTCCGGCCAATGATCATTATTGATCAGCGCCGCACCAAGTACCTTTCCGCTTCGCTCGCACGTCACACAGTGGCAAGGGCTAGCGAGCGTCAACGTCGTGGTCGAGTGGCAGGTGGTGTGGCTCGGGCGTGCGTGGCGCAGATCTGCTGATTCCAGCATGGTGGGTGCCGGTCAGGGTGGGACCAGCCCGTATTAAGAGATGGCAGGCGGGAATGGGGCGATTTGGTTCGCTCAGAAAACAAGCTGAGAGCGGGGGCTGAAAGATACGAGCCTCAATTTTATGGGGGCGCTTGGCATGTTGCGGCTTCGGTATACCGGTGAGCGAGAGAGGAAAACCGATGCGGATTGACCTTGAGATATCTCCCGGAGATCGCGCGCTTCTTCACGATCATGTGTCGGTTATCCACGGAGTAGGCCGTTGCGAGCAGGACAATGTGGTCGGGTAGCGATGTTGCGATGTTCGAGAGCGAGGAGTGAGGTTGGAAGCTGCGGCTTGCTGCGCCGCACGTGGTGATTGGGCATCAACGGACGAACAAGCACCTCGACTCGTGAACGAAGGGCACACTGCATGCACTCGCATCCCAATACGTAAAAAAGCTGCCATTGGCTGATTTGATGAGCAAACAAGACAACCCGTGTTGTGTCTCGGCCGAATCTGAGTCCTGTCACACCGTGGCTTCACAGCCAATGTCCATTGCTTTTGTCGTCACCAAAGTCCGTACGCGGCTCAACACTCAGGCGCAGGATTCTATTGAATTCATCACACAAGTGCATAACTAAGATTTCATAATCCATCGAATCCGTATTGTCCCTGTCGTCGTTGCCAAAATAGACCAAACTCTCACACGACACCACTTCTGAGCGGACGCATCGGGATAACTTCAAGCGTCTACAAGGCCTGTATCGACGGCTGTGATCGCGCCGCTATCTACAATATATCGACATGGGGTTGGTATCACTGTTGAATTAGCTTCTGGACGATCGCCATACGTTTGTATGCATTCACTCAGACCCAGTGATGCCGCAGTTCCCATTGAGCTCAACAGCTAATAAAGCACAAAGCCACCAAATCGGCATTCTACGCGACACCGCACGATACTGCACGATAGCGACACACCCAGCCCACAATACAAACGGCCACGCTTCGAAAAAGACCATGTTCTGACATTCTTATAGCAATGGTATCAACTCTATACATAACCGATGATTCTCCAGCAATGCAATGCATATCGCGACCCGTCCAATACACCGAGCCACGCCCAAACCCTAAGAAATCTATGCGTCGATCGCGCGCGCCTTCTATACAACTCGTCGTACAACCGCCAGGTTTTCGTCTCAACCTCAGTTAAAGCCTACATCCCCATCATCAGCATCCCATACCACAAGACTCGGATTTGCGTTCCCGCTATCATGCCTCTTACCATTAACACCAGCCTCACCATTCACAACTCCATTCACACCATTCACCTGCACCGCCCCACCCACAACCATCGGCTCCCCATCCTCCTCATAAACACTCCCCGCATCCTCCTCCTTTTCCCTCTCCGCCCGTCTCTCCAGCACACTCTGCAGATTCCTGCCCGGAGTCTTCTGCAGCTCAACACTGCAATCCACACAGATGCGCAGATAGCACCACACACAGGCCCAGCGGCGCTCGGAATCTTGCTTGTTGCAGATCATGCAGGACATGGGCTGGAAGTCGTTGCGCGACCAGACGAAGGTCGCGTGGTGGGAGTAGCAGGTGTGGTGTTTTTGGGTTATGGGGGGTCCGGGGGCGGGGAGGGGTGTCGCGGTGAGGGGGATGAAGGGGGGTGTAGCGGGGGCGTCTGTTTCCGCGTCGGTGGAGGACGCGGAGGCGGACATGTTTTCTGGGGAGGAGGACATGTCTTGTGTGTCGGGGTGGGATTCGAGGTGTTGCTGGGAGGGCAGGTTCGTGAAGGCGGGTTCGAGTTGTTGTTGTTGTTGTTGGAGGGACGTTGTCGGTTGCGGCGATGCAACTGCAGGTGGGGGTGTAGAAGCAACAAAGGAATCCTCGGCCAGAATCTTCGCTGAGCTCGGTTGAGTATTGGTGGCGCGAGTTGGCGTGGTGATGCGCGACAATCCCGACGAAGGTTTGCGGGCCGCGCTCGCGTCTTCTAGCTGAGGCGAAGTGGATCCAGTTTCGAAGCTAAAGGGGCGACGTTGGCTGTTTGAGACACCAGGGCTCAACCTGGCGGGCCGCTCCACTATTTCCTCATTTCCCATGTTTTCTATTCTGCGCGGCGTGGGAGTGGGTCCCGGCGTCGGTGGTGCAGGGAGTTGCATATGCGGACGTGGTGACGTCGCGCTGTTGAGCGCGTCGAAGCCCGTATCGCTTTTTCCTTTTCGGTGCTTGGGATTCGAGGGGAGACCCATGCCGCCGAAGGGCTTCTTCGATGAGGGCGGCGGCGCTGGAGCAAGTTCATCTCGCGGTGTTGGGGGTAGTGGGTTGACGATTCGAGGGACGGCCAGTGGGGTTAATTGCTCTTTTAGCTTGCGAGGGGCATCTTCACGGGATGGCGTCTCAACAGCGTCAGGCCGTACTGCACTCCTGCCGCGCTCCTGCTCGACGTCTGTCTCGAAGCTTGGCTGGCGAGCAGAACGTGGTAGAGGCGATGGGCCGCCTTTGCCGCCTCGACGACCATTTCCCAGATCTGCCAACGATGTGAACTTCGGGGGCAGAGGCTTCCTCCTCACGGGCTCCATGTCCTCTTTGCCGTCTTGCGAGTGGATGGAATCTTTCCGTGGAGAGCGTACTGCGGAGGAGTGGTTTCCCATTGCCGATGGCTGCCGACGCGTGGATTTTTCTGGGGGCGGCGGAGGAAGTGCCTTGTCGTCGATGGGCGTGCGAAAGGGATCTTGCGATTCAGATTGCGAAGATATCGTAGGAGCAGGGGGCAGCTCCGCCGTGGAACCGTTGCTGATGGTCAATGATAAAGAGCGTGGTACCGATCTGCGCTTCAGACGTTTGTGAACGATTCGAGACGGAGAGCCCTCCGAGACGCTTGATACATTCGGGGACTCGGGCGATGGTGGCGCATTCACTGAGAGGCTATTAGCGATTGTGGCTTCTATAAAGTTGCGGTCCGCAGGTGATCGGAACATCAAATACGTGACGGCCGGTAGAGCCCATCCGTCATCACCGCGTGATGGATAGTTGAGCGCAAACGGGCGATCCACCACTATCCATCCAGCCATGTGTAACGTCCTCCAATAACCCGGAGATATTACTTACCCCGAAGTCGGAAGGGCGTATTCATCTTCTGGACCGCCGGAGACGAATTATCATTACCAAAGTTCCGCTCTCTTGCACTCTCCGGCGGTGGAGGGGGAAGTTGTTTGAAACTCGGTGCCGGTGACAATTTGTACGGCGAGCTGTGCCCGTCCTCGAACGAGCTTCCATAGTCGTTCAGCAGAGCGCTGACAATGTCCTGTCTCGAGGTCGGCGGGCCCGGCACCAGCTGGGCCATGTAGTCTGTCATCGCAGCCCAAGTTGAGTATAGTATATTGAAATGACGGGAGGCTGAAGAGCCAAGGAATGACGTTGAGTGGATGGGTTAAAAAGTGGATGGGATAGAGAATGTGGGTAGACCAAAGTCTGTACTACAGGCAAAAGGAGCGAGAAGAGCGGGTAAGAAGGGAATATTACAGGCACAATGAAGGAGAGGTGAGGCCCATAACATCGAAATGGAGCTTGGGAACTGGCGGTCGCAAGTACAAATGTCAGACATGGATGTCCGTTGCTTGCCGGGAGAAAGGCCATCAAACGCGTTGGCGTCTGGGATTCGCGCCGATTTGCGCCTGTCACAGGTTGGATGGCTCATGCCTTCCCGGCGCTCCCGCCCATAAGATTCACCGGCGTAAGATGAGAGGACAAGGCTCCCGCCTTGACCCATGCGAGGTTGTTCCTCCGGGCTCAGCAGCCAAAGTAATAGTACCAATTGTCAGTACAGACGGACTAAAGTTGACCGCCGCTCACGGGCGAACAGTTCGTAGACGACGGCGTGGAGCCTAGTGTATGTGAAGTTCACGGACAATCAGGGGTGCTCCTGCGACGTTGAGACTTGGATGGTGGTACAGTAAATTCCCCGCAGGGCCCACACGGAGAATCTGGCCACGTGACCGGTTTCAGGCCACTGGATCTGGGAACCGCCATGCACTAGGGCGCCTTGGGCACGAATCGTCGGCATGCACGACGCGCGGTACCGTGCAAATACCGGTAGGTAACTAAAGGTTAACGGGTTCGCATAAGAAGCTAAGGGTAACCAAAGTCTCGGAAAGAGTGCACGGCGAGTGACCTTAGAATCGGGTAAGTTGGACGAGTATATTGTACCCCGCGGGTGCAGGAGGTAGATGGTGTAATATGTACAGTGAAATTCAAGTACCACGGTACGACGCTTCCCCCACGCCTCGTCATCCCAAGTCAACCCGGTTCAAGGTCCCCAATCGATTGCGATTGCGATAACGCGGTGGTAAGGATATCCCTTCCACGACTAAAATTACCGCTTCAATCACATCCTGTGACTCCTCCATCCACCAAATCTTGCCATGATGCCTGACAATATGCCACTCCTCCTATTTTGGTTTCTCCAATGGGTATCCGCGAAGTGGCCTAGTAAACACAAAGAAACAAAGTCGTCCCGAACGCCATCGCTGATGAAGTGACTTGTATAGTCGCAAATATTGAGCCCTCAATATATACATTAGAATTAAACAATGTGCATCTCCCGATTAGTGGAAGAGGAAGAAGAAGAACATTATGAACAGGGATATCGTCGGTGTAAAGGGAACGGTGGAAGTGGAGGCGGCGCCTTTTAGCGGCGCGGCGGTGACGTTAACGAATGCGTTTCCACAGTACATGGAGATGGTGTCGGCGGCGCCTGAGTAGGTCTTGCTGATGGGCTGCGTGCGGTTGGCAGCGAATTGAGAAAAGATGGCCATTTCGTCCTGGAGACAGGAGTTGCACGTGGGTCGAGAGCCACTGATCATCGGCATACCCAGCGGCAGAAAGAAGGGATATGCGTCGACGCCTGCGGAGGTGGTGTTTGTGATGGCGTTGGCGTAGCAGTAGTCGCCGTCGTTGTCCTTCAAGCAGCTGGCCAGGTAGAGAGGCTCGTACGAGACGAGGCCATTGACGGCCTGCACCACCTGCGGGTTGTTGTTGTCGTAGTCGACTTTGCATGCGTCGTCGGCGAGAAGTTGGGTCGCGAGTGTGTTCATCCCGGCTGTGCACTGTGTAGAGTTCGCAGCACACGTCGCCTCGAGAGTTTGTGTGATACCGATAAAGGATTTAGACGCCTTGAACAGCGAGGTGGAAGTCTGTGGTCGTCAGTCGTCATATTCAGAAGGGCTTTCCAGGGGGAACGCACCCGCAGCATCAAGGAGAAAGGGTGGCAGGTAGTCACAGTCTCGCTCTGCAGCATCGTCTTAAAGAAGGTCGCACAGTTGGTGGTGAAATTGTTGGACAGGGCCGAGTCGAAAGCCGTGGGGATGGTGAAATCGCCGCTGCCACTGGGAGAGGTCTTGACAATGCGCTTCGACGGCGGCGCGGAGGTGGTCCTGGTCGCATCGCCATGGTGGGCTGGAGGCATGGACGACGCAACGGATGGTGGTTCGCGAGTGTCGATTAAGAGGGGTTTCCACGCAGGTACGAGCGTGTCTTCCAGAGGTTCGGAGAGGAGCGCAGATCTTGCTCTGTAGTGTCGATCACCATGGAGTACCGAGGCCGCAGTTGCGCTTCCGAGCAGTGAAGTCCACGAGAGCAGCGCTACAAGCAACAACAGCAGGCCAGGAAAGCGGTGGACGAGCGGACGAGAGCTCGCTGGTCGGGAGAGACTGCGTTGGCACGACTTGGTACGGCAATGGCGCGCTGCCGGCGCAGCGGTCGCTTGATGGTGAAACGACATTGCTCCCATGTCGCGTTTCGCGAGACGTGGTTCCCGCAGCACGACCATTGAAGGCACGCCGCGTCTATAATTACTTGCAGGCCCCTCGTGGCAGCCTGTACACCATGACCGTGACGCTGCGTGCAGTGCGGCGGGCGTCTCCGTTGTGGTCGTGCAACAACAGACTGGCGTGGAGGTGGAGGAGCCCCTGCAGTGTTCCTTGCAGCAGAGACGGACCGTCCGAGCGGGCCGGTAGCGTGTGGACGTTGGAAAGGAGTGTCGAGGGTGGGAAAAGGCAATGGTTGTCGAGCGTCGATCGTCGCCAGAAGTGAACGTGCTGGCCCAAGGTTATCTGCTTCTCTTCAACAGCCTCGTGCGCTGTGCCACGACGGATGGGAGGAGCCGCGCCTTATTTCACTGCGCGCATAGCGCCATTGAATCGACGCACGCTGCAAGCCACCACGCTGCCTGCTGCTCGACATGGATAAAAGACCAAGGAGACATTTCGGCTGGCTGCGAATCGGGTAAAGCGCCGACATGCATCGTTCCCACAAGTGGTGCATCGGGGGCGCAGGGGCAGCGACTGGCTCGTGCCATCCAATATCACCAGAAGTCTAGACTTTGGTCCTCCCAGGAGAGCTAGAGCCGTGAGAAAGCAGATGTCCCCCTTGACCGTTTGTCCAAAACCATCCTGGGGCCAAAGGAGGCTGCATCGGCTGGCCTTTGTCAGGCACACGAGCCTCGTCCTTTGGCTTCGTTGCAGCACACGCCGTGGTCGCAGCGCGCGGGGCCACACTGCCACAGCATGATACTCGGCAGCCCGGGTGGTACGGCCGTCGCGATGGCGCGGGGGCGTCTCGAGGGGAACACTGTCAGTCAGTGGGTAAGCAATATCACGTCGTTCAGTTGCGCGCCGCGCTTGCGAAAGGCGGCCAAGCCAATATTAAGCCACACAGGACGACTCCCTATGAGCGGGGATCCACTACACCACGCGGCAAGCAGTCAGCACACCAAGATGCAGACCTTTGGTCGACGGGCCTTGAGCGGCAACCGCCCAACCTAACTCACAGCTGTCCCGGAATCTGGATAATGGCTTCTATGGCTCTTTGAAAGCCGATCCTGGGAAACCCGACGCGACCCCGGACCCTGTTCGAGACTCTCCAGGCCGCCCTCTCTGTTTGTCATTACTTTGTATGTACTGTGTAGGTCCACAAAGACAGGATCGATGGAGCGTCGAGGTACCTGCTCAAAGCGAGCCGCGCAACGCCGCGCCATCTCACAAATGCGCCCGTCTCACTTTGCATTCTTCCCAAATTGCGTCAATAATCCTCGTGGCAGCCACAGCTGTCAGGCCTCCATCCCTTGTGTGCGGCGTAGGAGTATTGCCAACATCCATCGACCTCTGACCAGTAACCAGCAACCACAAACAACAGCCTCGTTGGGGAGCCAGCTCGGCGCTTACTCTCTGCCCGCCGCTAGACACGTTCGGCCGCACGCCTTCTGCACCTCTCTGCACGCCACGGGGCCGACATTGCTCGCTGCCCGTATCTGCTGCTTTCCAGACAGCGTAATAACATCGACCTGGGGACAAACACCCTCAGCCGCGTGCCATCTACCAGCCGTCCACATGATCCCCCCGTCCTTGCTATATCGACTTGCTATATCGAATCCCAGGATATCAAAGTCGCACCTCCCCGCACCGGCGTCGTAGATTTCATATACAGTTACCTTTTACCCCTCCACTGTGGGCATGATGCTGTGTAACGGATCCCTTGCCCGTTCATCTAGGTCCCGCGGCCCCCGCAGTCGGGACCCTTGTGCGATGCCCCGCCCGTCCCAATCAAAGCCCATGTGATCTCCAAATATAGGGCTGGCATCGGAGATCCAAAGTACGCTGTCTATCTATGAGAGCATGCACGTCCATGGAGGCCAGCGGGCTGTGGACATCGCTCAGAACTGCTCATCTGCGCGGAAAGAAGTTGGATTTGCGCGCAGGTCGCAGTGCTACGCTTCGAGCACGGGAGTACGCCTGCACGCACTCGACTCCCCTATCTACACCCCTCGTGCAACCCACAACCTCATGCGTCCTCGTCCCTCGCCCTTTCCTTCACGGAATGGCGTCCGGCAAACCCGACGCCTCCTTGTGGTACCTACAATCATCAGCCAGGCTACACATTACATTGGGACAAAGCACGCACATCTTGAACAGCGGATCCCAGACCGTGACGGCTCTCTTGGAGTAGTGCCCGTTCGCCAGCGTCGGCGTCTCCAGCTCGAATTGCTTGTCCGTGGAACACTCTATGACCTTGCCATATACCGATGCATCATCTAGACAGCGCTCGTATGCGGCTACGACGGTAGATACCGGGGTCATGCTGCCATAGTTAGATAGACGCGAACTCGTCCCCTCCTCGACCAGAACTCAACTTACCAGTCCTCCGACACCGCATCGACCATCTCCTGCGGAATGATGGACGTGTGCACAATCCCGGGACAAATGGTGTTAATACTAATATTCTCCTTCTGCGCGCAGTTAGTCAACCTCCGTCCCCTCCGCCTCACTCCCCCGTAACTCACAGACTTGAGTATCCGCGCCGTCGCCCTCACAAAGTTTATCACCGCTGCTTTCGCCCCATCATACTCAGGATACGTCTCGTGCGGCACGATCCCCGCCGCGCTGGCCGTAGCTACAACCTTGCCGCCGGGTGTGGCGTTTTTGCGCATAAAGTGTATCGCGAGCTGGGTGCCGTATACCACGCCTTTGAAGTCGACGTCCGTGGTTGAGAGGTCGGGCGCCGGGGGGATCCTTTGCAGTTCAGCTGGAACATCCCTTCATTCAGATCTCTGGAGAGAGCAGAGACTCACGTATCCTTCCCCCGATGCTCAAAGATATAAATCGAGCTTTACACAAGTTAGCCACTCTCAACCAACTTCGATGCCGTGACTCAACACGCCTCCTATGTACCTTCTATCGACAATCCCCGCATTCGCACACAGCGCATCAATCCGTCCATACGCATCCCACACTTTCTGGAACATGCCCGCCTGGCTATCATAATCCGCCACATCACATTCGTAGAATGTCGATGCGCTGCCGAGCTGCGCTGCGAACGTAGCGTTGGACTTTATATCTGCGATGGCGACGGTCCAGCCTTTGGACACGAGGCGCGAGGCGAGGGCCATGCCCATGCCGGAGTTGCCGCCTGTGACGATTGCTACGGGGGAGGTCGACGGCATGGTTGGTGGTTTTGTGGGAGTATGTAGTCCAGGGTGGAATCTGGGGGGATGGGGGTGGAGGACATATTTACGCGGGTCGCACTTCCGGAGATATATAGCTCCTCGCTCCTCGTGCACCGCGGGGTACAACTAGGAGTAGGATCATCGTCGTTGTGCCACTTGGCTTGCTTTTCGTGGGCTGCGGTGGTGAGGGGCTTGCATTGGGGTAGGCTCGGCTATGGTCGTCGTGTGTAGTCGGCTTCGGGCCGAGTACGATGCACTTCTTCTTCCCAAGTTAGCTCCTTTTGAACATATTGCTCGTAGCATTCATGCTGTGCGGCAATGAAAGTCTTTGAGCCATTTTATTCGATGCGATATACTATCTCTCGTTCGCTTTTTTGGGCTTCTGAGGAGGAATGTCCATGTGGTGATACTTTGGCCAGGAAAACCTTTCCCGTGATAGTACATGTGCCGATCGATTGTGAGCACATGGTGAATCAAGATTAAGAAACCAGTCGGTGTGTGATCAGGGTGCATGGTTCAAGTTAAGAGATGTCGATACACGTAGTCTCTAGAAGTCTGAGTGTGGTTCTACTACTGTGCAAAAGCTACTTTTCGCAGAGCTAGACATCACACTTCTTCACAGCATCTGTCTAAAACTTGAACCCCTTCATTATCTTCTCCATCATCTCTATACCCGTCAGCTCCTCAGCCGTAGGCCCCTTGTCCTCTTTCTTCTCCTCCTTGAACCCACCCTTCTTCATAATAGCTTCCATCATACGTATACCCTTGAGTTCCTGTAGCGGCGGGATATTCTCCAGCGCCGCTGCATCAAGGGCGTCGAAATCGACACCGGAAGATGGCTTCACGGCGTTCTGGACTTCAAATGTCTTCTCCGGCGTAACGATAAAGTCGCACTGTACCTCGGCAGCCTTTTCAGGCTTAATCCGCTCGAGGCCCAGATCCGCCTCGTCGACGACCTGACATGCGTGCGCGATCGCGACAGCAGGCACATCTCCCCGCAAGACTTTCACATCCTGCAGCAGCGCCCATTGGACCTCGAACAGGCTCTGTCCCTCCCACACCACCACGCCCTGCGTATTAAACGCCAGACCCCCAAACACGCACAAATCGACCTTGATACCTTCCTCCTGCATCTGCGCAAGCGACACATGCCGCCCCACCCCCGGCCTCTCCATCCCATCCAACCAACTCGCAACCCTCAGCTCCTCATCGGGAATGCGCGACGGGCTGAGCAGCACGAAGCCCCTGCGCAGCCGGTACGTTCCTACGAGTAGCTTCTTACCATCTTTCAGCGCGCGGTATCGCAGCTCTTCTAGGCTGCCGTCGGATGTGGCTAGGATAGTGGACGCGGCTTTGTAGGCTGGCAGCTCGACGAGGCGGTCTACGGCGTCCGAGGAGCCGCGGAAGTCGGGCGTGAAGGAGAGGAAGTCGTAGTGGAAGCGGGAGTCTGGGAGAGCGTGCTTGAGCAGTTCCTTGTAGACGTGCTGCCAGACGGTTTGGCGGCGGTCGGCGTGCAGCGAGGGTGACGCCGTCATTGTGTATTGTTTTAGGTAGCGAGTGGCGGGGGAGCAATCGTGGGTTGTGGGCTTTAGGTAGCGAGTAGTGTGGAAGCGATCGTGGGTTTGTTACTGCTGGAGGAGGCGCAGGCGCTGCCGTGGTGGGTGGATGGGGAGGCAAAAATCGATCGCTCGAGACATGCCGCAAGTGGACGGTGGAGGGGTATCGTCGTGCGGGTTTCACGCGGTGGCTTCTTGAGAGATGTTGGAGCTGACTAAAAGCTGGGCGGCGCGATTGGCTTGGATTCTCTTCTTTCTTGGCTATAATCTATAACTTGTAGCTTAAGATTCTATCGTGAATATGCGAACTAGGGCTGCATGTTAGATGAGGTTCGATCGATGACGCTTTTCCGGTCTTATTTCCGCGCCTACTTATCCGAGCCGGTATCCACGTCTGGGGCCGACACGCGACCTCCTCTTCTACAATACCTTCCAGTATATGATTTCCTACATGTGAACCTAACATTCATCTATGTTTTCCGATTCCCGCATCTCCTTCAGATGCAGACGAATCTTCCGTGAAGGGTTTCGCAACATACCTGAGCTCCAATGGCTGTATCACCAGATGTGTCTATGCAATCGGGCAGTGGGGTCCAGGATTCAGATGACGTTGAGATCGGGAACGTCAAGAAGCCAAACATGAAGAATTCGAATACCACCGAACTCGAACAACCTACAGGGCGTCAAAGCGAGAATGCTGAAAAGCTGCAAGCACAAAGAGAAAGACCAGTCTACCCTACCCACCAGAAGATATTTAAAACATTCCTATGGCTAGCCAAAGAACAATGGTTCCTCATAGCCATGGGCCTCATCATCCTGCTCGCATCCCAAGTCCAAGTCCCCTCCTCTCACCAAACCCTCAAACGCACCATCATAACCTACCTCTCCGTCTCAATAATCTTCTTCGTCAACGGCTGCACCCTCTCCACGCGCGTCCTGCTCGACAACTACAAAAAATGGAAAATCCACCTCTTCGTCCAGCTCCAATGCTACCTCGTCACATCAGCCGCCACATTCGCCATCGTCTCGCTGTGCGCCACAAACCCTTCCTTCATGGACCCATGGCTGCTGATCGGCTTTCTCCTGCTCGGCAGCGCGCCTACCACGCTGTCGTCCAACGTCGTTATGACGCGCCAGGCAAACGGAAATACCGCTCTTACCGTCGTCCAGTCCGTCATCGGAAACTTCCTATGTCCCTTCCTGACGCCCATTCTCCTGGAAATGTATCTTTCGAGCGGCGCATGGTACACGCGCGTCCTCATCGGCAGCAGCACCAACAGCGCCTACGCCGAGATCTACCGCCGCGTATTCAAACAACTCGGCCTCTCCCTCTTCGTCCCCATGGCCGCCGGTCAAACCGTACAGTACCTCTTTCCCCACGCCACGAAAAAAGCCATGATAGACTGGAAACTAATCAAGCTCTCCTCCCTCGCCCTCCTCACTCTGATTTGGCAGACCTTTGACCAGGCTTTCCGAAGCAACGCCTTCGCCTCCGTGCGCGCCTCCAACATCGTGTTCATCGTCTTCATCAACTTCGCGCTGTATGGCGTCTGGCTGGGCACGTGTTTTGCGGCTGCGACGACGTGGCTAGAGAAGCGGGATGTGGTTGCGTGCTGTTATTGTTGTCCGAGTAAGGCGCTGAGCATGGTGGTCCCGCTGAGTGCGGTCATGTATGTGGATTTGGAGCCGGTGGAGCTGAGTAAGATGCAGATGCCGGCGATTATCTTTCAGGCGGTGCAGGTGGCGGTCGGGGGGGTGTTGACGGGTGTTTTTCGGTGGTGGATTGGGGCGGATGAGGAAGGGGCGCGGGAAGAAGGGAAGAGTGATGGAGATGGTGTTGTTGGAGCTAAGGTTTGAGCAGAGAGATGGAAAGCTGAAATCGGGTAAATGCAGGCTTGCTATGCGTTTGCTAATCGCCCATTATCTAGCATCTCACGACCCCTCACCGGAAAACCCAATATCCTACCCCTCCCTAACGTCCCCATCCTCCTTAATCTCCCTCCCCCGTGATCCCTCCAAACATGTTCCACCAGCGCTTCCGCACCCTCACACGTCGTAATCCCCCTGGCAATCGCGTTGTATTGCTGTCTTTTCCCATAACTTAGAGCCAGCATTTCTCTAAGCTAAATATCTGAGGCGTTGAACAAAAGGCTTTTGTCAGCCTCAATATTCCATATCATCATCTGATGCCGCCTTTTGCACCTTGTGTGGAGATCTACGTGTTGCAGTCTTCCTTGGCGGCCGTATTGGACCCAGTGTTCCCTCTTCTCTCCCTCGTAAACTCCCTCGGAAACTACGAATTGCTCCGCCTTGAGGCCTTCGACTGTAATTATTTGCATGTCCTTCTTCGGGCCTGATATACAGATGCTCTGGGAGCGACGAGACTTTTGTTGAACGCGACTTGCTACTCGCCACATTGGTCGAGCGACGCCGCGCATCACGATTGGCAGCGGAAGACGTGCGACGATATTTCCGTAGACCGCGTTTGCTTGGTTCTTTGTCTTTCGGGGTCGTTGATTGGTGAAGTATTTCGTTGCTGGGCGGGGTTTGAACGTCGGGTACATTGACCTGGGTCTGCTCGGCTCGATCCTCAGACGAAGTTGTATGCGGGCCTAAGAAATGCGACAATGAGGTTATTTCTAGCATCTTGTTTTCTGCTATAGTCCATCTCGAGCCTGTAGATACGGTTTTCATCAGGCCAAGGGCTTCTAGCACTCGGTCGCAATATTCGGGCAGTTTGGAAAGCAGGGTCATCTCGCGCTTGTACCACGTCCGGATGATGCGGTTCTCCCAATTACTGAAGACCTCTTCGAGAATTTCGCGTTTGGTGTTGTGATGTGTCCAGCACTGTCGCATGGTTCCATTGAAGTCTTCCGTTTGATCTGGCTTGTACTCATTGAGTAGGAGACATGGAAGTTGTCTCTCTTCAATGAACCACCGAACACTTCTATGAATCGTTGCGTCCGATCGACTCAGTGCTTTGCGAACCTCAGAACTGCTTGGCTTATGCAGTTCGAAGTGGGATTCCCGAGATCCAGATTGGACGACGCGATATTGCCAGAAAGATTTTGGCATTTCAGGCGCACCTTCGTCAGTTAGTATGACTACAGCGAGGAAAAAATTGTTGCGTGATAGGGTCCAGGGATGAAAGCGTACCGGTAGTCAACGTATGTGAGAGCTCAACACCTCTTTTCATGTCCACATATGCCGGTGACAAGAAATCCAGCAGCCTGACCTCATTGAAACATAGATCCGTATGATTGACAAATTGTGCAATCATCCATACCAGGGTAATATTTGCAAGACCAACATCTGGATTGCCACCACCGATATCAGAATGATAACCTGAGAACCAGCACTGCTTGATTGCCTCTGATTGCCATAAGGTTGGCTGGAAGCCTTTTGTTTTTTCGTCAAGGGACAAGGCGTGGTAGATCTCTTCAATGTTTTTGGGAATCTCCGTTCTTATGAGAGTATCTCGCAACATGTTTCCGAGAACTGAACGAACCGAGTCCCAGACACCGCAGGCTTTGATACGAACGCCCGTTTTTAGTGACTTTTCGTCCATCCATCGACTCTTGAGTTTCAGTAGTGACTCTGCTCTTGTATCAGCCGCTCTTCTCTTGCTCAAGCCAAGATTTACATACTGTTTGCCCCCTTGCTCTCTTGCGTAATCCACCGTGGGAAGTATTCTAGAACAAAGTCTCCCAATCGATCTTTCCGAAGAATTCCAAAATCAGCAATCAAATGCGCTAGACATACTGCGACAAATGCGCCTCGAGAGAAGCCGGTAATGTAGATCTCGTCATTACCGTGATCGAAGTCGTATTTGGAGCAAAGTTGAAGATATGCCTTCTGGACGAGTTTTCCGACGCCTAGAGGGAGTGACATTGTTAGCAAAATACTCGTTCGTGCTTCTCAGGTCCCATTAAGGTCTACTAACCATCTCCAGTCACCCCCTTGTAGGTCTTTTCTAATAATGCAACGATCCCTCCATTCTGATTTCCAGTTCCCAATCCATTAATATAGATAGGGACCTGTAGTATTCCATCGCCTGATCTGCCCTGCACACAGTCATGGAATCTGGAAACATTTGTAGGCGTATCCCAAGGTCGTTCATCATGGTTCTTCCATGTTCCATCACAGCACACGATGATTCTTTTCATCTGCGAGGCCATCTTTACATCATTTTCGAGTTACAATCGTGCTATAGCAGGTGATATATAATACAGAGCGGTGACGGTAAGGGTTGATTGCTCCAGAATATGTATTCGAGCTGGGAATAAACTTATGACAAGAAGTCGAGATTGATAACTTATATTATCCTCGCGCATTGCTGTCTAAGCCCTGCAGTGTTGCCATGAAGGTGATCTAGGCTTCATCTTTCAGCTCAGCCTGCAAGCCCCTCCAACGTGGTTAGAGATTATTGGGCGAGGGGCGGCTGCTGCAGCGTCGCGTAAAGATCTCCAAGCCTCTACCCAAAACTAGAACTGTACTCCAATATGATTGCACGCGATGATTGCACGCGGGTTCAGCCGCGGCACCTAAGCTATGTAAGCACTAAGCAAGACTTTTGAACCGTTGGGCAGCAGTTCTGTCGCCGCCACTATGCATGTAAGCACTCGGCAAAAGCCACTAGATATCATTCAATAACGATACTGCTCTGGTAAGAGAGCTCCAGTACATCCACTGTGCAGCGCGATTTAGGCACCTGGAGGCCAGCTATGCCTGTGTTACTCGCCCATAAACACTCTGAAACCCACTACCAAGAGGCCAAAAAGCCTACCCCTCCCCAATATCCCCATCCCCCTCAATCTCCCTGCCCCCGTGATCCCTCCAAACATGCTCCACAAGCGCCTCCACTCCCTCACACACCGTATCCGCCTCCCTCCACCTCGAACACAATACGCACGCAAACCCGCCACCCTCTCGATGACACTTCACCAGAAACCTCGCTCCTACTAAGAACCTGCGGTCGGATCCGTCTTCCCGTGACGATGGCTTGAAGATCTCCCACGCTTTGTTCGCCGAGATGGGAATGTGCGTTGAGCATGAAGGGCAGCAGGGGGCGGTGCTGGAGAGGAAGGGGGTGGGGAGGGCCAGGGAAGGTGTGCGTTGGAGGGTGAGGGCGTAGGGGCAGTAGAGAGTGGGAGAGGGGGATTTGGGTTTGGATTTTTGGGGGCTGCGGGCGGGGCTGCGGGATGGTGGGCGGCGGTGGTGGTGGTGTTCCGGGGTCTTGAGGTTGTTGTCATCGGGAACGACGTCGTGCGGTGCGTGTACGACCGGTGTGGGTGGCACGGGGTATGCGCCAGGGAGTAAAAGCGTTGGATCCATAGGTGCTGGTGCAGGAAGCATACGCTGGTACTGCATGGTAAGGGCATCGACGACTGCTGCGCGAGCGGTGCGCGTGGTGGAAACAAGCTCCCTTAGGTGGTACGAGGGTGAATGGCGTGGGTACTCGGCGTTGAGGAGGATGTCTTCGTATGCGGAGAGGAGTCTTTGTTGTAGAAATATAATCTGCGCTTGGAGTTGATTGCGCGTGATTACTGTGGAGTATCAGTGACTGCTGGGAAGGGGAACGCAATAAACGTACAATCCCCAACAGCATATTTCTCGCCCAGACGACGATATCCCCGATCGTACTCCGCGCGTACAATCTCATACGAATGCTCTATGGACTCGCCGTCGCTATCGCAGGATTCGTCTCGTGGGCGCCTACTCCGGCTCCTCGATTCCCGTCGGCGATGTCCCCTGTCGTGTTCAGAGCGCGCATCTCGCTGATGATGTCCCTCGGGCTCAGACAAATGCTCTTCTATCTCTTGCTTGATGTCTTCCTTGATGCCTTTCTTAGTGTTCTTCGCCTTCTTCTTTAGCTTCCGGCATAGCTCGCTCGCGGAGCTGAATGATTTCGCTAGTGTGGAGACGAGCGAGACAACGACTACGATATCTTGTAGTACGTCTTTGGTCTGGTGGCGGGTCAGTGTGCCGGCTACCGTGTAAGTAGAAAGCTTCGTACGTCTCCGATCTCTTTTTTCATGAATATATCTGGCATGATGGCGTATTTCAGAAAGTGTCACTATCGCGCTGGAGAAGTTGAGTTTATATCATCTTGGAGTGAGGTACGCGTGAGTGCACAGCCATCTCGAAACTGACCGGTTGGTCACCAGGCACCGGCAGCGGCTGACCGACTCATTCCACAATCTGATTGCACGCGGGTTCGGCCGCGGCAGCTGAGCTGTAAGCATCCCGCGTGTGGAAACACGTTTCTGCGGCCCAGGCACATGATGTGAGGCGGACACAATCAGTCCAAAGACGTACTACAAGATATCGTAGTCGTTGTCTCGCTCGTCTCCACACTAGCGAAATCATTCAGCTCC
>Ga0181467_100508_pt1 | contig 19717 bp, 20 predicted proteins | sample InSIn5gowninarea_2_FD_119079 | JGI IMG/M metagenome (GOLD analysis project Ga0181467, IMG submission 119079) | Clean room microbial communities from NASA Spacecraft Assembly Facility at Jet Propulsion Laboratory, Pasadena, California, USA -... ... | reverse complement strand
ACCACCAGGCCTCATTCACAAAATCGGCAGTATCTCGAAACAATCCCATACATCTCAAAATCTCTCCTTCTATTGGCGCGCCAAACTTGTGCACCGCGCCTCACGCGCCGACCTTCAGCGCACATGGTCAAACACGTCCTACTGGATGCAACGGCTGCGAGATAATCCATCCTGCGCAGACCAGGAATATGACAACATAAAAGATGACCTAGATCACCCAGATGCCGGGCTCTCGTTCCATCTATCCTACGACGTCAAAAACCAATACACCGTCCCCATGGTCTCCAGCGTGCTAAACTACCTCCGCCCGACCACAAAACCACGAGTCGCCATCCTTCGTGACCAAGGCACAAACGGCCACGCTGAAATGGCATTCGCATTCCACAGCGCCGGCTTCACAGCCTTCGACGTACACATGACCGACATCATGTCCGGACGCGTCTCGCTCGCGACCTTCCGCGGTCTAGCATTATGCGGCGGTTTCTCCTTCGGCGACGTCCTCGGCGCAGGCCAAGGCTGGGCCAAAAGCATCCTGTTCCACCCCCCAACACGCGAGGAATTCGCAACATTCTTTAAGCGACCAGATACATTCACGCTAGGCGTCTGCAACGGCTGCCAAGTCCTCTCCAAACTCAAAGACCTCATCCCCGGCGCCGAAACATGGCCTAGCTTCGAACGCAACGAGTCAGAACAATACGAAGCAAGAGTTTGTATGGTCGGCATCTCTGACTCACCATCCCCTACCCCATCTACCTCTACCTCCACCACCAGCACCACAAATCCAACCTCCCCTAACCTCCTCCCCCCCTCCGTCTTCCTGCACCAAATGTCCTCCTCATCCCTCCCAATAGCAGTCGCCCACGGCGAAGGCCGCGCCTCCTTCTCCCCCCACCCCTCCACAAACGCCACCCTCGCAAAAGAATTCATAGCCACCGGCCTCGCACCAATCCGCTACCTCCACAACACGACTCTCAAACCCACGCAGCGCTACCCATATAATCCGAATGGATCGCCCGAAGCGATTGCGGGCGTGAGGAGTGTGGATGGGAGGGTGCTGGCGCTGATGCCGCATCCTGAGAGGACTGTTTTGGGGAGTGCGGCGGGGAGTTATGTGCCTGATCATTTGAGGGAGAGCTTTGTGGAGGGTGGAGGGGCTTGGGGACGGTTGTTTGGGAGTGTGAGGGGGTGGTGTGGGTAGATTTAATGGTTTGGTTTGGTTTGGTTGGGGTGTGAGTGTTTATGTGTGTGTGTATGGAGGGAAGGATGGAGAAGGAAAGGACAATGATGTGGTAGAGATGGAGTGATCAGATTTCGTTTGTGGTTACTGATGTTGTTTGGTCGTTCTAGTCATAAATATTCAAAAGTCTGAGAGTGCATTGCTGTGTAGGTACGTGCCAATGGTGATGAGTTCAGAATGAATAAATCCCATACATCTTCTCATATTTATTGATGATCACGGTATCTTAAAGTCTACGACACCCACGCAACCTCCCAAATCTGGCTTCGTCTTTATTTGCTACCTCGACTCAGAAAGAACGGCACTGCCCCGCTAGGATAGCTTGAACGAGAATAAATTTGGAATTGATATATATATATATTATGACTACGTATCGTACATTTCTCATACTTGGTACACTTAAGTACACTTAACCTAGGTACCTATGATTCGTGACTCCGTGTGCCTGTACATGTTATACAATGCTGTTTTCCTCATACACTAGTTCCTCATATAAATGCTGAAGCTGAACTGTTGCTGTACCCGTCCGAGGTCTAGTTTTTCATGTGCAAACATGCGTACTCCTCTTTCTTCTGGCTAATACTTGCTCTGAACCGCTGTCAATCTTCCTGCCATACTTTGTACAGTGCTCGTCCTTGCTGAGCATGCTTCGTCCGCACAACATCCCCAGAAGCGGGTGCGCTTGTGTTGATATGGTTGTGTCGTCTATTCCCCCTCTTGTTCCTTCAATGTTGGTTCATAGTCCCGTTGAATGTGACTGTAGTCAAGCTTCCTATTTGCGAAGCCGAAAAGAAAAGGCTTCGTCAGGATTTGCAGCTTGTTTATGCTTTTCGTGATCGAGGAGTACCGCTAGCTCTTCCGGTTGTCACAGCTCCGTTACTCTTGCTATCGTTACTTGCAACAGTACCCTCCGCGCCGGGCAGGGGCAGATCCTTCATTGCAATCAGTGCTTTCTTGCCAGTGTTTCGTCTCGGTCGTCCGGATTGTCCAGTCTTCTTGTAAGTCGCAAAATAGAATGAGATGAAAAGTAGGAGGTAAGAGGACAGAATGACAACTCCAGAAATAGCCGCGAACTCCTCGCCGGCGCATCGCCCAGCATTGGGCAACCAGGGAAAGTAAACATTCGCAAAGTAGGTGTAGGAGGCAAAGTAGACAAAGCCAAGATCGACAATGAACTGAGTAATCTGCATAATGGTGATGTATTTCTTCCACCAAATGCGTATGCCTCGGGCAGACTGGAAGTAGTACCTGGGCTTGTCAGTAATCTCACTCCGGTTTGGGGATCTGCATCTTCTTACCAGTACATAACAACGTGGACCGTCAAGTTGAGAGTGATTGGCACCCAGGAAACAGCCGTGTGGCCGATAAGTTGAGTGTAGCAAAGGAGAGCGGTTGCGCCATGGTGGTAGGTGTGGAGGAATGTGAGCGGCTTCTTCTTCAGGACCAGGAAGATGGTATCAATAAGTTCGAGATATTTCGTGAGATAATTCATCTAGCAAAGGTCAGCTGCGCTCGCTGAACTTTCCAGCTGATATACTCACATAGTACAAAGTGACCAGGGGTTTCGTCCAGCCTCCCTGGTAGCTGCAAATGGCATTGAACACCCCACCTCGCCAGATAGTCGGTAGAAGCTGCTCAATGAATAGAACCAGCATTGCACCACTTATTAAAGTCAAGTATAGATTGTGAACCATGAAGGGACCATTCAGCACAAATGGCTTGCGATTGCGCATTATTTCTCGTCCTCCAAATATAATAATGTAGTATGCGACCAAAGCAATGACTGTCTCTTTCAACGTCGACATATATGTTTCGCCAATTTTGAACTGGAAGTTCTCTGGAGCGTATCCAAACAGCGCCGAATAGAACTTGCCAAAGACTGGCCATATTTTCAAGCCGAAAGGTCGATCAAGTGTTGGTAGCCCAACCTCGAAGTCTTTGAAGAAACCCGCCATGTTGCCGACAAGGTGAAAATGGTCTTGGATCAAGAACGGTATGCGCAAGTTGAAGAATTGTAAAGAGCGACAAGAAACAGAAGAGAAAATAGGGACGGCACGGAGAGAAAGTGTTCGCACTTGTGATTGAGGATTCAACACGAGTTAAATCGATTTCTTTGCGACGTCAGGGGAAAATCTGCGCGTGTTCCTGCACGACTTTTACGAGTAACGCCTCTGGGGAATCATTAACGAACCCTTTTCTCCGTTCATTGAGCACTGGACTGATTGCACTGTGCCAAGCATTCACCTTTCTGCTTCTCCGATTCGTGCAATTCAACAGGTCAATTTCCAGGGGTGCGACTAACGCCGTTTATCGTATACAATACGACACCCGCAGCTTCTCTCAGCCATGTTCAACGATGTCAACAACGGTCCCGGATACAAATGTTGCATTTCTATACTTCTCCACTATCGTGACCAAGTTGTCATGAAAACGGTGCGACAGTCCGTGGTGGATTGTTTGTCAGGAATGTACTGAAACACCATTGAGGTAAGTCTACCGGCGGCTAATGCTCGGCCTCTGCAACCACTTGCAAGGTTTGGAATTGTTCTTGCGCTCGCAGCCTCGTGACTTCTCCGTTATGCTTGCAAGGCTACCCTTACACTTCCCTGACCAGCTCTTTTCATGACTTCAGATTAAGCACTGTATTCCAACAACAACCACGTCTCACCCCACACCACTCCTTATAGACCCTTCGCGACAAATATTATGGCATCCCACGCCCTACGAGCAGCTGCTCGACCATCCTCATCGTTATTCCGACCTGCCGTCAGAGCTGCGTCAAGAGCTCCACGTGTAGCTCCTAGCACTACAATTCTGAGCGCGAGGGCTCCTTTCAGCTCCTCTGCTGTGCAACGAAGCGCTGAACACGGCGAAGAAACTTTCGAGGAATTTTCACACAGGTACGAGTGCTCGAATAATGCCACAATTCAAAAATCGGGAGGATGTTTCAGATATCACACCACTTTTGGCAAATACTGTTCAAGATTGTGAGGCATGGGCTGATAGCATGCGACACAGATACGAATCCGAGTTCGACAAGGTACAAGATGTTTTTGAGCTGCAGGTACGGTCATGAATAGCTTAATTCTAGGGGAGCTGCGTCTAATATGCCGCAGAGGAATTTGAACAACGCTTTCGCATACGATCTTGTCCCTTCTCCAGGTGTTATCACAGCTGCTCTCAAGGCTGCGCGAAGGGTCAACGATTTCCCCACCGCTGTCAGGATATTCGAAGGTACGCCGCACCACCAATTGCCATTACAAGAAACACTATACACAAAGGGAAGTACTGACATTCATTACAGGTATTAAAGCAAAGGTTGAGAACATTCACCAATACGAGGAGTATCTCAACGAATTGAAGCCTGTGCGAGATGAACTCGGAATTAATCTCAAGGAGGATCTATATCCTCAGGGCACCGACAGTCCATTCTACAACCCATAGACCACGGCAAATACCATCCTTGTTTTAGAGGCGCAGTTAAGTCAAAGACATCCGGGCTTTGCAGCGATAGCACAAGTTGAGTTCTCATCTGAACTAAAACGAAAGAGTCATTCTCAGGGAGGCCGTAGTTATTCGATGTGTATATGGTCATCCTTTTTGATTGCATTGACGAATATACCTGTACAGCACTAGGAATCACCTTTACGATCGAGTCCATGCATGTGTCTAATACCTCACCAATCCGGGTACTTGCGCTCACATGCTTTGTCAATATGTGCTCCCAGAGCTCATACCTTCACTTACTGCATACAGCCTTTATTGTCTTATGTTATCCCTGCCCCAGAGGCCATTACGACTTCTATATGCCCGATGTAAAGCAAAGTCCCCTGCTTCTTACGAACTCTTCCCTTTGCGTTCCAAGCACATCATCCCAAGAGTGTCTGGATCTGACCTCTGACTTCCTTGACCATCTGCTATCCCTTGTCTTCTAATGCTGGAACTCACGCACTGCCACTCCCCAACAAGACCCAGCATAATTCCAAGCAGACATTGTTCACTCCTTTCTACGTCTCTTACACGCCTTTACTCGCGCGAAGACACTGGACCATATACATCCTCTCACTACTACGTGTCCTAGAGTTCAAGGACACCACTAGTATCGGTGTACACCACAGTCATTACCTACACAGCCACGTGAAATGCATGTACTGTTATACTGCACAGTGCTTGACAAAGACTTTGATGTTCATACATAAATACATAACCTACAAATTTCTGTCTCAGCCTCTGACTCAACGTCGGCCTCATGGATGCTTTGGAAATAAAAGAGTACCCACGACAGCATTGTGCCAGCTGAGTCAATGACTGGTCAAGGCCCCAGCAGTCTGAGTGATGCAAGATACTTATACTCCTATCCACAGCCACAATCCATCATCGTACATATATCTTGGGATAAAGTACTAGAAGATACACTCTATGCCGTGCCAATATGCTTGAACCAAACAGGTCTGCAATCCTCCCTCTGCAGGAAGCTCTCGCCATCATAGAACTGGCCTGGCGTGCATCCGCGACATTTGCCCTCAGGCCTGTTCGGACAGTTGTAAAAAGGGATGTGGTTGTAGCCTATGTCCTTGAACCAGTGGACTTTACTCGAGTCTTCGAACAGGCCTACACCAATAGCATGTACGGGGGCGTCGCCCCATCGCTCGTAGAAGAAGCCGCCTGCTCGGTCTAGATGGTTGAAGTAGTCCTCGTATGCCTGGCTGCGGAAGAAATTGAGGTCCGCGATTTCAAAGTTTGTCCAGAAATGGCATGTGGAGTAGCCGTGGGCTTTTAGGTTGTGGTCTGGTCGGTGCGTGCTGTCTGTTAGCCATGCGAGTGCGTTGTTGGTTGCGAGATGTTCGGGGTGGGCGGCGAGAAATTTGATTGTTTCGGGCCAGAGAGAGGGGATAGATTCGGGGGCGTCGTAGAGGTTGATTGTGAAGCCGTAGGTTTTGTTGTGGTCTTGCATGTAGCGGAAGACGTCGTAGTCGACGTCGCAGAAGAACTTTACTTTGGGTTCTACGCGCCAGTAGTATTGTACGTCCTTCAGTGCGGGGTGTTTGTAGAAGAGGCCGCTGTTCCAGCGGCACATTTTGTTGTAGCTGATTTTACCAGCGTATTGGACGTCGTTTTCTGTCAGGATCTTTGCGCTTTCTTCGTAGAGGTCGTTTGAGATCCATGAGGGCACGTCCCAGTGCTCGAGGGGGATAAGGTGATAGTTACATTTTGCTTTTGTAGCGGCTTGAGTACGGCGCTTGAATTCTTCGGTGAAAGGGACATCATTGAAGAATGTCCAGGGGTAGTTGAATTTGTGGTTCCATGTATCTTCTAATTCTCGCATAGTGGGTAACAGACTTTCTAACTCTTCATTGCGCACAAGTGTGAGAAGAGTGGCGTTTATGCGCGCAGACTTAGGGCTGTCTGGGGAGTAGTCGTTGTCCGTGTGTCGCCATAGTGGCTCTGGAGGTTCGGAGACAGGATCGAGGAGGGGATCCTTCTCCCAGTATGTTATCTTCTCGCCGCTATTGACATCGACCGTCGAAGGGAGGTCTATGGGCCTGGGTTGGTGGTATTGCGTAATGTAGATAAGGCCGAATATGAGGATGATGCAAAGGGCACCGAGAAAACGGATCGGTCGTGCTACACCCATGCTTGTTGGTATTGATGATGGTGTATGGAGGATCGTTGCCACATTGCTGATATAATTATTGAGACATCGATGTTCAACACCGATGCGTTGGGTGGGTGTCTAGGTACAAACTGACACACTGAAGTTGCGAACTCGTTTGGCTTTCTACTCGCATGCGCACGCACCAGAAATGACATGGATGAAGATGGAGTCGTCTCTGCACGGTTGCCGCAAGCCAAGAACTTTAGCATCACGCGTTAAATTGCACAACGCGTGTCCAGTGATATTGCTAGTATCCTCAATCATGTATCAACTTCATATCAAGAGCTGATCGGCAACATTGCATCCGGGTTAAATCTTAACGCCATGCTCGAGCGTAGGCTAGCTGAATTGAAAGCAAGATGGCTACACCGGCCACCTTGAACACCTGGCTCGATCAGCTCTCCTCATCAATACTCAATCAACACCCAGCCACGGCACAGAAGCGAAACAAACTGCAAGTTGCATTTCGAAGACGCGTGAACAGACATAGCTACGGTCGAACGAACCAGTTTGAGGTCTCGGAGAAGCTCGATGGACTCGAGGAGAAATTCCAGATCCTGACGCTGGACAACCTGTCAGATGCACTGCATCAGCGACGTTCAGAACTCAAAGACTATGAGCATCATTGGTTGCCAGATGCCCTTGATCTCTTGCTTCATCTGTCAGGCGATCCTGCCCGTATCTCAAGGGTCATAAAGCTTTACCACGTTTCTCCCAAAATAGGATCTTCTCCTCCTTTGAAGTGGAAGGATATCTTAGCCGACGATCCCATCGACCGCAACGATCTGCTGTGGAGAGTACCGGATTTCAAAGATCACAGTGACTCAGGTTATGATGACGAGGATGAGTTCTCAAATACGCCGAGCTCACCACCTTCTGCCAGGAAGTCAAGAACGCAAATTCGTAGTCCACAGTTGACCCAACCAGATAAGCTCGTGTACGACATAGACGTTCAGGAAGACGCAGTAGATGTTCTACAGGAAATTGAGACCAGGAATGTTCTTCAGTCAAGGCGGATGACAGAGTTGCAGCTCGTGCGAGAGGTTATATTTGTTCTTCGAGGTCTTCCTTCAACACTCTTCGTCCAAGAACAAGGTGTCTATCATCTCAATTCATCACTTTCCGTTCGTGGCATAGTTGGCGAGGTCCTCCACCACATCGCTGAACGAATTTTTGCGTTAAGGCTTTGCATTGACCAGATCTCGCAGTGGCTCACCAAAGACTCCGAGTGCCTATACATAACCACAATGAAGAGCGCTGCCGAACTCTGCGTTCAGCACTTCTCAGCCGCGCTGGATAGAATTCAAGAAAATTTGGTTGACAGCAAGGAGAATTTTGTGGTAAGCATAACGCAAGTCATTGATGCAGTCGAGGATTTGAGCCTGGAGGTCCAAGCCATTGCGCACTTTCTAGAGTTGGTTGAACCACAGGACCCAATTAATTTCCTTGAAGTTCTATACAAATCCACCAGCGATGTTCAACTGCTTGGGGAGCCTCGTAGCTATCAAGCTTTGCTTTCTATACTTTTACCTAGCCTAACGGCTTACTTACAACCTGTATGGAGGTGGATCGAGTCTGGTGCAGTTGAACAGGAACCAGGCTTTTTCGTTAAGGTGCGTGCTACAAAAATAAACCTCAGAAATCTCTGGAATGAGCAATTCACAGCAGAACGCACTGGTTCAGACAGACCACTATACTTTCTGCTCGACTCTTTGGACAAAGTATTGTCCTGTGGCAAGACTGCTGCCTTTATTCACCACCTCGAGCTGAACTTTGTGTCAATGCCACAAGCCAGAAGAATTCGATTGCAATTTGAGACGTCTCTCAAAGCGTTGGCCTCTGATCTTCAAATTCCCTTTGCCGCGGCATTTGAGAGTCTTTGGCAGGAACATATTTCCTCATTGTTGCAAGAACATACAGCCAATTTGAAGTTCCTGCTTGACACTAATTGTGGCTTCACATACAGTTTCGATGCCATTGATATGATATACCTTGGTCAGGGTGGCGCCATATTGGCCGACGTTGAAGATAAGATTTTTGCCAAAATTGACAGGTGTACCAACAGCTGGAATGATCGATTCTTGATTGCAGATTTGCTTGAGGAAGCTTTCGAAGCAAATGGATCACCACGCCTAGCAGACGCCATAACGGTTCGCTCCACCTACACTTCGTCAGAAACGATGCAAAATAGAAGGAGGTCAGTTCATATCCTGAACGCCGTAGCGTTTGAGTACAACCCTCCTTGGCCAATAGCCAACATTATTGGTGATGATTCCATGGGTGCGTACCAACGTGTAGCACTTATCCTCATGCAAGTTCGGAGAGCCAAGTACTGTCTTGAACGGACTGGCTATACGTGTGCTTCAACGCTCCCTCTAAGTGAGCAGGTTGGGTTGACGGATCAGAAATTCGCACAACTGCAGGCCTTTACTCTCGGCAACTTTGTCAATACTCTGTACAGTCATCTCGCAACCACCATAATTCCTCCATTGACAAAGTCTATGAGAAGCAGCATGGTGAACGCGTCGACCATGAATGACATGATTGAAGCTCATCAACAGTACATTACACGGTTGGAACTCTCCTGCCTTGCAGCTCCAAGGCTTAAAGTCCTAAGACAAGCCCTGTTGACACTACTAGATTTCTGTATTCGCTTCTCAGATCTGGTGTCGGACCTGACAGCAGCTAAGCAGGATAGTTCCGATCATGGGACAGGCTCTTTCAGATCAGCTCGAAGTTACCACCGAACTCATAGTACAGCAAGGGACGTTGCTACTTCTGACTCTGATGATGACTATGACGGAATGGGAAATGCGGTCGAAGATGTTCACGCTTTCAGAAGACCTGTCAAAGCTACCACATCCGTGAAAGAGCTGCGGGAGCTTAAAGAGCAATTTACCAAGCAGCTTGACTTCTTCGTGGCTGGATTGAGGGGCGCAAGTAGAGGTGCACAGCACGCACAAGACTTGGAAGGTTTAGCAGACCGGTTGACATGGAACACTAAACTATAAGTACTTGTTGCTTTACGTGAGTAGAGCTTACGCCTTGCTCAAGACACGATATACTGTGTTTGAGTGAGACCATACAGTTGTCGAATCAGGTTCGACTAACGAATGTCTGCGTCCTGCCTTGCTTTATATTTGTGCGAGCCCTTCGAGTCTTCTCACACCTCCAGCAAGGACAGACAGATTTACTCTTTACAATACAGTTTGATAGGGTAAACTTTTATTTGTTCTGACGTCATATGACTACATGGTCAGCCACTTCCGATGTTCTTCTTCTAACACCTAGAACACGATTCAATATGTAAAGACTTCGGACCGCTTACAACCAACCACACTCCACTCTTATACACCATCAACGAATATAGCCACAATTCCAGAAACAACTAACCCATCCCGCAATCAAGCACCCTGAAGCATCCAGACACAAACCTCCTCCCTGCAACCCCAACCACAGCCATGACCCGTACGTCCTATCCCCTCCCGAACTATAAACCAAAACCCCCCGAAACCACTAACCAGCACCCAATACTGCAGAACCAACACACCCCCTCCCATCCTCCCTCCCCATCCCCACCGACGACGGCGCCTGCACCCACCTCCTCAACACCACATTGCCATCCACCATAGCCCTCCCATCCACATCCAACACCCAGGTCACCCTCTCAACCCTCCCCGGTCTAACAATTTTATTCTTCTACCCGCGCACCGCCGGCCCTAACGAGACAGTCCCCGACTCTTGGAACGCCATCCCCGGCGCCCGCGGCTGCACACCCCAAGCCTGCTCCTTCCGCGACGCCCTCCAGGATCTGCATAAACTCGGCGTGACGAATGTTTTCGGCATAAGCACGCAGAGCACAGAGTATCAGTGCGAAGTTAAGACGAGACTAGGGTTGGAGTATGATTTACTTAGTGATGAGGGTTTAAAGTTGGGAGGGGCGTTGGGACTGCCGGTGTTTGAGTGGGAGGGGAAGAAGGTTTTTAAAAGGGTTACGCTGGCGGTTGATGAGGGCAAGGTGGTGAGGGTTTGGTATCCTGTTTTCCCGCCAGATCGGAGTGCGGAGGAGGTTTTGGAGTGGTTGAGGGGGAGGGATGTGAAGGAGAGTTAGATGGTTGATTATGGTATGTAGTAAATTGTTCATTATTCATTCTCGGATTCTTTCAGGAACGGGCAGACACATGTTTGGGGCTCTCTATCCGACTACAGTTTCAAAACCCCGACTTGCGCATTGACATCCCTCCCATCATCCCTTTTCAACCTCATGACCTTCTCCCGGTCCCTCCTCCAAGTATCCCAGGCCTCGCTCCCGATATCACCAACGCGCGAACTCAAGTAGCTCAGTACCGCGGCTCTCAAGTTAACTAATCGCGCCTCTTGACTCGGCCAGTCATCACCGCCGACATCGTGGATCGCGTTTAGGATCACGTCTGATGCAGGGTCTAGCAAACATCCGCTCTCGTGAGTTAGGGCCTTGCCCCATTGGTTGAGGGAGTTCTTTTGGCTGACAATGTGGGAGCGTACGTTTTCGTCTGAATCGGACATTAGGACTAGTAGTGTTGGGATTGGAGATTGCTCGTTTGACTTTGAGCCCTGTGTTCGTCCGGATTGCGATGATAATTGGAGAACGCCATTCTTGCCGATCGAGCCGAATGTACGTTGGAATATATGGTCGCCGAGATCGTGGGAGAAGAAGTCTTCAACGCTCGGGTTCTGCGGGCTGTCAGGACTGACGAGACTGAGGAATCTTTCTATATTGATTGGTGCGGGCGCGAACAGTGGTTTTGTAAGATTCATCGGCAATATGACATTTCGTCTGTCCTTCTCCGCTGTGCTTTTCACGATTTTCATGGCGGCGTCATAGGCTTTACGTGTCTCGGGGGCATCTTCGTCGTCAATGGTGTGGAGAACAGCGTCGCGGTCTGATACTGGTGCTTGTAGGATTGCACCCTCTACAGACGGCCTTGCTGCGTTTCGTGGGTTCAGGGGGTTTAGGGCGGTGAGGTACCGCATGATATCCTGGCAGCCGGTGGAGTGGCCCATTAGCACGATGTCGATGTACTTGTGGGTGTAGAGTTTGGTGCGGATGAAGGTGATTGCTGTTGCCATCTCTTCGATGTCGCGGTCTATGCTGAAGATGCCCCATGCTCGACCAGCGCTGGAGAGTTGCACGTGCATTACCCGCCAGGGTTGATGGCTGGTGGAGCTGATGAGGAAAAGGTGTGCGAGGTCGGAAACGTAGTGAGGGTGGTTGAATGTGTCAAACATGCCGCCGACAAAGAGTAGGATGTGGTCTGGAGGTTGTGAGGCATGGCTGGAAGGTGGAGCACTGCTTGTGGGGCCATATGGTGTATGCTCGAGGAGGTTGAGGTTACGTGAGGGGTGGTAGACGTGAAGAATACTGGATGTCATGATGGTCGTGTATTGTCAATGTTTCTTGATGAGACTATAAGTTATACCAATTGTAATGATTAGTAGTCATAGGACTGCTGCTTTAATGGGAGCCCGACCATGAAGCATAAACTAGTGGTGTGACTGAGGCAGAGGCGTCGTGATCTTTGTTATTGGCTTTGAAAGAAATACTGCCAATCGGTGTTGCAGAGTCTTGATGTTCTGTGGACAACATCAGACAAAGTACTGCAAGACTACAGTATGTGGTTATCAACAACGCAGAGAATGGACAAGGGAATGAGCAGAACAGAAGATGACCTCGGAAGGCCAGTACTTCGGCTGTCCACTTCAATCACGAATGCAAACGCCACACCTGCCTCTTTAGGTGGTACGGCGAACTTCGACGACCAAAGCGGGAATACCACGTTCGGTGCTACGGCATATTCCAGTCGCGCCACCTTCTCGATTGGGAAGTCTTCGACCAACTTCAGAGCCCGATCACTTACATCTCACTTCGCTTCACTTTTGATCACTCCACTTCCTGTGATCAATGATGTATCTATGATTTGTTGTCAGTGACCATTGTGTATGCAAAGAGTACTATTTTCGTGATTGAATGAATGCCTTTACTTGACTGACATGTCCAGAAATCAAAAGGACAGTTATATATAGCGCGTCAAAGTTGAGTGTTAGTGATGAGTGCACTGGGTTTATGAGGTCGAAGTGGACAATTTTATTCGGTAGTATCTGTTCTCCATCATCCCACTTTACATATTGCCATCACTTCCCTGTGCATGTCTCTCGCCACCTATTGATATCCTGTCGTTGTGCTAACGATGTCTAACTGATTCTCGTCTTGTGCCTGCGTAACGTTTCGTGGAGTATTCCATCCAGACCAGATTCTAGCCACCCATCTTAGCATCAAGTCGTCCTGTTGCTGAAACCGGCGTCAAACAGGCCTTAGGGTCAGCGCTCGATCACTCGTGTAACCGAGACCAGGTCGTCCTGCATGGTGATCACCTACTCCTCAAACGCCGTCTGTCATTGACCTACCGGAGCTCGCTTCAAACTAGCCTGCTTTCATTCCTGTCTGACAGGCATAATCTCTCATTGATTTGTATTGGAGCCCTCAGCATTCATCCCATTCTATTTGATGAACATACCTTCAGCTCTTCCCCAGAAGCTCCTCGTCTTGTTCACATGGTCCAGTCCAAGGCTGTCTTCGTCATGTGCAATCTCATGCAAGATATCGTGATCTTCCAAATATCGCACTTGAGCTTTCGAATATGGGCCTTTGGCCACAAGGGCGAACTTAAGATTTTGGAATAGTTTGCCCTTGATGCCGGTCCGCTTGCTGAGACGGTCCTTCGTATCGCTGAAGACTTCACCAGGTTTGGTAACAAATTTAAAAGGTATTCCATGAGGTTTGTTCGCTTCTTTGTCAAAGTGGAAGCAGTATATTGGTTTGTCTTCATCTGCAGCTTCGATCTCTTCTTCCGGTATCCGCTCAATGTAGAGGGTGATGAATTCTCCGATCGTTGCCACATTGAAATCACTTGGTAGTTCGCGCGTGATCTTACCAGCAGCGACTTCAAGGACTCGGAACTCTCGCAGGTCCGGTGGTGGACTTAGCTCATTCAGCTTGGTCTTTCTTATCACACCAGTGATGATATCGCTGACAATGCCTTGTCGGGGCACTAGAACCTCGAGTGGTTCCTCTTTGACAATTCCTTCTGGTAGATACGTTACCTTCATGACCTTTTTCGTTTCAAAATCTTGCAACGACGTTTCCAGAACTTCGTAGTAAAGAGCGTCTGAGCGCTGTTGCGAGTACGCTCCATATGCTGTGAACGGTACTTGCAGGATTTGATACAGGTTTTGTTGCATGTTTCTTTTCACCCAGCCTTTTAGCTTCCCTGTAGTCGCGTGCACTGTTGCAAATCGAAGATGTGTAGCAGGAACATCAAGGTATTGACCGACTTTTTCCGAGAACATCTCATAGCTCATTTTCTTATTCAAATCCAGCTGGAAGACTTTGCCTTCATTTCCTGGTCGTGGATGAAAAGAAACTGGTATCTTGTTCAAGAGGTAGTCGTAGTATTGACGAGCATTGGCATATGTGACATGATCGATGTCAATCCCTGGATTCTTCTCATGCTCCTGGAAGCAAATAATGTCACCGTCCTGGATTTCCGAATGTCCAAAACTTAAACTTTCTTTCATTTGTTCGATCATATTGAACTTAATTTCTTCGTACAGAGATATTTTCCTGCTGTCGTTCCAATTCATTATCTTCCGGATGTATGGGAAGAGGCTGTCAACTCTGTCGTTCTTATTAACATAGACGTGACTGATGCCTACTAAGTCTTGCTGGTTGATGTCAAAGTATTTCAAGAACACCAATATGGGATGGTTGCCGCCGTTCTTGAAGATACCATCTCCGCTGACGTCGGGCCATTCGACTCTGCCGGTGTCCTTGTCCCGCTCCCGAGTTTCGGCCCAGAGATAGAAGGGCTTACCTTTGGAGCTATGTCTGTGCCATGCGTCTTCGATGGTCGATTCGTTTTTGATCGGCTGATCAGGCCGGTTTGTCTTATTTTGGCGCCCGACCATGACCCAAAAGCGTACTTCATCCGCCTCAACTCCTAGCTCCGGAGCAACTTCAGCAGCGAAATCTGTCACTTTCTTTGCCCGCAGCACTCTCTTGAACGTAGCTGCTGCTGGATCACCGGTTTCAGCCTCGTAATTGGTAAGGTCGAACCAGTGGTGTTTCTGGAAGGATTTATCAGATATGAGACCAAGACCGACGTAGAGATGTGCTTCTTCCTTCTCTTTTCTTCGTCTTTCCATTTCGGTTTTCTCCTCCGATATGCGTTTGTCGATATGTGATGGGATGTCATCGTCTTTGACACCTAGCAGAACCTGATCAACTCTGCTCTTTCTAATATACACCAGCATGTAAGCATTCATTGATCGTTTCGTCGAGGCTCCTCGCATGTAAGGCTGTCGTTGTGCAACAACGCCATTAGCTGTAGCAGGATATTCTCCTCCATAATTCTCCTCTAATACTTCCTTTTTCGTCGCTCTCGTGACTCTGTCATCATCGAACTTGTAGAAATAACCTTCCCTAGTCGGCTTGAGAAAGGCGTAATAGTGGCCTGCATTGAAGTCGCCACTGTGTACTAAAACTCCGTGTAGTTGATATACCCAAGGTTCGTTTTTGTCGGCTTCGGCCGAGAGGTATGGAGTAAGGTCGATCTCCTCCGGAAATTCATGTCTGTCATTGACTTTCATCATGGCATCTCGGTTGATGTCGTATTCGAAGCGCTTTAGCTGTAGGTGTAATACAGGTGGAAACGATTCGAATATCACACCCTTTTTAGCATCTTGAAGGCCATGTGGCGGACCTGCATCATACTTATTTTCGCCCTCCAAGGTTTCCACTTGAATATAATCTTTGAAACTGTCATCCAGGTTTTTGTTTCCCCGTACATTGAGTTGTATGTCCCAGAAATCCTCTTTTCTAGAGGACTCCATGTCCACATTTATACATTCGATGTAGGTCTTCATTTTGCCGACGAAGAGCTCGGGCAGGGCCGTCTCCGCAGCGGTTCCCTTCATTCGTGTCTCTAATCTCTCCATCAGTATCCTGGAAAGTTCCTGTACGTCTTGTTGCTCAAAAATCTGCCGTGAGTCCCAGCCAAAAGAACCTGTAAGCTCATTCGTCGAAACCGCACCTTGGTCTTTCTGCAAGCGATAAAAAAGTCTTTGCAAAGTCCATGCGCTGTTCTGTCTGCTGGCTTCGTCTTGAGTTGGTATCTGGTATACTGCTTTTCGGAATGCATCTGTGAAGTACAGAGATTGAAGCAAGGAGTTGAGGTAGCATGTCGCGCCCTGATTTTTCAAACCAACCATGCCAGTCTCTTTCTTCGAATCATAGCCATCGAAGTTATGCCACAGCACACCAGTTGGATCCTTGATTTTACGCACGTAGGCGGTCAACTTGGCTTCATCGTTCTCGACAAGCGAGCGAGAGTGGCCCTCCCATGGGGAGTGAAAGGCCTTTCTGAGTTCAACGAACCTCGTGAAGCCCCAGTCCGCCTCTTTGCCATTGAATCGGTGATTCGCATTGTGTACCTTAAATATCGTCGGATCGAGCGGGTTCCAAAGAACAAGAGCGAATTGGAGGCAGGCATACCAGTCCGTAGGCGGCTCATCTTCGTAGCCATGTTCGAGGTAGAAGGAGGCGCAATCCACACTATTGCCCCAAGGAAAGAAGAGGACTCTCCAGGGTGCGCCACCGCATTCAAAAACAGGACCATGTTCTCGGCGTGTTAATTGTCGCCATTTCTCTATGTGCCAAGTGTTTATTATTTCGTCTTCAACCTCGAGGTCATCGAGGGGAGGAAACACATGCTTCTTAAATGTCTCGACTGCTCATCTTGTCAGTAAAGAGTTCAAAAGGCCGTCAGCTTTGCCTACAGTCGTCCGCTCGCAAGGGAGTTTCCTGGTTGTCTGCGTCGGTCAAATGAACATCGTGAGCACTACCATCCTGCTGAGTAGGTTGATCGTAAGGGTCTATGACCATATCTGGACCGGCTAGCTGTTCATCGCAATCCATGACGCAAGGTCAGCTTGTGTTCACAATTCTGCTATAATAGAAGATCAAAGGAGCGTAAGAAGGACCTACGTTGTCCATAATGGTTGCAGTCAGCGGTTGCTGACTCTGCACTAATGGTTGTCTGCAGGTCGCGTAAAGAATGGAAGTTGCCTTCGTGCAGTTGTGCAGTCGCTAGTGCGATGGTGTGGGACAAACTGCTCGAGACTGAGGATAGGTAGAGAAGTTGGGAGGATACGGATGGGATGGCGGAGGATGCACTTGTCTGTCAATAAAGCATAATGGCAACAAACGAGCAAGCAGGACAATCCGAATGTATGAGCTACACCATAGTAATTCTTTCCATCAAAGCCTCGTGTATGCACGAAACCTGGGATTCGTTGACGGTGACGTTGCTGGTGGACGCCCGTTTGTACACTAAAACTTTCTGGCTCGTTGTGCGACCTGCGCTTTCGACCAGTATGAGTCTGACCAGCAAGACCAGGTCGTCCTTTTCCTTCATGCCTCTTACATGATGACTATTACATGGCAAGAGTTACGCCAAACATCAATACATTGCAGTCATTAAATGTTCGCCTTGTCCAAGGACTGATATCTTGAATACACACCGCTGGTGCCTTTCTAGCGCAGCATGAAGAGAAGCTCTGTAGAACAGAGTTCGGAAGCATATCCCGCATCGCGCGCATGAGATGATACCGGCGACGTCTTTACGGGTCAGGGCGTTGTCAAAGCCACTGCGAAGCCTTTTACTGACACCACGTTGGATCTCAACAGTTGTGCCATCGCCGCCGAAATGGCGACCCACGTCAGCCTTGGACGAATGGGTCGATCGACCTATACGACCCATGAGTCTGCGTCAGTTGTTCTTCTTTGGCAGGACACTGACTGAGGGTCGGTTGATCAGCTCAGCCAACTACGTCCGTAATGAGCTGCCTACTCGAATCGCTCACCGCCTGCGCGAGATGCAAAAGCTGCCCTACGCAGTGGTCACCAATCCGCATCTGTCTCATGTCTATGAGCTATACTACAAGTCCTTCGAGAGCTTCAGGAAGCTGCCTGTGGTTAACACCATCGAAGACAACGACAGGTTATGCAAAGTGATTAGTGAGAATTTGAAGGAACATCTGACCGTAATTCCAAGGTTGGTCATAGGAGTGCTGGAATGTCAAAATCTTGTGCCTGCTGATGATATGGACGCTTTTGTCAACGGCACACTGAGAGCCAGAATTTCTAGGAGGGTAATTGCGGAACAACATCTCGCATTGACCGATACTTACAACTCTCCCGGACACAGTCCGCATCCCAGCTCAGAAAATGATTTTGTAGGCGAGGTTCTGCTAAGGTGCAATGCTGAGGAAGTCATTCAAGGTTGTGGCAAGTTCGCCCAGCAAGTCTGTCGCGACGCAACACCTGGAATAGCAGTACCCGAAATAAACGTTCGTGGTCATCTTAAGGCGACATTCCCCTACGTTTTGAACCATCTGGAATACATCGTTGGTGAGCTATTACGAAATTCAGTGCAAGCAGTGATGGAGAAATCCAAAAGAACAAAGCAGCCTCCACCACCCATCGAGGTGTTGATATGCGAAGCTTCACAGCACGTTGTTGTTCGAATCTCTGACCAGGGCGGAGGCATACCGAGGGAGCTCCTGCCATACCTGTGGTCTTTCAATAAGGGACCACGAAGCCGGGATCGTTTGGCGAATCTTAGCCAAGTGCCTGCGATGGCTGCGACAATGCAGGACATTAAGACGACACCCGCGCCTGGTAAGTCAAAGGATTCTTCGTTGAGCTCACTCTCATCTAGAGATCCAAAACTACGGTTAGGGATGGGTTTGCCAATGAGTAAAGTGTATGCAGAGTACTGGGCCGGAGGATTGGAGTTGCATAGTCTGGAAGGATATGGCGTTGACGCGTTTCTACAGATCTCCAAGCTAGGCAACCAGAATGAGCAGCTTAGCTCGAGAGCCAGTATCGATGCAGTATGAAAGTCGTGTTGGAATTTTCTAGCCCTCGGCTCAACCAAACAACTTGAAGACAATCTACCATAGCAAGAACAAAACGCATGAATTCAAATGCTGATTTTGGTGCTCACGTTCCTAAATTTCGGGCGTCAGCAATGCTCCTTTATTGTAGAATGAGTTTTCGTGACACTATCCGAAGAATACGATCAGATCTTTGCCGTCTACCTCAACTTCGACCAGCATTCACCGTACGACAAAGCGGTTGAAAATCGGTTTACCAGAGCTCAATTGTTCATCATAATAGATCATCCGTGGAAATAATCTCGAGTGTAGATCTCAACTCACCAACAGATATAGGATTTGCCTATGGAAATCGTCGAAAGCGCATGCTAGGAAGGACAGGATGAGTACAATAGTGTTTCGTCAATCAGGTCATCACCGTATCATGGTAGCCAAAAGGCCCTCGCAGTAATGGTTTTAGATGCGAAATCTTTATGAAAAGATCTATCTCGACCGACACATCGGAATCGCCAGCTTCATCGTAAGTTCATGGCTGAACAGCTGGCAATGATTTGAGTTGGTGGTCGTATGTAAGAAGGAAGGTAGAATTGTGATGTTAGAAATTCTGTCGTGTATCTGAGGAAAGACGCTAGCACCCAATTGACAATTAGTGCTGTGTTCCTGCATTTGGCCCTTGGAATGATCCATTAGCGGTCGCAAGTCACTTGCATTTTGTTGTTTAACATACATCCAAGCAATTTTTCCAGATATAAAAACGCGATTGCAGAAACATATCCCTCTTGAAAGCCCAGATCCAACACGGAAAGAGTATTTGTACGAACACAAAAACT
>Ga0181467_100506_pt1 | contig 19827 bp, 8 predicted proteins | sample InSIn5gowninarea_2_FD_119079 | JGI IMG/M metagenome (GOLD analysis project Ga0181467, IMG submission 119079) | Clean room microbial communities from NASA Spacecraft Assembly Facility at Jet Propulsion Laboratory, Pasadena, California, USA -... ... | reverse complement strand
AATCGTAATATAACTACTAGCTTAGTACTACTAGTACGACTCGGTTAACTTGATTACTTATATCCTCTACGTAATACGTCTAGTTAAGAAAATGCACTTTAGTATAACTAGGTATATTAATCACCCTCTTAAATTCTATGAATTATTAGTATAAGGGTCATCTACTATAGCCATATCTAGTGAGTTCGTATATACTATAGATAGATTAAAATTGATTTTAGGGGACATTTTACGATTTACGGAGTCTGTAGAAAGCTACACTAAAAGGCGTCTTGTGTTTATAAGGAGGGATTTCCGAAGTGATAATAAGCGAGTAGTAGCGAAAGGAGATATCGTACTGACAGTTCAGCTAGTTATAAGTACTAATAAAATAGAGTTTAATTTTAATTTTATGGCTATTAATTACGAGTTTATTCTTCTTAATACTACTATTAAGCTTACACCGGAGTCAGTAAGGCATATTATTAATATCTAGTTAGACTAAGAGTATAGTCATAAGTTTCTACTAGTAGAGTTAATAGATTTAGACTTAAAGTACTTTATTTAACGCATCTTAAAGATAGATAACACATTAAAGTCGATTCGTTACATGTATCTAATAAGAGGAGAGCTAAAGGTAAAAGTTTATAGTAAAAGAGTAGTAAAGTTATTTAATACAGTTACATTAAAGTCGCTTTCTTTCGTTATGTTTATTAATGATTTCAGTGTACACTGTAATATGTATAGGGCGCTGAAAGGCTTCTACTTTACATCGGCCTGTCTACTATATAAGGAGCGCAGGAAGCTATCTAATGAATTTGTCTTAACCTTTAAACTTTACGAAGCTTTAATAGTTAATATTATATAAAGTCTAGAACATAAGATAAGGAAGTTAACGCGTAGCATAAAGGTAATAATTAGTGGAAAGGAGACATTAATAAAGGCTTTCTTAATAGCCTTAACTAGAGACATGCTTTAAGCTACAGACAACTTCAGCTTTATACGACACTCTATAGTAGTAGCGTACTAAGCTTGCCTTTATAAGTCGCACGAACGAGCTAATCTTAACTTCCTAGTAATTAACTAGAGACGCTTCTATTATAATACTATCTTTCTGTAAGCATAAAGTAATCTTATTAAGTAGAGCACTAAACGTCGTAACTTTTTTAAGAAGCTTAGTATACGCTAAGAGACACCTTTTATCGTCGCTATTATACCTGCTCTGAACTTAATACGTAGCTGTAGCTATAATGCCTTTTACTCTGAATAGCGTGACATTAAGTGAGTACTTATTAGACTGTTACTTCAGAATATCTTTACTTAGTATAGTCGGCTAAAGTTTATTAAGGCATTTTAAACATTTCCTTTTCGCTTTAAATGGCCTAGAATTTAATCTCTTTTACATCTCTTCTCTTAGTCTCTTTTAGAAGTCAGTCGTATAGTTATTATTATACCTCTTATTTTACGTTATTAAAGGAAGGTTATTTAGTACAAGTAAAGTTACCTTTAGTTATTAATAAAGTATATCAATTAACTACTTATACTAGTAGTGTTAATAATAATTATACTACTTAACTACATTACAGAAAGTCTTACGTTGACTAGCATTCAGCTTAAAGAAAGTATTACTGTAAAAGAGGCAAATCAGTACATTATTCGTAAGAGGAGGGCATACTAGTTACTACTAGATACAGTTAAAGGTATAAATGTTAAAGCTAGTAATAACCTAATAGTAGATAACGATAAAGACTTTAAAGAAGGCTTCTTTAGTATAATTAAGATTAAAGAGAGGAAGAAAGCTGAGCAGATTAGTGATATTAATATTAATAAAGAAAGTGAATCAGAAAAAGAGCCGAGTAATATTAAGGATAAAGACTTAGTTATACTTAACTTGTCTGAGCTTAGAGATTAGTAAGTGTAATTATTACAGACTAAGGCAGAAGTATTATCGTTATTATTATCAGTTCTATTACTACTACTACTATTAACACGCCGTACTCGTACTAAGTAAGACAAGTTGTAATCACTTTTTAACGTTTACGTTAGTTTACATTTTACAGATAATATCAGAGAGTATACTTATATTATAAACTTAAGTGTCTTAACTAGAGAACTTAGTTATAAACAATAAAAGACTTAGGCAGATGTAGCGTTACTACTAAACCTTATAGTATATTTGTTTACTAAGAATAACGTTTCGTAGTCGTTACGCTTAAGGTTTACTGAAGTATAAGTAGACATACATCTAAAATTAATAAATCCTCTTATATTAATTAAACAGTATTGCCTTTAACTAATACTTAGCTTTATGCTTAAGTTAAAGTATAGAATAGTAATAGATAAAGATGATAATAAACTCAGTTCTGTAAAGCATAGCAGGTTTCTGTTAGTAAGGGTATTTGTAAAGGGCTATGCCTTTACTCGCGTTATAGAATATTACTTATAACTAAACAGGAAAGTCATCTTTTTTTTACTGTTAACTACTTCTAATTTTAGTAAACACTTTCGCGTAGCGTTTAGTTATAATTATAATGTCTATAATATCTTTAAGTTTAGTAAACCTAATAGACTTATATAGTATTAGCGTTTAAAGTTCAGATATGTTAATTACAGTAAATGAACGCGTATTTTAAAGATCAGTGACTTCTGTCAGATTAAAGCTGATAACGTTAAATATATGTGTTAGTTAATGTAATTTTTTGTGTGTCTTTAAAGTAGTAAACGATATCTCTTTCTTATTACTAAGCACATTAATAATACGGATATAGTAGACTTAGTACTTAAGCTTAACGTGTAGTGAAGGACAGAGTATTTAATACTGTGTAAGCTATTATCGTTGTACGCGTAAGACGAGTTCTTAGTAGACGCACTAGATAATAGACTGTAAACTAAGGAAGTGTTTAAGAAAGGCTTCCTCTTAAAGTATATACTGTCCTTAGATTACTTGTAATGCGCTGGGTGGATAGTGAAGTAGATAGTAGAGTAAATGCTAGAGTGAATGTTAAAGTAGAAGTTAAAAGTTAGAAGTTAGAAGTAGGCGGCGGTGGGGCGGTAAGGCGAAGGCAGTTAAGCGGCGGAGTGATTCGTCGCGGGCTACAGTAAAGGGTTGTACTAGTAGAGGTACGTATATAGAAATGTAAATTATGTATAATTTCTACGTGACTAGAATTTAGTAAGCTTAAGGCATAAACTAACTGAAATAAGTGAAACGAGTTAAGTATATTAAGTGTATTCTAAGCTATATCCAGCGCAGTGAAGCGCAGTAGAACTAATAAAACCTCTTAATCTATTAATCTGATTGTGAGTTATAGCGATAAAACCGCTTAACTTAACAAATTAAGTTGTGAGTTTAAGAGGTGTTAAGCTAACTTAATACTAGGTTTAAGTAGTCTGGACATAGCTTAATCCAGCTTAATCAAATATAGTAGTGGCAGTAATGTAAGTAAGAACTATAATTATTAAGAAGAAGTAGTTATTAAGAATAATTAAGGCTAGCCTTTACTTATTTAATAAAAGATTCTAGCTAAATTACGCCTATACTATTCGTCGTAAATCTATTCTCTGTAAGTATAACCTAGGACTCTTTCTCTAGCTTAGAAGAGAACTAGTTAAGTATAATATCTTTCCTTTATAGAATAATAAAGAAGGAAGTCTTACTTCTACTAGTGTTAATAGTCTTAATTAAAGTAATAAAACGCTTGTTTTTAAGTAAAAGAGAGTAAACTAAGTGAAATCATAATTTAATACACTTATTAGTAAAGCGTAAATAAGGAATCTTACCTTTAATACTTCACTTAAGACTATAATATCCTGCCCTTTATAACAACTTACTTAGAACCTTATTTTATTTATATTCTATACCTTTTTCAGGTCTTCTATTCTAAGCTCTATAAGTAAGGCCTAGTAGTTTTAAAACCACTTCCTTATTTCATTTTCGTTAGAGGTAGAGACTTATATAACTACTATAAGCTTCGTCTTGATTTTATAAAGGTTATAGTTATAGTACTACTTAGAGAACTATTATTTAGAAGGAGGTTTAAGGCCCTTGTCTTTATAAACGACACTAATTACACTAAAGAGGTATTAAAAGGTTAGTTAAATGTAGAATTAAAGCAGGTCTTTAATATATTTGTGTAAGGCTACTTTCTCTCGTTTATTAAGTATACGATTATGCCCTTCTGCTTTACGTCGTCGATTCGGATTCTCTTAATCTCTACGACACTCCGACTCTTACGTATTCTTATTTAGTAAGAACATATAAGCGGCCGTCACTTACTTAGTTTAAAGGTTGTTATTACGTTAGTGTTTTATAAGCTCTAGTTAAAGAGAGACAGGCGAAGCTTTAAGCTCTTTATAGTAAAGGTCTATAACATACTATTTAAGAGATAGCTCGATTTTAAGAGGGCGTACAGCTATAAAGGCAAGCTGGTTTACAGAGCGAATATTAAAAGACATATTAAAAGTTAATTATATAGACTTTTATTAATTTTAATAATATAGAACGTAGTTAAGTACAGAACTTAATCGAAGGAGTAAATAGTTTAGTAGAGTTTAAAGCAAAAAAGTTTAAAAAAAGGGTGCATTTACTTTCTAGGTGCACTTGCTTTCGCCGACAAGAAGTGAAGTGTAAACGTATAGAGGCTAAGTACACGTACCGACGATTATAGAATTATTAAATTCGTATTTTGACTTTATAACAGAGCTATTATTATAGAAATATTAATTTTCCTATTTCAACTTTATAACAGAGCTATTATTCTAGAAATATTAATTTTCGTCACTTCTATGATTTAGACTTCAACTTTATACTTTGTAGTAGCTATAGCTTTTATGTATATGTAGCTGCGTCCTCTCCTTCTAGAAATACAACTTAACTTAACACTTTACCTTCAGACTTATTACTTAACTGTATACTATTCACTTTTAATTATATTAATCCACTTACACTTTTTACTCTATTTAAATTAAGTCACTTTACAATTTAATCCCCTTTAACTTAGTCTTTCGACAGGCTATAAGCCCGGTGCTCGAATAGCTTAATCCGATTAGTCGATTGTTACGTGTAAGTTACGTGACGTCGTGTAAGTTCGCTTAATCGTAATAACGCTAATAAAATAAAGGAATAATTAACCTGTAGTGTAAAGTCTTTATAGTAATACTCTTAACGTAGTCGAAGTTAAGTAGGCTTATATAAGTACTCTAAAGGCATTCGTTAAAGGAAAGTATATGCTGTACACTTAGTATTTATATATTTATTTATATATTTACGTGTACGTATCAAGATAAGTAGCAGCGTTTACGCGACTCGTAGTAGGTAGTACACTTATTATCTCTATATACTTAGGCACAGTCATCTACATTAGCAGGCTAATGCTCCTTATTATATTTATTTTATATAAATATTTTAATCGTATAATCTAAAAGACTTTAAGTAAGTACCGTTTACAGGAAATCAGATTGATTTTAATATTTTTATATTATATTTATAGGCGCTAAGCTACATATAGCCTCTACCTCCAGCTAGCTGCGAAAGGGATAAGCTATGCTTTTACAGTAGAAAGCCTATTACTTAGAAGTAAAGTGACTACTATTAAGTGTGTTTAAACTAGTCAATTCAAGTTGTTCGCCTTTAATGTTTGATTATTTACGCGCTAGAGGGCGCTAAATAGATCATCTAATTGTCTGTTAAGTAAAAGGTTTTTTATAGTACGCTGTTCAGCTCTTATATATCTACTACGGTATATATTAGCATTCAGGTTTAGAGGGTTTAAGACTCTATACATAAAAGAGCTAGGGGCTAAATCTGAGAGAACTCTATTTATTAAGTCAGGATTAACTTATAGAACTTAATAAATATTAAGTCAGGATTAACTGGTAGAACTTAACAGATAGGCTATTTCTAGGCACTATTAAACGGTACAGTACAGATTAAGTAAATCATATTCTCTTACGGAACTATAGAGGGAAAGAGTCTCTACTTATATACACAGACAGGAGGCTGGAATGATCACGTGACCCCCTTTCAACAGGCACGTGTCCTGTCAATAGAGTTATACTATACTAGTAGCATTTTTTAGATTTAAGTCTCGTTAACTTAATAAGGATATGAAATATTAATACTGTATTTTAATAGATTAGAGAAACATATAAGCCTATAGTAGCTTTATATAAAGCTATTATACCCTTATATATATTAATATTACTCTTTGATATTTAATATAAGTCATCTAAAGCTTATAGTATATATATATCAACGAAATCAATTGATTTGACTTAAAGTCATAAACGAGTTTAATTGTAACTTTAAGATTTTAGAATCTAAATCAATTTTTAGCTTAATACCGAATTGAATTACAGGCCCGCTTATTAGCGCATAAAGGCTATAACTGTCTTATAGTCCTATATACAAAGGGAGGCTAGTCAGATCTTGCTAGCGCTTACGCTACAAAATTATTTTACTGATTCTTTAGTATTTTTAAGATATTTTCAACTTGAATTATCTTTAATTAATTACGTAGGATTTATACAAAGAATCTGAAGAGTGTAAAAGATTTAATATTAGACTATATATTATAGCCCAAAAATAGCCTCTTATAGCCTGACAGTTGGCACGTGTTATAAGTTAAATTAAGTGGGATTTTACGATTTCGAAATTTTCGAAAGTCGTACTTCGTCGATTTAGAGAGTTAAGGTTGCCTAATTAGAAAATGGCACTTATATCATATAAGGGGGAAGAGCTAACTGGCCGCTCTAATTATATTAAAAGGTTACTTAACGTAAAGTTATTTTTAGAAGTAAATGGATTTATGCCTTATATCGATAGACTAAGTCTAGACCTATAAAGCTCTTATATTATAATAATGGTCATACTGAGCCTAGAACCCCTGAATTAGCGGTTCAGTACGCAGAAAGACTATCAGATTATAATAAGAATAATTATAACGTACTAGGCGCTATTAAGACTATTATATCGCTAGAAGTAGCTAAACGTTTTAAAGATAAAAATGGCTGTTCTGACTTGTAGGACGCTATTAAATCAACGTACGGCGAAACTAATTTAGAAGTAATTAGTGGCTACTTCTACAAATTAATCGATATTAATAGTGGCTCTTTTATATTAATTAACGATACTAATTGTATGTAGTCAGCTGCTATATATCTAGGATGAATGGGCTATAAATTGCCTAAACCCTTTTTGGCATGTCTTAATTTTTAAGGATTACTAGAAGCATTTAATGCTTTTGCTTCTAGGAAATTAGAAGCTATAAATAAATATATTAAAATATTAAAGTCAAAGATTTAATATCTGATATAATATCTGAAGAAGCTGAATTTAATTCGGCTATTAATTTAACCGCTTCTAAATCTACGCTAAGTAGTAAATCACCTTATTACACAAATTGTAATAAAAAGGGCCATTTAGAATCTAGCTGTTTTGCTAAATATTCTGAGCTTCGCCTTACTAATTATAATAGTAATAACTATAAAACAAGTCTAATAATAAGACTAAGCCTGATAAAGGCAAGGGCAAGGAAAGTAATTCGACTAAAAATAAGCCGAATAAAAAGAATAATATTAAGTCCAAATCACCTAAAGCTATAATGAGCTTATTAGGTCTAGATACTATTATTAATAGTATTACGAATTTAAATCATAATATTATAAATAATTCTACAGCTACTAAAAATGTTACAAATAAAATAAAGCACTTAGTTAATTATAAACCAGTCTCTGATAAATTTATAAAGGTAACTGATAGCTAATCGCTTAGAATAATAGGTATTAGCTGATTATTCATTAAAAGCGATAATAAGGAAATAATAAGTACAGAAGTTAATTATATTCTTGAAGTTACTACTACTCTTTTAAGTATAAGGGAATTATTTAAAAGAGGGTAGACACTCTTATAGAGTGTAGTAAAGCTACTATAATCAATAGTAGGCTTAATATAAGCTTATACGCTAATTGGGCAGGTCCCGTATATTATTTAAATGCCGAAACTAATCATAATTATATTAATCAGATTAATATTAGAGATAACGATTCCGTGTAAACGCTACATAGACGCTATAGTCACATTAATAATAAATATATCGAAGAGGCTATTAAATGTACAATTAATAATATAATCAATTCCAAGAATTGAAAATTAAGCGAGCTACTAGACTGCGAATTATGTGGATTTAGTAGATTCTATGAAATAGTAACTTATAATCTTTCACTAGCACTTAAAGAAGTGCTAGCTTATTTTAATTCTGATATATACGGTCTTTTAAGAATATAAGGTCTTAAAAGTGAAAGTTATTTCTAAACTTTTACTGATTAAAAATCTAGAGCTACTTACATAATTATACTGTATGCTATTAAATACAAATCAAAAGCTATAAATGTCACTATAAACTTTATAAATATGATTGAAAATTAATAAAAAGTTAAAGTGAAAGGATTTCGATTAGATAATGCCAGTGAATTTAAATTAAATAAGTAGAATGACTAAATGTCTAAGAAGGGTGTTATAAGCGATTACACTAGTGTATATACACCTGCCCAGAATAGAATAAACGAAGCTTTTAGTAAATATATTATAGAGCGTCTAATATACACTTGTAATGAAATAGGCATCTCTATTAAATTATAGCCTTATTAAATTTAAGCTATAGCACATATTAAGAATCGTACTTATAATCATTCAATTAAAATGACTCCTTACGAAGCTATAAACAAGACAAAGCCAAATATTAAACATATTAAGATATTAGGTTCTTTTACGTATGTTTTAGCTCATAAAAATTAAAGAAGCTCTAAATTCGAAAATAAGGCCCTTCAAGACATATTAGTCAGTTTTAAATATTCTAATAATTTTATGATTTATATTCTACCTCAAAATAGAATAATAGATTCTAAGAATGTAAAATTAAAAGAAGAAGTCAGATATAATAAGAAGGACGACGATAATAATCAGTTATCTAATAATAATTATAAGGATTCAATCAAATTAACTAAATTAACTGAACCTAATTATATTATTAATAATGACAATACTAGTAATAATAATAATTAAGATTTAGACAATGTTGTTATAAACAAAACATGTTTATAAACAATAGTGATCGACTGTTACATGTCGATATAAAGCATTATACTATAGTTTGTATAATACTCTATATTAAGGTATATTCTAAATACAATATAAAATAAACGAATAAACTAAGGTTTTAAATTAACCGACGTTTTAAACTAAGGTTTTAGATTAACCGACGTTTTAAACTAACGTTTGAAATTAACCGACGTTTTAGAAATCTTTAGGTATTCACTTTAAGGCAGATATCAATTAAATATATATAGCCTTAGAAGTACCCTCTAGAAAAAAATCAATTACATACAAACTCACTTCGTCTTTAATCAGTTGATCTGATTTCCACCAACTCACCTTCAAACTATCAATTCATCAATTCATCAATTCATCAATTCATCAATTCATCAATTCATCAATTCATCAATTCATCAATTCATCAATTCATCAATTCATCAATTCATCAATTCATCAATTCATCAATTCATCAATTCATTAATTCATTAATTCATCAATTCATCACTTCATCAATTCATCAATCTATATATAGACAGTTGATCTGTTTATAATAACCCTTTAAGGTGAGTCAATAATCATAATTTATAATATTTATACTAGCTTCCATTTAAGAGGTTATAAGCCCGGTGCTCACCTTTTAGGGTTATTTATACTAGGGGCTCTATTTAGGTGCTCTAATTAGAACTATAAACTAAAGACTCACTAGAATACATATTAATACCAAAATCAACAAATACACTACCCTGTTAAAAATATGTCTTCTATTAATAAAATCACTATTTAAAAGCTTAAGGGCACTTTAAACTACGAAGTCTAAGCTTTACGCACTAGTACTTTTCTTCTTAAAGAGAGCTTAGAAGAAGCTATTACTAGCGATATAATACTCGACAAAGCTATAAACAACAAAGCACTTACGAATATTAAGCTTCTTATTAAAGACGGTCCACTTTTACAAATACAACACACTACTAGCGCTTTTATAGCGTAGGAGTCTTTAAAGACTCTATATAGTGCCTATGGCTTTACTTCTGAATTCCTAATTTGTAAGGAGTTTTTTAATACTAGCCTTAATAAATTCTCGACAATAGAGGAATACCTAAATAAGGTCAAACAACTAAGTAATCAACTAAAGGCTAAGGGCTTAGAGTTGCCTATTCAGGTAACTATAGCCTAAGTCCTTAATAATCTTACTGATACATATGACTCTATTGTCTCTAATATTACTTAATCATTAAGGAATAATAAAGAGGCTTATAATTTTTATTCTCTAATTTACTAGATGAATCTAAAAGACAAGATCTTAAAGATAATTCTAATACAGGCGCTAATAAAGTCTTCTTTACAAAAAGAGGCTATAAAGGCAAGAAGCCTTATAAAATAACAAAAGGCAAATACTGCAAGTATTATAAGCAAATAAGTCATAATACGGATAATTGCTTTCCTATTTCCTAATAAAGCACTAAAGTCATAGACTATAAAAGAAGGGGATAATAAAGATAAAAAGGATAAAAAGAGTCCTCGAAAACAAAGAGACGAGAATACAGAAATTTTATATTCTTATATAGACCCTTCTCTATTAGATATAGAGATAGATCTAGAACAGGTACTTATAACTACCCCTATTAATATAGCCTAACTGATAAAAATAATAAAACAGGCCTAGATAGATTTATTATAGATTCTGCTGCTACACAGCATATTATATATAACAAAGAATCTTTTATAGCCTCTATAGCCTGTAATAAAACAGTTAGCTAAGGAAAAGCAAATACTATTTAAGTAAAAGGATATAGTACTATTAAAATTAAATACAACAATAATATATATTTATCAGAGAATTGTTACTATATTCCAGAACTAGGAGTTAATTTAATAAGTCAAGCTCAACTAAATAAAAATACATTAACTATATTCACTACAAATAATGTCTATATACAAAGAAATAAACAAACCATAATAAAAGGACATAAAATAAAGAGCCTATATTATATATTTTGTGAAATTCAGAAACTAACTACAAGTAATAATAAATATCTGACTAATAATCAAAATAACAACGAACAAATATTACACACTCAAAATCATACTTTAATACATCAACGTTTAGGACATATAAGTAATAACTATATTCCTTATATTATAACAAACACACTAGGATAGAATATTAATAATAAAGATAATAAAGATAATAAAGATAATAAAGATAATAAAGATAATAAAGATAATACATGTACTATATGTCTAGAAAGTAAGTTTACAAATAAAATAAATCATAATACTAATAATAAAGAGTTTAACTACTTAGAAAAGGTAACTAGTGACTTATGTAGACTTATAAGACTAATAACATACAATGGCTATAAATATATAATTACCTTCTTAGATAAATCAATAAGATAGTTAGAAATAGCATTACTTAGAAATAAAAGTGAAGCTTATAGTACTTTCCTTAAGTATAAAAATAAAGTAGAAAATAATATATATAATAAAAGAATTGAATATACGCTACTGATAACAGAACTGAATTTATAAATAATCGATTTAAAGAGTACCTATTAAATCATAGAATAACACATTAATTATCTACAGTTTATACACCTAAACAAAATGGACTAGCTGAGAGGGTTAATTACACTCTATTTAATAAAATACGTGCGTTACTTATAAACGCTAATTTACCACAGTATCTATAAGGAGAAGCAGCTTATACAGCTACCTACTTATATAATAGAACACCACATAGTAGTATTAATTATAAAACCCCTTACGAACTTAAAAATAAAAGTAAACCTGACTTATTAAATATTAGGGTATTTAGGTCAATAGCATACTATAAAATAAAACTAGAACCTAGTAAACTAGATAAAAAGGCTCATATAGGAGTACTAATTAGATATAATACTAATATATATAAAATATGGGATTTTACAAAGAAAAAGGCTCTCTAGTTAAGAGATATGATTATAATAGAAAATAAATTTATAGCTGATAACAGTGATATAGAGAACAAGACTATAAAGCTAGAAATAATAAATACTGAAAATCAAAACAACACTACTACTAATAATAATAGCCTTAATCATAATAATAATAGCCTTAATCATAATAATAATAGCTTTCATTATAATAATAATAGCCTTAATAATAATAATAATAGCCTTAATAATAATAACAATATTAATAACTTTAACGATAATACTAATAACATCAACTACGATAACGATATAGACGAATTAGCTATGATAACTTATTCGAACAATAATGAACCTAAAACATATAAAGAAGCTATAAATAATACGAATAAAGACAAATGGTATATAGCTATAAATAACGAAATAGAAGAGCTAAATAAACAAAATACATGGACTTTAATTGATTTACCTAAAGACAAATAAGCTCTAAAAGGAAAATGGGTTTATAAAATAAGACTAGATAAAAACAATAGTATTAAATATAAAGCTAAATGGGTTATAAAAGGATTTAACTAAATATTAGGACAAGACTATATAGAGACATTCTCGACTACATACAGGCCAGAGAACTATAGAATTATTTTTATATATGCTATATATAAGAACTGGAAAATATATTAATACGATGTTAAAAACGCCTTTATACACGCTAATATAAATAAACAGATTTATTATATACAACCAACTAGTTTCGAACAAAATAATAAATACTGTAAACTAAATAAAGCCTTATATGGATTAAAACAATCACTAAGGCTATTCTATAAATATATACTAGATTTACTACTAAAGCTAGACTTTATAGTATTTCCTTATGATAAGGCTATACTTATTTAACCTAATTACCAGATTATACTAATATGTCACGTAGACGACTTTCTTATAACAAGGCCAGATAAAGATCAAATAGATAATATAATAAATACACTTATTAAAAATAAATTAACTCTAAAATACTTAGGACTAATTAAAGAATTCCTCGGAATCCAAATTAATATAGATTATAATAATAAAACACTACAAATGAACTAAGTACTATATATAAAAAATATAATACAAAGATATAATAAGCAAAATCTAACACCTACACAAAGTCCAGTAGACTTAGGGGTTTAATTAATTAAATCAAATAAACAAGCTACTAAAGAAGATATATTATTATATCAAAAACAAATAGGAGCTTTATTATATCTAAGCTTAAAAACAAGACCTGATATTACGTATGCGGTTAATAAATGTTCTAGATTTATGTTAAATCTAGATAAGACGCACTTTATAGCTTTAGATAGAATATAGAAATATCTAAATAAATACTTAACTATAGGTACATTTTATAACTACTCTAATAACCCTACATTAATAGGATATACCGATGCAGACTAGGGAGGAGATATAAGTAGTAGAAAAAGCACTAGTGGCTATATATATACTCTTAATAATAAAAATATTATTAGCTGGAATAGTATATTACAAAAAAGCGTAGCATTATCAAGTTACGAGTCAGAATATATAGCACTAAAAGAATTACTTACTGAAGCTATCTACAGTATCTAAAGAATACTACTATATACTCAGCTAATATATTTAATATATAACTATCAAATAATGTTCCTACTATATTAGTAGATAATCAATCTGCAATTAAACTATTAGAGAATCTAGAGTTTCATAAAAGAACTAAACATATAGATATTATATATCACTATGTAAAGGACTGTATTAATAATAAGCAAATAACCGTAGCTTATATAAATACTAAAGAATAATTAGCAGACGGTTTAATAAAAGGACTAGACACTATAAAACAAAAGAACTTCTTAGAAGCGTTAAATTTACAAATATAACTCTAATCTAAATAATATAATATTCTTTAGATTAAGGGGCAATGTTGTTATAAACAAAACATGTTTATAAACAAAACATGTTTATAAACAATAGTGATCGACTGTTACATGTCGATATAAAACATTATACTATAGTTTGTATAATACTCTATATTAAGGTATATTCTAAATACAGTATAAAATAAACGAATAAACTAAGGTTTTAAATTAACTGACGTTTTAAACTAAGGTTTTAGATTAACTAATGTTTTATACTAACGTTTTAAATTAACCGACGTTTTATACTAACATTTTAAATTAACCGACGTTTTAAACTAAGGTTTTAGATTAACTAATGTTTTAAACTAAGGTTTTAAACTAACCGACGTTTTATACTAACGTTTTAAATTAAGTAACGTTTTAAACTAACGTTTGAAATTAATCGACGTTTTAGAAATCTTTAGGTATTCACTTTAAGGCAGATATCAATTAAATATATATAGCCTTAGAAGTACCCTCTGGAAAAAAAATCAATCACATATAAACTCACTTCGTCTTTAATCAGTTGATCTGATTTCCACCAACTCACCTTCAAACTATTAATTCATTAATTCATTAATTCATCAATTCATCAATTCATTAATTCATTAATTCATCAATTCATCACTTCATCAATTCATCAATCTATATATAGACAGTTGATCTGTTTATAATAACCCTTTAAGGTAAGTCAATAATCATAATTTATAATATCCATACTAGCTTCCATTTAAGAGACAATAATAGACAATTAGATAACAACGACAGAAATGATCTTAATATTAAAAAAATGATTCTAATAAAAGAGATAATTCAGATATAGAATCTATTAATAACGAAGATAATAATAACGAAGTTATTAATAACGAACTCTAAAGATCTAGTCGTATTACAAGTTAAGATTAAAGACCTAATTACGATATTCGTTAATTATATATATTAGAAGGTTCAGCTTTATTAGATTCTTTAAATAAAAGGGAGCTAGTAACTAATAATTAAAAGGTTATAATTAATAAGCCTACTGACTTTAATATTACTCTATTTAAAGAACCTAATAATTATAAAGATATTAAAAAAAATCTTAAGTTTAAAGCCTATTAGCTATAAGTAATACAAGTAGAGCTTAATACTCTTAAGTCCTAAAGTACATAGGAGTTAGTTCTGAATAATAATAATACTAAACCTATTAAGACTAGATAGGTTTCAAAAATTAAAGGAACTTAGTAATAATTAATTAGAGTATAAAGCGAGATTTGTAACTAAAGGCTTTAAGTAATTATATAGTATCGACTATCTAGAGACTTTTACGTCTATTATTATACAAATGGCGTAGAAGCTATTATGTACGCTAGCGGTATTAAACAACTAGGTCATTTATAAGTTTAACGCTATTTCAGCTTTTACGTAAGGTCTAAGCGATAGATTACTGTATTTAATGAAGCCTAAAAGTCTAAAAAATCCTAAAAATCTAAATTACATTATAAAGCTTAATAAAGCTTTATATAGATTAAAGCAATCGGCTAGAATTTAGTATTTCACTTTAAGTACAAGTAGTGTTTTGATTAATTTAGGCTTTACAGCTTTATCGTCTAAAAACTGTATACATTATTTATTAATAAACGACTTAATATTATATTATGTGTTTATGCCGACGATACAGCTATTATAGCGCCTTTAAAAAGATAAAGTAGATTCTTTTAATAAAGATTTAGAGTAATACTTTAATATCAAAAATCTGGGCGCTATAAAGAACTACATAAGGTACAAGTACTTAGTCATTAATATTAATTATAATTAGAAGGCTAGATTAATGTAATTATCCCTTTCTAACTATATTAATAAAATGCTAGATAATTTAATATGTCTAATTATAAGCCCGCTACTACATACCCTTATAAATTAAATTAGAGCCTAATAGCAAAAAGGCTACATTTAAGAATATTAAATAGTATTAAACGGTTATCGGCATGTTATTATACATAACACTAGCTATTTGAATTAATATATCTTATGCCGTTATTAGATTATCGTAATTTACTTTTAATTCTAGCCTAGTTTATATAACTAGCGTAAAAAAGGTTATGTAATATTTAAAAGATAGCGTGAGTTTAGGAATTAGCTATAAGCGAAATAATAAATCAGACGACTTTATTAGTAGCTTTTACGACACCGACTACGTAAGTGATTTATTAAATTATAAATTAACTACTAGATATATATTCTTTATAGCTAGTAGACTAATTAGCTAGAAGTTTAAATTGTAATTAGTTATAGTATAATTCACGACAGAAGCCGAATATATCGCTATAAATGCCGCTATTAAGAAGCTATATATATAAAGTCTATATTAGAAAATTAGGACTTTATAGACAAAATAAGTTCTTTATATACACAGATAATAAGAGCGCTAGATTGTTAGCTTAAAATCCGACGTTTTATAATTGTACTAAATATATAGTAGTAAAATACCACTATAAAAGGGACTTAATAAGTTAAGGACTTAATAACTTATATATTACTGCTACTATAGTATAAGGTGGAGCTAGGTTAACTGAGGCTTATCTAGTACTAACTTACATTAAACTTAGCTTAACCTCGCTTAATTCTACTTAACACTACTCAATCTATTAACCCGATTACTTAAATTAAGCGAAATTATCGCTATAACTCACAATACGATTAGGAAATTAAGTGGTGTTATTACCTTAAGCGCGCTTTACTTAGCTTAATACAACTTAAGCTAAATTAATTCTTTTAACTCGATTTACTTATATTACTGATTTAATGCCTTATATTTAAGTTGTTCTAATTACGTGTAAAATTATGTAAAATCTTTATATTTACACACACACTTAATTTACACTGTATAGCCTTTATAGTAACCGCCTTTATAACACTCCCTTTAACGCTTATCTAATGCTTTCTACCTTCTACCCCCTACTTACAAATAGTCTAATAACAGTATATACTCTAAAAGGAAGCCTTCTCTAAACCCCTCCACTTCTATCTATAGTTTATTATTTAGTGTATCTACTAAAAACTCATCCTACGCGTATAATAATAGTAGCCTACACATTATTAAATACTCCGTCCTTTACTACACTTTAAGCCTAAGTACTAAGTCTACTAAATCTGTCTTATTAATATGCTTAGTAATAAGAAAGAGGTATCGTCTACTTTCTTAAATATACACAAAGAATTATATTACTTAGTATATATGTTAAGTGTTATTAGCTTTAATATAATAAAAGTTACTAGTTTTTAAAATGCGTATTTATTTATTATAATTAATATATCTAAATTTTAAACGCTAATACTATATAAGTTTATTAAGTTTACTAAACCTAAAGATGTTATAGACATAGTAATTATAACTAAAAGCTACGTAAAGGTGTTTACTGGAATTAGTAGTAGTTAGTAGTAAAAAGAAGATAAGGTTTTTACTACTTAGTTATAAGTAATGTTCTATAGCGTAATTAAAGGCATAGCCTTTTACAGATACCTTTACTAACAGAAACCTACTATACTCTACAGACTCGAGTTTATTATCCTCTTTATCTACTGTACTATACTCTGACTTAAGTATAAAGCTAAGTATTAGTTAAAAGTAATACTATTTAATTAGTATAAGAGGGTTTATTAACTCTAGATGTGTATTAGCTTATACGCTAGTAAAACTGAAGCGTAATAACTACGAAACGTTATTCTTAGTAAATAAATATACTATAAGGTTTAGCGGCGACGTCGTATTAAGCTAAGTCTTCTACTACTTATAGTTAAGCTCTCTAGTAAGAACACTTAGGTTTATAATATGTGTATATTCTCGAATATTATCTGTAAGATACAGACTTACGTATACGTTTAAGAGTAACTAAAGCTTATTCTACTTAGTACGACGGCGTGCTAGTAGTAGTAGTAATAAGGCTAGTAATAATAACAATAATACTTCTGCCTTAGTTTATAATAATTACACTTACTAATCTCTAAGTTCTAACAAGTTATATATAACTAAGTCTTTATCCTTAATATTACTCGTCTTTTCTTCTGATTTACCTCTTTTATTAATATTAATATTACTAATCTACTTAGCTTCTTCTTTCTCTTTAATCTTAATTATACTAAAGAAGCCTTCTTTAAAGTCTCTATTATTATTATTATTTACTATTAAGTTATTACTAACTTTAGTATTTATCCTTTTAGCTATATTTAGTAGTAACTAGTATGCCCTCTTTTTATAAATAATGTACTAATCTGCTTCTTTTACAGTTATACTTTCTTTAAAGTAAATACTAGTTAATACTAGACTCTTTATAATGTAATTAAGCAGTATAATTATTATTAATACTATTAATACTAGTAGATATTTAATGCACTTTATTAATAATTAAAGGTAACTTTACTTATATTAAATAACTTTCCTTTAATAACGTAAAATGAAAGGAATAATAATAACTATATAACTAACTTCTAAAAAAGACTAAGAAAAGAGATGTAAAGAAGACTAGATTCTAAGCTATTTAAAGCGAAAAGGAAATTTCTAAAAAGCCTTAATAAACTCTAGCCTACTATATTAAGTAAAGATACTTTAAAGTAAGAGTCTAATAATTACTCGTTTAATACTACGCTATTTAGAGTATAGTACATTATATCTACGACTACGAATTAAGTTTAAAGCAGGCATAATAGTAATAATAAGAAGTAGTTCTTAATATATACTAAGCTTCTTAAAAAAGTTACGACGCTTAATAGTAGGCTTAATGTTATAGCCTTATAACTACAGGAAAATAGTATCGTAATAGAATCGTCTTTAGTTAATTACTAAGAAGTTAAGATTAGCTCGTTTATATAACTTATAAAGGTAAGCTTAATATACTACTACTATAAAGTGTTATATAAAGCCGGAGTTATTTACAGTTTAAAGCATATCTTTTATTAAAGCTATTAAAAAAGCCTTTACTAATATCTCTTTTCTGTTAAGTATTATCTTTATACTACGTACTAACTTCCTTATCTTATATTTTAGACTGTGTATAATGTTAGCTATTAAAGTGCTATAAAGTTTAAGAGTTAATATAAATTCGTTAAACGGCTTCTTACGTTCTTTATATAGTAAACAGGCCGGTGTAAAGTAAAAGCCTTTTAAAGCCTAGTACATATTACGATATACACTGAAATTATTAATAAACATAATAAAAGGTAGTAATATTAATATAACTAAAGTAGATAACTATACTACTTTTCTACTATAAGCTTCTACCTCTAGCTCTCTTTACGTTAAATGTATATAGTAAATTAACTTTAATGTACTATCTAACTTTATAATACATTAAATAAAAAACTTTATATTTAAGTCTATTAACTTTATTAAAGGAAACCTGTAATTATATTCTTAGTCTAACTAGATATTAATAATGTTTCTTACTAACTCTAGTATAACTTTAATAGTAGTATTAAGAATAATAAACTCTTAATTAACAGCTACGAAATTAAAATTAAAATCTATTATATTAGTACTTATAACTAGTTAAACTATTAGTATAATATCTCCCTTTACTAAAACGCACTTATTACTTTAAAAGTCTCTCTTTATAAATACGAGACGCCTTTTAGTGTAACCTTTAATAGACTCCGTAAATCGTAAAATGTCCTTTAGTATTAATTTCGATCTATTTATAACATATACGAACTTACTAGATATTATTATAGTAGATAATCCTTACACTAATAATTTATAGAATTTAAGCGAGTGATTAATATACCTAGTTATACTAAAGTGTATTTTATTAACTAGACGTATTATATAAAGAATATTAGTAATTAAGTTAACTAAGTTATACTAGTAGTATTAAGCTAAGTATTATATTTAGATCTTCTAATTACTATTATTATTCTTTTCGCTTAATAACATAGTCGGCTGTTTCTT